>CAJDVW010000003.1_pt1 | contig 34406 bp, 26 predicted proteins | sample 7391471 | NCBI WGS metagenome assembly CAJDVW01 (sample SAMEA7055714, study PRJEB34461) | soil metagenome | biome: terrestrial ecosystem; feature: Peninsula; material: soil | place: Antarctica | collected 2016
ATCCAGACAAGATCTACCCGGGCCAGATGCTGCGCATCCCGCCTAAGGCGTGACCGGCTGAAACCAGAACGCCGCGAACCTTGAGGTTCGCGGCGTTCTCATTGGTATGGTGCCGCTTGTCCGAATCGAACGGACGACCTACCGCTTACAAGGCGGTTGCTCTACCAGCTGAGCTAAAGCGGCGTGTGCTGGTGCCGTGGGCCGGAGATTCTACCCTATTTTGCCCTGTCTACTGACAAGGCACCGGCGTACCTGTGACACCGGCATAGGCACCGAGGCGCGTACGCCAGTCAAAAGCAGATGCCACGGCCAGATCGATCCAATAATTGGGAATCTCATCGGACCGCACCTGCAGCTGCGCGTCAAAACCCATGGCTTGAACTTCTTCGTGCCGTTGCTTGGCGTTGCCGAGTTCGCGGAACAAGCCGAGTGAGATCATGTTTTCGCGCTCGCCCGCAGTGACGACGTAATAATCGCGCAAGCCCTTGCCGGACAACTCTCGCGCCGTCGTGAGCGCTGCATCGCGCGAGGACTGTGCTGGGAGGTAAACCCAATAACCACGCTTGGCCATGGCTCTCGTTTCGCGGAACTGGATGCGCTCAGTTCCCGAACTCAAGGCGTTCATCGCACGGCGCAGATCCGCCTGAGTCAGGAACGGGCCGATCTCAACACAAACCAGTTCCGCCAGCGCTGGCGTGGGTTCGGGCGGGCCATCCGGCTCGGCTGCCGCCGCCAAGCCATCAATGGCTGCCTCTTCCTCACTAAGCAACACAAGCGACGGCACATCACTGGCGTGTGAAACCAGTTGTTCGCCCACCGGTGCAGGCCGCAACCAGAGCCACACGGCAACGGCCACATTCATGGTCAACAGCAGGGCAATCAGGGTGCGTGACAACATGGCTTGGGCTTATCAGTCATGGGAGCATTCTAAACGCGCACGCTGGCAGATGCTTCGGACCATAGGGCCAATCCCTCCAGCACCAGATCTGGACGGAACTCGTGAGCCGGTAGAAATGGACGCAAGGCGCCGGCCGCGCCGCCGGAAACAAACAGCCCCACAGAACAGCCGAGCTGTGCAGACAAGGTCGTGGTAGCTCTTTCTATCAGCGCCACACCCGCCAGTACACAGCCACTTTCGATGCCGTCCTCGGTACTGCGCGCAAACATGGACACCTCGCCTCGCGCAACGTCCAAGCCGGGCGCGCGCGTCAACAGTGCCGCCCGCATCGCCTCCGGAGCAGGCGCAATCACGCCGCCAAGGTGTTGCCCCGCCAGTGCCAGTGCATCGCACGTCAGGGCAGAACCAACGCTGACCACCACACACGGCGCTTTGTCCTCGGCGTGCAAAGCCAATAAGGCGAGCCAGCGATCCACACCCAGTTGCTCGACACGCGGATAGGCAACCTTGAGACCGCGTGCCTCAGCCTGGGTTCGCACTTGATTAACCGTCAGCCCCGCCTGCTCGAACAGACTGATGGTTTCATCGGTCAGCCTTGCGCCGGCAACCGAGGCGAGCCAGAGCGCTCGCGGCCCCATATGTGAAGCAAGCCATGCAGCAAGACGCTCACGATAGTCGACCTCAGCATGCGCAAAGCTCTCCAGCCGTTGCACACGCTGACCATCAAAACTCGCCAGCTTGAGGCGGGTATTGCCAAGATCGGCTAGCAATCTCATGCCATTCTCACCGAAACGTCTGCGGCCGAAAAAACCTGTAACTGCCCGGCCACTTCGACCTGTAATCGGCCATGCGTATCGATCCCGCGAGCCACGCCATTGATGCCTTCGTGTGTGCCGACCCAAACAGTCACTGGCTGATCCGCCAATGCGTCCAGCGCACGCCAACGCTCATGGAAGGCCGGAAGACCATTCATTGCAAAGACGTCGAGCGCCTGATTCCAAGCGAGAATCAACGCCACTGCGATGTCTTCCAATGTGGCCTGAATCCCAAGCTCGACCAAGTCAGTGCAGGCCGATTCGATCCGCTGACGCAGTTCTGGCGGCATGGTCCGATTGATGCCAACGCCAGCCACAATGCCACCGCGGAAGGTTTCAAGCAGAATGCCGCCCAGCTTGCGACCATCAGCAATCAGATCGTTGGGCCACTTCAAGCGCACTGTCTTTGCGCCCAGTGTGTGCATCGCTTCCACTGCCGCAACACCCATCGCCAAACTCAAACTGGGTGCCCAACGTTTACCTTCATGCTCACGCGCCAAGATCGACAAGGCGAGCGATGAACCGGGGGCAGACTGCCACGCCCGGCCGCGTCGACCACGACCGCCAGTTTGATCATCGCTCAAGAAGACCGTGCGATCCGGCCATTGCACAGAATCATCAAGCAGCGCGCTCTGGGTCGACTCAAGCTGTTCACGCACCTGCAGGGTGGAGCGCATCGAAACAGGCAAGGAGTCCACGATTAGCGAGACATCCAAACCCGAACCGCGCGGCTTGTCGAGCGCATCGGGTGAATGAGGCTTTTGACACAAAGGATTCATCTCCAAACACCACGGTTGTTCGACAAGGCGCGAGCCAAAGCATATCCGTCTCGCTCACGTCGGTCTGCTTCTGTGCTCAAAGCCACTTGACAAGCTGAACCGAGCAACGATGACAAGAGCAAAAAGTGCGCTACACTCAGCGTGTTATTAGCTCCGGTAGGATATCTTCTTGCTGCCGAGCACTCCCCATCGACGACGCTACGGGACGTTCGCCATGAACCATCGCCTGCTGCTCGCAAGTCTGCTTTTATTGCTGGGTGCCAACGCGCACGCCGCAATAGATCGTGTCCACAGCGCTAGTGGCGACGCCAGTTCGCCCTGTCCGTCTACTGTATTGTCCGAATCCGGCGATGCCGGTGACATCAAGGCCGATCTCTCAGCACCGAGTGCGACCAAACCCGCGTTACCTGGTTCCAATGCATCGGCCTCACCGACCATGCAGCGTCCAGCCCTGCGCTGGCATTCCTTTCTGCCGGGCATGATGAAGTAAACCGGACTCTCAACGGCTGTGCGCATATCAAGGGATGCGCGACTCTGCGGCCTGGGACCCTAAGCGGTTTTCCCGCCTATTTCCCTACCAGTCCATCGGCCTAAGGCCAATCCGGACCTGCCAAGCTTGTTCAGACGGCTGGGTTGAAGCGAGCCGCGAAACAGGCTCCGCCCAGTTCTTCGGAACGCTCAACCGTCAACTCACCACGATAAGCGCGAACCAGATCCTGCACGATAGCCAGACCGATTCCATGTCCGTGTACGCGCTCATCACCGCGCACCCCGCGCTGGAGTAGGCGATCGACATCTTCGCGCTCGATGCCAGGACCATCGTCCTCCACCATGATCAACAAGCCCGCCCGACGCTGAGGTGCAACAGTCATGGTGCGTATGGTCAACAAGACCCGGTGACCGGCCCATTTGAAGGCGTTTTCCAGCAGGTTGCCGAGCAGCTCCATCAAATCGCCACGTTCACCATAGAAGCAGGCAGACCCATCCACTTCAAATTCGCACAGGATGTTCTTGCCGGCATACACCTTCTCCAGACTCTGTACGATCTCTTCCGCGCATGGTCCGATGGAGACAGGCGCAGCAAACGTTTGACGACCGGATGTAGCGGCTCGCGAAAGCTGGTAGGCGACAATCTGGTTCATGCGCGCCACCTGATCTTCGAGCGTCTCCTGCACCGTTTCTCGGTCATGATCCGAATCCAGTTCACTGCGGATCACAGCCAGTGGCGTCTTCAAGCTGTGTGCCAGATCACTGAGGATATTCCGGTTGCGCGTAATCTGATCGCGCCCGACATCGATCAACTCGTTCAGGCTACCTGTGAGAACGCCAAGCTCTTGCGGGTAGCGGCCGTCGAGCCGCTCTTTCCGACCCGCTGTGATCTGCTCCATGTCACCCACCAAGCGCCGCAACGGCGACAAGGTCCAGCGCAACACCAGAATCTGCAACACAAGAAGCAGAAAACCTGCAGCGCCTAAATAGCCCCACAACGTGCGGCGGAAGGTCGCAACCTGCCGATCCAGCGCAGCCGAGCTCTCGAGCACATGCACCGTGACATTGACATCCTTGATGTCGCTGACCTCCCACGCCATACCCATGCTTTGCCGGTAAACCGGGCCAGAAGACGTATCGATCGGGCCCTCGTAACGCTCTTCACCCGGCCGCAAGACCTCGTTGAGCGGCAATTCGCGACCGATCCCGGATTCGGATTCCCAACGGAATCCCTCGGTGATGATCGCCGCGTACAAGCCACTACCGACGCGGGATAAGCGCGCGTCGGGGGGTGACTCAGGTGGGATGATGTCGCCGTTGCGCAGCAATTCGGTGCCGCGCATATAGGCCCATGCATAATTTTGCAGGCGCTGACGCATGGTGCTGTCGGCCGCCTGCACAAAAGCGCGATCCAAGGCGTAACCGGTCAGCCCGAGGAAGGCGATTAAGCCCAAGCAGGCTGCCAGCAACTGACGCGCCTGAAGCGAATATCCCTGACGTTTCATGACCGCCAGCGGCGGAACCTACTCGCTACGCGGGATGGCGAAACGGTAGCCACGGCCACGCACGGTTTCGATCGGCTTGATCGTGCCTTCCGGATCGAGCTTCTTGCGCAAGCGCCCGATGAAGACTTCCAGCACGTTGGAATCGCGATCAAAGTCTTGCTGATAAATGTGCTCAGTCAGGTCGGCCTTGGAGACCAACTCGCCCGCGTGCAGCATCAGGTACTCCAGCACTTTGTACTCGTAGCTGGTCAGATCGACTCCAACCTCCTCCACGCTCACCGTTTGAGCGGCAAGATCCAAGCTGACTGGGCCGCAATCCAGACGCGGCTTGCTCCAACCAGCGGCTCGGCGCAGCAAGGCGTTAAGGCGTGCCAACAGCTCTTCAACGTGGAAGGGCTTGACCAGATAATCATCTGCGCCTGCCTTCAGACCTTCAACCTTGTCCTGCCAGCTCGCGCGAGCGGTCAGGATCAAAATCGGAAATTTCTTGCCCTCATCACGCAACAGGCGGATCAGCTCCATTCCCGACATTTTCGGCAGACCCAAATCGATGATGCCGACGTCAAACGGAACTTCACGCCCAAGGTAGATGCCCTCCTCACCATCGCTGGCGGAGTCCACTGCATAGCCCTCACGCTTAAGGCGTGCGGCCAAGGTTTCCCGCAGCGGGGCTTCGTCTTCGACCAGAAGGATGCGCATGCAAAATCTCCTCTCGTAACTGTTTGGACAGGCTGGAACACAGGGCTCCGAGTGTAACTGTCGCCCGTCAGGATGAACATCCCGCCGCGAGACACGGTACAGGTCTGCGCGGAGCAGGCGTTACAACACCAATCTACGACTGCGCATCTGCTTGCTTTGGTTTGTCCGAATAAGCTTGGTAAAAGCTAGGCCGCTAATGCCGCCGCGGTGAATGTTGCTGGTCTTAGCGTTAACGCCGGTCGCGCGGTACCGGTGCAGGGCGGACATCACGCTCACGTGACGAACGTCGCTCCTGCGGCTGGCTTTCCTGCGCTGCTCGCGCAGTCGGCGCTGCTCGCGAAGTCGGGCCTTTTGGTCCTTCCCACATGACCCGCACCCGGCCTTCCGGGGTGTAGACCTTGATCCGGTTGACCTCACGCCCATTCTGATTGCGCCGCTCAGCCGAAAGCACCTGTCCACCGGTTTCACGCTCCACCCGATTGACCGCAGCGGGCAGGTTGTCATCGCCGCGAGCCTGGACAACAGGACTGGCGGTCAAACAAACAAGAACGGCGATAGCAAAAAGTAGAGGTGTCGTGTGCATAGTTAGATGTCTAAGAGTCAAGGCAGGCAAGCCTGCGGTCATCGGCAATGGAGTCAGTCTGGTTCCAAGGCGGTGAATCCGATCTGAACTTCTTAACGTTTCCTTACCATTTTCATCTGCGGGACAGATTGTGCCATGTCAGTAGATCTCAGCCACGCAGCAGCGCAAGGAACCACCTGCCTTCTCAATTTCATCCAAGGCAACTGCATCAATCGCAAAGCCAAGACGCTCAAGCGCGGCACGCGTGGCCGGCGATAGACCATCAGCGGCCCGCTCGCTCATAAACACGGCATCCGGTGTCAGGGCAATACAGTTGGCGACAAAAGCATCCTTTTCTGCGGCGCTTAATAAGATGGCGCCAGCGCCGTAGCGCGACGCGATTGCCTCCGCCACCGCTGGATCGGCAAACCCGGCTGGCGCGACCACCACGGCGCGCGATGCCAGCACGCTCATTACGACGTTGCCGTGATATTCGCCCGTCGCCAAGGTGTACGGGATGGTTTCCACCACGCCCAGCGCGTGGCTAAAAGCCGCCAAGCCCTGCTGATCACAGCGCTCCGACAATCCGCCATAGGCAATACCCCGACCACGATCGATCACAACCGAACCGGTCAGCTCGCAGATGCCTGGTTCGTGGCGCAGGTCGATTTCTTCATAACCCAAGGTGTCGGTGAAAAAGCTCCGGATGTCGGGACGCTCCGCTTCGGCTTGGCGCACCGGATGACGCATGTGACCGATGATCAGCTTCCCTGACGCGGTCGCGAACACATTGTTCGGGAACACCGCATCAGGCGTGTCGGGATTGCCGGCAAAGCAGATCGTCGGGATGCGTCGCGACAACGCGCGATGCAGGCCACGGTGCTGAGCCAGCGCGCGCTCCGCGTCCACGCGCACGTTGAGGTCCATGTAGGCGTTGTCAGTGGCTGACTCGGCCGCGAGCGAAAAGCCTTCGGGCGCGACCAGAAAGGCGGCACGGGCGCAAGTGGACGCAATAATGGGTGGCAAGTTGGTCATCAGGCGGCCTCGGTTTGGCAACGGGTGGCGTCCAGCGCACGTTTGATCAAGCTCACATCCGCGTCAGGTCGATAGGCACCTTCGCTCAGAATCTGCCGGAATCGGCGTCCGCCGACTTGTCCGTGAAACAGACCGAGCACATGTCGGCTGATGTGTTTGAGCGCCACACCGCGTTGCAGTTGGCGCTCGACATAAGGCAGGTACGCCAATAACAAGGTTTCGCGTGAACGCGTGCTTGCGCCAGTAAGCGCTGCATCCAGACCATGCAGCACCCACGGATCATGGTAAGCGGCTCGGCCCAGCATCACTCCGTCCAATGCCGGCAGATGAGCCAGGGCACTGTGTACCTCGGTCAGCCCGCCATTGAGGATGATCCGCAGATCCGGGCGCTGCTTTTTAAGCTGGTGCACGAAGTCGTAGCGCAGCGGCGGTACCTCGCGGTTTTCTTTCGGACTCAGACCCTTGAGCCACGCCTTGCGCGCATGCACCACAAAGGTATCGCAACCCGCCGCACTCACAGTGTCGATGAAATACAGCAAGGCGTGATAATCCTCCTGATCATCAACCCCGAGCCGACATTTCACCGTCACCGGTACCGCGCTGACCGCACGCATGGCTGCTACGCAATCGGCCACCAGCGCCGGTTCTTTCATCAGACAGGCACCAAAGCGTCCAGCTTGAACTCGATCCGATGGACAGCCGCAATTGAGGTTGATTTCGTCATAACCCCAATCGGCGCCAATTCTGGTGGCTTGTGCCAGCGCGGCCGGCTCGCTGCCACCCAATTGCAGTGCGAGCGGATACTCACCCGGTTCAAATCCCAGCAGTCGCTCACGATCACCTTGGATCACCGCCTGCGCATGCACCATTTCGGTATACAAGCGCGCGCTGGGCGCCAACACATGATGGAACGCACGGCAGTGCCGATCAGTCCAATCCATCATCGGCGCCACGGACAAACGCCACGACGCAGCCTCACGCGCGCTCGGGTGCTGCTCCACGCTGCTACGAAGATTTTCTTGATGCCCGCTGGTGGTCATGCCCAATCAGAAACGGCAATTGTGGGGGTGAAAGTGTAACGGCTGATTCCAGATAACGGCCCTACTGCACTCCGCGGCGTTAAGGCAAAGCATGACGGCGTTCAAGGTCTCAAGATGTAAACAAGAGTGCTGCAGGTGCGGGCTGAGCTTGATCTGTCTTACTCTGTCGCACCCCGTTACCTGGAAGCTCTTGGCGTGGAGCGCCCTCTCATCATCGCGGTTACCGGCGGCATCGGCTCGGGCAAATCGGCAGTGACCGATCGTTTGAGCAAACATGGTGTGCCCGTGTTCGACGCAGACGAAATCGCACGGCAGGTCGTGGCGCCGGGGGAAATAGCGCTGGCGGAGATCGTCGCCATTTTTGGCCCCCAATCTCTGCGCCGTGATGGTCAGCTTGATCGCGCCGCGCTGCGCGCCCTAGTGTTTGCCGATGACGCCGCTCGCAAGCAGCTCAACGCCATCGTGCATCCCCGCGTTCACGCTCGCCTTCACACACTCGCCCACACACCCGGCCCCGCCTATGTAGTGCTTGCAATTCCGTTGTTGGTGGAAGCGCTACACACGTATGACTGGCTGGATCGCACTGTGGTTGTCGATGTTCCACGCACGGTCCAGATCGAACGTGCGATGGCACGCGATGGCATGGATCGCAACGTAGCCGAACGTATGCTCGCGGCCCAAGCCACCCGAGCTCGGCGGCTGGCCGTGGCAGACGATGTGATCACCAATGATGGACCCATCGCCGCACTGGATACCATCGTTCCACGTCTGCATGCCCGCTATCAGGCGTTGGCGAAAAACCACACAAGCACGTGACCTCATTCAACTGGCGTTGGTGCAGTCACGCACACACAGGAGTATCCTGTGCAGTCATTTTTTCAATCCCTTCATCCGAATCAAAGGATACTTAAACGCGATGAGTAACTACCTCTTCACGTCCGAATCGGTGTCGGAAGGCCATCCGGACAAGATTGCCGACCAGATTTCCGATGCCGTGCTCGACGCCATTCTGGCGCAAGATCCGGCCGCACGCGTGGCCTGTGAAACCATGGTCAAAACCGGCGTGGCAATCGTGGCCGGTGAGGTCACCACCAGCGCTTGGGTCGACATCGAAGCGATCACACGCAAGGTGATCAGCGATATCGGCTACACCAGTTCAGCGGTCGGTTTTGACGGCCAAACCTGTGGCGTCATGAACCTGATCGGCAAGCAGTCTTCTGACATCGCTGCCGGTGTTGACGGCACATCAAAGAAGAAGAAGAAGCCGGAAGAACAAGGCGCTGGCGATCAGGGCCTGATGTTCGGTTATGCCTGCAACGAAGCTCCAGAATTCATGCCGGCGCCGATCTATTACGCCCACCGCTTGGTCGAGCAGCATGCGAAGGTGCGCAAGCACAAGAAGTCGCCGCTGCCGTGGTTGCGTCCAGACGCCAAGAGTCAGGTCACACTGCGCTACGACGGCAATAGCATTGTCGGCCTCGATGCCGTCGTGCTGTCGAGCCAACATGATCCCGGCATCAAACACAAAGACATCGTCGAGGGCGTATACGAGCACATCCTCAAGCCGGTGTTACCCGAAAAATGGCTGAACGCCTTGCCGAAGAAGGCGATCCACATCAATCCGACCGGCAACTTTGTGATCGGTGGCCCAATGGGCGACTGTGGCCTGACCGGACGCAAGATCATCGTCGATACCTACGGCGGCATGGCGCGCCACGGTGGCGGTGCATTCTCCGGCAAAGACCCGTCCAAAGTTGACCGCAGTGCCGCCTATGCAGCGCGTTATGTCGCCAAGAACATCGTAGCGGCAGGCTTGGCTGACAAGTGCGAAATCCAAGTTTCTTACGCTATTGGTGTTGCCGAGCCGACGTCGATCTCGGTGACGACCTTCGGCACCGGAAAGATTGCCGACGAACAGATCGAAAGACTGATCCGCGCTCACTTCGACCTGCGCCCGTACGGCATCATCCAGATGCTCGACTTGGTTCATCCGATCTACCAACCAACGGCCAGCTACGGCCACTTTGGTCGCAAACCTAAGCTCATCAACTACGCCGATGCACAAGGCAAGAAGCGCCAAGCCACCGCGTTCAGCTGGGAAAAGACGGACAAGGCCGAGGCGCTGAAAAAAGCAGCCAAGTTGAAGTAAGTCACCGTGTAGAAAGTATCAAAGACGGGCCGCCTGATGCGGCCCGTTTTACTTGGTGGCCTCCCGAGGAAACCACAAAAAATGTTTGCGGTGCCACTTACCGACGTGATGCGTGCCTAACCGGTATTTTGCAAACCTTGTGCCACTCCATTGACGCAGGCCACCAAGGCTTGCAGCAGCGCATCGTCCTCGCGTCCACTCTCGCGCCAGCGCCGCAGCAGATCCACTTGCATCAGGCTCATCGGATCAACATAGGGATTGCGCAGACGTATCGATGAGGCCAAGCGCACGTTGCCACTCAATAGAGCTTTAGTATTTTGCAGGCGTAACAGCCAATGCTGGGTCCGCGTGAACTCGCTGCGGATCAATTCGAAAAAGCCTTCATGCAAGGGGCCTGACAGCTGCGAGAAGGCCTCCGCGATATCGAGATCGGTTTTGGCGAGCACCATCTCCACGTCGTCGATCAGGTTGGAGAAAAACAGCCAGTCGCGTGCCATTTCCGCCAGCGCCGCTTCACCAAAGCGCTGCGCGCCTTGTTCCAGCGCACTGCCCAATCCATACCAGCCCGGCAGAATCGAGCGGCATTGGGTCCAGGAAAACACCCACGGAATCGCACGAAGATCCTCCACGCCCTGCATGCTGCGGCGACTGGCCGGGCGCGAGCCAAGGGTCATCTTCTCGATCACATCGATGGGTGTGGCGGTGCGGAAGTAGTCAACAAACCCGGGACGCTCGACAAAATCACGGTAGGCACGACGGCTGATTACGGCCAGCTCATCCATGCACGCAATCCAGGCGTCTTCGCGCGGCTCGTTGGCGCGCGGTCGCAAGGAGGCGCGCAAGACGGCACCCACGGTTTGCTCCAGGTTTCGCAAAGCCAAAGCGCGAAATCCAAACTTGCGGTGGATCATCTCGCCCTGTTCGGTCACTCGCAAAACGCCGGCTACTGCACCGCGCGGCGATGACATCAGTGCCGGTGTGCTGCGCGCACCACCACGACTGGCCGATCCACCACGACCGTGGAAAAACGCCAGTCGCACACCCGCCGCGCGCGCTACATCCAAGAGTTCGGCTTGGGCCCTCTGTAGATTCCAGCGTGATGCGAGCGTGCCGCCATCCTTACCGCTGTCCGAATAACCAAGCATCAGCCATTGCTGGTTGCCGCGGCTTGCCAGATGGCGACGGTAAACGGGGTCGTCAAGTAATTGGCGCAGTGTTTCCGGCGCGTGCCGGAGGTCATCGACGGTCTCGAACAGCGGTGCGATATCCAGCGGCACAGCGCCGTCCGCGCCAAGCAGCCCGCCATCGCGAGCCAAAGCCAGCACCGCCAGCACATCAGCCACCGAGCGCGCCATGCTGATTACATAGAGACCGGTCGCATCGGTGCCATAGCGCTTGCGACTGTCGCGCAAACTGGCAAAGACGGCCTGCATCTTCAGCACGTCCGGCGCGCCACTTCCAGTAAAAGCCAACTCACCCGCGGCATACGGGCGCAGACGTGTTGCGCGATCGGTCGCCTCTCGCTCAAGCCACACGGAATCGTCCATCAGCAGTGCGAGCACATCGTCGTGTACGCGCGAATCTTGGCGAACGTCGAGCCGTGCCAGATGAAAGCCGAAGCTGCGCACCCGCCACATAAAGCGTTCAACCGCATACAGACCGGCATGTACGCCGCGATGCTCAACCAGACTGTCGACCACCTGTTGCAGGTCATCGAGCAGTTCATCGACCGTGGCATAGCCGTCAGGAGCGTTGTTCAAGGTCAAGACAAGGCGCGCGTCCACCAGATGCAGTAGGCAGCGATACGGCATGTCCGCATGACGTGGGCGGATCTGCGCCGCCGCTTCGGGAAAGCGAGTGCGGTAATCGGCCAGCCGCGCCTGCAAGGCATCCGACACTCCGACTCGATCTTCGGTCTGACTGAGCAGCCGCCCGAGACTAGCGACATCCTCGCGATATCGCTCCAACACCAATTCTCGCTGCGACTCGAGGCATTCGACGATGGTTTCGGCACCGACATTGGGATTGCCATCCATGTCGCCACCCACCCAACTGGCAAAGCCCAACAGACGCGGCAGCCGCACCGCAACCCCATATACCTCGCGCAGGGCATGGCCCAAGGCCTCGTACAAGGCCGGAGCAATCCGGTAAATCGGCCCGGATAGATAGAAATCCACGTGTTCGCGCTCGTCCTGCACACTCGGACGCACTGGCGACGCTTCGGCTGTCTGCCACATCGCCGACAGCACCATGAAGATGCGATCGTCGTCCTCGCGATGTTCCTGTGGTGTGCGTTCCGGATCGAAGCCGTCAATCAGGCAGCGCACGATGATCTGTTCTTTTTCCAACAGGGAACGGCGCACCGACTCAGTAGGATGCGCCGTCAGCACCGGCTCGATCCAGAGCCGATCCAGCCACGCAATCAGCTCATCGGCCTCGACCCCTTCATCGCGTAATCGGCCCAGCACATCAAGCAGGGATTCCGGCTGTGCCTTGCTGCCCTCACGCTGGTAATCGCGCCGGCGACGGATGCGGTGCACCTGTTCGGCTACATTGACCACTTGGAAATAGATCGCAAACGCACGCGCCAGCGCCTCGGCGTCGACCGCATCTAGGCCAGCGAGCGAGTCGGCCAACTCGTGCACCGAAGCGCCCTCGTTGCGGCGTCTAATCGCGGCCACACGAATCTGCTCGACTCGACCAAAAAATGCCTCGCCGCCCTGCTCTGCCAGCATTCTTCCAACCATTGCACCAAGCCGACCCACGTCTTCACGCAGAGCGCCATCAGGCGGCAGAAACTCGGGGTCGCGAATATCGGACATAACGGGGTTCCAAACGGTTGCACAAGCGCCCAGCCTAGCGAAAATGCCGATAAGCGGCGCAGCCCAGTGCCACCGGCAACGATGAACCAGTATAATTGTCGACTTGCACGACCCATCGAGGGGCGCTGCGACCGTTGCCAATAGGGTGAAGAACATCGCCCGTCCTTCCGGACACTCAGCAGCAACGGCCAGGCTCGACAGGTCAGCTTTTGAACGGCGCCCGGTCAATCCAGCGAAGCCCACAAACGTCGACACCTCGACAAAAGCGTCACCCCTGATTACAAAATCGCTGATATTTCTCTGGCCGACTTCGGCCGCAAGGAAATCGACATTGCCGAGCACGAGATGCCTGGGCTGATGTCGATCCGCCAAAAGTACGCGCCTCAAGCCCCGCTCAAGGCGGTGCGCGTAACGGGCTCCTTGCACATGACCATCCAAACCGCGGTGCTAATCGAAACTCTCAAGGACATCGGCGCCGACGTGCGCTGGGCCTCGTGCAACATCTTCAGCACCCAAGATCATGCCGCGGCCGCCATCGCAGCATCCGGCACGCCCGTATTCGCCTGGAAGGGCGAGACATTAGAGGAATACTGGGACTGCACGCTGGACGCGCTGAGCTTTCCTGACGGCAAGGGCGGATTTCTCGGGCCACAACTGGTGGTGGACGACGGCGGCGATGTGACCTTGCTGATTCACAAGGGTTACGAATTAGAAAACGGCTCGGACTGGGTCAATACCCCAGCGTCCAGCCACGAAGAACAGGTCATCAAGAACCTGCTCAAACGCGTGGCAAGTGAACGTCCGGGCTGGTGGCATACCGTGGTGGCGGCATGGAAGGGCGTGTCCGAGGAAACCACAACCGGCGTGCACCGCCTCTATCAACTGGCGGAGGCCAAGACGCTTCTGGTGCCGGCGATCAACGTCAACGATTCGGTCACCAAGAGCAAGTTCGACAACCTTTACGGCTGCCGCGAATCGCTAGCCGATGGCCTCAAGCGCGCGATGGATGTGATGCTGGCCGGCAAGGTCGCCGTGGTATGTGGTTATGGCGACGTCGGCAAAGGCTGCGCGCACTCGCTGCGGGCCTACGGTGCGCGCGTAATCGTCACTGAAATCGACCCGATCTGCGCCTTGCAGGCGGCGATGGAAGGCTTCGAAATCACCACCATCGAAGACACCTTCGGGCGCGGCGACATTTACGTCACCACCACCGGCAACAAGGACATCATCACCCTTGCACACATGCAGGCGATGAAGGATCAAGCCATCGTGTGCAACATCGGCCACTTCGACAATGAGATCCAAGTCGATGCGTTAAACGCCTCCGCCGCCACCCGGCTCAACATCAAGCCGCAGGTAGACAAGTACACCTTCTCCGGCGGCAACAGCATCTTCCTGTTGGCCGAGGGCCGCTTGGTGAACTTGGGCTGTGCCACTGGTCATCCGAGCTTTGTGATGAGCAATTCGTTCGCTAATCAAACTCTGGCGCAGATCGACTTGTGGGCCAACAAGGATACCTACGCGAATAAGGTATACCTGTTGTCTAAGAAGCTTGACGAGGAAGTCGCACGCCTGCACTTGGAAAAAATCGGAGTAAAACTGACGCGTCTCACCCAAGAGCAGTCCGACTACCTTGGTGTGCCGATCGACGGCCCCTACAAGTCCGACCATTACCGCTACTGATCCCGTTTGGAAATGCTCATGCACGTACCCTTGTCCGCCCGTTGGGGCCTAGCACTGCTGCCGGCACTGATTCTCGCCGCCTGCGCCAGTGTTCCACCTGCGTCCAAGCTCGCATCACCTCCGCCTGCGCTCATCGCGCAGGTGGAAGTGCCGCAGATCCAGCGTCCAGATGATGAATCCGCCGAGTGGTGGTTCCGTGCTGGCGCGGCAACGGCGGCTGCGCAGGGCTCCATGAACGGGCAAGCAAAGAACTTGATCCTGTTCGTCGGCGACGGCATGAGTCTTACCACCGTTGCGGCAGCACGCATTCTGGCTGGGCAACGTCTCGGCCAGCCGGGCGAGGCACACCGGCTGAGCTGGGAACACTTCCCGCATACCGCGCTTTCCCGCACTTACAACACCGACCTGCAAACCCCGGATTCGGCCGGCACCATGAGCGCCATGGCGACGGGTGCCAAGACGCGCGCCGGGATGATCAGCGTCGGTCAGTCCATGCACAGCAGCGATTGCAACGGACTGGCTGACGGCCGCTTGCTGACCTTGTGGGAACTCGCCGCCGAAGCGGGAATGGACACTGGCGTTATCACCACCACCCGACTGACCCATGCCACTCCGGCCGCCACACTGGCGCACGTGCCAGATCGCAACTGGGAAAGCGATGGCGATGTTCCTGAAGAGGCACGCAAACTGGGTTGCACGGACATTGCCCAACAGATGATCGGCAATGCGTACGGCAAAGGCGCGAAGGTATTGATGGGTGGTGGCCGGGTCAATTTCATGCCAGCCGATCAGACCGATCCGGAATACTCCGACCAAACCGGCCGTCGCCACGATGGCCGAGATCTGATTGCCGAATGGCAGCAGCGCCATCCACAGGGCGCCTACGTCTGGAACGCTGAGCAATTCGCTGCTGCGCCAAAAGACGCGCCTTTGCTGGCCCTGTTCGAGCCCAGCCACATGCAATGGGAAGACCAGCGCGCGGCAGACCCAGCGGGCGAGCCCTCACTGGCCGACATGACCCGCGCCGCGATCACACGCCTTTCCGGTAACGAGCTCGGTTTTGTGTTGTTGGTGGAAGGCGGTCGAATTGATCACGCCAACCACGCTGGCAACGGCTATCGCGCCTTGAACGAAACCATCGCCATGAGTGAGGCAGTAGAGACAGCTGTGGCGATGACTGCGGCCGAAGACACTCTGATTCTCGTCACTGCCGATCACAGCCACGTTCTGTCATTTGTGGGCTATCCGGATCGCGGCAATCCGATTTTGGGCAAGGTGATCAACAAGAACAAAGACGGCCAGCCTGCATTCGCCACAGACAGTGATGGCTTGCCCTACACGACGCTCGTCTATGCCAACGGCCCTGGACATCGCGGCACCGGGCCACGTCCCGACCTGACTGATGTGGATACCAGTGATCCGGATTACCTACAGGAAGCATTGGTGCCGATGAAGAACGAATCGCACGGCGGTGATGATGTTGGCATCTGGGCGGTCGGCCCAGGCAGTGCCGCGGTGCGCGGCAGCGTGGAGCAGAACGCAATCTTCCACTTCCTGCTGCAAGCGCAGCCGCATCTGCGCAGTCACGTGTGTCAGCACTACACCTGCACCGTTGACGGCGTGCCGGCCCTTCTTCCACGCCCATAAGCGGCGGCTTCAGCTACTGACAGCCAGGCGCCGATAACCGATCGCCTCTGCCAAATGCGCGGTAGCAATGCGCTCATTGCCGGCTAGATCGGCAATGGTGCGTGCCACCCGCAGGATGCGCTGACTGGCACGGGCCGATAGATGCAGTTGATCAATGGCACGCTCGAGTAACTGCTGATCGCGCGGTTCCAGCGCGCAATCGCGTTCAACCAGAGATTGCGCAAGTGCAGCATTGGCCACGCCCGCACGCGCCATCTGACTACGGCGTGCGGCGTCGACACGAGCGCGGACATCGGCACTGGGCTCGCCGCGCGGTGCGCTGGGGCGCAAATCGGCGGCTGCAATACGCGGCACCTCGATCTGGATGTCGATCCGGTCCAACAAAGGACCGGAAATGCGTCCGCGATAGCGGGCAATCTTGTCGCGACTGCAATGACAGCGCCCGGCCGGATCCCCGGCCCAACCGCAAGGACACGGGTTCATCGCGGCGACCAACTGGAAGCGCGCAGGAAATTCCGCTTGGCGGGCGGCACGCGAGATCACAATACGTCCGGATTCCAACGGCTCACGCAAAACCTCCAAGGTATGCCTCTGCCACTCGGGCAGCTCATCCAGAAACAACACGCCGTGGTGAGCCAGACTGATTTCGCCCGGCCGCAAAGAGGCGCCACCGCCGCCGCCAGTCAGCGCCACCGCGGTGGCGGTGTGATGGGGTGCGCGAAAGCTCGCCCGCCGCCACGTGGATGTGTCGAGCGCTAGCCCTGACAAGGAACTGATCGCCGCACATTCGAGCGCATGGGTGTCAGTCAACAGCGGCAGCAGCGTTGGCAAGCGCTGCGCCAGCATCGACTTACCGCTGCCGGGCGGGCCAACCATCAACAGATTGTGAGCGCCTGCCGCGGCTACCTCCAGTGCACGGCGTGCTTGGGGCTGGCCGCGCACATCGGCCAGATCCACACCATCGTGCGAATCACTCGTCGCCTCCGTTATCGCTTCTGGCCCTGGCAGCTCGCGTCCGGTTTGCAGCATCGCGCATACTTCTAGCAAGGTGCGCGCAAAACGCGCGCCCGGATGACGTGCGAGCGAGGCCTCACTGCGATTAGCCAGCGGCAAAACGATGTCGCGCCCAGCCCGCGCCGCGGCCAGAACTGCCGGCAGCGCGCCTTCAATCGGCCGCAATTCACCGGTCAAAGCCAGTTCGCCATGAAACTCGATGTCGCGTAAGGCCTCACGTGGCAACTGCCCAGAAGCGGCGAGTATGCCCAAGGCAATCGGCAGATCGAAACGGCTGCCATCTTTGGGCACGTCAGCCGGCGCCAAATTAATCGTGATGCGCCGCTGCGGCAATTCAAGCTGGGAGCATTGCAAAGCGGCCCGCACGCGATCACGACTCTCGCGCACCGCTGCGTCAGGAAGGCCGACAATCGAGACCATCGGCAAGCCACCAGCGAGGTGGACTTCCACCCGCACCTCCGGCGCATTGACACCAGATTGCGAACGACTGTGGACAAGAGCGAGCGACATGGCAAAAACTCCGGGCAAGCCGTGACCGTCGCGGGTGCGGACACTCGCGAAACGAACAATGAATTAGGGGCGTGAGACCGTTTGCGGCTAGTCGGTTTCAGCCTGATGCTGGGCCAATGCGCGCTCAAGCGCCTCAAGCTTCTCGCGTGTGCGCAGCAACACCGCGCGCTGAACCTCGAACTCTTCGCGGGTCACCAGATCCAGACGTTGCAGACCTGTTTGCAGTGCAGCGCGGAAGTTTTGTTCCAGATCGGCGCGAGCGTCAGACAGGCCGGGCGGTAGCATCGCGCCAAGGCGGCGCGCGAGCTCATCGACCAGTTGCAGGTTTATCATGGGGAAGATCCTTCTTGCATGGCGTGTGAACATCCTGCCACGAGCACGAGCTTGCCGCAGCCGGAGGACGCACTAAAATCAGATCGGAATAGTCCTAGACCGCATCCCGGGGAGTAGCACGTATGAAAATGGTGATGGCGATCATCAAGCCGTTCAAGCTGGACGACGTGCGCGAAGCGCTGTCGGATGTGGGCGTCACCGGCGTGACGGTGACCGAAGTAAAGGGGTTTGGCCGTCAGAAAGGTCACACCGAGCTCTATCGTGGCGCCGAATACGTGGTCGACTTCCTGCCGAAGATGAAGGTTGAGGTCGCGGTCACCGACGACCAACTCGAGCGCGTGGTGGATGCCATCCAGCGTGCAGCCAACAGCGGAAAAATTGGTGACGGCAAGATCTTCGTCTCGCCACTTGAGCAGGTGATCCGCATCCGAACCGGCGAGTTGGACGCTGACGCGCTCTGACATGATTCCACGCGGTGAGCGTGGGCCGGTCTAGTCACCGGGCTCACGCAAAAAGCGCGCAATCGAGGGTGCCGGCTGGCTCGGTGCAAACTCGGCCGCGATATCGACAAAACCACGCATCAGAGCGATTTCGGCGGGGCGTCGATTGAGTGCGTCGCGCGCGCCGGGATCAGCGCCCGCCTGTAATAGACGTCGCACTACTTGGCCGAGCCCATGCAATGCCGCCAGATGCAGCGGGCCGAAACCCCGACGCTCACGACCCCTGAGGTCCACGCCATGACGCAACAGCACCTCCAGCTGGGGCAAGATCACCTCTTCCCGGCAAGCCGTGCCAGGCTCAAAACTGGCACCCAGCAGCAACAGTAAAGGGGTTTCACCCACGGCATTGGCAGCATCGAGTTCGGCATCGGCGGCTAATAGCACCTCCCAAGCCTCCATTGCCGGTCGCGCTTCACGCGCCCCGAAACCGAACTGCGCCAAGGCGTGCAAGACGCTTCCCTCGTGCCGATCCAGCGCGGTGGGATCGGCACCGTGCTCCAGCAGCACACGGACCGTTTCATGCTGCCCCAGCGCTGCCGCAATCATCAGCGGTGTGATTCCGCCGGGCAGGCGTTGATCCAATTCGATGCCTTGTTCTGCCAACACTCGCACCACGTCCATTTGCCGTGCCGTCAACGCAACACTGAGACACGTAGCGCCGGAATACGCGGCCACGCTTGGGTCTGCGCCAGCCGCTAACAGGTGTTCAACCAAGTCCAGATAACCACCACCACACGAACGCAGCAGGGCGGTGCACCCTTGTGCGTCAGTGGCATCCAGTGCCAAGCCCAGCTCCAACAGGCGCACGACGGCGTCGGCATCTCCCAGATGAGCGGCAGCCACTACGTCAGCATCGCGCAATGGCCGCCGTGGCAAGCTCCAGTGCGGCCAATGCATCCAGCGCGACAGTTGGGTTCGTCCCAAGGACAACACCAAGCCTTGCGCGGTCTGTCCATCCGGCGCTCGTGCCGCAGGCTGCGCACCCCAAAGGATCAAGCGCCGCACCATCGCCTCGTTGTCCAATTGCGAGGCCAACATCAAGGCGCTGATGCCATACACATCGCGCGTCTCCGGATCGACCCCACGTGTGAGCAAGCTCTCCACCAGTTGGTGCCACCGCAGCCTCAGAGCCTGGTGCAACGGCGGGCCTCCCGCGGCGTTAGCAAACGGGTCGGCACCGCGTTCCAGCAGCGCCAAGGCCATCTGTTCTGACTCCGGCCCTGCGACCGCGTGCAACAACGCGGCATCGAGGTAGCGTGCCAGCGCACCTCGTCCGGTCGGCGCAGAGCCGCGCTCCAATAGGGCCCTTAACGCAGCATTCGCTGCCGGGCCTAAGGCAAGCACGTGCCAGACCAACAGCACACCGTCGGCATCGGTGGCATCCGCTTCCAGCGCATCGGCCAGCACACTCGCGCTGCCTGGTCGCAGGCGTGGCGCGATGTCGATGAACAAGGCGGACAATTCGGCAGGTTCGGTAATCGCGAGCGGCAACAGTTCGCGCGCGATATCGAGGCTACCCCGTTCCAAGGCCAAGCGCAGGCGCATCAACGGCGGTGCACCTTGCAAGCCCTCGTCATCCTCGGCCAAACAGGCCGGCAACACGTAGCCTGGATCAAGCAGCGCCACGTGCGCCCAGCGACCCGCAGCCACAGCGTGATCGACGGCGCGGCGGCCATCATGCGCAACTTGCTGCGGATCGACGCCCAGATCAAGCAGCGCTTTCACGGTCGCACTATCGCAACTCTCGCTCTGGCAAGCGATTGCCAAGGCGTTGCGGCCCGCGTGATCGCACGCAGCCGGATTCACGCCACCTTGTGCCGCCAGACGCACGACGCAATCCACTGCGCCGGCACGAACAGCCTCCAGCAACGGGGTCACGCCGAGCTCATCCGGGATGTCCGGGTTGGCCTTGGCCGCCAGCAGAGTCTCGACAATCTTGCCGTTGCGCGTCAGACAGGCCGTGTGCAGCGCGGTGCGTCCAAGGCGTCCGTGTGCATCCACTTTAGCTTTGTGCTTCAGCAACATATTGACCATCGCCGGATCGCCATCCTCGCGCCCCGCGGCCAGAAGCAGTGGCGGCTCGCCACCCTCCGGCTCACAGACTGCACGACGATCCAGCAGGAACTTCGCAACATCCAGATTGCCAAGCCCAGCGGCCACGCCCAAAGGGCTCAGACCTTGGCCATCAAGCGCATCCAGATGCGCACCGGCATCAATCAACAAGGCGGCAATCGTCGGATCTGCGGCACGCGCGGCCGCATGCAGTGGGGTCTGCCTCAGACCGTCGGTAGCGCGTGGATCAGCGCCGTTCGCCAACAACATCTGCACCGCATCCGGGCGTCCGTGGTAACTGTCACGCATCGCAGCGAATAAGGGTGTCAGATCGGCATGCGCACGATTGAGATCGATACCCGCCTCGATCAGCGCCCGCAACAGGCGCAGATCCGGCTGCACGGCCGCCAACATCGGCAAGCTACGCTGATCTCGTGCAACGCGGGGAGGAAGCGCGTGTGCATTGGCGCCCATGTTGAGCAGCGCCAGCGCTTGGTCAACTTGTCCAGCACGCACCGCTGCATACAGCGCCGCATCGAGATCCACGATAGCCTCGCTGCGCCGCGACGTCGCCGCCGCCACCGCCTGTGTCGCAAGTACATCAGCGACACGAGCGCGGGCAGTCTGGAGTTGACGACGCGAGGCGGCCAGCGTCGCGACTGCCAAGGCAGGGGCTATGAGCAACGCGTGCAGCGTCACCGCAATCGGGTAGGCCGGCGTCAACCACAGTACGGTCCACGCCACAGCTAGGGTCGACAACAACAGGAGCATCAAACAGACGGCCATGAGCCAGCCATGCAAGCCCAGTCGAGCTTCGTCGCCCAAGGCGTGCAGGCTAGAGGACATAGGCTGCGCCGATGACTCCAGTTGCAGCGCAGGCAGCACTGCCTGTCGCCAGATCATGATCAGGGCCAGCGCAACCACCGCGCCACACATAAGTACTTCGGGTAATCCACCGCGGCCAGCCACCAGTCGTTGCATTGGCCACGACAGTGTCAGCGCAAGCACTATCAAACCGGCCAGCACCAGCCAGAATCCACCGCGCAACTGGCGTGTCAGCGCCGGAATAAATCGTGCGCCCTCAGGCATCTGCAAAAAGACGGCTGCGGCTAGCAGATACAGGGGCAGCGCAAAAATAGGCCCAGGCGCGTAATCGGGATGAATCGGCCATAAGGCTGACAAGGAAACGGCTACCGCAGGCAGAAAACCGGCGATCTTCGTGAGCGCACCGGGCGGAGCGAATGACTCATCCACGCGGCTCGCTCCCGTTCGGCAGCGTCGGTGGTAATTGCAGGAAATAGCCGCTCAATTGCAAGGCCGCCAATACCGCTGAAGTATCGACACGAGCCAAGCGCCGTTCTGCGTTCAGCTCGAAAACCAGCACCGATTCCAAATCACCCAAGGATTGGCGCAGACCCTCGGGCAGCACCTCAAAATCATCTTCTTTGGCGAGATAGATGTAGGTATCAGGCCGGATACGACTCTTGTAAACGTGGCAACGCATGGCGGCGAAGAATATCCCCTGAACGACATCAGGTGCAGCATATATGGTACGTCTACCAACCGCGAAGCTGGCTCAATCGTGGCTATTTATTCGTGCGCCATGAGCGCTTCGATCTCGTCAGGATCCCGCGGCACCCCGTCGCTTAAAACTTTCACACCCTGACGAGTCACTAGCACGTCATCCTCGATCCGAATGCCGATGCCGCGCCATTTTGCCGCCACCCCGGCAGCATCAGGGGCGATGTAAAGACCCGGCTCAATCGTGAAGGCCATATCCGGCTCTAACAACCGGTACTCGCCGCCGATGCGATAGTCGCCCACATCATGCACATCAAGGCCCAGCCAGTGGCCGGTCTTGTGCATATAAAAGCGACGGTAGGTTTGCTGCTTCAGACACTGCTGCAAGCTGCCCTTGATCAGACCAAGACTCAACAAGCCTTCGGTCAGTACCTCCACCGCTGCTTGGTGCGGCGCATTCCAAGACACACCCGGGCGAACGATGTCACGCGCGGCGGAGCTGGCAGCCAGCACCACGTCGTACAACGCGCGCTGGGGTTTGGAAAATGTTCCGTTGATCGGAAACGTGCGGGTGATATCGGAGGCATAACCCTGCACTTCAGCGCCCGCATCGATCAGCATCAAGTCGCCATCGTGCATCTGGGCGCGATTGCTGCAGTAGTGCAACACACAGGCATTTTCACCCGAACCCACAATCGGTTCGTAGGATGCCACCGCACCGTGGCGATGAAAGCGATACAGCAACTCGGCTTCTATCTCGTACTCAAACATACCCGGCCGCACCACCCGCATGGCATCCACGTGTGCCAATGCCGCAATGCGAGCCGCCTCCGCCATCAGCTTGCGTTCGGCCGGGCTCTTATAGAGGCGCAGGTCGTGCAGCAAATGGCCAAGTTCCTGAAATTCGTGCGGCGACTGGCCGCTTTGCTTGACCTGCGTTCGCACCCGCTTGACCCACGCAATCAAGGCTAGATCGAAGTCGGCGTCACGGCCGAACTGGCAGTACACACGGTTACGCCCTTCAATCAGGCACGGCAGGATTTCATCCATGTCGGCGTAAGGATAGGCGTCGTCCATGCCGAGCTGTTCAACGGCGCCTTCCGGCCCAATGCGTACGCCGTCCCACGCCTCGCGCTCAGGATCCCGCTCGCGGCAGAACAGCAGCGCTTCGCCAGCCGCACGACCCGGCACCAGCACCAGCACCGCCTCAGGCTCATCAAAGCCAGTGAGATACCAGAAATCGCTGTCTTGACGATACCGATAATGAGTGTCGTTGCTGCGCACACGCTGCGCGGCAGCTGGAACGACCACGATGGCGTCGGGACCCGCCATGCGCATGAGTTGACGGCGGCGGCGAGCAAACTCAGCCGGCTTAATGCTCAGGGCGTGCATAAGATTTCCCCGCTGATCATCAGAACTAGTGCAGGCGTTTGGACGGTCCAGTCTCTGCCAACACGTCACCACGGATCAGCAGCGCGGCCACGCGCACAAATTCGGTGACCTCAGTTAGCGCCTGCTCGTCTTGCTCGTCATCGTCAGCAACAAAAGCGGCGATTTCAGCCAGGTCATTGAAAGCTTCCTGCGCCTCTTCCGACAGTGGCGCGCGATCAGGCCCCAGCGAAAAACCAGCCAGAAATCCATGACACCAGATGAACAACGCACCGGCACGTTGCGCTAGCGGCGCGTCTTCGTCAGGCAACAAGGGAGCAAAGCCGAAATCTGGATCTGCTAGTGCCGACGCCGCGGCTATGCGGAGCTGATCGAGCGTGCCACCCTCAGACAAAGCGTCACGACCCAAGTTGACATGCAAACGCTCGGGCCAATCGTTACCAGAAAGCGAGCCACCGGCCGACAACAAGCCCACCATCAGGCCATGCAGCTCCGCAACGTCGACTCCCGCACCACCGCGCGCGAGACTGGCGTGCACCTCGTGGTACGACGGTAACTCAAGCGCGCGGTTCACCAGACGACTTCAGCCATCGAACAGTTCAAACCCGAGCCGATTCCCATCAGAGCGATGCGCTGACCCTTGTGCAGTCGACCCATCTCCTTGAGCTTGGACAAGACGATCGGCACCGAGGCCGGACCGATGTTGCCGTACTCTGCGAAAATCGTAAGGACCTTCTTGGGGTCAATGCCGATCGCTTTAATGAAGGCTTGGGTGTGCACTTGGCTGACTTGATGAATTACAAACTCGTCGAACTCTTCCACCGCCCAGCCCAAGGCGGTCTTGGCGACGTCAAAGGTCTTCTGCGCCAGCTTAATACCCTCGATCAGCAGCGTCCGGGTATCTGTGACCATGCGATCCAAATTGCCGCGACACAAACCGTTCCACTGCGTCGCTGCGCGTGACACGCCGCCTTTGTAGCGCGGCGCATCAGGGGTCAGTTCGCTGCGCGAAAGCACCATTGCCGCCGCACCACAACCCAGCGTGAGAGTTGCCAGTTCCTGTCGAAATTCCGCTTCGGTAAGCTCAGGCGAGCTCATGCGTTCGAGGGTCTTCTCGTAGGCCAAGTTGGCGGTTTCCCCGTCCACGACCAAGGCGTACTCAATCTCACCGCGCTCAATCATGCGACCGGCGATATCCATGCCGTTGATGAAGGCCAGACAAGCATTGGCTAGGTCAAAGTTCTGGCAAGTATCGGCCAAGCCGAGGTTGCCCGACACAATGCTGGCGGTGCTGGGCTCAAGATAGTCGCGGCTGACCGAGGTATTGACCAGCAAGCCGATCTTCTCGCGTGGTACATCCAACTCAGCTAGAGCTTTTTCGGCCGCTGCGGTAGCGGCATCTGAAGCTTGCGTACCCTCGTCCCAAAAGCGGCGCGAATGAATGCCAGCGATGTCACCAAGCACATCGGTACGGATACCGAGACGCTCCAGCGTCGGGCGCAGGCGTTCGTTGATGTCCGCAGAACTCAGCGGATTGGGCGCATCAATATGCGCGATACTGGCGATCGAAACGTGCTCGAACAGCATAGCCCTGCCAAGATTAAAGAGAAGAGATATAGCCGAGCAACGCTACAGCGTTCAGACGTGCGGTGCAAGCCGCGTGCCTGGCCAGCGCCCCGAAACGGGGATTGCGCCACAGATCCTGTCGGTTCCCGAGGACTGATAGCGCCAAAAAAAAGCCCCGCGCAAGGCGGGGCTTTTTGCTTCATTTTCGACGACTTACATCAACGCGCTGCGTTAGAGTTCATCGTGGCGTTGCGTGATGCGTTCTGGTACTGAGCCGGATCGCGCATACCGGCAGTGTGGCACTGGCCGGTGACATGACCGCGGTTGATCGCACCGGGCAGCTGTCCATTGACCTTTTCCGTGGTCCCATCTTCCGGGTCACTCAGGACCAAGTCGGTCGCGATGTTGCAGTAGTCGTTGGTCCACCAGTTCGTGGTCTTGAACGAGGTGGTGTAGAAGTTAACCTTGGACCGTGACGAGTTCGGGATGCCGGCCAACCAGGCACTAGCGCCGCTGTAGCTGAGATTGCTGTTGTTGCCACAACCCACGCCGAACCAATTGCCCATCGTGGCCAGCATTCCGGCCAGATTGGTGCCCTTGTAGGGTGTGCCGACCGACTGTATCAAGCGAGCCCCGGTGGCGTTGTCCAAGCCACTCCAGTAGTAGGTGTACAGGTGCAACGCTGCCGCGCCGCCTTGGCTGTGCGCAACGATGCCGTACGAGTTCCAGGTGTTGCCGAAGCTTGCGATCAGGCGCGCGAATGCGTCGTGGCTACGGTTCTGGTTCTTGTCGAGAAAAGTGGATGCGGTAGAAAAGTTCGAGCTCGGCCATACGCTGTTGGAACAGTAGCCATGCACCAGCAGCAGACGCTTGCCAGTACCCTTTTCGCTCACTGTGTCGAGCGGACGTGGCCCCATCGTCATCATCTCGTCAATCATGATGTCGCCGGCCTTGGCGCGACTGCGCAAACGCGGCACGTTCAGGCTCATGCTCTCAGCGGAAGCGATGGTTACGAGGCTGTCCGGATCTTCCACCCGCAGATTACGCAATTCGAAAGGCCCTTGTGCGCTGGACTTGGCGATCCAGCGCTCATCAAGACCAAAGCTCAGATGACCGTTATCGACCGTTGCCATGCCGCCGATCCAGGCCACCGCCAGTGCTTGTCCGCTCGCATCACGGCCCCAGACTTCGGCATAGCCGCGGTAGTGACCGGCATTTTTTGAGGCCATCACCGGAACGTCGATCGACAGACGGTTTGCGCCACTCTTGGCGTAAGTCGCATTGGCGTGTTTACCGGCCAGCGAAACGGTCTGCTCAACGAAGGGCAGCAAATGCTCGGCGCTGCGCAGAACACGGTTTCCGGCATGATCAAGACCTTGGATCGTGACCTGAGCAACGTGATCACCCGCCATTTTGGCCGTGAACGCGGCGCCAAACAGGCCATCACCGGCGACACCGTCGTCGTGCTGGCCATCATCGAACATCACGAAGGTTTCGCTCGCGCCGTCAGGGCGAGTGACCTTGAGCGTGGCCCGCTCGATCCGTCCGGCTCCTGCGCCGAGCACCGCCTTGTCGTGCGTATCGACACCGGTCAGCTGCGCGGTAAGCCCCATCTTCTCACCCACAAGCTGGCGGCGATGAGTGGCATAGGAAGCCAGTTCGGTCGCAGGATCACCTTCCAGCAACAAAAACCCCGGCACGGCGTGTCGCGACTTGTTGATCAACTCAACTGACCATTGGCCCTTGGCCAAACTTGGGAAGCTGTACATCCGCGCCGGAACCTGAGCATCGGCGATCCCAAATTGAGACGCTCGCAGACTCTTGGCGGTATCGGCTGCCTGCAGCTTCTGCCCGCGTGGACCGCTGAGTACAACATCAACCGCGCTGTCTTCTGGGACGAGCAAGGCGAAGCGCAACTTGCCGTTCTCTACCGGCAGCGTGGACTGCCAACGACGGCTCGATTTGCCCGTCATCATGTCCAAGGACAGCAACGCGCTGTGCGAATGGATGGTGGAATCGGTCGGATCAGGCGCGCGCATATCAGCGAATTCAGACGCGGGGCCGGCCAATTGTTTGGCCACAATTTCCGCCGACACAGCCGAGGCGGCTCCAAGACCCAAGCTCGCAACGATGGCAACGCCTAAGGTGCGACCGGTCAAGCACGACAAGTGCTTCTTCATATTGATGTCTCTCCAAAAACCCCAATGGCTCAACCGGTCAATACGCGGTCAAGTGTTATCCGGCCATTACCGCAACGCAGTCCCCTGGCCCGGGATCGGCGCAGTAAACGACCATACGGTGCCGAATGCAACTTGCACTGCACCATCGGCCACTCGGCGCAAGCCATCACCACGGCCGTCACCGACAAAAGGAACCTCACATCAAAGCCAGATACGTCACCTCGCGCTCACGGAGCGCCCGAACCACAACGAGCAAATGCGACACAAACCGAGTAACTTTTGGCCATGTCCGAACCTCTCGACGCCACCTCGACTTCCGCTGAAAGCGAGCCATTGCTGGGCTTCCTGTCTGACTTGACCTTGTTTTCCAAGCTGCCGCAGGAAACCTTGGTCGAGCTCGCGACACAGGCCGAGCGGGTTATCTTGCGCGGTGGAGAAACCTTGTTTGAGCAGGGTGATCCCTCAGATGCGCTCTACATTCTGTATTGGGGTCGCTTGGCTGCATGGCGCCGCAACGCAGAGGGTGAGCGTCGCACGCTCGGACATATCGCGCCGGGCGGTTACGTTGGGGAAACCGGCTTGCTGCTGGACGAGCCGCGCACCGCTTCTGTCATGGCATTGCGCGACAGTGAGTTGCTGCGCTGGTCCAAGACCGGTTTTGAACAACTCATGGCGCAGTACCCACAGGCGATGTTGCGCTTGGCGCGCGAAGCCTTGGCGCGCTACGCAAAAACCGTCAACCGCCCGGCCCAAGCGCGCTGCTTTGCTGTTTTGCCCGGCGTTGAAGGCGTTGATGCGGCAGGCTTCGCCGCACGCTTAGCGAGCGCACTGGGCCATCTCGGCGAGGTTCGCATCGTGTGTGCTGAGCATGTCCGCGATTGCGGACCCGGCTGGTACGCCGAACTCGAACAACAAACCGGCGGAGTGGTCTATGTCGGTGACATGGATGCAGGCTGGCGCGACCGCTGTGTGCGTCAGAGTGATGTTGTACTGATGCTGGTCGACACCTCGGTCGATCCCAGTGAGGTCATGACGTCGCCGGCTACCGTTTCAGAGCACACCCCACTGCACTTAGTGCTTCTTCAACACGGCAGCCCGCCCTATTGCGGAACGCGTCGTTGGCTGGAAGCCTTCTCCGGTCTCACCCTTCATCATCATGTGCGCGATGACGAAGATCTGGGGCGGGTGACGCGACTATTGGCTGGGCGCGCCACTGGCTTGGTATTGTCTGGCGGCGGTGCCCGAGGATTCGCCCATGTCGGCGCGCTGCGTGCGCTGCGCGAAGCGGGTGTTCGCATCGATTACGTCGCCGGCTGCAGCGCGGGTGCAATTGTCGCTGCCGGCATCGCCGCCGAATGGGACGACACACACTTGGTGACGGCCCTGCGCGCCGGTTTCGTCGACGACAATCCACTTTCGGACATCACTCTGCCGCTGGTGGCGATACACAGTGGTGGCAAAGCCTCGATGTTGCTACGGCGCGCCTTCGGCCGAATCGACATCGAAGATCTGCCCTTGCCGTTCTTTTGTGTCTCGAGTGATCTCACCAACGGCGTCCTGCACGTCCACGAACGTGGTCGGGTATGGCTGGCCTTGCGCGCCAGTTCTGCGATCCCGGGTGTCGTGCCACCGCTCTTTCATGACCATCGCGTACTGGTCGATGGCGGTGTGCTGGACAACCTGCCGGTAGCGGAGATGCGCCGTCGTTTGGGTGGCGAGATCATCGCGATCGACGTCGGAGGCAACTATCGGATCGAAACCGAACTCGAGCAATCCGCGCTGCCATCCTGGTGGCGCCAAATCCTGCTGCAGTGGCGCAAGCGTCCCTATCCGAGCATTGCTCAGATTATGTGGCGTGCGATGATGGTGAACTCGGACGCGACCTCTGCACGCCAACGCAGTCAATCGAGCCTTCTACTCAAACCGGACCTGAGCGGCATCGATTTGTTTGATTGGAAAAAGTTTGATCACATCGTCCATCTCGGCCATGAGAGCGCGCTGAAACACTTGCCCGCCATTAAAGCTCTTGCCGAGCTGCAAGAGCCGGACGTGTCGGAAGGGCCGCCCCCTCGGATTGACTCCGCGACCTGAACGAAGATTGAATCCGCACGAAGATGCGACGCCACGCGTGCCCGATTCCGCGATTGTGCGCCGTAACCATCCATAGACACCACGCTGGGTGGTGTGCCTGTTAGAGGTCAATGCTAGGATGAACACGCACCCCACTTCCCCATCGCCAGTCGAGGCGAACATGAAAACACACCTAGGTCATTACGAGATCGTGTCCGAGCTTGGGCGCGGTGGTATGGGCGTGGTTTACAAGGCTTTCGAACCTGCCTTGAACCGTCACGTCGCCATCAAAGAGTTGTCGCCCTCATTGGCGCACGATCCGCAGTTGGTCGAACGCTTCCTGCGCGAAGCGCGCTCGATGGCGGCGCTGTCTGATCCGCACATCATCCAGATCTTCTACATCGGCACCGACGAGGCGACCTCGCAGCCCTTCTTCGCCATGGAATATGTGGAAGGCGACTCACTGTCCGCGATCCTCAAGCGCGATGGCAAGTTCAGTGTCGACAACGCACTCAAGGTTTTGCACCAAACGGCGCAAGGCTTGGCCACGGCGCACGACCACGGCGTGATCCATCGCGACATCAAGCCCGGCAACCTGATGCTGACGCAGCGCGGGCAGGTGAAGGTGGCTGATTTCGGCATTGCCTTGGCCACTACCGATATCTCAAAGAAACTCACCTCTACCGGTGAATTTGTCGGCACGCCTGGCTATCTGTCGCCCGAGGTCTGCCTAGGCAAGCCCGTCGATCAACGCTCGGATATCTTCTCGCTCGGCATCGTCTTGTTCGAGATGCTGTCCGGCCGCATTCCGTTCGGCGATGAGAGCCCACTCGGCTTGATGCTGGAAGTGGTGAAGGCTGAAATCCCGAATATCCAAGAACTCAATGGCGAGGTCGATGCATCGACCGCGGCAATTCTGGCGCGCATGGTCGCGAAAGAGCCGGAAGATCGCTTCCAGAGCTGTCAGGATCTGATCGCTGCGTTGGAGGCCCATCCGGTCCTCAGCCACGGCGACACGGTGAAGCTTACGCGTCCGGTGCAGATTGATGCTGCAACCATGATCGGTACGCCTGCGCCGAAATCTGCAGCGCGCGCGGCGACACCGCCGCCGGTGGTGCGTTCTGGCAGCAGTCCATTGCCAGCGCCTGCACAACTAGACACGCAGCCGACCCGACCATCGGTACTGGAACGCCCACCCAGTCGCAGTGGACGCTGGCTGCCGCTGACAGTCGCTGCCGTCCTGATCTTGTCGGTTGCCGGTGGTGCATTCGCTTTCCGCACCAACATCATGGATTTCGCACGTGGCTTCGGTGATGGCTTTACCGGCAGCAGTCAGGTTGCTTATGACGCCGGCCGCAACACTGGGCAGGCAAGTAACCCGGTCGGAACCAGTATGGCCGCCGAATCCGCGCCCTCAATGTCTTCAACCGGCGAGACGATCGACACCGACGTCGCAGTCAGCACGACGGCTATGCCCAGCGCGGCAAGCTCGCTCATGAGCGAGGCCGAGATCAACGCCGCAATCGAGCAGGATCGTGCGACGACATCGGGATCATCCATGCCGGTGGAAACGGTGGCACTCGCAGCAAACGATCCTGTTAGCTCGAATCTGGGCGTCTCGGACGCATCCGATGTCAGCGCGCCGGCAATGGCAGTGTCCGCTGCAAGCACGGCGCAAACTTCGGCAATGCCAACATCATCTGCAACGAGTGTAGCGGCGCCCCAAGCGAAAGCCGTGGCCAGTGCTGCACCACCGCGTCCGGTTGCTGCTCCAGTGCCGCAGCGGGTGGCGGTGATCGCGCTTGGCGACTCAGGCATCAGCGGTCCGGCTCGCAGCCGCATTGAACGTGAACTCAGGTCAGCCGGTTTCGATCTGGTCGACGCCGAAGCCTTGGGTGTGAGCACGGATGATGGTTTGGCAACCGCACTCAATGCGGTACGACGTGTTGCGACCATCGCGGTCGTAGTACGCGCTGAACCGGTCGGGTCCGAACAACTGAAGTTTTATGGACAAACGTCTGAGTTGTATGTGGCTAACCTCACGGTGCGTGCCTACAAAACCGCAGATCGCGCCTCGATTGGCACGAGTCTGAGCGAGAAGGTCCAATTCACCACGCTCAATGCCGACACTCAGGCAGACGCCGCGCTCAAGGGCAAGTTGGATCGACTGGTGTCGGAGTTGTCGCCTTACCGCGGTCGCGGCTGAGTCAACGGCGTACATCGCATAAGAAACGCCTCGTCCGGCTCACACTGGGCGGGGCGTTTTTATTTCCTGCCATTGGCTGTAAAGCCGCAACGTCGGAGGCTCGATTTCATGCTGCTGACCGCTCTGCCCCGTTAAACTGCGCTCTAGCATCTGCGCGCGCCACGTCATCCCCACGATGGTTGCGCCCAGCATCAACAAGAAGACGGTAAGCAGCACGATCAGCGGCCAGTTCCGGCGTAACCACTTGCCGCCACGATAGCGCCAGGTTCCGGCCCGTGCGCTGACGGCCTCGCCACGCAGATGCCGGCGTATATCCTCAGCAAAGGCGGCAACGCTGACGTAGCGTCGATTCGGATCCTGAGCCAACGCCTTGGCGACCATGGCATCCAGATCACCACGCAGACTGGCTGGCGGTAGTGCGAGATCGCCAACGGCCGCAAGACTGGCCGGTCGCGATGCAATCGCGCGAATAGCCTCGATATAACCGACCCAGTTGCCGTCAAAGCGCGGGTGTGGCGAGTGCCCGGTCAACAACAGATGAAGCAACGCACCCAGCGCATAGACATCAGTACGCGGGCTGATGACATCACCCGCTAATTGCTCAGGCGCGGCATATTCAGGTGTCACCGCGATATGCCGCGTGCTGGCATTGGGGGTGTCGGGTGAAAGCAGTTTGGCGATGCCGAAATCCAACAGCTTCACGCTGTCATCGGCCGCAACCCGGATATTGCCGGGCTTGAGATCACGATGCACCAAGTGCTCGCCATGGGCATGAGAAACGGCATCACAAATCGCAAGAAAAATGGACAGTCGACGCGCTAGACCGGGTCGCACACGACGCAACCAGGCATCAAGATTTTCGCCGCCTGCCAGTTCCATCGCCAACCAAGGTTGTCCGTCCGCGAGCACGCCACCATCAATCAGGCGGGCAATGCCAGGATGCTCCAAGCGCGCGAGAAGCTGACGCTCACGCTCAAGCTGCTGCCGGAAACGTGCATCGCCACCGCGCAACAGTTTGATCGCGACCTGTTTGTCGAACGCACCATCAGCACGTTCGGACAAGTAGACCGTGCCCATGCCGCCTTGGCCGATCTTCTCCAGTAATCGCCACGCCCCAACCCGCAAGCCGACGCGATTGGTGGTGTGCTCATTGGTTACGGCCTGTGCCAAGCCGCCCAATTGCGGCAACTGTGTATCGTCCATCAACGATCGGCGCAAAGCCTGAATCAGGTCTGGGTAGATCTCTCCGCACACGGCCAGAAAGCGCTCGCGCTCAGCACCCTCCAGTTCCAAGGCTCGATCCAGCAATGGCTCCAGCCGTTGAAAACGCTTCTGGAACGAGCTCATGTCGAGCGCCTCATCAAGCCGAGCCGACGAGCATGATCACAGCGCTCGAAAAACCCCATCACCATGTGGAAAAACCGGTGGCTTCACCGATGCGATACCACCAGCGGTGGGCGATAGCATCATCGGCATAGCGTTCGTAATCAATGCTGTAGCCTTGCCCCGGCTCGTTGCCCCAGACCAGTTCGAACCAATTACCGGCATCGAGAATCGCGGAATGATCGATCGCGGCGACGAGTTGCACACTAGTTTCCAGATTGAGATCTGCCAGATTGCGCCGAGTGAAGTTGGCCGAGCCGACGATCAGCGTGGCGCGCGCTGACGTGCGGTGTAGCAGAAACTTGGCATGGCATTGCTCGCCGTGGGTGTCGCACCAGCGCACTGGAATTCCCGCTTCCATCAAACCCGCCGCGACCGGTCGATTCGGTACGCCGTTTTTCTTGCGCCCGAACGCATCTTCGTTCGGATCAAGCAGCATCCGCACTTCCACGCCGCGTTGCTGCGCCGCCTTCAGCGCCTTGATCACACCGCCATCAGACAGATAGAACACCGCTACATCCAACGCTTCGTTGATTTCCGCCGCGTTGATGACCTCGAGCAAGGCGTGCCGTATCGCGCCTTCGGTCAATACGCGCAGACGTGGGGTTTCCTCCTGGGCCAGGCGCGTCGTCGCAGGTGCGGGTGGGAGAAAATCCAGTGGCTCGCCGGAAAACTCCGCCACTGCGGCTTCACTGGCCACCAGATCAAGCGCGGCCTCGCCACTGAACTGTATCGCGACATTGTCGTGCGCACTGCTGCCATCGTGCGGATTACCCGAGGTGACCAGTGCCTGCCAATCATCACCGTGATCCACCACCAGAACCTTGCGGTGATTGGCGCGAAAGTTGGGCAAGGCCAACCAACTGCGCAAGGTGATCTTGCCACCCGCGAGCGGGTCGGGCAGCCAGCCATGCCCTGCGCTGTTACCCAGCCAAGCGCAGCACAAAGCCCAAGGTCCCGACCAGGTCGGATTGGACGCCCGCAACGTAGAAAGATCGGTGATCACCACCTCGGCGCCCGCTCCGCGCAGGCGCTGCAAATACGGTGATTCCAGCGCGCCGTACACGGTATTAACCGGATCAGTGATCACGACTACCTGCAACGCGCCCACCTGCGCCATGCGCTCAAGCAGCACCTTGGTCAATTCACCGCTCAAAGGCCGCAGGATGTCATCGTCGGCGCCGGTGAAATCGTTGAACAAAAACATATCCAACACAATCAGCCGCTGCGCCTGCCGGATCATCGCGAAGGCCTGATCGAATATTTCCTGCTCGCTGTGACGCACATTCTGCGCATCGACAAAGGTGCGGTCGGCCAGAAACGACACCGAGTCGGCCGCGCGCCACGGCATCGCCACACTCACGCCGTCGGGCAGAGGTTTGTAGGCCTGCCACAGCCCACTTGCGAGCCAGACCAGCAGCACGGTGTACAAAATGGCATGACGGCGCAGTCGCAGCATCGGGTTCATCAGTGCGGATTCGAAGTCCTGAGCATGCCACGAGAGCCGCCCGGCGCGCGCGTTGTTACACTGCACGGTCTGATTTTCATCAATGTCCGCC
>CAJDVW010000020.1_pt1 | contig 30474 bp, 26 predicted proteins | sample 7391471 | NCBI WGS metagenome assembly CAJDVW01 (sample SAMEA7055714, study PRJEB34461) | soil metagenome | biome: terrestrial ecosystem; feature: Peninsula; material: soil | place: Antarctica | collected 2016
GATTGCGGTGTTCTTGGCCAGGATCGTGATGCCACGCTCCTTTTCCTGATCGTTGGAATCCATTACTCGATCAGTCAGCACCGTACGCGCATTGAGCGTGCCGGACTGCTTGAGGAGTTGGTCAACAAGGGTGGTCTTGCCGTGGTCGACGTGGGCGACAATGGCGATATTGCGGAGTTTTTCGATAGACATGGGCAAGGAGTCGGGCGCGGATGCCCAGGCAGCAGGAGGAAAGGATGCGATGCCGGCGCGAAACCCTTTGTAGTTGTTGTGTTCGCGGGTTGGTCTGAAGCGTGCCGGCTAGCACGACATTGTACGTCGAACAAGGCAGGTACGAAAGCGATTCCCAATAGCCGTTATTGAACGGGACAGCTGAGCGGCGGATGTCTTGCTGCCCGACACGTCCGTTGGGAAGGGTGTGCGATCTACAATTCTTGGTCCGATTGATGCTGGAGTCGTACATGAAAGCTATCTGCGTGGCGCAATTTGGCGGGCCAGAGGTGTTGCAACTGAGGCCAATGGCAGCGCTGGTGCCGGGTGTCGGTCAAGTTGTAGTGCGGGTCCATGCCGCTGGCGTGAATCCAGTCGAATGCTATATCCGTTCCGGCAACTACGCATCCTTGCCGCCGCTGCCTTGGACGCCAGGTCACGATGGCGCGGGCGTGGTGATGGCGGTGGGCGAGGGCGTCGAAGCCTTGCGTGTGGGCGACCGCGTTTATCTTGCCGGCAACCTCAGCGGTACTTATGCGGAACAGGTACTGGCGAGCGCGCAGCACGTTCATCCACTTCCTAACACACTGAGTTTCGGTCAGGGCGCCGCGCTCGGGATTCCCTATGCCACCGCCTACCGAGCGCTGTTTCAACGTGCTCGTGCCAAGGCCGGTGACACGGTACTGGTGCACGGTGGCAGCGGTAGTGTTGGAATCGCCACCATTCAATTGGCGCGGGCGGCTGGAATGCGGGTGATCGCCACTGGAGGCACTGAATCCGGACGTTACTTGGCTGCTGCGCAAGGTTCGCACCATGTGCTGGATCATCACGCTGAAGCGCATTGGCAACAGATTTTGGACCTGACCGAGGGCCGTGGTGTGGATGTCATCGTGGAGATGCTGGCGAACCTGAATCTTGGTCGTGATCTTGAGGTCTTGGCGCGTGGTGGGCGGGTCGCGATTGTCGGTAGCCGAGGTCCGGTCGAGATCAACCCGCGTGACGCGATGGCGCGCGAGGCGGAAATTCTTGGCGTGATGTTGTGGCAAATGACTGCCGACGAATACGCCGAAGCCCACACCGCAATACAAGCGGGTCTTGGTAGCGGCGTCCTGAAGCCCGTCGTGGCCAATGAACTGCCCTTGGACCAGGCCGCAAAAGCTCACGAAATGGTCTTGCAGGCCGGTGCCGGTGGCAAGATTGTGCTGATTCCCTGATGCCCCGGCTCCGTATTAGCTTGGATCGGTAGTGCTCAGCACCCATATGGAGACCGGCGCGTCGCGTCTTACCGACTCGATATCTATAGGTAATGCCTATCGTTTGTATAAGAACAATCGATTTCAACTATTGATGTGTCGGCACTAGAATGTTTCATGTCGTCACTCGACGTGTCGAGTTCTACGTTTTCCCTCAAGTTCAAGGAGTTGTGCAATGTCCCTTATCAATACCGCCGTTCAGCCATTCAAGACCGAGGCTTTTCACAATGGCAAATTCATTGAAGTCACCGATCAGACGCTAAAGGGCAAATGGTCAGTCCTGATTTTCATGCCGGCAGCGTTCACCTTCAACTGCCCGACCGAAGTTGAGGACGCAGCTGAGCATTACGCCGAGTTCCAGAAGGCCGGCGCTGAGGTTTATATCGTCACCACCGATACGCACTTCTCGCACAAGGTTTGGCACGAAACCTCGCCGGCCGTGGGCAAGGCTAAGTTCCCGTTGGTGGGTGACCCGACCCATCAATTGACGAACGCGTTCGGCGTGCATATTCCAGAAGAAGGTTTGGCCCTGCGTGGCACCTTCATCATTAATCCGGACGGCATCATTAAGACGCTGGAAATCCATTCCAACGAGATCGCGCGTGACGTGTCCGAAACTCTGCGCAAGCTCCGTGCCGCCCAGTACACCGCCGCGCATCCGGGCGAAGTGTGCCCGGCCAAGTGGAAGGAAGGTGCCAAGACGATCGCACCGTCGCTGGATCTAGTCGGCAAGATCTGATTCCCCCGTTCCCGCCCTCGCGCTCGAGGGTGGGAACACCGGCCAGCCCATGCACGCGTGGTTTGGCCAGTGTTCCCACAGCGTCTTTCTCAGTGATCCGCACGCGGGTCGCGGCGCTCTCGCTTATCTGAAAAAAGGAGTCCTTCCATGTTGGATGACGGTTTGAAAGCTCAGCTTGCCGCCTATTTGGAGCGGATCGTACGGCCTGTTCACATCGTGGCCGCGCTGGATGACGGCAGCAACTCGCAGGAAGTGCGCGCATTGTTGAACGACATCGTGGCCGCCTCTGCCCAAGTGACGCTGGAAGAGCGTGTCGACGAAGGTGCGCACGTGCCGTCCTTCGCACTGACTAGTCCAGGCCAGAATATCCATCTGCGTTTTGCGGGTTTGCCGATGGGGCACGAGTTCACCTCGCTGGTTCTCGCCTTGCTTCAGACCGGCGGCTATCCGCCTAAGGTCGAAGCGGAGTTGATCGAGCAAATCAAGGCACTCGATGGTGACTATCACTTTGAAAGCTACTTTTCGCAGTCCTGCCAGAACTGTCCGGATGTAGTGCAGGCGCTCAACCTGATGAGTGTGTTGAACCCGCGCATTCACCATGTCGCCATCGACGGGGCCTATTTCCCTGATGAAGTGGAACGGCGCGACGTAATGACGGTGCCGTCGGTCTTTCTCAATGGTGAGCACTTCGGTCAGGGTCGCATGAGCATCGAAGAGATCGTGGCCAAGCTCGACACCGCATCGCCAGAACGCGAGGCAGCCAAGCTGACACAGAAAGATCCATACGATGTATTAGTGATCGGCGGCGGCCCGGCAGGCGCGGCGGCGGCGATTTACGCAGCGCGCAAGGGTATCCGCACCGGTTTGGCCGCTGAGCGTTTTGGCGGCCAGGTGCTAGACACCCTGTCGATCGAAAACTTCATCTCGGTTAAAGAAACTGACGGCCCGAAGTTTGCGGCTGCGCTGGAAGAACACGTTCGTCAATACGAGGTGGACGTAATGAATCTGCAGCGTGCGGACAAACTTGTGCCCGGTCCGGATGGTATCCGGGTCGAGTTCGCCAATGGCGGTGTGCTCACGAGCAAGACCGTGATCTTGTCTACCGGCGCACGCTGGCGCGACATGGGCGTTCCGGGTGAAGTCGAGTACCGAACCCGCGGCGTGGCTTACTGCCCGCATTGCGATGGGCCGCTCTACAAGGGCAAAAAAGTAGCGGTGATCGGCGGTGGCAACTCAGGAGTGGAAGCGGCGATCGACCTTGCAGGTGTAGTTGAGCACGTTACCTTGATCGAGTTCATGCCAGAACTGCGTGCCGACGCGGTGTTGCAACGCAAGCTGCTCAGCATGCCCAACGTCAGCGTGATCAAGCACGCCCAGACCAGTGAGGTACTGGGTGATGGCAGCCGCGTTACGGGGCTGGCGTATACCGACCGTGGCACAGGTGAAACTCACACGGTGGAATTGGCCGGCATCTTCGTGCAAATCGGTTTGGTTCCGGTAACCAGTTGGCTCAAGGACAGTGGCGTCGAACTCAGCCCGCGCGGCGAAATTGTCATCGATGCACACGGGCGTACCTCGGTGCCAGGTGTATTTGCTGCAGGTGATGTCACTACCACGCCCTACAAGCAGATCGTGGTGGCGGTGGGCGGCGGCGCCACGGCCTCATTGGCGGCCTTCGATCACCTGATCCGCACCAGCGCCCCGGCCTGATCTCATCGCACAGCGGGCAAAGTCACGCATCGACTGAAGTTGTAGCAAAAGCCATTCTCAGGTGATGGACGTCTGCCGTTCGGCGGACGCATGCTGATCTGTCAGATAGCGCAGACCAAAGCCAGCCCCGGAAAGCTCAACTCGCGTTACCATACGAAATCATTTTTCAGGAATATTCCCATGTCTGATCTTCGCGCCGAAATTGTCAGTTCTCGCGGCACCATTCACTTGACGCTCACGCCTGAGCAAACCCCAATCACCGTCGCCAACTTCGTCAATCTGGCACAGCGTGGGTTTTATGACGGATTGACCTTCCATCGCGTCATTCCTGACTTCATGATTCAGGGCGGTTGCCCGAATGGAGTGGGCAACGGTGGTCCGGGCTATCGTTTTGAAGACGAATGCGTCCCGAGCCTGAGCCATGAGCGTGGCGTGTTGTCGATGGCCAATGCGGGTCCGGGCACTAATGGAAGTCAGTTTTTTGTCACCCACGTGCCGTGTTCTTGGCTGGATGGAAAGCACACTGTGTTCGGTAAAGTTGTATCGGCGGAGGATCAAGCCGTCGTCGATGCAGTGCAGGGCGATGACACGATTGAAACCATCCGCATCGTTGGCGACGTCACCGCCTTGTTGGAGTCGCAGAAGGATCGGATCGCGCAATGGAATGCGGCGCTCGATAAGGCCTAATGTCGGTCGTCGCGTCCTGCCACAGGTAGTGACGCGATCAGCCTCGTTCAGCCTCTTGCCTGACTGATGCTCAGCCAGTCGCTGCGTCCCGCGTATGGATGCAGCGGCCGGCCACACAAAGCCGGAATTTGTATTCTTGCGCCAGAATGGCGATGCTGCAGCGCACCAACAGCGTTTCGGCGTAAAATGACGCGTTGACGTCAAGGTATTTGAGGATTTCGTTCATGCCCCAACTCGCCCGCCGCATGAGTCATGCGAAGCCCAGTGCCATCATGCTGATTGCCGAGAAGGCGCGCGCGCTGAAGGCGCAGGGACGTGATGTCATCGGATTTTCCATCGGCGTACCGAATTTCCTTCCGGGCGAGCACGTTTACGCGGCGGCACGTGAAGCGCTATCACATGACTCGGGGCAGTACGGATCTGGCCGCGGCTCGGAAGCCTTGCAAGATGCCTTCCTCGCGCACCTGGAACGCAGCGGTCTGTCGGGCTATACGCGCGGCAATGTGTGCGTGGGCGTCGGTGCCAAGCAGGTTCTCTACAACTTGGGTGAAGCACTGCTTGATGTAGGCGACACCATTGCGTTTCCTGCGCCGTATTGGACGACCTACGTCGATATGGCAGAAATCCTTGGCGCCAAGGTCTTAAAGCTGCCCTGTCCGCCAGAACAAAACTACAAGCTCACACCCGCGCAGCTCCATGCCGCACTGGCGCAAAAGCCCAAGCTCTTCCTGTTCAATAATCCCTCGAACCCGACAGGCATGGTGTATCACCGCGAAGAAATTGCGGCGCTCGCCGACGTGTTTGTGCGTCATCCGGATACGTGGATCGTGCTGGATGACATCTACAATCGCATGATCTTCGACGATGCGGGTTATCACAGCGTTCTGCACGCGCGGCCTGAGTTGCGCGAACGGACTGTCGTGGTGGACTCCCTATCCAAGACTTACGGTATGCCAGGTTGGCGTGTAGGCCTGTGTGCGGCGCCGGAGCAGGTTGCTAAAGCACTGGCGACACTCAACTCCAATCACATCACCAGTTTGCCAGAGGTCGTCACCGCAGCAGCCGTGGCGGCATTGTCCGGCCCGCAAGATGTGCCGGACGCAAAATGTGCTGAATTTGCTAGTAAGCGCGACATCGTGATGGCGGCGCTGGCAGAGATTCCCGGAGTGAACTGTCCACGACCGGAGGGTGCGTTCTACGCTTTCCCGGACATCAGCATCGCCTTTGGAAAGACGCACGCACCCAGTGGCTTGTACATCGACAATGATGTGGATTTTTGCGGCGCCTTGTTGGAAGCGAAATCCGTCGCTTGCGTACCGGGTTCGGCGTTTGGCGAACCACGTGGCATGCGTATCTCCTACACCTGTCCGGATACACAGCTGCAGGAAGGGCTGCGTCGCATCCAGGAATTTTTCGCCGAACTGCGCTGATTAGCGTCATTCGGTTTCGGTGCTCCGGATCAGGCTTCTGGGCGCACGTTCTGTAAACATCACGGCCACGGTCGCGATGCTGCCTGAGCTAAACCTGCGGCGCGTCCGACATCGCGTCTATTTCCATTCACAGGAGGACTCCCCATGAAAGCTCCCGTTCGCGTTGCTATTACCGGCGCCGCCGGCCAGATTGGTTATTCATTGCTGTTTCGTATCGCCTCCGGAGAAATGCTCGGCAAAGATCAGCCCGTCATCCTGCAGATGTTGGAGTTGCCGCTTGAAAAGGCTCAGTCCGCGCTCCAAGGCGTGATGATGGAGTTGCAAGACTGCGCATTCCCACTGCTGGCCGGCATGATCGGCACCGATGACGCCGATGTGGCGTTCAAGGACGCCGATATCGCACTGCTGGTTGGTGCTCGCCCACGTGGCCCTGGCATGGAACGCAGCGATTTGTTGCAGGAGAACGCCAAGATCTTCACCGCCCAAGGTGCCGCGCTGAATAGGGTCGCCAGCCGCAACATCAAGGTGCTGGTGGTCGGCAACCCGGCTAATACCAACGCCTATATCGCGATGAAATCAGCCCCGGATCTGCCGGCCAAGAACTTCACCGCCATGCTACGTCTGGATCACAACCGCGCATTGAGTCAGTTGGCTGACAAAGCGGGCGTGGACGTCGGTGATATCGACAAGTTGGTGGTGTGGGGCAATCACAGTCCAACCATGTACCCCGACTATCGCTTCGCCACGGCCAAGGGTGTGTCGCTGAAAGACAAAATCAACGATGCGGACTGGAATGCCAATGACTTCATTCCGACCGTTGGCAAGCGTGGTGCTGCCATCATCGCGGCCCGCGGCCTGTCGTCTGCCGCCTCTGCTGCCAACGCCGCGATATGCCATGTGCGGGACTGGGTGCTGGGCAGTCAAGGCAAGTGGGTCACCATGGGCATTGCATCCGACGGCAGCTATGGCATCCCTGAAGAGGTGATGTTTGGCTTCCCGGTTACTACCGAGAATGGCGAGTACACCATGGTCAGGGATTTGCCGATCGATGACTTCAGCCGTGCGGCCATCAACAACACTCTGAACGAACTGGAAGAAGAGCGCGCCGGTGTGGCGCATCTGCTCTGATTTCAATTTTCAAATCGCTGCGACAAAAAAAAGGACGGCGAAAGCCGTCCTTTTTTTTGGTGGCCGAGCAGGGCGATGACACCAGCTTTCGACCAGACGTACGCGTGTGAGAGCAGTATTACTTGCTCTCAGCAGCAGAGAACTCGGTGAACGCTTCCCAAGCGTGAGCGGCATACATCAGTGACGGGCCGCCGCCCATGTAAATCGCCACGGCCAGCATTTCCCGAACTTCCTCGTCGCTCGCATTCAGGCGCACCAGTGCCTTGCCATGGAAGCCAAGGCAGCCATCGCAGCGGGTCGCAACGCCAATCGCCATGGCGATAAGCTCCTTGGTTTTTTCATCCAGCACGCCCGGCGCCATCGCCCCACGCGCCATGGCACTGAAGCCTTGCATGGTGTCGGTGATACCGCTGCGCAACGGGCCAAGATGCGTGTTGATGTTGGCAATGTGGTCTTGATAATGGGTGTTGCTCATTAGATGTACTCCAGTGTGGAACTAGTAAGGGTGTGAACTTCTTGCGACGGGGTCGAGCGGCGCTTTATTTGGATGTCATCTATGCGTGGCGCCGCGAATTATCGGCAAGCCAGCTGAAAGCCACGCGTTCATGCCGCCGGAAACGTTCACGTAGCGGCAGGTCGCAGCGCCGGAAAGTTGTCCTTGTGCCATACGCGAACGCATGCCGCTTTGACAGATCAGCAGGACTTCGCACGTGTCCGATGGCAGCTTGAGGCTGTCGAACAGTGCCGCGTGCCCGGCGCGTGCTTGAGCCATGGGAAGGTGCTTAGCGTGGACGGCGTGTCCAGATGAGAATTCGTTCCGCTCACGCACATCAACGAGTACCGCGCCCGCGTTCATCCGTCGCACCGCTTCTTGTGGCCCGATCTGCTCGCCGCTGAAGCCAAATAACGCCTTGAGCACGGCGATCATGCTGTTTTCTCCAGATCAGGCGATCTGTTCACGCCGCCGGGTGCGCAGTAGATATTGTGCAGTGTCTGGATGACCTGAAATGCCGGGCCCGGTGCCAGCGAATAGAGGATAGATTGGGCTTCACGTCGAGTCTGTACGAGGTTTTCATCGCGCAACACAGCCAAGTGTTGGGACAACGCTGACTGACTGAGATCGAGTAGGGCGTTCAAATCGCCCACCGCACGCTCTCCCTCGGCGAGAAGGCACAACACCATCAGGCGCTTTTCGTTGGCCAGCGCCTTCAGAAGTTGCGCCGCGGAGCCAGCATGCTGGCGCATCTGTCCAGGGTCGATGATGTCGCTGATAGTCGGTATAGAGTTCATCAAGGAAATCCTCGTTCGATAATGGCCGCGCCTTGGCCGACCCACTTCCATTGGATAAGCGCATGTTGGTGTCGATCAAAGCGCGATCCATTGGATTTTTTGCACGTGTTGGCGGCTGCCTGAAGACAGTTGCGTAGACTAGCAACGCGGGCAGGAGTACCAGGAGAAGCGACGGATCGGGGCATTGAGGTGCAAGGTGTTTATTAGTTGACACTAATATTAGCATAGACTAATATCTTAGCAAGCTTTACCTCTTCAATCGTTCACAACCCGACCCGGAGACAACAAATGAGCCTCGAACGAGTCATCTTTGCTTTTGCTGGCGTCATGGTGCTGCTGAGTGTGGCCCTGACTTACTTTGTATCGCCTTGGTGGTTGGTGTTCACCGTCATTATCGGCGTGAACTTGCTGGTTACGAGCCTCACTGGCTTCTGTCCCGCTGCGATGGTTTTTTCGCGCTTTGGGTTCAAGCCTGGCAGCGTGTTCAAATGATCCGGGCCGCCAGCATGCGTCGCTTGACCTTGCCCTTGTTGGGATTGGCCGCGGCTAGTGTGCTGGCGGCTTGCTCATCCAGCCAGCCACCACCGTCGGCACCAAAACCGGTGGCGGGCTTGGTAACGGAGGTACTCAACACCAGTGTCTGGCCGCTTGAGCGTGACTGGGATGGCAGCGTCGAGGCTATTGATCGCGCTACCCTCGCAGCCCAGACTGGCGGCCGCGTCGCTGACCTGCTGGTAGATGTCGGTGATGTCGTCGACGAAGGCCAAGTCTTGGTGCGCTTTACCGCCATTGAGCAACAATCCGGGCAGCGTCAGGCGCAAGCTGGATTGCAGGCCGCGCGTGCTCAGGCTGATGATGCTGCGGCTACATTTCAGCGGGTGCAGGAGATTCGCGCGCGGAAACTCGTTTCCCAAGCTGAACTTGATCGGGCCCAAGCCGCTAACGATGGTGCTCAGGCTCAACTTTCGGCGGCACGTGCGGCGCTGAAGTCGGCTGATCAACAGGTTGGCTACACCGCCATTCGTGCGCCATACCGTGGCGTGGTGACAGCCCGTCTTGTGGAGCCGGGTGAGACAGTTTCACCAGGACAACCACTCCTGTCCGGCCTATCACTGGATCAGTTGCGCTTGGTGGTATCGGTACCGCAGCGCGCCGCAGCACAGATTGATCCGGCCAAGCCGGCGTTTGTCATCGGCGAGGACGGTCAGCGTCGCCTTGCAACGCGCGTCACGGTGTTCCCACAAGCGGATGCGCCAGCGCACAGCGTTCAAGTGCGGCTCGATTTGCCAGAAGGCACATCCGGCTTGATGCCCGGCAGCAGTGCCAAGGCGGTTTTTTCTTTCGGTGACGTTGAGGTGCTGGCAATCCCACGGTCGGCACTAATCAAGCGCGGAGAAGTACAAACTGTTGCGGTGATCCATGACGACGGCCTGATCGGTTTGCGACAGGTTCGCACCGGTCGGCACATGGATGATGCCGTGGAAATCCTTGCCGGCTTGAGTGCCGGTGAAACGATCGCGGTGGATGCGGCGGCGGCTCTTGAGGCGCGCCGTATACAGCGTGCCGCGATGGCGGAGCGTTGATATGAAGTTTGGGATTTCCGGCAATCTCGCGAAAACCTTTCAGGCGCATGCGCTGACACCGGTTCTCGCGCTGGCGGGTCTGTTGCTTGGCATCGCCGCTGTTCTCATCACCCCGCGCGAGGAAGAGCCACAGATCGCGGTGACGATGGCCGATGTCATCGTCGCCTATCCCGGCGCCAATGCGCGTGATGTCGAGGCCTTGGTAGCCACGCCGCTTGAGCGTGTGCTGTCGGAGATCGAGGACGTTAAGCACGTGTATTCAGCCAGTCGGACCGGCATGGCTGTAGTGACGGTGGAATTTAAGGTCGGCGTGCCGCGTCAGACAGCCTTGGTGCGCTTGTACGACAAAGTTTGGTCGAATGCGGACTTCGTGCCGCAGGGTCTTGGTATCCAGCAACCACTGGTACGCCCGCTCGGTATCGACGATGTACCAGTGATGGCACTGACCCTATGGTCTGACGATCCAGCAATCGACGGCGATGCCTTGAGTGAAGTCGCCCGTACCTTGCAGAGCGAGCTCAAGCGGGTACCAGGAACTCGCGACATCAATGTGATCGGCGCGCCTAAACGTGCTGTGCTGGTAACGCCAGATGTCTCCAAATTGGCCGCTCATGGCCTGTCATTGTCGGAATTGGGCGCAAGCTTGGCAGCAGCCAATGTCGTGACCGAACCCGGTCAACGCGTGACCGCCGAGGGCAATGTGCCGGTGACGGTTGGGACTTGGCTCGCTGATGCCGACGCCGTGGCTGATCTGGTGATCGGACTTGCCGATGGCAAGCCGTTGCGCATTAGCGATGTCGCACAGGTCGAACGCGCTGCGGATCGCGCGAAAACACTGGTTTGGTACGGAACCCCACCCGGTCATCATGGGCCGGTGGACGGTCGCGTACCGGCAGTGACCTTGTCAGTCGCCAAAAAGCCCGGCACCAATGCGTCCGAGATCACCGCAGCGGTGGGTTCAGCGTTAGATGAATTGCGCGCCGGAACCATCCCGGACGGTATCAATGTCGAAGTCACGCGTGACTACGGTGCCACCGCTGCAGATAAAGCTAACACACTGATACAAAAGCTTATTTTCGCAACCAGTACCGTTGTCTTGTTGATATTGTTCGCGCTGGGGTGGCGCGAAGCCATCGTCATTGGCAGCGCCGTCGTGCTGACCTTGGCGCTGACCCTTTTTGCGTCTTGGGCGATGGGTTTCACGCTTAATCGTGTCTCTCTTTTCGCCCTGATTTTCTCCATCGGTATTCTGGTGGACGACGCCATCGTCGTGGTCGAAAACATCCATCGACACATGGCCATGGGCGGCAAAAGTTTGCGTGAAGCCATACCACCGGCGGTGGAAGAGGTCGGTGCCCCGACGATTCTGGCCACCTTCACAGTCATTGCGGCACTCATGCCGATGGCCTTTGTCACCGGCTTGATGGGCCCATATATGCGCCCGATTCCGATCAATGCGTCGGTCGGTATGTTCCTGTCCTTGGTGATCGCCCTGACGGTCACGCCGTGGTTGGCGCTGAAATTGTTGAGCAGGCATGTGCCTACCCACGCTGACGGCGAGTCTGCGAAGGGTTTGTCGGGTATTGCCGCCCGTTTGCAGAGCATGTTTGAGCGGCTGTTACGTCCGTTTTTGGATGCCGCCCGCGGTGCACGCCGGCGCGCCATGTTGTTCGCCGGCATCGCGCTCTTGGTGTTGGCGGCCGTTGGCTTGGCCGGGGTGCAGTGGGTTGTGCTGAAAATGCTGCCGTTCGACAACAAATCCGAATTCCAAGTCGTGGTCGACATGCCTGAAGGCACGCCGCTGGAGCGCACTAACGCGCTGTTGGCCGACTTGGCCGAGGCGATGACCAAGGTGCCAGAAGTCGAGAGTTTTCAAGGCTATGCTGGAACATCCGCACCTATCACCTTCAATGGCTTGGTGCGCCAGTACTACATGCGCTCTGGCGCGAATCTTGGTGACTTGCAGGTCAATCTTGTCGATCGGCGCGAGCGCAAGCGCAAGAGTCATGACATTGCCCGCGCGGTACGACCGATGCTGGCTGAGATAGGCGCGCGTTATGGCGCAGCGGTGAAGGTGATCGAAGTACCACCCGGCCCGCCAGTGCTTTCGCCCATCGTGGCTGAGGTTTATGGACCGGACTACGAGGGCATAAGCCGTATCGCCAAGAGTCTGGAAAAGCGTTTTGCCAGCACCGATGGCATTGTCGATATCGACACCACGGTGGAGTCACCGGCTGCGCGTGATCTGCTGGTGATCGACCGTGATCGTGCGGCCCGTTTGGGCGTGTCGGTTCCTGCCATCGCTGAGTTGCTGCAAACCGCGATCGCAGGTAGCGACGTTAGCTTCATCCACGATGGCCGCTCGCGTGAGGCGATTCCGCTGCGGTTGCGCTTGCCGGCCGAGGTGGAGGCCGATCTGGATCGCTTGCTGTCTCTGGTGGTTCGCTCGCAAAGCGGTGCGTTGGTGTCCTTGTCTGAACTGGTGCGCCCGCAAACGGTCGGCTGGGACAACGCGATCATGCATAAGAATGGCTTGCCAGTCGCTTATGTGATGGCAGATGAAGCGGGTCGTCTCGACAGTCCGCTGTACGGCATGTTTGATCTGGTCGGGCAGATTTCCGATGAGGCCATCGATGGCGTGAAGCTGGACCAATGGTTCTTCAATCAACCCGATCAGCGCGACGCCTACTCGATCAAGTGGGAAGGCGAGTGGCAGATCACCTTTGAAACGTTCCGCGACATGGGCTTGGCCTATGCCGTCGGCTTGGTGTTGATTTACCTGTTGGTGGTTGGCCAGTTCCGCAGCTATCTCGTGCCGCTGGTGATCATGGCGCCGATTCCTTTGACCATCATTGGCGTGATGCCAGGTCATGCGCTGCTCGGCAAGCAATTCACCGCCACCTCAATGATCGGCATGATCGCGTTGGCCGGCATTATCGTGCGCAACTCGATCCTGCTGGTGGATTTCATCGACCACTTGGTTGAACGCGGCAAAAGCTTGGAAGATGCTGCGATTGAGGCCTGTGCAGTGCGCGCGCAACCGATTGCACTGACCGCGGTGGCCGCCATGGGTGGTGCGCTGTTTATTCTTGATGATCGATTGCACTGACCGCCGTGGCCGCAATGGGTGGTGCGCTGTTTATTCTTGATGATCCAATTTTCAATGGTCTCGCTATTTCTTTGGTGTTCGGCATCCTGGTCTCCACCGTGCTGACCCTAGTGGTGATCCCACTGCTGTATGTAATGCTGCGCCGACGCTGGCCACACCCGACCACCTCTCTGTCAACAAACGAGGTTTCCTCATGAACATTTTCATTCCACAGGCGCGTTTGATCCTCGTCTTGGCGGGGACGCTTTTTCTCGCCACCGGCTGTTCAAATGATGAAGCGGCCGGGTCTGCACCAGCAGCATCGGCAGTCGCGCCAGCCACGGCGCCTGCCGTTGCAGATGAATCTGCCGATGCACTTGCCACACGCTCAGGTGCAGCGCCTGAATTGCAGCGTGCGCAAGCGGCGATGGCCGATCTCGGTCAGCGACTCAAAGCGGCACTGACCGAAAAGATGCAGGCCGAAGGGCCGGTCGCTGCAGTTGATTTTTGCCATGAGGAAGCGCCACTGATTGCTGCTGATGTCGCAAAAGAACATGGCGTTGCGGTCGGGCGTACCGCCGTGCGTCATCGCAGTCCGGACAATACGCCGACCGCATGGCAGCAAGATGTGTTGGCACACTTTGTCGAGCAGAGTGAAACCACTCCGCCGCAAGAAATGGTTTTCGCAGAACGCACTGATACAACGCTACGGGTCGCCAAGGGCATACCCACGCAAACGCCCTGTCTGGCTTGCCACGGTTCCAATATTGCCGAGCCGGTGCGTGTCGCGATTGCCGAACGCTATCCTGACGACAATGCCACTGGCTTTTCCGAAGGTGATCTTCGCGGCATGTTCTGGGCCGAGGTGCCGTTGAGTGCAAGTTCGGATCAGCCATGAGCACGCCGCTGCTATTAGCTTGCCCTCAATGCCATACGCTTAACCGTGTACCGGCCGAGCGATTTTCCGATGCGCCAGTGTGCGGACATTGCCGAAAGGCCTTATTCGCCGGCCAGCCCTTCGAGCTGGACAGTGCCAGCTTCGATGTCCATGCCAACCGTGCTGATGTGCCCTTGCTGGTCGACTTTTGGGCGCCTTGGTGCGGTCCGTGTCTGGCCATGGCACCCGCATTCGCACAGGCTGCAAGCCTGCTGGAGCCGCAGGCGCTTTTGGCTAAAGTTGATACGGAGGCGCAGCCGGAGCTGGCAGGGCGCTTCGGGATTCGAAGCATCCCGACGATGATTTTGTTTCTGCATGGACGCGAACTGGCACGTCAGTCTGGCGCGATGCCAGCGCCCGCCATCGTGCAATGGGCACGGCAACATTTGCCCTTGCAACCGGGCTGAGCACACTCGTATCGCCGTACTGATCAGCCATGACATAAAAAGGGGTGCAAGCGTTGAATCGCTTGCACCCCTTGTGGTCTGTACCCGATGTGTTAATCAAGATCGCAAGACGCGGACTCAGGAATCGGCTGCCTGAAGACTAAAGCTTGCGGCGTAGCCGCTTTCAACTATGCGTTTCTGGATCAGGTCGGTCACTTGCAGATTCCCGGCGATGATCTGGCCATTCTTGAGGCTGTCGGTGCTGCCGCGGTAATCAATACAGCGTCCGCCGGCTTCGCGCACGATCAGCATACCGGCGGCGATGTCCCACGGTTTTACGCCTGCTTCGAAATAGGCATCGACACGACCGCCGGCAACCCACGCCAGATCCAGCGCCGAGGAGCCGCTGCGACGGATGTCTTCTGCCTCGTCCAGCATGAGGCGTACAGCCTCCAGTTGCGGCCCCAAACGCTTGCGCTCGCGCGGCGGAAACCCGGTGGCGAGCATCGCGCCTTCCAATTCATTGCGTGCCGTGACACGAAGACGTCGGTCATTGAGGTAGGCGCCGCTGCCGCGACTGGCGGAGAAGATCTCATTGCGGAGCGGATCGTAAATCACCGCATGAATGGGCTCATTGCCCTCAAGAAGACCGATCGAGACACAATAATGCGGGAGCCCACGCAGGTAGTTGCTGGTCCCATCGAGCGGGTCGATCACAAAGGTAAATCGGGCCTCGCCAAAGGCGCCACCTTCCTCACCCAGAAATGCATATTTCGGGTACGAGCGGCGCAGCTCGCGTATGATTTCCTTCTCGGCCAGTGCATCCACCTCACTGGCATAGTCTTGGCGACTCTTCTCAACGATGTTGAGGCCGTCCAGACGTGAGACATGGCGCAAGAGGACGTTGCCTGCGGCGCGCGCGGCCTTGACCATGGTGTTGACCGTGGGCTGGAACATGCGGATACCTGTGTTTCGAAGGTGAGAAAGAGCTGGACATCGCCGAGGCGAGGCAGCCGCGTATTCTAGCAGGTTGATGAGGTGCTGATCGCTCCGCATTCATGCTCTGCGATGGTTTTTTGTTCTGATGAGGCAAATGCTGTGTCCTATGTTGAAGTTCCCAGTGCGGCGGTCTCGATCGTGCTGGTTCGCACCTCGCATCCCGGAAACATCGGTGCCGCGGCCCGCGCAATGCGCACGATGGGGCTGACTCGGCTTTGTCTGGTGGCACCGAAACAGTTTCCGCACCAGGACGCGACGGCCATGGCAGCCGGTGCCGATGCCGTGTTGGAGCAAGCGGAGCTGTTCGATACCTTGCAAGAAGCCGTTGCTGATTGTCGCTGGGTAATGGGCTGTACCGCACGTCGCCGCAGCGTGGTGATGGATGAGTTTGCTCCGTCAGAAGCGGCGGTGAGAATCTGGGATGCCACGGCAAGCGGCCCAGTCGCGCTGGTATTCGGATGCGAGCGCACGGGTTTGAGCAACGAGTGGAAGATTTTAGCTCTCTGAATCTGGCTGCTGCGGTGCAGGTTCTAGCCTGGGAGTTACGGCGCGAGGCGCTGGCGCGAGCTGGTAATACCGATTCAACCGTGGTCCCACCCGCCGATGAGCCACCGGCAACTGCGGCCCAGATGGAAGGCTTGTTCGGGCACTTGTCTGACATGCTCGACGACATCGATTTCCACAAGGACCGTGAACCCGAGCGTGTAATGCGGCGTTTGCGCCAACTGTTGCTGCGGGCCCAGCCTGATCAGCGCGAAGTCCGTGTTCTGCGCGGTATCTTTGCCGATACACAGCGCATGGCGCGATTGGCTGGTCGGTGAGATAGTTGGTGTCATCGAGTCCCATCTCTGTGTCGTTTGGCTGCCCCCGCCAAACCATGGAATCAGCTAGGCTTCGCCGATGACCCCAGAACGCACCTCCATCGCGATCCAACTGTTGTGTTGTGCGGTGCTGTGCATTGTGATTCCGAGTGAGTCGCGCGCGCAGACATCGCCAGAGTACACACGCAGCGTGTTGGTATTGGGTCGTGTCAGCGATGATCCTCGGCATCATGCGGATAAAATGCAGCCGATACTGGATTACGTCGTTCCGCGCATGCGCGATGTCGGAATTCGTGAAGGTCGAATTCTGATGGCACGTGACGCTGTTCAGATGCAAAGTTATCTCCGTCGCCGGCGCGTCGACTGGATCAGCGATACCGCCACCATGGCAATTGAGTACGAGCGTCGTGCCGGGGCTACCTTGTTGTTGGCGACCGAGCGCGGCGGCAGCGATTATCGTTCCGTGTTTTTTACGTGGCGCGGCAGTGGTATCACCTCACTGTCCGAGCTCAAAGGCCACAGTATCGCGTTGCAAAGCACCTATTCGACCAGCAGTTACGTGCTGCCGTCAGCTGAATTGCTACGCGCAGGTATCGGCATGGATTTGCTGTTGTCACCCTTGGATCGCCCCGTTCCCGGTCGTGTGGGCTACGTGTTTGCTCGTACTGAGGGCAATATCCAAGCATGGGTAAGGAAAAGACTGGTAGACGCAGGCGCTTTTTCCAATCTCGACTGGGAGAAATTGCGCGCAAGCATGCCGGAGTCGGCCGCGGACTTGGTCGTGTTCTACGAAACACGCGCGGTGCCTCGAGGGGTTGAGGTGGTCGCGCCTGGTTTAGCGCCTGAGGTGCGCGAGCGTTTGCGTGAGGTACTGTTGAACGCAGGCTCAGATCCGACAGCGCAAGAAGCCCTGCGTGCGTTCTTCGATACACAGAGCTTTGTTCCGATCGATGCGCACGTGCGTAGTGGTTTGAAACAGCTTGGTGAGGATCTGGCCTTGATCCGTTCGCATCTGGAATGATGATGAAACTTGGACTGAGCGCGAGATTCTGGATCATCGTGCTGGCAGCAACATTGCTGTGCATGGTGCTGGGATTTTTTGCGTGGCGGCAGCAGGCAATCGGGGTTGATCAACTCGCAGACCTCAGTGGGCAAACCATTCATGAGGCGAGCGTTCGCAGTGAGCAACGCCGCGCGCTAACGATGGCGCAGCTGATCGCTGATTCCCTGATCAATCCGCTCTACTACTTTGATCTGGTTACGATTGGAGAGGTGACCGGGTCGGCACTGGCACAGCCGGATGTCAGCTACGCGCTGGTCTACGACGCCGATGGGCGCATTCTGCATGATGGAACCAGAGGCATCGAACGTTTTGGCCAACGCATGGGTGATGCCTTAGCAGCTGAAGCCATCACGGCCCGCACGCCGGTATTGCAGACCGGTGAAGATGTCATCGACGCGGCAGTTCCAGTGTGGCTTGGGCGTGAGCGGATCGGCGGTGTCAGAATCGGCATTTCGATGCGAACGCCGGCCTTATTCGAGCGCGAAGCGGTCATGGCGGTCGAACGCCACGGCAAAGCTATTCAAAAGCAGACGATTGGCATCGCGCTTTTGCTGGTTGGCTGTCTGCTGGTGTTGCTAGCCTTCACCGGCCTGGTCATTTCCCGAAACTTGGTGCGCCCGGTGCAGCGTCTGGCCGAGGCTGCGCGTCGTATCGCCCAGGGCGATTACCAAGTAGACGTACCGGCGTCAGGACGGCAGGACGAAATCGGGGAGCTGGAATACGCCTTCGCCCGTATGCGTGAAAGCGTGGAACAGCACGACAAGGATATTCGCCGGATTGCTTATGGCGACAGTTTGACCGGGTTTCCCAATCGTGCGGCTTTTCGTGAAACCCTCAATCTGCGGGTAGAAGTTGCCAGTCGTATGGGGACACAGTTGGCGCTGCTGTTCATCGACTTGGACGACTTCAAGCGCATCAACGACACCCTTGGGCATGACGCAGGCGACGAAGCCCTGATAGCGTTCGGCGCACGAATTCGCCGTGCCGCTGAGATGTCCATGCCAGGGCAGGTCGACCTCGCGCGCTTCGGTGGCGACGAGTTTGTCGCGATCCTTTCCGGCCAAGTTGTGGAAGAGCCGGCGGCGCGATTGGCTCATGCGCTGCTCGCTGAGTTGCGCCATCCGCTCAGTTTGGGTGGGCAGTCGATCGTGCTCGCGGCATCGATCGGGATCACCGTCTATCCACGCGATGGCGATGCGCCCACTATCTTGCTGAAAAATGCCGACATTGCGATGTATCGCGCCAAGTTCGATGGCAAGAACTGCTTTCGCTTTTATACCCAGGCGATGGAAACGGAGATGGGCCAGCAGCTTCAGTTGGAGCAGGATCTCCGGCTGGCTCTGGAGCGAAAGGAATTCTCGGTGCTGTATCAACCGATACTTTCAACCTTCCAGCGCAAAATAATCGGCGCCGAGGCTTTGGTGCGTTGGCATCATCCGCAACGTGGCGTGATGATGCCGGATCAGTTCCTTCCGGTCGCAGAAGAGAGCGGCTTGATCAGCGAGATCGGCCGCTTCGTGCTCAGAACCGCGTGTCAGGAGGCCGCTTCCTGGACGGGGGCGGGCAGGGACTGCTTTGTTTCGGTCAACGTGTCGTCGCGGCAACTGAAGCGTGGCGACCTGCCCGATGTCGTAGAGCAGGCTCTGCATCAAAGTAGCTTGCCAGCACAACGCCTGCACCTTGAGTTGACGGAAACCACCGTATTCGGCAACGAAACTGAGGCCATTGCCGCATCGCGACGACTGCGCGCGTCGGGTGTCAAATTCTGGTTGGACGACTTCGGCACCGGCTCGTCCGGTCTCAGCCATCTGCGCAGAGTGCCGGTTGATGGCGTAAAGATTGACCGCAGTTTTGTCGACGACATGCTTGAAGATCCCGACGCCAGCGCCTTGACCGCGGCGATCATCGCGATGGCGCATTCGCTCGGCGTAGTCGTCACCGCCGAAGGCGTTGAGACCGAAGGTCAATACGAGGCGCTTAGAGCGCGAGGTTGTGACAATGTGCAGGGCTTCCTGCTGGGACGGCCCATAAGCAATGCGGGTTTGGCTGCTCAGTTCGCGGCGGCGATTTGATAGATCTACCGATTCACGCCGCTGGCAATGCGTAGTAGAAACCGTTTGGCTGCTGCCCAAGCTGAAGCGGAATCCCATAAAGAGCGCTCAGCGTGTCCGCGTTCAACACGTCCTCTGGGTGTCCTTGACTGAACACGCGACCCGCGCGCATGAGGATGGTTTGCTTGATTTCCGGCAGGATTTCTTCCAAATGATGGGTAACAAGAACCAGCGTCACGCCCTGGTGGGTCAGTTCGCGCAACAGATCGAGCAATTGGCGGCGTGCGGCGATATCGAGGCCGGTTGACGGCTCGTCTAGTATCAATGCCTGCGGCTGGTGCACCAGAGCGCGGGCGATCAAAGCCCGTCGTGCCTCTCCGGCCGACAGAGTATCCAGCGTGCGATGCCGCAGATGGCTGATTTGCATCTGTTCCAACATCTGCTGGCCCCGTTCGCGCATCGCGGTCGTCACAGCGCGGTGCGAAGGAAGGCCGCTGGTGCCCCAGAAGCCTGATAGCACTGTGTCTTCTACATCCAGACCCTTCAGTCGCCCCAGTTCTTCGGACAGGCTGGCTGATACCACGCCCAAATGTGTGCGTAATTCGGAAACATCCCAACGAGCCTGACCAAAAACGCGCACCGGTACTCGCCCCTCGGGCCGCGCAAGGGGATACAAACTGCGGTCGATCAGCCGGACAAAGGTGGATTTGCCGCACCCGTTGGGCCCAAGAATGACGGTGTGCTGTCCTAAGCCGATGCGCAAGCTGACATCCTGAAGGGCCGGCTGGCCGGCGCGCATGACGGTTGCACGTTCCAATTCAATCAAGGCTTCTGGATAGAGATCGGGTGGCATCAGTAGTATTTGGCCGAGCGAAAGAGAGGCTGGCGTCACAGAGAGCATGACTTTGGACGCTTTGCGTGATGAGTCACATGCCCTAAAGTCGAAGGGTTAATGACCTTTCAGGATTGTCCGCATGTTCTACACGACCCGCAAACCGCTTGTGCTTGCATTGGCCTCTGCACTGTCCTTGATGGCGTGTCAGCCAGCCTCACAGGAATCAGCTGCGCCGGTATCCGCTTCGTCGACCACCACGACCGCAGCGACAACTCCCGGCATGACGATCGATCTTGGCGCTCTGTCGACCAAGGAAATACGTTTCAACGCGTCCGACCTAGACTCAAGCGTTCCGGCCTGCACTGACTTGAATCGCTACGTTAACAGCACGTGGCTGGCCGCTAACCCGGTGCCGTCCGATCGCACTACATGGGGCAGTTTCGAGACCTTGGTCGAGCGTTCGCTGGAAGTCCAGCGCAAACTGACCGAGGCCGCCGCGGCTGATACGGCCGCCACTGGAAGCGAAAAGCTGGTCGGTGATTTTTACGCGTCTGGCATGGATGAGGCGGCCATTGAAAAGGCTGGTGCAGCACCATTGCAACCGATCCTGACGCAGATTGGCGCGATTCAAACTCCCGCCGACATTGCGGCCTATCTGCGCGACTCCGCTGCCGCAGGCCGGATGTCTTTGTTCTACGTGTACGGCAACGCTGATTATCGCGACTCCGACAACGTCATTGCCTACGCCGGTCAAGGCGGCTTGTCACTACCCGAGCGAGCCTACTATCTGGAGGATCGCGAGGATTACAGCAAGGCGCGTGAGGCTCTGATTGCCCACGTCGCGGCTCTGTTCGAATTGTCTGGTGACTCTGCTGAAGACGCCGCACGCCAAGCTGACGCGGTGTTGCGCTTTGAAACTCGGCTGGCTAAGGCATCGACGCCGCGAGTGGAATTGCGTGATCCAAGCAAGCGTTATGTGCCGACCACGATTGAGCAAGCCGATGCGCTGACACCCTTGTTCCCGTGGGGTCCGTTCTTCGATGCGATCGAGGTTGAGCGCCCGCCGATGTTCTCATTGGCAATGCAGGACTTCTTCCGTGAAGTCAACGCGATGTTGACCGAGGTATCGATTGAAGATTGGCAGACTTATCTGAGTTTTCATGAAATCGACAATGCCGCGCCTTATCTGAGCGCAGCGTTTGCTCAGCAGGGTTTTTCCTTCCACGATCAGGCTCTGCGCGGCCAAGTTGAGCAAGCGCCACGCTGGAAGCGGACCATGGACGCACTCAACGGCTCGGTTGGAGACGCACTCGGTCAACTCTATGTCGATGCGGTGTTCCCGCCGGAATCCAAAACCAAGATGGAAGCCATGGTTGGCAATCTGGCCGAGGCTCTGAAAACACGCATCCAAGGTCTGGAATGGATGGGTGATGAAACCAAGCAGAAGGCGTTGGAGAAGTGGGCCAGCTTTACGCCCAAGATCGGCTATCCCGACAAGTGGCGCGACTGGAGTGGACTCAGTTTCGATCGCGGCAACTATGCCGGTAATGTCTTGGCGGCGCGTGCCTTCAATGCACGCTACAACTTCTCCAAGATCGGCAAGCCAGTGGATCGCAGCCTGTGGTTTATGACGCCGCAGACGGTCAATGCCTACTACAACGCGACCCAAAACGAGATCGTGTTCCCGGCTGGTATTTTGCAGCCACCGTTCTTTGATCCCAATGCGGATGACGCCTTGAACTATGGCGGCATCGTGGCGGTGATTGGGCACGAAATGATCCATGGTTATGACGATCAGGGCAGCAAGTTTGACGCCAAGGGCAACTTCGACAACTGGTGGACCGATGCGGATCGCGCCGGTTTCGAAGCGCGCACTGGCAAACTGGTCGAGCAGTTCGATGCCTATGAATCCATCGATGGTATTCACGTCAATGGCACCTTGACGCTAGGAGAAAACATCGCCGATCTGGGCGGCCTTTCGACTGCATACGATGCCTTGAAGGCGGCGCAGGGCGAGGATTTTGTCGATCCCATGATCGACGGATTCACCCAGGAACAGCGCTTCTTCATGAACTGGGCCACGGTCTGGCGCCGCAACTTCACCGACAACGAACTCAAAGTGCGTTTGAACACCGACTCACATTCGCCAGCGTCTTTCCGTGCCATCGGCGCGCCCTCAAACATGGACACGTTCGCACGCGCATTCGAGTGCAAGCCGGGTGATGCAATGGTTCGACCGGACGATGTAAAGGTTGTCATCTGGTAGTTCAATGGGCTTAGCGCACCCTTTAGTGGTGCCGTTCGCAGCGTAAATGACAAACCCCGGTTGCCCTTGCGCCGGGGTTTGTCGTTGGGCGTGTCGGTGCGCAATGGGCAGCTTGTCCGGTAAAAACACCATGGGAATGCTGGGGCAGGGACCGGCTATCGCATGGATGTGTGCTTTTCATGAAGGATTCCCGTGTCCTGCGTCACTCAATCTACATCGTCTGCGGCGCAAGGTCAGGTAAGCTTTGATGATGCTATTTCTTGCTTCCCAATCACCTCGAAGACGACAACTGCTGGAGTTGCTCGGCTACGACTTTGAGACGCTCACGGTGGATGTTCCGGAGCAGCGCGTCGCGGATGAATCGCCTAGCCAATACGTCTCGCGCGTTGCACGCCAGAAGGCGTTGGCGGGCTTGGCATCGCTCGGTGGACGCGCGGATGCTGTCGTGCTGGGTGCCGATACCGAGGTCGTGTTCGAAGGCCGAGTGTTTGGCAAGCCCGATAACCCTGCAGCCGCGGCCGAAATGTTGCATTGCCTGTCCGATCAGACCCACGAGGTGATATCGGTGCTGTGGTTGGTCTCCGGCCAGCATCAGGCCTCGGCCATCTGCCGCAGTCGGGTCAGTTTTACCACGCTGTCCGAGGCGCAGATCGCCGATTACATTCGCAGTGGTGAGCCCTTTGGAAAGGCTGGCGCTTATGCGATCCAAGGCCGTGGCGGCGCGTTTGTCGCACACCTGTCGGGAAGTCACTCGGGCGTCATGGGGCTACCGATGTACGAAACTGACCGACTGCTGTCCGATTTCGGTCTTAAGCCAGTTTCTGCGGGTGCTGTATGACATTGTTTGACCCACCTGTGCGCGGAGAGTAATCGTGATGTCCGAGGAGATACTGATCAATGTCACTCCCCGCGAAACCCGCGTTGCCTTGGTTGAAAATGGCATCTTGCAAGAAGTCCTGATCGAGCGCGCCAGCCGCCGCGGTTATGTCGGAAATATCTACAAAGGTCGGGTGGTGCGAGTGATGCCGGGCATGCAGGCGGCGTTCGTCGACATTGGCCTAGACCGTGCCGCCTTTCTGCATGCGTCGGACATTCTGCAACCCATGACGAGCGATGTCGGTGAGGGCGAGGGCGCGACTGCGCCGGTAGTGGTCAGTACACCTGCCATCGGCGAACTCTTGCGAGAGGGTCAGGATCTGGTTGTTCAAGTGGTAAAGGACCCCATCGGTAGCAAGGGCGCGCGCTTAACCACGCAGCTGAGTATTCCCTCGCGCTATCTGGTGCTGCTGCCTTATGGCCGGGTTCTGGGTGTGTCGGCGAGGATCGAAGACGAGCAGGAGCGAGCGCGTCTCAAAGGCTTGATAGCCGAACTGAGTCAGGATGCGCCATCGGGCTATATCGTGCGCACTAACGCGGAAGGTCAAAGTGTAGATTCCTTGGCCAAGGACGTGGCCTATCTAACCAGAGTGTGGAACGCGGTGCGCGGCGGCATGAGTGATGCTGCCGTCGGCGTTTGCGTGTACGAGGACCTGTCGCTGCCCTTGCGCTGCATGCGCGACTACATGCGCGATCACGTCGAAAAGGTGCGTGTGGATTCCCGCGAAACCTTCGAGCGCCTCACACGCTTTGTTGACAAGTTCATCCCCGAGTTGGTTGAGCGGGTCGAGCATTACGGTGGTGAGCGACCGATCTTCGATCTCTATGGGGTCGAGGATGAAATCCTGCGGGCAATGCAAAAGGAAGTGCCGCTCAAATCCGGTGGCTATCTGGTCATTGACCAGACGGAGGCCATGACTACGGTGGACGTTAATACCGGGGCGTATCTTGGTCACCGCAACCTTGAAGAAACAGTGTTTCGTACGAACTTGGAAGCGGCTCAAGCCGTGGCGCGGCAACTTCGTCTGCGCAATCTGGGCGGGATCATCATCATTGATTTCATCGACATGCAGGATGCCGAACATCGTCGTCAGGTATTGCGATTGTTGGAAAAGTCACTGGTACACGATCATGCCCGCTCCACCGTGTATGAGTTCTCACCCTTGAGCTTGGTTGAGATGACCCGTAAGCGCACCACTGACAGCCTTGAGCGGCAGTTGTGTGAGCCATGTCCGACGTGCAGCGGACGCGGCAGCATTAAGACCACTGAGACCGTCTGCTACGAAATCTTCCGCGAGATCACGCGCGCGGTGCGCCAATTCGAAGCCGAAAAGTTGCTGGTGCTGGCGTCGCCGAATGTGGTCAATAAAATTCTGGAAGAAGAGTCGACAGCGGTCGCGGAGCTGGAAGAATTTATTGGTAAGACGATTCGCTTCCAGTCCGACGATCAGTATGCGCAAGAGCAATACGACGTTGTGCTGCTTTGACGGCAGTTCATCCATGACGACGCGGGTCACGAAGTGAGCACGCAGGCAAGTAGATGGCGACGCGGGCTGCGACGCCTGCGGCGCTGGCTGGGCTTGGGCGTGATCACGCTCCTGATCGTGATGGCACTTTGCGTTGCCGTTGCGAGTCAGCTTCTACCTTTGCTGGCGCGTCACCCGGATGCGGTGGCGCAGTGGCTTTCCAGACAGATCGAGGCGCCAGTCAATTTGACTGCACTTGAGGCGCGTTGGAATCGCGGCGGGCCAGAGTTGTCTTTGACCGGTTTGCGGATTGGCCATGTACCGGAGGTGCTGGATATCGGCCATGCGCGATTGCAGATCAATGTTTATTCCGGTGTCTGGCCTGGCACCGCGTTGATGGAACTGCGCTTGACCGGCCCCGAGTTGGAGCTACGCCGATCCGATGACGGGCGCTGGCGTCTGGATGGTTTCGGGAGTGGACCTGCCACGACCGCAGGCACGTCGCAATTTGAACAGATCGGTCGGTTTGGCGCGATTGACGTGATTGATGCACGTCTGCGCGTACATGATGCGCTCGCCGAACGCGAGTTCGAATTGTCGCGGGTCACTGCCCGAATCCAGCGTGATCACGGGCGGCTCAAGGTCGGCGCGCTGCTGCATGCGAAGCAGGGTGTGCCGTTGCGATTCGCCGCCGATCTCGCGCCTGACCTTAAGGACGGCACCGCGTACTTCGAGGGTGTCGGGCAAGATTGGGCGGCCTGGCTGCAGGGCCTGCGTGCAAATGGGATCAGCGTGACGCATGCGCGCGGCGACGTGCGGGCGTGGGTCGATTTGGCGGCGGGTGCGCTCCAGAATGCACAACTCGAAGTCAGTCTCGAATCGACCGAATTAGCTGGGGTGGGCGAAGTCGATGACCCAGACGTTCAGGTCGAGGTGCGTCGCCTGTCTTTGCCAGCCATGACGCTTTCGGCACAGCTTAAAAATGAAGGGGGTGGCGACTGGTCTTTGTTCATCCCGCGCTGGCAGGTCACGCGAAAGGCCGACAGCGCCGATGGCACGGCCGCTGCGTCGCTGGATGTTATTCGTGATGGAAATTTTGGCTGGAGTACAACGGGTTTATTGCGGGCGCACGTTGAGCAAATCGAGCTCCAGCCATTACTGCCATTGGCTCGCTTGCTGCCACAACTGCCGCCGTCCGTCGCGGACTGGCTCAATACGGCCCAGCCACATGGCGGCCTGCACGCACTCGAGATGATCTGGTCGAATGTGGATCGTTTCAGCTTTCAAGCTCAAGCGCACGATCTCGGCTGGAACCCGTATCCGGGCATTCCGTCAGTAGCGGGAATTTCCGGCAGTTTGGATGGCGACAGCACGGCGATGCGGCTCCAATTAGCGTCGAATCGTTGGACAGTGCAAGTTCCTGGTGTCTTTCGTGAGCCATTCAAGCCTGAAGTCGACGGAGAGATCGTGGTGTTTCGGCCTGATCAAGGCTGGCGCATCGATTCGCCGGGCTTACACATGGTCGAAGACGATTACGACATCCACGTGGCGGGTGGTGCTGAGTGGGTGCCTGCGGAAGGCGTGCTACTGGATCTGCGTGCGGATGTGGCGGAATCTCCGATCGAAGTGGCCAAGCGTTTTTGGCCGGTCAATGTGATGCCGCAGCCTGTAGTGAACTGGTTAGATAGGGCGTTGAACGAGGGCAAGGTCGCGCACGGGGGCGCACTCGTGCGGGGCAACGTGTCGGACTGGCCATTTCGTCACGGTCAAGGGCGTTTTGAGGCGGAGGCGTTGCTGGCTGACGCCCGCATTCGCTATGACGCACATTGGCCCGATGGTCATGGCATTTCCGGCGTCGCCCGATTTATCAACGAAGGCATGGAAGTTGATTTGAGTGGCGGCGTGCTGGGCGCTAGTGTGCGCTGGGCGCGGGGTGGCATTGCTGACTTCGGCGATGCAGAACTGCTTTTGGACATTGCCGGAGCGGGTACCGGGCCCGAACTTCTGGCTGTGTTGCGCGCCAGTCCGTTGCAGGATTCCTATGGCAGTTATCTGCAAGGTCTGAGCTTAGGTGGGCGCGGATCCGTCGTGCTGAAGCTCCATGTGCCATTGAAAAAGCACCTCGGTGCGCCGGGTGTGGATGGCCATGTGGATATCGAACGGATGAATCTCGACGATACGACATGGGGCTTGGCTTTCGAGGCTGCGAGTGGACGCGTTCGCTTTTCTGATGGAGGCTTTTCCGCGGACGAACTGAACGTCGGTTTTGGCGGCAGTTTGGCGGCCCTCAGCATTGCCGTCGGGGATTTCACGTCACGTCGAGAGCATTTAGCGGAAGCCAGCTTGCGCGGTCGCTTTAACGCAGCCGCTCTGATCCAGTCGAGCGAGCACAGTGTCTGGTTAAAACCTTGGTTTGACGGTGAATCTGACTGGACCTTGCAACTGACGGTGCCGCAAGAGCAGCCTGGCCGCCGCACGCCACCAATGCTGCGGGTCCGCTCTGATCTCGTTGGCACCGCCATCACTTTGCCGGCTCCGCTGCGCAAAGCCGCATCGGATCGCTTGCGGCTAGATCTGCGCCTTGGCTTACCGTTGGAGTCATCTGAATTGGATGTTCGCCTCGGCAGCCTGTTGCACCTGCGCGGTCAGTTGGATGACGACGAAGGCTTTACGGGTTTTGCAGCGTTTGGCGATGTGCCCGATCCCGCCGTTCCAGTGCGTGGTCTGCATGTGGCTGGCCAGATCCCCGTTCTCGATGTTGCCGCCTGGGGTTCGGCGGTCGGTGATACGAGTGGAGCCGCAAAAATGCATCTCGCCTCGGCCGACTTGTTTGCAGGCGAACTGAACATACTCGGCCGCCGTTTTCGCGAGACCGGCATCACCATGCAACGAGACGACGCGCAGCTCACGCTCGGCTTCAGCGGCGAAACCTTGGATGGAAAGTTGCTCATTCCGGTGGACGGCTTGTTGCAAAAAGGCGTTACGGGGCACTTCAAACGACTGCACTGGCCCGAATCCGATGATGATGCTCCAGGCGAAGAGAAGGTTGACGTGCCCGGCATCGTCCCATCAGCCATTCCGCCGCTTCACCTGGAATCACAAGACACCCGCTTCGCGGACGCCCGGCTGGGAAGTCTCTGGCTGGAAAGTCGGCCAACACGGGATGGCATGCACGTAGAGCGTCTGGACACTCACTCGGATGCCTTTGATCTCAAAGCCAAAGGTGATTGGACGATCGGTTCGGGCGGTGAACAAAGCGCGCTGAGTCTGGACTATTCCGCACACGATGCGGGCGACTTGCTTGAGGCGTTGGGGTTTTCGCGTCTGATCGAAGGTGGGGCCACTCACGGACACTTGCAGTTGACCTGGCCCGGAGCACCCGGAGCCTTTGAATGGGCTGGAGCTGTCGGCCAACTCGACGTCAACATCAGTCAAGGTCGTTTGCTGGAAGTGGAGCCGGGTGCCGGACGTTTGTTCGGCTTGTTGTCCTTGGCTGAGATTCCGCGTCGTCTGTCGCTGGATTTTAGCGACTTCTTCAAATCCGGCTTTGCCTTCAACCAAATGACAGGCACGTTCGATATTCGCGAGGGTGATGCCTTTACTCAAGGATTCCGCATTGAAGCGCCCTCAGCCGGTATCCGGCTCAGTGGTCGTACGGGGCTAAAGGCACGCGATTACGATCAGACTCTGGAAGTTCTGCCCAAGGCAGGAAGTGTGCTGCCTGCAATTGGCGCCATCGCCGGCGGCCCTGCTGGAGCCGCGGTGGGTGCGGTCGCCCAAGCTATTTTCCGTGAGCCATTGAGACAAATGACGAGAGCCGCATATCGCATCACTGGCACGTGGGCCGAGCCCAAAGTCGAGCCAGTTGAACGACTACCGGAAGGCGCTGAAGACCCACGCTGAAACCAGATGCCAGCTGCCATGCAGGTGTCATATGGCATCATCGCTGACCGCTGGTATCGAGTAAGCGGCATCACCTGATTTTGGAGAGAAATTCATCGATGCGTTAACCGCTTTCATCTTCGCAATCTTGATGATGCTACTCAATGGCAGCGTCCTCGGTTTAGTGCGCAATGAAATGCCGGATGCACTGCGGGCGGCGGCTGAAAGCTGGCGAATCGCCACTTTGCTGGTGGCTTGCGGAATTATTGTTTTTATCGTGCAGCAAGGCTACGACGCTTGGTTCATGCGGCCTTCGGCGAATGCTCTTTTAACTCTCGGTCTTACGCTCTACGGCCGCGGGCTACGTCGTTTCTACGGCTTGGCGGATCGGTATTGGGTGCTTTCCCTGACGCTGCTGACCGCGTTGGGCGTGCTCTGGTTTGATGTTGTGGTGCCGAGTGCTATCGGGCGCATTGTTGTTGCAAGTCTGTGTTGGCTGTTCATCATGAGCGACACCTTGCGAATGTTGCTGCCCAAGTGCCGTGAAAAAGTGACCAGCCAACGCGTCATGGTGTTCATTTACGTGACGATTACGGTGTTTACTGCGGCGCGTATCGCGTGGCTGCTGTGGCTATCCGATACCGGGATCTCGCCGCTTGATACCGGCTTGCTGGTGAATGTAATCACGCCCTTGGTGTTGAGCGTGTTGCCGGTGATCGGGACGACGGCCTTCCTGCTGATGTGCTCTGATCGCATCCGGCGCGACTGGGAGGTAGCTGCGTCAACAGACTATCTGACCGGGCTGCCGAATCGGCGCGCTCTTGCCGAGGGCGGCGAACGGCTATTGCGGGCTTCCCGCGAGAGCAAAACAGAGTTGGGCCTAGCGGTTTTGGATATCGATTATTTCAAGCGAATCAACGATCAGTACGGCCATGATGTCGGTGATGAAGCGCTACTCCATGTTGCGGCACTGCTGCGCAAGGTGGCCCGTACTGATGACTTGATCGTGCGTCAGGGCGGTGAGGAGTTCGTGGTCTTGCTGGTCGGCTCGGACACAAACGAGTCGTATCAACGCATGGAAGACCTGCGCGCGATTTTCACCACACGCGCCTTCATCAGTGGCGAGCACACGGTTCCGCTCACCGTGTCCATCGGACTGACGTGGCTCGATGAGCACGACTCACGTGTTCAGCAGATGCTGCACCGTGCCGATGCGGCGCTGTATCGTGCCAAGAAAGGCGGACGCAATCGGGTCGAAATAGCCGACCCGCAACTGGTGAGCAAATGATGGCGGCACCCACTCGATGCCAACGACCATGCATTGCTTTTGTGATGGTTGGGCGAGGTTTCCGGCTCGGTCAGGTGCTGCCTAAGCAGCTCTCCAAGAGGCTGATGCGCCGTGGCGAACGCGGTGGGCTTGAGCAGGCGTAGTTAGATTGGCCGAGTGAGATTGGCGTGCAGGGAGAAAAAAAGATGCGACTGCTGGTTGTCGAAGATTCGCCAAATTTGGGCCGTGACCTGCGCGACGCCTTGATGCGCGACGGTCACACGGTGGACTTGGCAGCGGACGGTATACACGCGCAACAGTTTCTACGCGGTTACGATTATGACGCGATGGTGCTTGACCTGATGATGCCGCGCTTAGACGGAGCAGGTGTCCTACGCTGGCTGCAACATCATGAATCACGGCCGCGAGTGCTTGTGCTATCGGCTCGTGATCAGGTTAGCGATCGGGTGGAGGCGCTGCACTTGGGTGCCGACGACTACATAATTA
>CAJDVW010000007.1_pt1 | contig 25195 bp, 19 predicted proteins | sample 7391471 | NCBI WGS metagenome assembly CAJDVW01 (sample SAMEA7055714, study PRJEB34461) | soil metagenome | biome: terrestrial ecosystem; feature: Peninsula; material: soil | place: Antarctica | collected 2016
AGCCACGATCATGATGACCGTCATCGGGATGCTCACCATCCACTGTCCAACGATGGCTTGATACAAGGCCAGCAAGGGCAAGGTGAAGAGGATCAGGCCGATGCCGATAAACTTCATCGGAATGTCTTGTTCGGTGTGTGGGATGGGGCCACTGGCGCCCGAACGCGTCGCCGACATGCCGCTACGCATACCGGAGAACAGCGAGTTGCGTAGCGAAATCAGGGTCCAGACACCACCGATCAGCATCGCACCCACGCCGAGATAGCGGATTTGTTCCGACCAGATCGTACCGGCTGCGCAGGCCGCATCACCGCCGATCCCGCCGCAACTGGCGATGATGGCCTGCATCAGTTGCGGGTCGTTTTCAAGGAAAAATGTGCTGTAAATCGGAATGCCGATATTCCAGCCGATGATGCCGCCTGCCAGTACAACCACGCCGATATTGAGGCCAACGATGTAACCCACGCCGAACAAGGCAGGCGACAAGTTGGTGCCAGCGTAGCCTAGCGTTTTGCCGAACCATCCCGCGACCTGTGCAGTATCGGGAATCATGCGTAAACCGCTGCCGGCGGCCAACTTCAGCAGACCACCCAAGAAGGCCGAGGCGGCCAACAGCTTGATGCCTTGGCCTGGGTTTTCGCCGGTCTTGAGCACTTCGGCTGCCGCCTTGCCTTCAGGGAAGGCCAGCTCCTGTTCGACAATCAAAGAGCGCCGCAGCGGGACTGAAAACAGCACGCCCAGCAAGCCGCCCAAGCCGGCGATCGCCAACACCCACGAATACTTGTAATCGTCCCAATAGCCCAGAATGACCAGTGCCGGGATCGTAAAGATCACGCCCGAGGCAATTGAGGACCCGGCGGAGGCACCGGTTTGGACGATGTTGTTCTCCAAAATCGTGCCGCCGCCGAGCAGGCGCAATACGCCCATTGACACCACGGCTGCGGGAATCGCAGAGGCGATGGTCAGACCAGCAAATAACCCGAGGTAGGTGTTGGCCGCAGCCAGAATCACGGCCAGTACGATGGCAAGGAGAACCGCACGCACAGTGAGCTGCGGCGGTGAGACGGCCTGATTCATTCGGTTTCCCCAACGGCGGCGCAGATGCGCGAAGTCGGATATTCGACCCTATCAAGCCGTTCCTGACAAGGGGCGGTGCGCAAAGTGGGCGCGGATGGGAGCAAAAACTGTCCAGTTTTAGAATGTTAAATATTTGCTGCGGACCCTCGCGGAATTTGGCATACTCTGGCGTACGTTGCATTTCATTCAGGAAGCAGATCGATGATGCTCAAATCAAAGCGTAATGCCCTATTCCAAGCCATCGCCTTGGTGCTGGTCTTGCCCACAGCATCGGTCTTGGCGCAAGACCGCGCACCGGTCAATGGGTCGGATGAGTCTTCGGTGCGCCTCGAAACAGTGACCACCATCGGTTCGCGACGCGTCGGTCGGGCGTCGGAAACGACAACGCCGGTGCCGGTGGACGTTTTGCCGATGGCGGACGCGGCTGAAAAGGGTGCGCAATTCGATTTGGCGCAGACGCTCCAGTACACCGTGCCCTCGTTCAATTCGACGCGGCAAACCGGTGGTGATGGAGCGGATCTGGTGGATGGTGCGGCCTTGCGTGGTCTTGGATCGGACCAGACCTTGGTGTTGATCAACGGCAAGCGTCGTCACACGGTTTCTCTGGTCAACATTTATGGCGCGAGAGATCGCGGCAATACCGGTACCGACTTCAATTCGATTCCGATTCTGGCCATTGATCGCATCGAGGTGTTGCGTGATGGTGCCGCCGCACAGTACGGATCGGACGCCATCGCGGGTGTGATCAATATCGCGCTCAAGCGCAATATCGGTTGTGAAGCGATAGCCGGCTACGGCCAATACTCGCGCGGTGACGGTGAGAACTGGATTGCCTCGGCCTATTGCGGAACCGGGTTTGGCAACGGCGGCGTTCTGGCCATCACAGGCGAATGGCAGGACCGCGGTCGCTCCAATCGCGCTACTGATGTCAATCCAATGCGCACCATCGGTGACTCCAAGGTCGAAAACCAGACCCTGTACCTCAACGGTGATATGCCGATCGGTGATGCGTTTACCGCTTACTTCACCCTTGGTGCACAGAATCGAGATGCCTCATCGGCCGCGTGGGCGCGTGAGGGCATTGGCAGCGACGACATTCCGTCACGCAACTCGCCGGCGATGTATCCAGATGGATTCGTCCCCTTCATTGATGGCGTTATCGATGATCGCTACGGCATCCTTGGCGTGCGCGGCGAGGCGGCGGACTGGTTCTGGGATCTGTCCTATACCTACGGCTTCAACTCGCTCGACTACACCATTCGCAACACGATGAATGCATCCATTGCCAACCTCGACCGTCTCACTGGCGGTGCCGGCATCAGCCCGACGGCATTTGATGCGGGTGGCTTCCTATTTCGACAGAACACCGCCAACTTCGACGTGTCACGCTATTTCGGTGACGTGGCCCACGGCTTGAACGCGGCGTTTGGGATCGAGGCGCGCAAGGAGCGTTACAGCATCCATGCGGGTGAAATGGGCTCCTACTTTGATTACGACGGTGTTGGCGTCGGCGGTAATGCGGGCAGCCAAGGCTTTCCCGGCTTCCAGCCAGCAGATGTTGGCGGTTACAGCCGTAATTCGAGCTCTTACCGCTTTTGCTGCCCGCTATGAGAACTACAGCGATTTTGGCTCCAGCCTCAATGGCAAGGTCGCCATGGCCTTTCGTGCCAGCGATGACGTAGTACTGCGCGGCTCGATCAGTACAGGCTTCCGTGCGCCGTCGCTGCAGCAGAAGTTCTTCTCCTCAACAATTACCGATTTCATCGGCGGTGTGCCGGTGGACATCGTCATTGCCCCCAACAATAGTGCGCTGGCAAACGCCGCGGGTATCCCAGCTCTGAGCGAAGAAAAATCAAAAAGCTATACCCTTGGAATGACCTGGTCGCCGACCGATGCGCTGTCAATGACGCTGGATGCGTATCGGATCAATATCGATGATCGCGTGGTACTCAGTGGGGAGTTCGACAACACCGATCCCAGCATCGGTGGCGTGCTCGATGATCTGGGGGTCGGGCTGGCGCGATTCTTCTTCAACTCGGTCGATACCCGCACGAGCGGTGTGGATCTGACGTTCGCGCACAAAACTGACCTCGGGTCGGGAACATTGAACAGCTTTGTCGGCCTCAACTACGCCAAAACCACGATTGACCGTATCCACACGCCACCGGCATTGGTCGGACGCGAGGACATGCTGCTCAACGAACGCGAGCGCTTGTTCATTGAAAGTGCCGCACCGCGGACGAAGGCCATCATCGGTTTCGACTACAGCGTTGGCAGCTGGAACCCGGGCGTGAAGATTATCCATTTTGGCAAGCAGACCCTAGGCACGTGGTCCGAAGCCCCGTTCTATCAGAATTATTCTGCCAGAACCTCGGCCGACGTGAGTTTGGGTTACAGCTTCACTGACAACGCTAAGCTCACCTTAGGTGCGACCAACATCTTCGACGTATTCCCGTCCAAACAGGATCCAGACGAAACCGACAACGGGCATATCTATGAGAGTGTCCAGTTCGGACTCAACGGTACTGCGTACTACGCTCGATTCTGGCTGAAGTTCTGATCAGCCTATAAGCGCGGCCATCTGACTCGCGCACTCTGATGGAAATGGCCGGCCCTGCATGCAAATGCGGGGCCGGTTACCATTGGCTGACGCAGTGATCGCAGATGCCGATCACCGTTGGGCCACACGTATGTGAGGCAAGAGGTTCGGCTCATGGTCGATCCGGTCACGGGCGATGCGACGTGTAACAAGACGATGAAACCAGTACCAACTCCTTCCGCAACCCGCCGTCAACTTGGACGTTCACGCCTGTACACGCGCGCTGACGTTCCCGAACGGCTGTTCCAGTGGCACGCGCCGCGCGCCAATCGCTGGGAGCACATCCGCGTCGAAACCGGTGAACTGGTGATTGAATGCCTCGGTGGCGATGGCGTGTCGCGCGAGCACCTGAAAGCAGATCTGGCACGTTGGATTGCACCGGGCGCGCGCTGGCGTATTGCGCAGATGGACGAGACCAGCAGCTTTCATTTAGAGATCCACGCCGACGAAGCGATTGAACCGAGTGAGGCACAACCACGACGCGCCGCACTGTTGGACGAGGCGCCCACCGCACACGTCAAAGACGAGGCCGCATTTGCACAGCTGATCGATGGTCTGCGCGCAGGCGAGCGCTGTCTCGTGCGCGGCGACTTCGATTTCGACACGCTGTTTCAAGCTGCCATGGGAGCCAGTGACGGAACTTTATGCTGGCATCCCTTGGATATCACGCCGGAGAGTCTGGTCGCGCTGATCTCGCGCTCAGCCGAGCCGATTGACCTGCTCGAATATCTTGGTCGCGATCATGCCGTGCTTGAGGCGGCGCTGACCGGCGCCCTGCGAGGCAATGCTGAGCGCATGATCTGGCTGCGCAATCTGCTGGCCCGGCACCTGGTGATCGAGGAAGAGATGTTATTTCCTGCCTATCTCGAAGCGGGCGGTAAGCCCGGCTGGGTCAATGGCCTGCACAAAGAACACGGCTATCTCAAGCAACATCTTGAATTGCTGGCCGAGCCAGAATCGCAACGTCGCTTCATGCTTCTGCTCGAAGCGCACGATGAAAAAGAAGAGCAGATTGTCTATCCCGACATCGTGCTTCGGGTGGGTGCCGATGGCAAAGCGCTGCGGCATCGCGTCATGTCATTGGGTGTGCAACGGGTGGACCCGGCATCAGTCGTTTAATAGCCGGATCAGATCGGACAAGCGCCTGAGTCCGCACTGGCGTGGGATTACCGCATGCGTTGAGTCGATGACAACTTCACAGTGACGATGAGGATGGTGCGGCGATCTCGTTCAACAAGGTCTGCAGATTGTTCAACACGTCCGGGTCGGCGCTGGTCTCGTCTTTCAACAGCGCCAGTGCGCTTTCAGCATGACGACGAGCGCGTTCAAGATCGCCGAGCGTGTGTTCGGTCTGAGCCAATTCGAGAAGACCTTTGGCCATGTGAGGACTGTCCTCGCCAAAAACCTCGCGCACACTTTCAAGAGTGGCTTGAAACTCTTCACGCGCAGTGTGCGTTTGCCCCACATCGGCCAGCCAGCTGGCACGCAAACGACGTATGGCGATTGATTGTGGGTTGTTGGGTCCGCTGCGTGCCAGTTGTGCATCAAGGCTTTGCTGATACAGCTCGCCAGCCTCGGTCAGGTTCTCGGTGCCGCCCTGTTCTTGGAGTGTGCGTGCCAAATTGACTTGCAGCACCGGCAGCATCATGGCCGCCGTGCCGTGCTGCTGTCCCACAATGTTGATCAGGCTACGCATTTCCTTTATGCCCGCCTCAAGGTCGCCGTTGACGACATAGAAATTCGCCAGACTGTTGCGTAGCGCCAGCGTCTGCGGATGGTCGCTGCCGTGTTGAGCTTCCTGTCGAGCAACCAGATCCTCAGTCAAGGCGATAGCCTCGTGTAGTTGGCCGTTCCGCTCCAAGGCAACCGCGTAGTACTGGCCGGCATCAAGGCTGCGTGGATGGTCGGAACCAACTCTGCGAATTAGGGTTTCATAGGATTCACGCAATAGCGGCAGCGCTTCGTCCAAACGACCTCGGGTCAAAAGGTTCCATCCCAGCCGTGACTGCAAACGCGGACCGATGACCGGGTCCGACATTGCCAAGGTGTATGGCAGGATCTCACGCATCAAGACCTCGGCTTGCTCAAGCTCAGTCCCGTCGATACGGCTGCTTCCAGATGTTCGCGGGCACGCGTTCCATCACCCAGATTGGCGTAGGTGCGGGCTAAGGTGGTTTCGATTCTGGTGCGGGCTTCAGGCTCATCTTGCAATTCGGTACGGATGCGCTCAGAGGCCGTATCCAGCACACGACGCATGAGAGCTTGGTCTAGGTCATGCGTGAGGGCAGGGTCTACACTGGCCAGTACGTCGGTCAAGAAATGGCTGACCGCTTGCTCACGTGCGGTCGCGCGCTGAGCTTGGTGCCATGCCCAAGTTGTGCCGACCAGACCAGCGACGACGGCTAGCAACAAGGCTGCGGCAGTGGCGACGCTGAAGCGGTTTCGCGCCACGAACTTACGTAGGATGCGTAGACGCTGGCGCGGGGCGGCCAGTGGCGGATAACCATCGAGCCAACGCTGCAAGTCCTCAGCAAAGGCGACGGCGCTGGCGTAGCGCTGCTCGCGGTCAGGCTGGGTGGCCTTGGCAACGATCCAGTCGAGATCGTCACGCAGAGCCCGCCGAAGCCGTTGCGGAGGTGTGCCTAGATCTGCCGACAGTTGCGAGAATTCTTCTGGCGTGAGGGTGCTGATCCGGTCGGAAGGGCGCAGCGGCTCGAGGCTCGTGTCGCTGTTATTGGAGCTCACGGCTTCGTGCGGCCGCTTGCCGGAAATGAGTTCGAACAAAATCGCACCCAGCGCATACACATCGCTGCGACTGTCCACGTCCATACCTCGCGAACTTTGTTCCGGACTCATGTAACCGGGTGTTCCGGCGGCCTCAACAACGCTTTTGTTTCCGACGCGAGCCGCAATGCCGAAGTCGATGATCTTGGGAGCCGACTGACCGTCGATCTTTTCGATCAGGATGTTGCCCGGCTTCAGGTCGCGGTGCACCACGCCCTTCTGATGTGCGTGCTGGACGCCTTCGGCAACGCGAATCAGGATACGCACGCGCTGACGCAAGCCGAGCTTGTATTCCTTGCACCAGCGCTTTAGCGACAGTCCTTCCACATATTCCATGACCAGATACAAACGGCCGCCCTCGTCACTGCCTGCATCGAAGATCTGGGCAATGGCTGGGTGTTGCATGTGGGCGAGCATCTGGCGCTCGAATTCAAAATAGTCGCGGATTCGAGCGCTGTGTTCACGGCCACCGATCACCTTGATCGCAACCTGCCGTTCGTATGCGCCGTCAGCCCGATGTCCGAGGTAGACGTAACCCATGCCGCCTTTGCCGATCAAACGATCGACCTGCCATGGGCCAAAGCGCGTTCCCGCCTCCAGTTCCGGTGTCTCACTAGCGCCCAATCGCGCGACGGCACCACGCATGGGCTCCTGCAAACGTTCAGTGGCCATGTCTGCCGCATCAAGCATTTTTTCCAGCTCGATTCGTAACTCGGGGTGATCGCCAGCCTCGGCCTGCACAAAGTTGGCCCGCGCTGAGCGTGGCATATCACACGCGCGGTGGAACAATTCTTCCAGTCGTTTCCAGTCTTCTGGACTCAGCATGGCTTGGGTAGTTTTCGGATGCCGAGCTCGATCATGACAGCATCCATCCAGCGAGTTCCACGTTTCAGGTGTCGCCGAATATGGGCGTGGTCGGGCCGAGTTTGGGCGCGATGCAGCTACAATCAAAGGCTTTCCCGCCTTATGGACTTCTCCTATGCGAATGCCTCTGATGGCGCTGTGTTGCGCCGCTGTGCTGGCTACAGCCTGTCAACAACAGCCTCCTGTTGCAGCCGAGCCCATGCCCGCTGCTCAGACCACCAAGGTCGCTCCGGTTGCCGCCGATCGCGATGAGCAGTCTTACGCGGAGCCGCAAAAAGTCGCGATCACCGACATGGCTTTGGAGCTGGCGCTGGATTTCGAGGCACGCACCTTGGCCGGCAGCGTGACCTACAGTCTGGATTGGAAGGATGGCAGTGCGGTTGAGCTGGCGCTTGATACTCGCGACCTGGATATCCGCTCGGCACAGGCGCAAGTCGGGGAGGATTGGCAACCGCTCAAGTTCATGCTGGAGCCGACTGATCCGGTACTGGGTAACAAGCTGATCATTGTTACACCGGATCGACCCTCAACGGTTCGAGTCAATTACCGCACCTCGCCCAAGGCTTCCGGCTTGCAATGGATGACGCCGGAGATGACTCAGGGCAAGACCTTGCCCTTTATGTTCAGCCAGTCCCAGCAGATCCACGCGCGCAGCTGGGTGCCGCTGCAGGACACCCCGCAAGTGCGCTACACCTACAGCGCGCATGTGACAACGCGTCCGGATGTCGTGGTGCTGATGAGTGCTGACAACGATCCCGCCGCGGTGCGTGATGGGGATTATCGCTTCCAGATGCCGCAGCCGATCCCTTCCTATCTGATGGCGATTGCGGCCGGAGATCTGGTGTTCAAGCCGATGTCCGCGCGCTCAGGCGTTTGGGCTGAGCCCGCGATGGTGGAAGCCGCCGTCGAAGAGTTCGCCGACACCGAGCGCATGATCGCCACCACCGAGAAACTGTATGGCCCTTATCGCTGGGAGCGCTATGACCTGTTGGTCCTGCCGCCGAGCTTTCCTTATGGCGGTATGGAAAACCCGCGCCTTTCCTTCATTACTCCAACGGTAATCGTCGGTGATCAGTCCTTGGTGGCATTGATCGCGCATGAACTGGCGCACAGCTGGTCCGGCAACCTGGTGACTATGTCCAGCGCCAAGCACGGTTGGCTCAATGAAGGCATGACTACCTACGTTCAAAACCGCATCCTCGAAGCCTTGTATGGCGCTGAGTTCTCGGTCATGGAGCGGGTCATCAGTCGGCAGGCGCTGCGCAAGTCGATCAGCGAGATGCCTGCCGGTCAGCAGGTGCTAGGTGTGCGTCCGGGTGTTGAGGTGGGCGCAGAAGGAGAAACAACCCGGGTCGCTTACGACAAGGGGTCGTGGTTCGTACAGTTTCTTGAGGAGCGTTACGGGCGTGAGGTGTTCGATCCCTTCCTGCGCGACTACTTTGACTACTTTGCCTTTCGCAGCATCGACACCGGCACCTTTGTCGAATACTTCCGCGCCAACATGATGTCCAAGTATCCCGATGAGGTCAGCATGGAGGAACTGGAAGAGTGGTTGTACGAGCCGGGGATTCCTAAGTCGGCCCCGGAGGTTCGATCACGGCGGCTGATTCTGGTTGATACCGCGCGCAAGAGCTGGGACAACAGCGGCAGCCTGCCGGCACGCGAGTTAACCCGTGACTGGAGCAGTCAAGAGTGGATTCACTTTCTAGAAGGCTTGCCGGATACCTTGCCGACCGAAAAGCTTGAGCAATTGGATACCGCGTATGGGTTCACCGGCACGGCCAATGGCGAACTCGCTCAGCGTTGGTATCCCTTGGCGGTTCGCAGCGGCTACCAGAAGGCCTACGCCGAGATGCAGGTTTTTCTTGAAGGCGTTGGCCGGCGCAAACTGATTATGCCGACCTACACGGCGCTGGTGGCCACCGCTGAAGGGCGTGCTTTGGCGCAGATGATCCTGGATCGTGCGCGGCCTGGTTATCATCCGATCACCACGGCATCGGTCGAATGGGTGCTGGCGCAGTCGCAGCCGAGTGAAAAGAGCGAGAGCGAGAGCCTGTAACGAGGCCGAGGGCGATCCCGGGGTATGTCCGGGATCGCTTGGATCGGCTGAGGCTTGCCGCATTAGGGCACAAGGCCTGATACGGGTGTTCAGCTCTCAGCAGTAGATCCGCTGACTATCACGACATCAGGCATTGGTCGTCCTTTTGGAATCGCCATGACGTCCCATTCACGCGCCTTCCTTTGGCGTCTCATGTTGTTGCTCGCCGGGTTGTCGATGTTCGGCCCGTTCGCGATTGACACGATTTTTCCGGCGTTCCCTGAGCTGCGTGCACAGTTTGGCGCGTCGCATACAGCGGTGCAGCAAACAATCAGCGTGTATCTGGTGGCGTATGCGTTGATGAGCATTTTGCATGGCCCCGTATCCGACGCGCTCGGGCGTCGACCGGTGATTCTGGCTGGCGTCGGTGTGTTTGTGCTGGCCTCAATCGGTGCCGCTTTGTCACCGAGCTTGTTCTGGTTGCTGTTTTTTCGTGCAATTCAGGGCATGTCCGCGGGCGCTGGCCTGATTGTTGGTCGTGCCTTGATTCGTGATTGTCTGGACGGCGAAGAAGCGCAACGGCTGATGGCACAGGCCGCGATGATTTTTTCAATCGCGCCGGCGATTGCGCCGATCGTGGGTGGTTGGATACTCGGCTGGTCGACGTGGCCCGCCATCTTCTGGGTGATGGCCTTGTTCTCCGCCGTGATCCTCATCAGTTGTGCGCTCTGGCTGCCAGAGAGCCATCCGCCTGAGGCACGGATGAGCTTGCGTCTGAGCCGACTGCTAAGCAGTAACTGGTCGGTACTGCGTAATCGGCGCTTTCTGCTGTTGGCCATGGCGGCCAGCCTCAATTTTGGCGCGCTGTTTCTTTATATCGTGTCGGCTCCGATCGTGGTGTTGGAGTTTCTACGTCTGAACCAACAGCAGTTCGGCTGGTTGTTTGTGCCGATTGTGGGCGGGCTGATGCTGGGTTCTTTCCTGTCCAGTCGCATGGCAGGCAAAGTGAGCGAGTCCAAGACGGTCGGCTTGGGTTTTGCGATGTCGGCCGTGGCGGTGGTGGTGAACCTGATCTACAACCTTGCGGTCGATGAGGCGCAACTTCCCTGGGCGGTACTGCCCTTGAGTCTGATCGCTTGCAGCGTCGGGCTCATCATCCCGCTTTTGACCATCGTCATGCTTGACATGTATCCACGCCGACGTGGTGCGGCAGCCTCGATGCAAGCGTTTATCGGTTTGAGTTTCAATGCCTTTCTAGCCGGAATCGCGGCGCCACTGCTGGCGCACCAGCGCATCGGTTTGGCGGTGGTGTCGTTTGTGATGTGTGGCTTGGCGATTGTCTTGTGGTGGCGCTATCGGGTCGGCATGCGACGCGACCTAGTGCTGCGTCGCAAACCGCATCTACTCGATGATGCCGAACGGCTCTGAGGCGGGTGGCCTACAATTCCGGCATGGATATTTTTACGCTGGAAATGGGCGATGCGCCCTTGTTGCTGAGTTTGCCGCACGACGGCACTGACATTCCCAACCTTATTCGGGCGCGTATGACGCCAGCCGCGCAGGCTGCGCCGGATACGGATTGGTGGGTATCTCGCCTGTATGACTTCGCGCGTGAGTTGGGTGCCTCGATCCTGCGGCCCCATTATTCGCGCTACGTGGTTGATCTCAATCGCCCGCCAGATGATGCCTCGCTCTACCCTGGCAAAAACACCACAGGCCTCTGCCCACAGGTGCGGTTTTCCGGCGAGCCGATATATCTGGCGGGGCAGGAGCCGACGACTGACGAAGTCAGCGAGCGCCGCTACAGCTACTGGCAGCCCTACCACGCCGCCTTGGAAGCCGAGCTGGCGCGCTTGCGCAAACGTTTCGATCGCGTGGTGCTCTGGGATGGCCACTCGATCCGTGGCGAATTGCCCTTCTTGTTCGAGGGGCGTCTGCCGGATCTCAGTCTTGGCACCGCATCGGGAAACAGTTGCTCGGCGGCCTTGCAAGCATGCTTGGAAAATGTGTTGGGCGCGCAAACCCATTACAGCCACGTCGTCAATGGGCGCTTCAAGGGCGGATTTATTACCCGCCGTTATGGCCAACCAGACCAAGGCGTCGAGGCCGTGCAGCTGGAGTTGGCGCAGTCAACCTACATGGGCGAGGCAAGCAACGAGTACCTGCCCGAACGTGCCACGCAGTTGCAGGACACGGTGCTGAGTCCGCTGTTGAAAGCGGTACTCGAACACCTCAATTCCTGAACCACTCAGACCTCGAGCGTCGCGAGATCGCCCTTGGTTTGCAGCCAGTTCTTTCTGTCGGACGCACGCTTTTTTGCCAGCAGCATATCCATCAGCGCCGAGGTTATCTCAGTATCTTCGACGATTAATTGAACCAATCGGCGAGTATCCGGATGGATGGTGGATTCGCGTAGCTGCGGCGGATTCATTTCGCCCAAACCCTTGAAGCGGGTGACGTTGATTGCGCCGCGTATCTTCTCGCGTTCGATCTTGTCGAGCAGAATGCGGCGTTCTTCATCGTCGAGCGCGTAGAACACCTGCTTGCCCACGTCGATACGGAACAAAGGCGGCATCGCAACGAACACATGGCCTCCGCGGACCAGCGCGGGGAAGTGCTTGAGGAACAGGGCCGCGAGCAAGGTGGCGATATGCAGGCCATCAGAGTCGGCGTCGGCCAGAATGATGACCTTGCCATAGCGCAGGCTGTCGAGATTGTCAGAACCCGGATCGCAACCGATCGCCACAGCGAGATCGTGCACTTCCTGCGAAGCCAGCACTCCGCTGCTAGCCACTTCCCAAGTGTTTAATATCTTGCCGCGCAAGGGCAGGATGGCCTGGAAATCCTTGTCACGGGCTTGCCGTGCACTGCCACCGGCGGAGTCACCTTCCACCAAGAATAGTTCGGTGCGACTAAGGTCCTGTGAGGCGCAATCCGCCAGTTTTCCCGGCAGGGCAGGGCCCTGGACGATCTTCTTGCGGACAATTTTCTTTTCAGTTTTGAGCCGAGCCGAAGCGCGCTCAATGGCCAGTTGTGCGATTTTCTCGCCCAGCTCGACGTTCTGATTCAGCCATAGCGAGAACGCATCGTGCGCGATACCTTCAACTAGGCCGGCCGCGTGTCGTGAGGACAATCGTTCTTTGGTCTGGCCGGAAAATTGCGGGTCAGCGAGCTTTGCCGAAAGTACATAACTGATGCGATCCCAGACATCTTCGGGTGCCAATTTCACCCCGCGCGGCAGAAGTGAGTGGAAATCACAAAACTCGCGCAAGGCATTGGTCAGACCCGAGCGCAGCCCGTTGACGTGCGTGCCGCCTTGAATGGTCGGAATCAGGTTGACGTAGCTTTCCTGAATCAGGTCGACGTTGCCCGATTCCAACGGTGGTACCCAGCACAGAGCAAAGTCGCAAGCTTCCTGATCGCGACTCTGAGAGGCGAGGAACAGCTCAGGTGGCAAATAGTCACAGTCAGCCAGCATGCCGCGTAGGTAATCGCGCAAGCCGTCCTCGTAGTGCCACTCGTTACGTTCGCCGCTGACTTCGTCATAGAGGGTGACGCGCAAACCCGGACACAACACGGCCTTGGCCCGCAGCACATGACGCAGCTGGCGCGCATTGAACTTTGCGCTATCGAAATACTTGGGGTCAGGCCAGAAGCGCAAGCGTGTCCCTGTGTTACGACGACCCACGGTGCCCACTTCGACCAAGGTGGAGTCCGTGATGCCGTCGCGGAAGGCCATATGGTGTTCGACACCATCGCGGCGGATGAACACCTCCAGACGCGTGGAAAGCGCATTGACAACCGATACGCCAACACCGTGCAGACCACCAGAGAACGTGTAGTTTTTGCCGCTGAATTTGCCGCCAGCGTGCAGCCGCGTGAGGATAAGCTCTATCCCCGGCACGCCTTCTTCCGGATGGATATCCACCGGCATGCCGCGTCCATCGTCCACGACCTCACAACTACCATCGCTATACAGCGTGACGGCGATGCTCTTGGCGTGGCCGGCTATCGCCTCGTCGACCGAATTATCCACAACCTCCTGCGCCAGATGATTGGGGCGACTGGTGTCGGTGTACATGCCTGGCCGGCGCTTGACTGGATCAAGACCAGAGAGGACTTCAATATCGGCGGCGTCGTAGCGGCTGGTCATGGGTTCTGATGCAGGAATAGGATGCAGGAAGGTGGTTGGTACGGGCTGTTCGCGTCAAGCCGGTGTGGCTGTTTCAGGGCATGCAAATCAACGGTTGATGGCTCGAATCAGGTTTCATGACTGGTCATGTTTTGTCGAGGGACTTATAATTTAGCACCCTCTAATATAAGGATGTGCTTTATCTTGGAAAACTATGATGACCTGCAACAGAGCTATGGGCGCTGTCTGCGCGAGAAGAATTTTATTGAGCGCTTCTATGAGATTTTCATGGTCGCACATCCAGACATCAAGCCGATGTTCGACAAGACCGACTTCAATACTCAACGGCTGGCTTTGCGCCGCGGCATCAGTGCCGCCATTGAGCATGCCAGCGGCAGTCGACTGACAGAGCGCACCGTCAAACAGATGGCTGACGTGCACTCGCGCCATGGTCGAGTGCCGGTCGCGCCCTCACTGTATCGTTATTGGGTGGATAGTCTGGTTCAGGCGGTAGCTGAAACCGATCCCCAGGTGGACGATGCACTGCTTGAGCGTTGGCGCAAAGGAATGTCAAAAGTAATTGAGACCTTCATCAGTCACTACTGACGAGCCATTGTTCCTGACACAGCGCAAATGGACGGCAACTTGCCGTCCATTATGCCGGCCGCATGGGAGCGACGCCCGTCAACCAATGCGGTGATCAACGGATACGCTTAACCCGCGTTGTGGTGTTGTAACCGTCGACCTTGAGCACCCAGCTCCCCATAAATCCTGGCTTGATATTGACGGCGGGGTTGCTCAGCTTTACGCCAGCCCACTTGTCTTGTCCTGCTTGTTGCCAGATCTGTCCATTTTCGAGATGGAAGGTGGTTTTACCCTCCCAGCCGTGGAACTCACCGATGATACGAGTGGAAAACTCGCTGTCACCCGTATCGAGTGGGGTGCCAGCGTAAGCTTGGCTCGACGCGGCCGTCGCGCCTGCGGACGGTGCCGCCGTGATGTGTTCGCGTAACCACGCATTCAGAGCGGTTAGCTCTTCCGCGCTGAGCTTGTCGAGTCCGGCGGCTTGAAACTGCGCGGCGCTCATACGCTCTTCCAAGGTGGAGAAAGATTGCGCCGACGCGGGTGCGGCGACATTCAGCGCAAAGACGGATGCAATCAGGCAGAAAACAAAGATAGAAGTTCTGGACACGGCGGATATCGTCGAAGAAGCACAAGCTGCAGTCTAAAAGCACCGAGCGCTATTGCATAGCTCGGAGTCTCGGCGCGAAATCATGCGGTTGCGCGAGGCGGTTCAGCTTCACCCTGTTAAAACACCGCCTTGCCGTGGCGCGAGCAAACTTGCCGCACGGTTTTGGCCGGTGGTCGTTGTCGTTCGGTACGCTCGTGGACGGCCCTAGCCGTATCGTGTCGTCATGTCTTTATTGGGGTGAAATATGCAGGCAGGAACTGTTGCGCGGGTTCGTCATGTCTTGGCCGTGTTGCTGCTGGTCGGAGTCATTCCATGGGCATTTGCGATGCAGGAGCCTGCCGAGGAAGCTCAGGTGCAAGAGCTTCCGGAACGTGAAGATGTCACCGTGCTGGAAACGGTGGTGGTCAGCGGCATAGCGCCGGGACCGGGCCTTTGGAAGGTTCGCCACGGTGACCACACGATGTGGATACTCGGCACCTTGCAGCCGGTTGCAAAACGGATGCAATGGGAGACCTCCGGGGTAGAGCGAATCATCGCCTCAGCCGACGTCATTCTGTATCCGCCGACAGTGAAGTTTGATCTTGGGATGGGCAAGCTGCGCAGTCTGCTGTTGTTGCCGGCACTGATGGGTGCGCGCAAAAACCCTGAGGGCGACAAGCTCGTCGAGCATGTGAGTGCCGAGGATTACGCACGCTGGCTGGTGTTCAAGAAGAAATACTTGGGGCGAGATCGCGGCGTGGAAAAGCGTCGACCTTTGTTTGCTGCTGATGCGTTGTACCGCGCGGCTCTGGATGCCAGTGGTCTGCAATTCAAGGGTTTGGTATCACCCGTAGTGGCTAAGGTCGCAAAAAAGCACAAAATCCCTGTTGAGCGTCCGAAGATCGAATTAGCCATCGATGATGCCAAAGGAGCTATTCGCGATTTTCGCGAGAGCGCTATGGATGATGCCGAATGTTTCCGCAAAACCCTCGACCATCTGGAAACGGATCTCGAGAAAATGCGCGTCCGGGCCAATGCGTGGGCCACGGGTGACATGCTGACTTTACGAGAGATCAGTTACGAGGATCAGAGCCGGGCCTGCATGGATGCGTTTCTCGAATCCAGCTTCGCCAAAGAGCAAGGCATCACCGATCTGCCAGCGCGTTTGGACGCGCTTTGGTTGGAGGCAGCGGAGAAAATTCTCGCAGAACATGAAACCAGTTTTGCGGCGCTGCCAATGGGTCGGTTGGTGGCTACGGATGGCTACTTGGCGCAGTTGGTAGCGCGTGGCTATAAGGTCGAGGAGCCTTAAGACCATCATCCCGATGCGGCGCAAATTCTCGAGCGCGCGAGGAGTCGGTCAATCGGCCTTGCGCGCGCAGACAATCGGCCTCGCGTAGCCCAACATGACTTGCTTAGGTTGATGAATCTCGGCGTACGCAAAGCCATTTCCTCGCAGGCGATCGAGGATATCTGCGCCGTAATTGCGGTAACAGAACACGCGATCACCTCGATACCGGTCGCCGTGGTATTCGGGCGGCAAAATATTTCTGCGCACACCATTCTCCAGTGCGGTGCGTTCCACTGTCGCTTTCGATAGGTCCAGCGGCACGCTGAACACGAACCAGCCGCCCGGACGCAGCACGCGCGCAACTTCGCGAAAGCCGCGCGCATCGTCCTCCACGTGTTCGAAGACTTCGGTCGACGTGCACAGGTCAAAGCGCGCGTCGGCATAGGTCAATGCTTGCACGTCTTGGCATTGAATCGATCCGTGCCATTGGCCGGGACTAATGCCGGGGAAATACTCGCTCACAGTCAGCGTGCTGCAGCGCTCAGCAAGGAGTGGAACGAGCGGGCCTTGAGCGGAAAGTTCGTAGGCATCGGTTTGGGCCAGATCAAGCTTGAGCTGTTGCAGCACGTCGACCAGTGATTGGGTCACTGAACTCGCGCCACACCGCAGGCAGCGTACGCCCATTTCTTCGGCGCGCAGACGCACCAATAGGGGGAACCTGCATACCGCACAGGATTCCCGACTCAGTCCCAATTCGCGCCATCGGATCAGGCGCAGACCTCGTCTGATACGAGCAAAAAATGACCTCACGCGGAGCACGTTTGAAGGGCGTGATTCATACGCGCTCGCTGTCTACGTGCGAGTTCGTTTGTTTGAATTGTCACGATGCCGAACTCCTGCGACAGCGCCATGCGTGCCACAGGAGCAATCAGGCATTCCAGCTTTTTCTCAGTCGAGCGCATCCCAACCCGGTCGTGGCGCGAAACGCTCGCCGTAACGCGTCGCCAGTTGTTCCAGCCGCTGTTTGAGCTTGGCGGCCCCTTCGCTGCGGATGTATTGAATGGGACCTCCGCGAAACGGTGCAAAGCCGGTGCCAAAGATCACGCCGGCATCGAGCAGATCAGCATCCGCCACCACGCCGTCATGCAGACACGCCACAGCCTCGTTCAAAAGCCGCAGGATGAGGCGGTCACCGAGGTCATCTGGCGCGCGATAGTCCTTCGGCAGTTCGGGCTTGACGGCTTTTCCTTCTTGCCATTCGTACAGACCTTTCCCGTCTTTTTTGCCACGAGCGTTGGCGTCGAAGTTGAAATCCGGTGCCGGTTGGCCGTGGAATTCAGCCATGATTTTTCCGACGCTGGCAGCCACGTCTAGGCCAACGGTATCCACCAGTTCGATAGGGCCGATCGGCATACCAAAGTCGACCGCGGCCTTGTCGATGGCGCGACCGGGAATGCCCTCGTGGAAGGCCAGGATGGCCTCCTCCATGTAGGGCGCCAAGATACGATTGACGAGAAAGCCCGGCGTGCCAGCGACTGGCACTGGGAACTTGTCGATGGCGCGGCAGAAGGCTGCCAAGCGACGCTCGGTTTCCAGGTCCATTTCATCGTGTTTGACGATCTCAACCAACGGCATCAAGGCGACCGGATTGAAATAGTGCAAACCAGCGAAGCGTTCTGGGTGCTTGAGGTCGGCGCGCAACTCAGTAAAGGCGAGCGAACTGGTGTTGGAGACCAGCAACGCATCCGGTTTCAGCTCCGGCTCGAGGCTTGCGTAAAGCGCTTTCTTGGCTTCAAGGTTTTCGTAAATTGCCTCAATCACTAAATCCGCCTTGGCCACGCCGGCGCCTTCAACATCGGCTATCAATCGGCTGGTGGCGGCAGTGCGCTGGTCCTCGCGTTTGAACTTTTTCTCAAATAGCTTGGCTGCTCGATCCAGAGCAGGCTGGATGTACTTCATCTCCCGATCTTGCAAGGTGACATTGAAGCCACGCAGCGCGCACCAAGCGGCAATATCGCCACCCATGACCCCGGCGCCGATGACATGAACGTGCGCGATGCCGTGTTCCTTGCCACCTAGACCCTTGAGCCGCTCCATCAGGAAGAACACCCGGATCAGGTTGCGTGCGGTGGGGCCGCTGGCTAGTTTGACGACGGCGCGTGCTTCCGACTTCAGCTGAGCATCGGTGTTGCTGCCACCGCGCTTCCACGTGTCGATCAGCGCATAGGGTGCGGGATAGTGAGCCTTCTTCGCCTTACGCGCGACTTGTTTGGCCAGCATGGGCGCGAGAACCTGGCGACTGGGCCACCAGTTCGTCACTCGCGCCAGGGCGCGCTGTTTAAGCGGGCGTGAAGTGCCACGTTGAGCCAAAGCAATAGCAGTGTCGAGCAGGACGGCCGGTTCGACGACCTTGTCTACCAATCCAATCGCGCGGGCGTTTGAAGCGCGCAGTGCGCGTCCGGTCAACATCATGTCCATCGCGGCCGGCGCGCCCACTAGGCGTGGCAAACGAACCGAGCCGCCCCAGCCGGGGAAGATGCCGAGTTTGACTTCGGGTAGACCGATGCGCGTGGAGTCATCTGAGGTGGCGACACGGTAGGTGCACGCCAATGCCAATTCAGTACCACCACCCATGCAATGACCGTGAATGGCGGCGACCGTTGGGCAGGGCAGGCGATGCAGGCGCTCGAACACCAGTTGGCCGCGACGGATCGCGTCGATCACTGTGCCCTTGGCATCAAACTCCTGAAACTCTTTGATATCAGCGCCGGCAACAAAGCCGGCAGACTTGCCTGAACGAATAACCACGGCCTTGGGCTTGCTGATTTCGATCCGCTCTAGGATCGCCTCAAGCTCCCCGAGTACGGCCTGACTCAGTGCATTGACCGGACTCTCAGCCCGATCCAGAGTGAGCACCAACACCTCACCGGAACGGACTTCAGTTTGCCAGTGGCGAAAACGCAATCCATCGAACATGGGAACTCTCCAGGGCGGCTCGCGGGTGCCGCATTAAAGTCGCTATGATCCAAGCATGAGCCACGCCCGGTCAATGCGCCACAGTATGGAAGCGGCGAGGGCGTGATGAAAGCCGTGTGTTAAGCGCGGAACTTTCTTGACGTGGACAGGGTCAATGCGGGTCGGAGACGAGCCGCCTTTTTGCGGAGGCAGGCCTGGATGAGTGAGAACGACGTGGACCAAGCACTGATCAAACGTGTACAGGATGGTGACAAGCGCGCCTTCGACTTGTTGGTGCTGAAATATCAGCACAAGGTCGTGGGCATCGTGTCGCGTTACATCTATGACTGGGCTGAGTGTCAGGACGTGGCGCAGGAGACCTTTATTCGCGCCTACCGAGCAATCGGCAACTTTCGAGGGGATAGCCAGTTCTATACCTGGCTCTACAAGATCGCGACTAACACGGCAAAGAATCATCTCGTGGCGCTGGGTCGACGCCCACCGACTGAAGACATTGATGCTCAGGATGCGGTGCAGTTTGAAAGCGGCACCCGCTTGCGTGAGTCCGGGACACCGGAAAACGAAGCGATGCGACAAGAGATTGAACAAATCGTGGCGCGCACGGTCGAAGCATTGCCAGATGACCTGCGCATGGCGATCACCCTGCGTGAAGTTGAAGGCCTGAGTTACGAGGAAATCGCCGCCGCGATGGATTGCCCAATTGGCACAGTGCGTTCGCGCATTTTCCGGGCGCGTGAGGCGGTTGATCAGAAACTGCGTCCTTTGATGGACGATGCCACCGGTCGAAAAGATAGAAGTGAGAGAGCGTCGTGATGAATCAGGAACTTCGTGAACAACTGTCCGCGTTGATCGATAACGAACTCGATCGTGATCGCGCTCGCTTTTTGCTCAAACGTGCAGAACATGACACCGATTTGGTTGCCTTGTGGCAGCGCTGGCACTTTGCCGGCGAAGCCATGCGGGGCACGGCTTTGCCGCTCGGAAAAGATTTCCTGCGCGGGATCCACGAAAGACTCGATGGCGAAGAGATGGTAGATGTGGCCGCAAGACCGAGACATGTCGGGATGTTGCGTTGGGGTAGTGGCTTCGCTGTCGCCGCTTCTGTCGCCTTGGTCGCATTGTTGCTGGTGCGCCCCGAAGCTCAGATGGCAGATGTCACCGCTGGCAACGGATTGGTCAACACCACATTGCCGGTGAGCACGGATCCGGCATCACCCTCAGTCGTAGCGCCCTCACCATATCGGGTGCAGGATCTGCGTCCACCGTATCGTCTCGATGCTCAGGTCGTTGCGGCGCGTGAAGCTGACCGCTACGGCACCCAAACGCGTTTTGATCCGGATTACGAGGCGTACTGGTTGCGCCACCAGCAAGCAGTGAACGATCGCGCCGATGGCGTGACCATGCCGTGGCTGGCGCCCTTGCATCCAGACGTCGCTCAGGCCGCCGCTACGCCCTGACATATTTTAGTGCGGCTCGCTGCCGCAGAAATTCGCCTGCTTTGCATGGCGCGATACGTCGCGCCGATGAGTGCAGACGTACGCCAGTTTTTACCGTGAACGTGCTGTCAGCTGTTCAAAACATCATTGCGGAGTCACCTTAATGAATCGTATTCGTTTTCAGATGCTGTGGATGTCATTGCTGCTGTTTGTTGCCGGCTCGGCACACGCGCAGTTGCCGGATTTCACGGGACTCGTCTCTGACGTCGCACCGGGTGTGGTAAGCGTGATGGCTACTCGCACCGCGGACGCTCAGGTAGCTGGACCTAGCGATATGGACGGTGAAGATGCGCAAATGCATGAGTTTTTCCGGCGCTTCTTCGGCACGCCCGGCATGCCTGGTGCACCAAGTACGCCGCGGATGCCACAAGATCGCAGTGCGATGGGTAGCGGCTTCATTATTTCCGCCGATGGCTACATTCTGACTAACCATCACGTGATTGATGGTGCGGATGAGATCCATGTCCAGTTGTCCGATCGGCGTGAGTTGTCGGCCAAGTTGATCGGTTCCGATGCGGAGACCGATGTGGCCCTGCTCAAAGTCGACGCAAGCCGCTTGCCGGCATTGAGGGTTGGTCAATCGAGTGCGCTGAAGCCGGGCCAATGGGTGGTCGCGATTGGCTCGCCCTTCGGCTTCGATCACTCCGTTACGGCAGGGATCGTGAGTGCGGTCGGACGCAGTTCGCAAATGGCGGGGCAGCAGTACGTTCCTTTCATCCAGACCGATGTCGCGATCAATCGTGGCAATTCCGGCGGCCCGCTGTTGGATATTGATGGGCGCGTTGTCGGCATCAATTCCCAGATATTTTCGAATACCGGTGGCTTCATGGGCGTTTCATTCGCCATCCCGATCGAGACTGCGATGCGTTCGGTCGAGCAGCTCAAGCAGCAGGGCTATGTGTCACGCGGAATGCTCGGCGTTCGTATTCAGGAAGTAGATCGGGATGTGGCGCGTAGCCTTGGACTGTCGCGGTCGAGCGGCGCGCTCGTGTTTCAAGTTGAACCAGGTAGCGCGGCCGAAAAAGCGGGCATCAAAGTGCAGGATGTGATCCTGTCCTACGATGGTCAGGACGTGACCAGTTGGTCACAATTACCGCCGCTGGTTGGTGCCAGTGATCCCGGCAGCAAAATCAGGGTCAAGATTTTCCGGGATGGCAAGGAGCAGGCGTTGACCGTCACGATTGCCGCCGCGCCGCGCGATTCCGATGCGAACGCAGGTAGTGCAGGGAAGGACTCAACGCCACCTAATCCTCTCGGCTTTGTTGTCGATGACCTGACCGCCACCCAGCGCGAAGCCTTGGGCTTAAACGAGGGGGAAGGCGTGGTGGTAACGCGGATTACCGGTTCAGCCGCCCAGCGTTTGCGCGGTGGTGACGTGATCTTAATGGTAGGCAAGGCCCGTGTCGGCAGCGTGGCGCAGTTTGATAAGCTCGCGAAAAACATCAAGCCGGGCGAGCCGGTGATGTTGCTAGTGCGCCGTGGGGAGTCGACCCAGTTCATTACGGTGACACCGCCCGAACGCAAAAAGGGTTAAGCGCTCCGCTGACATGCCCCGGTCCACTCGACGCGGGGCATGTCGTTCAGTGCCGTTTCGTCCAACGAGTAGCTTATTAACAGCGTAATGTCGTGAAGTGAAGGCGTAATGCGGTGGCCACGGCCGATGCAGGCCGCCGATGAGACCCTTGTCGAGCTCAGGACATGTCATAATTAGTGGTTTCTAGCGCGACTTTTCGTCGCGCCCTGACGGGCCGTTCATGCAGCATATTCGTAACTTTTCCATCATCGCGCACGTCGACCACGGCAAATCAACCTTGGCTGATCGCATCATCCAGCTATGCGACGGCTTGACCGAACGAGAGATGGAGGCGCAGGTGCTCGACTCCAACCCGATCGAGCGCGAGCGTGGCATCACCATAAAAGCGAAATCGGTCTCTTTGCCGTACACGGCACTTGACGGCACGGTGTACCAGCTCAATTTCATTGATACGCCCGGCCACGTAGACTTTTCCTACGAGGTCAGTCGTTCGCTGGCAGCCTGTGAAGGCGCCTTGTTGGTGGTGGATGCGGCGCAGGGTGTGGAAGCGCAGTCGGTTGCCAATTGCTACACCGCGGTGGAAATGGGGCTGGAGGTTATTCCTGTTCTGAACAAGATCGACCTGCCCACGGCCGATCCGGATCGGGTGCGCGAAGAAATCGAAGCGGTGATCGGTATCGACGCAAGTCACGCCATCGAGGTGAGCGCGAAAACCGGCCTCAACGTGCGTGATGTGCTTGAAGCCATCGTGAAATTGATTCCCCCTCCCAAGCCACGCGATACCGATCGCCTGCAAGCCCTGATCATCGACTCTTGGTTCGATAATTATCTTGGCGTGGTGTCGCTGGTGCGATTGATGCAGGGCGAATTGCGCCCCGGCGACAAGATTCTGGTGATGAGTACCGGACGCATCCATCAGGTCGATCAGGTTGGTGTGTACACCCCCAAACGCACCCCAAAAACCCGTCTTGGCCCGGGTGAGGTGGGTTACATCACGGCCAGCATCAAGGATGTTCACGGCGCGCCGGTGGGTGACACGCTCACGCTCGCCGCTGCTCCGGCTGCCGAGCAGTTACCAGGCTTTGAGGAAATGCAGCCGCGCGTGTTTGCTGGTTTATTTCCGGTTGACGCGGATGACTACCCGGCGTTGCGCGAGGCCCTGGACAAGCTGCGCCTGAACGATGCGGCCCTACGCTTTGAGCCCGAGAGCTCCGAGGCGATGGGCTTCGGGTTCCGCTGTGGCTTCCTCGGTATGTTGCACATGGAAATTGTGCAGGAACGTCTGGAGCGCGAGTACGATCTCAATCTGATCACCACCGCACCCACGGTGATCTATGAGTTGCTGAGTGTCGACGGTGAAATTTCCACACTCGACAACCCTGCGCAGCTGCCGCCGACCACCAAGATCGCGGAAGTGCGCGAGCCGATTATCCTCGCGAATATCCTGACCCCTCCCGACTATGTCGGCAGTGTGATCAAGTTGTGTGAGGAAAAACGCGGCATGCAGACCGGCATCCAGTACATGGGTAGCCAGGTACAAGTGAGCTATGAATTGCCCATGGCCGAGGTGGTGCTGGACTTCTTCGACAAGCTTAAGTCGGTGAGTCGGGGCTACGCCTCGCTCGATTACAACTTCGTGCGCTTCCAGGTTGGCCCGTTCGTGCGCTTGGATATTCTCATCAACGGTGACCGTGTCGATGCCCTATCGACTATCTGTCACCGCAGCCATGCGGATCGCCGCGGGCGGGAAATTTGCGACAAGATGAAAGAGCTGATTCCTCGCCAGATGTTTGACGTCGCGATCCAAGCGACGGTGGGCGCCCAAATCATTGCTCGTACCACGGTCAAGGCCCTACGCAAGAACGTATTGGCTAAGTGCTATGGCGGTGACGCCTCGCGCAAGAAAAAGCTGTTGGAAAAGCAGAAGGAAGGCAAGAAGAGGATGAAGTCGGTCGGTCGAGTCGACATTCCGCAGGAAGCCTTCCTCGCCGTACTGCAGTCCGACTCCAAATAAGAATTAGGTAACCCGAGGATTCCCCGTGCATCTCAATTTTGCCGCATTCCTGGTGCTTGCTACTGCCCTTACCGGCGTGGTGTGGCTGATCGATCATCTGAGCTTTGCGAAGAAGCGCAAGCACGCGGGCCGCAAGGAGCCGATGCTGGTCGAATACGCGCGATCCTTCTTTCCGGTCCTGTTGATCGTATTGGTCCTGCGTTCCTTCATTGCCGAGCCATTTCGCATACCGTCTAACTCGATGATGCCCACGCTGTTGACCGGCGATTTCATTTTGGTCAACAAGTTCAGTTATGGCCTTCGCTTGCCCGCAGTGAACACTAAGGTGGTTGCGATCGGCGAGCCCAAGCGCGGTGATGTGGTGGTGTTCCGCTACCCCGAGAACCCGCGCGAGGATTACATCAAGCGCGTCGTCGGCTTGCCAGGTGATGTGGTTGAATACCAAAACAAGGTGCTGACAGTGAATGGTGAGCGCATCGTTGACCAGCCCGTTGCGGCCTATGTTGGGGTGGGGTCTGGGCGCGAAATGACGGGTGCGGAGCTTCGTCATGAGCAGCTTGGCGAGGTCGAACATTCGATTTTGGTCGATCCGCGTGCCCGCAATGGCCGTATCGGTGAGGGTCGCTGGACGGTGCCGGAAGGACACTACTTCGCGATGGGTGATAATCGCGACAACAGCCTAGACAGTCGGTTCTGGGGCTTTGTTCCGGAAGAGAACCTGGTCGGGAAGGCCTTTTTGATCTGGATGAACTGGGACGGGAAAAATGGGGGGATCGACTTTTCCCGCCTCGGAACCGTCATACACTAACCGGGACAGCTGCAATCGCAGCCGTCGCCATTGTTGATCGATTCGTTGTTCTCACACGTTGCGGGGGATTTCATGAAGCGCATATCGACTCAGTCCGGCCTCACCCTGATGAGTTTTAAGCTATTTCCGGTCTACAACCAGTACTTCTCGGTTGTGACCGCTATGAAGGGGTTGGCGAGCGAACCTGGGGTCAAGCAGTTGTCGCCTCAACAGGTGCGTGATCGCTTGTTCAAGCGCTTTAACATTAGCTATGTGGATTCGGTCAAGCCGGAGAACATCAAAGTGACGCGCGAAAATGGCTACCAGCTGACGGTCGCTTACGAGGTGCGTCGTAACCTGATGTACAACCTCGATTTCGTTGCCGTGTTCGATAAGACCGTGGAACTGGGTGCCAAGGACATTGATTGATAG
>CAJDVW010000014.1_pt1 | contig 24243 bp, 14 predicted proteins | sample 7391471 | NCBI WGS metagenome assembly CAJDVW01 (sample SAMEA7055714, study PRJEB34461) | soil metagenome | biome: terrestrial ecosystem; feature: Peninsula; material: soil | place: Antarctica | collected 2016
GTCATTGCCGCGTGGATCACGGATGCCGTCAGTCAACACCACCAGATAAGAGGTCAGCTGCTGCAAAGGACGGGTCGGAATAATCGCCATGGTGCGGCCAGTCGCATCACTTGGCGCAAACGCGGTGACAAATTCACTGCCCCCAACCAGTTCGCGCGAAATGCCGGTCACACCACCACCAGGCCCCGTGAGTGAAACTTCGAAAATCCGTACCGATTGGCCAGGCACGACCGACGCCGTGTCTGGCTTGGCGTTGAATTTCGTTGACATCGGGCTCGACGTACTCCAACCATCGAGCGTGCTGATGGCTACGGTGGGGTCACCGTAATTATTGGGATCGGCGACCGGCGGATTCAAAGTCAAATCCGTGGTGCCGGACAACAACAGGTTGTTGGGCAGCGGCACCACACCATTAGTAGGGTCAAACAGCGCTGTCAGCACACCGTTGACCGGCGAGCCGTTGTTATTGTTGGACGGTGCCGTAGGTACGGCACGATCGCTGTTACTGGAGCTGCCACAGGCCGCCAGCAGCAGCGTGGACAGCGCTAAAGTCAGGATGATCCTGGATCGCATGTTCTGGTTCCTTCGGCAACCGGGTGTAAGAGCAACGTCAACCTATCATAGGTAGCACGTTCAACCTATGGCAATGCTGTGACGTATGGTTCGTGTCTTTTTTTTTGTTGCACTGCGTCATGACCCTGATAAATCAGGGCGCGTAAAACAGCTTTCATCGGGCAAGAACTCACGCCCTACCCAGCCCAAATCGTGCTTGGCCTCCGCTGCTGAAAACACCAAATCGGTACGCATCCGTGCAAGCATAGCCACGGTCAGGCCTGGAATCAGATCAAACCGTTGCATGAGCCCAGCGAGCGAGCGAAATAGCCACGACGGCAGTCGCAATACATAACCTGGCGGCGTCAAACAATTTACGGTGCGGCGCACCATTTCCAGATAAGAAAGTGAAGTGCCACCACACAATTCGTAGCGTTTACCAAGGCTCACCTGCGTGTTAGCGGCACTCCATGCGCAAGTCGCCAAATCCTGCGCATGAACGGGTTGTCGCAAGCCGGTTGCGTCGGCCGGCAGTGGCACCACCCTCCAACGCCGTGCCAGCGCCGCAATGCGACTGAGATTGGCATCCAAGCCGCAGCCATAGACAAGCGTAGGTCTCAAAATCGTCCAGCCGATGCCACGCGCTTCACAGTGCACCTTCAACGCCTTTTCCCCCTGTAACAAAAGCTCGGCCAGTTTGCGCTCCTGCGGATCGGTGGAATCCTGTTTTGTCTGAGCACTGGTGGAGCTGAAGGCCACGATCCGATCTGGCCGATGTCGAGTGCGTGACAGCCAAGCCAAGAGACCATCCAAGGGGCCGGCACTGATGACAATGTCGGGACGGTGCGCGGCATCACCTTTAAGGTAGAGGTCAAACCGGTTCCAGTGAAGGTGCGCTTGTGCGGGTTGCGCCTGGCGCGAAACGGCTTCCACTTCCAGCCCTCGCGCAAGCAACTCCGGCACCAGAAAATGACCGATTTGGCCGCTGGCACCCAGTACCAACACCCGCACCGTCGAGGCGTCACCGCGCGCGATCATGGCGTGCTTTGCTTTGCGACGGTGATCCAGCGTTGCCACGCAGAGCGGATCAATCCCCGCGCCGCATGCAGATCGTCATCCAGCTTCACCCGCCGCGAACGCCCGTCCAAGGTGCAAGCCAAGGCCCGGCCGCAAAGCACGCCGTGGGCTTGGGTCAAATGGCTTGCTGTATTCGCATCGAAGAAGCCGCAATCAGCCAATGAGCCGATCAGGTCGGGCGTTCGCGTCGACAAGGTGACGCCCTTGGCGTGGTGTGCGCTGACCAAAACGCCCGCCTGCAATAAAAACTCAAGATCCACGAGACCGCCATCACCTTGCTTCAAATCAAACAGCTGGCCTTGCGAACGATCCAGCTCAGCACGCATGCGCGCCCGCATCGCGAGCGCATCATCTGCCACCTTAACTGCTGCACGTTGTGAGCACAGCACCTGCTCGCGCACGCGCGAAAATTCCTGCATCACTGCTGCATCGCCGGCTACCGGACGTGCGCGCACCAGCGCCAACTGCTCCCACGTCCAAGCGCGTTCACGCTGATAGGCAGCGAAGGCCGCAACGCTGGAAACCAGCAGGCCTTTGCCACCATCAGGACGCAGGCGCAGGTCAGCTTCATACAGGTTGCCAGCCGGCGTCGGCATGGCCAGCAAGGTAACGACCTTCTGCACCACGCGGGTGTAATAGCGTGCCGCCTCCAAGGGCCGTTCTCCGTCACTTTCTAGCCCGGCGTGCACCCCGTCGTAAAGAAAAACAAGATCCAGATCGGAATTAAATCCCAACTCTTTTCCGCCGAAACTGCCATAGGCGATCGCCGCCAGCCCCCCAGCTGCAATACGGCCGTGGTGACGAGCCAGATCGTCGATTGCGATCTGCACGATGGCACCGACCACCGCCTCGGCAACAAAGGCGAGTTGGCGTGCACATTCAGGCGCAGGCTGTGCGTCAATCAAGCGCTCCCGTGCAACGCGAAAGGAGAAACTTTGAGCGAACTCATTGAGTGCTTGAATGCGCGCTTCCATATCATCTGTCGGCAGACCTGCCAAAGCCTGTTGCAGAGCGTCGCCTACTTCACCACGGGTGGGTGGGTGGGCGTCCGAACGCACATCAAGCAGGTCATCCAGTAACAAAGGATGGGCGCACAATCGATCCGACATCCAACGACTGGCGCCCAGCACATCCACCAGTCGCAACAGTGCAGCCGGTTGCTCGTCCAACAAGGCCAAATAGCTGGAACGGCGCAGCACCGCCTGCACAAGATCCAAGCCGCGCTCTGCTGCAACATCGGCCGCCGCGCTGTGAGCGGCGGCTGCCAACAATTGCGGTACCACGCGATCCAGCCGTGTGCGGGCGCGCGCCGAAAGTGTCGCTAGGGCCGCTAAGCCGGCAAAGTGCTGCAAACGCCGTGCGAGCGCCGCACCATCGGCAAAGCCAGCTTGCTCAAGCTGAGTCGGAACATTAGTCGCGGAGGGGTCGCGCCAAAGCGCAGCGAGATGGGCGATGCTAAGCGCCGCCCCACTCGACACCGCCTTTTCGCGTGCCTGAAACACCCGCGCGAACTCGTTCGCGACGATATCGCGGTGCTGTTGCAACGCCGCTGTCAAAGCATCGCAATCTGGAAACCCCATACCAAAAGCCAAGCGCGCCCGATCGAGTGGATCATCTGGCAATTCGTGGGTTTGCTCCTCGCGCAACATTTGCAAGCGGTTTTCCAGCAAACGCAGGAAACGATAAGCCTGACTCAAACCTTCGGCGCTGCGATCAGGGATATGACCGTGATCGCGCAGCCGTTCCAAGGCTGGTAACAGGCCTTGCACCCGCAACTCTGGCTCGCGCCCGGCCCGGATCAGCTGGTGCAACTGCACGATGTACTCAATTTCACGAATGCCACCGCGTCCGAGCTTGAGGTTGTCCTCGCGCTCCTGCCGCAGGACTTCGGCCTCGATCATCGCTTTGATCTCACGCAACCCCTCGATCGCGCCAAAATCGAGGTAGCGTCGATAGATGAAAGGCCGCAGCGTTTCTAGGAATTGATCACCCTGAACAAGATCCCCTGCCACCGGGCGCGCCTTGATCCACGCGTAACGTTCCCAGTCTCGACCCTCTCGCTGGAAATACTGCTCCATCGCGGCAAACGACAAGGCTAATCGACCGGCCTGTCCGAACGGCCGTAGGCGCATATCGACGCGGTAGACCATGCCCTCATCATCAATATCTGCCAACAACTGGATCAGACGCTGGCCCAGTCGCTGAAACCAGAGATTGTTATCCAGCACCCGTGTGCCATCGCTTTGACCGCTGGCGGGAAAAGCGAAAACCAGATCAACGTCAGAGGAAAAATTGAGTTCGCCACCACCCAATTTCCCTAGACCAAACACGACCAGCTGCTGCGGCTCGCCCGATGCATTGTGCGGAACACCATGTTCCTGCTCCATCTGCACGCGCAACGCTTCCAACGCAGCGGCCAGACAACGCTCAGCCACGCGTGAAGTCGCGGCCAAGGTGGCGTTCAAGGTATTTATAGCGTTCACGTCGCGGTGGATCAGTCGCACACTTTCGGCATGGCGATAGCGACGCAGTTTGGCCGCCCAATCAAGCGGCACATCTGGACTCAAGACCAGATCTTCACTCGGCCCATCCATTGCAGCCAGCGTGTTTGGGTGACGGCAAAGCCGGTCGAGCGCATAGTCGCTGGCGAGCAGCAGACGATCCAGTTGCCCTGCCCCGGCGTCATCGGCCGCAAAAGGCTGTCCGGACGCGGCCTCATAAAGCCGCTCACGCTGGCGCTGCAAGAACGGTCGCAGGGATGCGGGAATATCCTTCATAAGCGGATTCTCGCAGATACCACTGCTAGCACTGCAGATTGCCTCAACACAGGCCGGCCGGGAGTCGTAAACCCCCGGCCGACTCGGCTTATCGCTGGATCACACCGCACGCAATGCGAGGACCGGAATCACCGGCCGGCTGCGAGCTGTAATCGTCGGCACCCGCGTGTAGCACGATGGCACGCCCAAGAATGTCAGTAGCCCCTCCATCACCAAGGGTGGCGTCTTTGGCCAGCGCGTGCGCGTTGATCAGGCCGGTGTCGTCGGCCACCACGTTCAGCATGTCCCCAACATGGTGCTCGCCCTCACCGGGATGCCCATGAACGTGACCATGCGGATCAAAGTGCGGGCCAGCGCTGCTCGCATCAGGCGCACTGCAGTCGCCCACTTCATGCACATGAAAACCATGCGTACCACCAGGCTCCAGCCCTGAAATCTGGCCGGTGATTTGTACACCATTAGACGTTGCAGTCAGCGTCAGCTGTCCCTGCGCCTGATTACCGTCGGTCGGCGCCATGTCAGCGCGGGCCGTGACAGACGACAAGGCAGGCGGCGGCGGTGCGGGCGGCGGCGGCGGTGCCTCAGGCGGCGGAGGCGGTGTCGGCGGAGAGGGAGGCGCATCACAGGCCGTCAGAAACAACGGCAAAACCAGTGCGGCGGTAATCAGTAGACGTTTCATTGGCGGCTCCTGTTAGTCCATATGGTCGAGTTGACGCCAAATCACATTCGAATCCGAGCGATATGCGGATTTCCGGCGTCAGTGATTTCATGATGACACGCGAGCGCGACAGAGCACCAATGTCGTCCGGAAACGAAAAGCCCTAGCCAGATTGCAGTCTGACTAGGGCCTTCATGTTGACGCACGCGGCTAACGCGGAGCGAGCTTACTTAAACCGTTAGCGGGTTAGGCCGATCTGCCTCGATTCCGAACACCTTGATCGCACGGGCCACGTCCTTGGGGTTCATCTTGCCTTCTTCGGCCAACGCGGCAATGGCGGCATGGGCGATGTGATATCGATCAACCTCGAAGAAGCGACGCAGGTTCTCACGCGTATCCGAGCGCCCAAAGCCGTCGGTGCCCAGGGCCGTGTAATGCCCCGGCACGAAGGCGCGAATTTGATCAGCGAAGGCGCGCACATAGTCAGTCGCGGCAATCGCGGGACCACCGCGATCTTTGAGCAGCTCGGTGACATAGGCCACGCGCGGCTTCTTGGCTTCCGGGTTGAGGCGGTTCCAACGCTCGGCATCGAAACCATCGCGTCGCAGTTCGGTAAAGCTCGGGCAGCTCCAGATGTCGGCTTTCACACCAAACTCTTTTTCCAGCAAATCAGCCGCTGCAATCGCTTCACGCAAAATGGTGCCCGAGCCCATCAGCTGCACACGCAACTCGCCCTTCTTCGCTTTACCTGCATCCTTGAGCAGATACATGCCCTTGATGATGCCTTCAGCCGCATCCTTCGGCATTTCCGGGTGCGGGTAATTCTCGTTCATTAGGGTGATGTAGTAGTGCTCGTCGATCTGATCGGCCAGCATCCGCTTCATCCCGTACTGCAGGATAACCACGACTTCATAGCCGAACGTCGGGTCGTACGCGCGGCAGTTGGGTACCACGCCGGCAAACAGTTGTGAATGACCGTCTGCGTGCTGCAAACCCTCACCATTAAGCGTGGTGCGGCCGGCGGTGCCACCCAAAAGGAAACCGCGCGCGCACATATCCGCGGCTTGCCAAACCAAGTCGCCAACGCGCTGATGACCAAACATCGAGTAGTAGATGTAGAACGGCAGCAAAGCCAGATTGTTGTTGCTGTAACTGGTCGCACACGCCATCCAAGAGGAGAAGGCCCCGGCTTCAGTGATGCCTTCCTGCAACACCTGCCCCGCCTGATCTTCGCGGTAGTACATCAACTGGTCAGCATCGACCGGCTTGTACTTCTGGCCAGCCGAGGCATAAATGCCGATCTGGCGGAACAGACCTTCCATACCGAAGGTGCGTGCCTCGTCCGCGACAATCGGAACCACACGCGGGCCGACTTGCTTGTCACGCAAAATCACGTTGAGTGCTTGAACAAAGACCATCGTGGTGCTGTTCTCACGCTCACCGGTGGACTTGAGCAGACGCGCAAAATTATCCAGCGGTGGCACTTCCAAGGTCTCCGACGCCTTGCGTCGACGCTTGGGCAGGTAACCATCCAGCTCGGCACGACGCGCCTTGATGTACTGGATCTCGGGCGAATCTTCTCCCGGGTGATAGAACGGCACGTTGCCATCGGCCAACTGCGCATCGCTGAGCGGAATTGCAAAACGGTCGCGGAACGCCTTGACCGAATTGTCATCCATCTTTTTGGTCTGATGGGTCGGGTTGAGTGATTCACCCGCCGAACCCATGCCATAGCCCTTGACTCACCCGCCGAACCCATGCCATAGCCCTTGACCGTTTTAGCCAAAATTACGGTGGGCCGGCCTTTGGTGTGAACGGCCTGATGGTAGGCGGCATAGACCTTGTGCGGATCGTGACCACCACGATTCAGACGCCAGATGTCGTCATCCGACATGCTCGCCACCATCGCAGCAGTTTCTGGATATTTACCGAAGAAATGTTCGCGGGTGTAAGCGCCACCGAAGGCCTTGCAGTTCTGATATTCGCCATCGACGGTTTCCATCATCAGCTTGCGCAAGATGCCGTCCTTGTCGCGCGCCAGAAGCGGGTCCCAATAGCTGCCCCAAACCAACTTGATGACATTCCAGCCAGCGCCGCGGAACACGCCTTCTAGCTCTTGGATGATCTTGCCATTGCCGCGCACTGGGCCATCCAAGCGCTGCAGGTTGCAGTTGATAACAAACACGAGGTTATCTAGACCCTCGCGTCCGGCGACGGAAATCGCGCCCAAGCTCTCAGGCTCATCGCACTCGCCATCACCGAGGAAACACCAGATCTTGCGATCAGACTCGGGGATCAGGCCGCGATGTTCAAGGTAACGGCTGTTGCGAGCCTGATAGATCGCCGCCAGTGGCCCCAAACCCATAGAAACCGTCGACATCTGCCAGAAATCGGGCATCAACCACGGATGTGGGTAGGAAGAAATACCCTGCCCATCGACCTCCATGCGCAGGTGATCGAGCTGGTCTTCGTTGAAGCGACCTTCGAGATAGGCGCGAGCGTAAAAGCCGGGGCTGCAGTGACCTTGTAGATAAAGCAGATCGCCCGGGTGCTTGTCGCTGGCGGCACGCCAAAAGTGGTTGAAGCCAACGTCGTACAAGGTGGCTGAACTGCCAAAGCTAGCGATGTGGCCGCCCAGATCACCGGGCTTGCGGTTGGTGCGCACCACCATGGCCATCGCGTTCCAGCGGATGATCGAGCGGATGCGCCATTCCATCGCGGCATCACCTGGGCTTTTCACCTCGAGATGCGGCGGGATCGTATTGATGTAGTCAGTGGTCGGCGAAAACGGCAGCGCACCGCTGGTGCGGCGGGCCTGTGCGACCAGGCGCTCAAGCAAGTAGTGCGCGCGTGCGTCACCCTCGCGCTCGGTTACGGCCTGCAGGGACTCGAGCCATTCGCGGGTTTCAGCCGGATCACCGTCCGGGGTGTCGATCAACGGATTCATCGTTCCTCCCTGCCAGGCTCGTGAGTCCGGCGTATGTCTGAATTGCAGAAGCGCGCATCGCGACCGTGATGACAGTAACGACACGTGGAAGCGACCAGTTTACCCGAAGCACTCGCGCTGCCGTAGGCAATTCAACCCTACTCTTGCGTATGCACGCGCGCCCCACCCACGCCCGACGAGCCACAGATCGCTGCGCTGTGCCAATAGCGCGAAGCGGTCACAATAGTCGTTTCCGAAACCGTGTGTGAACCTGATGCTGAGCTTGCCGCCACTCGCGCTTTACGTGCACATCCCTTGGTGCGTGCGCAAATGCCCGTATTGCGACTTCAACTCGCACAATCGGCCAGAGAAGCTGCCGCAAGACGAGTATGTGGCAGCGCTGCTAGCCGATCTCGAACAGGACCTGCCTTTGGTTTGGGGCCGTCCTGTCACCTCGATATTTTTTGGCGGTGGCACACCCAGCCTGTTTTCTGGTGATGCGATCGCGGCATTTCTCGATGGTGCATCGGCTCGGCTACGTTTCCGCCCGGATCTGGAAGTCACGCTGGAAGCCAATCCCGGCACCATCGAGCACGATCACTTCGAGGCGTATGCCCGCGCCGGCGTGAATCGCCTGAGCATTGGCGGATCCACGATGCGGATCAAGCCGAACGGGCGGTGAAACTCGCCCAGGACGCAGGCTTTTCCAACATCAATCTCGATCTCATGTACGCCCTGCCCGGTCAGGACATGCCAATGGCACTGGCTGATTTGGAGCGCGGCCTCGCTCTGTCACCGACGCATATTTCGCACTATCAGCTGACCCTTGAGCCGCAAACACCGTTTGCCAAGCATCCACCCAAGGGGCTGCCGAACCACGATGCGGCGTGGATCATGCAGGAACACTGCCAAGAGCTTTTGTCCAAGAACGGTTATCGCCAATACGAAGTTTCCGCCTATGCGCGCGACGGTTATGAGTGCGCGCACAACGTGAACTATTGGCGTTTCGGTGATTACCTCGGCATTGGCGCTGGTGCTCACGGCAAGATCACTTTACCGGCTGAAGAGACCATTTTGCGGCGCTGGAAGCTCAAGCGTCCCAGTGCCTACATGGAGGCCGCGACGAGCGACAAACGCATTGGTGGCGACGAGTGGATCGGCGCGGAACAGCGCCCGTTCGAGTTCATGCTCAATGCCCTGCGGCTGGTCGACGGGTTTTCCTTGTTGGATTTCGAGGCCCGCACCGGGCTTTCGCGCGACACAATCGCCGCTACGCTGGGCGAACTGTCCGACAAGGGATTGCTAGAGCAGCAAGGCAACCACGTGATCCCGACCGACATGGGCCGTCGATTTCTCAACGATGTGATGGGCGCGTTTCTGCGCTGACACGCAGGAATTGGTGCAGCCTTAGGCCCTCGCCAAGGGCTTGGCACTGGCCAATGCGAACAAGGCCAGCACGCCACAGACCCACGCACTGACGGGTAGCCCGAGCCAACGTGGCCCGCTGTGATCGAAGGCAAACAAGACCGCGCTTGAAATCAACAGCCCACTGCCGAACACCGCGCGCACCATCCGTCTCGGCGCTTCGCGTGCAGCATGTGCTAATGCTTCCAGCTCTTCCGAACGGAGGTTCACAAAATGACGTTCCTCGACCTGCTGTGCCAGCCACGCGTGGATCAAGCGTGGCATTTCTGGCGCATTGGAAATGAGTTCGGGCAGACGACGACGTAACTCGCGGCGGAACTGCCGTGGGCTGTAGCGCTCACGAAGAATACGTTCAAGCACCGGCCGTGCTACCGCCCACAGATCCAAACTGGGATCAAGCAAACGCCCCAAGCCTTCGATGTTGAGCAAGGTTTTTTGCATCAGGATGAGCTGCGGCTGCAAGGTGAGTTCGTAACGCTGTGCGGTGCGGAACAACTTGAGCAAAACTTCCCCAAGTGAGAACTCTGACAGCGGCCGGGTGAAATACGGCTCACATACTGCACGTGCTGCTGCCTCCAACTCCTCTGCCCGCACGTGAGCCGGAACCCAACCCGCGGCCAAGTGCAGTTCAGCGACGCGGCGATAATCGCGCTGAAAGATCGCCATGAAGTTTTCGGCCAGCCAGTACTGATCGCGTGACGAGAGCTGTCCGACAATGCCGAAATCCAACGCAATGAATCGCGGATTGGCCGCTTGGGCTGGATCGCTGTCCACCCAGATGTTGCCGGCGTGGGCGTCGGCGTGGAAAAAGTTGTCGCGGAAGACTTGCTCGTAGAACACCCGTACCGCTTTTGCCGCCAGTAGCTTGCGGTCAAGCCCCGCTGCATCCAGCGCCGCAATGTCATCAGATGGAATCCCGCGTACACGCTCCAAGGTCAGGACACTTTCTGCCGTATGGCTCCAAACGATCGCCGGCACATAGAGGTCGGGGGAACCTTCCCAGTTACGACGCAACACGCTGGCGTTGGCGCCCTCACGTTGCAGATCGAGTTCGCCATACAAAGTGGTTTCAATCTGGTCGACTACCGCATTGGCTTGGATACGATCGGCGCGAGGATGGTGGCGATCTACCAAACTGGCGAGGCTACGCAGCAAGGCGATGTCGTTTTTGACGCGATTAGCGATGCCCGGTCGCACCACTTTGACGACCACCTCGCGACCATCGTCCAGCGTGGCCGCATGCACCTGCGCGATAGACGCCGATGCCAAGGGCGCTTCGGAGAAGCTCGCATACAGCGTTGTGACTGGCGCGCCCAAAGAAAGCTCAATCTGCTCGCGCGCCAAAGCCACATCGAACGGTGCGACCTGATCCTGCAACTGCGCCAATTCGTCGGCGATATCTGGTGGCATCAGGTCACGACGGGTCGACAGAATCTGCCCGAACTTGACGAAAATCGGACCTAGCTCCTGCAAGGTCAGTCGCAAACGTTCACCACGCGGCAATCGCGCGACTTTGGCATCGGCGCGCGGTACCAGTGGTCGCAACAAACTCAGCCGTCGACCCATCGGCGTGCCATCAAACAAGAGCACATCCAAGCGGTAACGCAGCAGGATGCGACCGATTTGCCAGAGCCGCCGTGTCGCGCGCAGACGATCGAACATGATGATGGCCCTGCGAAATCAGGCGCGGCGCGAGAGAATCCCGCCCAGCGCCTCCAACAACTGGTCAACCGCCTCAGGCCGACTCGAGGCACCCATCAGGCCAATACGCCAGATCTTTCCGGCTAGAGGGCCAAGGCCTGCACCGATTTCGATGCTGTGTTTTTCAAGCAACTCACGCCGCACCGCGGCTTCATCCACACCGTCGGGCACGATCACAGCGTTCAACTGCGGCAAGCGATAGCGCGCATCGACTAAAAGCCCCAGTCCTAGCTCCTGCAAACCATCGCGCAGACGCTCATGGTTGCCCTGATGCCGCGCCCAAGCTGCCTCAAGACCTTCTTCTTCGAGCATGACCAGCGATTCGTGCAAGGCATAAAGCATGTTGACCGGCGCGGTGTGGTGATAACTGCGCCCGCCAGTGCCATCCCAGTAGGACATCACCAAACTGAGATCGAAAAACCAACTTTGCACCGGTGTCTTACGCGCTTTCACTACCTCGGCAGCACGCGTGCTGAAGGTGAGCGGCGATAGTCCCGGCGGTGCTGACAGGCACTTCTGCGAGCCCGAATAAACGGCATCAGCCGCCCACGCATCAACGGCCACCTCACAACCACCCAAGCTGGTGACCGTATCGACAATGGAGAGCGCGCCGTGCTCATGCGCCAACTTGCACAGTGTCGCTGCGTCCGAGCGTGCGCCCGTTGAGGTTTCGGCGTGCACAAAGGCGACTGCTTTGGCACCGGGATGGGCGCGCAGTGCAGCCTCGACTTTTTCAGGATCTACCGGCTGGCTAAACTCGTCTTCGACCATGACCGCGTTGCCGCCGGCACGGATGACGTTTTCGCGCATACGGCCGCCAAATACACCGTTACGGCATACAACCACGGTGTCGCCCGGCTCGACCAGATTCACAAAGCAGCTTTCCATACCCGCCGAACCTGGCGCGGAGACGGGAATCGTCAGCGCATTGTTGGTTTTGAAGGCACTACGCAGCATGACTTTGAGCTCATCCATCATCCCGACAAAGCTCGGATCCAAGTGACCGACCGTGGGACGGGCCAGCGCATCCAAGATACGTTGCGGCACATCAGACGGACCGGGACCCAGAAGCAAGCGGCGAGGCGGGAAGAAGCTGGCCATAGATTTAACTCGATGACGGAGTGGCTTTGTAGTGTAGAGCCTCCCATGGCTCGTGCGGCACAGCGCTGCCCATCATGGCGCGATCACACGCCATCTCGGCTAATCACAGATCTGGCTTCATGTTTCAGACACCACAAAAGAAAAGCCCCGCAAGCCAGGGGAGGGGCCTGCGGGGCTTTGGCTGGAATCGGGCCAGGGGAGGACCAATGATTCCAGCGGATCTACCCGAGGGGGAGCAGGTAGATCACGGGTGGCGTTGCGTCCACCGTGTACATAGATTAGCAAAACTGTCTGAAGGTTCCCTGAGTTTTTAAATCACCTGAAGTTAAATTCAGGAGGCATTCATTGCTTCAGAAATCCGCATGGCTATGCCAAAAGTCATGCTTCAGACGCGCTAAGTGATCAGGCTATCGCAATTACTCTTATTAAATTGTTAATAAAAGAAACACGCGATTAAGAGTGCAGCAGATAATTACTTTCTGGCAGCTGAACAAAAAGGCTAAAAACGTCATTCCGGCTATGCGCCTCAATGCGCCTCGTCCCAGTTGGCACCGCTGCCCACGTCGACCAGCAATGGCACACGCAAGCTTGCGGCGGTCTGCATGCGCTCACGCACAGCCGCTATCAGCACATCGAGGAAACCGGCATCGCACTCGAACACCAGCTCATCGTGTACCTGCATCAGCATCCGTGCCTGCGACTGGTGCGGCCCTAGCCAGTCGTGCACTTGGCGCATGGCACGTTTGATGATGTCCGCTGCCGTACCTTGCATCGGCGCGTTGATCGCCGCACGCTCAGCACCGGCCCGACGATTGGCGTTGCGCGACTGAATTTCGGACAGATACAAACGTCGACCGAATACGGTTTCCACATAGCCCTGACTGCGCGCCAACTCGCGGGTGCGCTCCATGTAATCGTGCACGCCCGGATAGCGGCTGAAGTACAGGGCGATGTAGTCCTGTGCTTCGCTGCGACTGACGCCAATCTGTCGCGCCAGACCAAATGCGCCCATGCCATAGATCAATCCGAAGTTGATCGCCTTGGCGGCACGACGCTGGTTTGGTTCGACCTCGTCTAAAGCCAGCCCAAACACCTCAGCGGCGGTGGCACGATGAATGTCGAGACCTTGTTCAAACGCCGTCACCAAGCCGGCATCGCCAGACAGATGCGCCATGATGCGCAACTCGATCTGCGAGTAGTCGAACGCAACGATGCAGCGGTCTCCCGGGGCAATAAAGGCACGCCGGATGCGCCGACCGTCCTCGCTGCGGATCGGGATGTTCTGCAGGTTTGGGTCCGACGAAGACAGTCGCCCAGTGGCGGCTCCGCCTTGGTGGTAACTGGTGTGCACACGGCCTGTGTCGGGATTGACCATCGTCGGCAGCTTGTCGGTGTAGGTGCTGTGCAATTTGGTCAAGCTACGGTAATCAAGGATCAATCGCGGCAACTCATGCTGATCAGCAATGGCCTCCAGCGCCTCCTCATTGGTTGAGGCTTGCCCAGTCGGGGTTTTGACCATCGCCGGCAAGCCCAGCTCGTCAAACAGCAAAGCTTGCAGCTGCTTGGGCGAGTCCAAGTTGAAGTGCCGGCCGGCCAACTCGAAGGCTTGGGTTTGCAGATCGAGCATGCGCGCAGACAGATCACGGCTCTGGCGGCGCAGTTCCTCCACATCAATCAGCACGCCATTGGCCTCGATGGCCGCGAGCACCTCGACCAAGGGCATCTCGATGGTCTCGTAAACCTCGTTAAGACGCGGCTCGGCCAGCAGTTGCGGGTGCAACACCTGATGCAGGCGCAGGCAAATATCCGCATCTTCAGCGGCATAGCGCGTAGCCGACTCAATATCGATTTGATCGAACGGAATCTCGCGTGCGCCTTTGCCGGCAATGTCTTCGTAGCGAATCGTGCTGTAGCCTAGGTAATGCAGCGCGAGCGAGTCCAAGTCGTGGCGAGTCGCAGTGGAATTGAGTACGAAACTTTCTAGCATCGAGTCGTGCGAAAGCCCTCTCAAAGTGACCCCGTGCTGGCGCATCACGTGCAGGTCGTACTTGCCATTCTGGCCGACTTTGGCGATTTCTGACGCTTCAAGAATCGGGCGCAAGGCTTCAAGCACCTCGGCCTGCGACAACTGCGCGGGCGCGCCAGGATAGATGTGTCCCAACGGCACGTAGGCGGCGCGTCCGGACTCCACCGAAAAGCTCAGTCCGATCAATCGCGCACGCATCGGATCGAGACTGTCTGTTTCGGTATCGAAGGCGATCAGCGATGCCTGTTGCAGGCGCTCGATCCACGCCGCCAGCGCCGGCGCGGTCAGAATCGTCTCGTACTCACCGGGCGCGGCCAGGGCCGGATCAAGCGTTTTGGCTGGCTGCGTGATGGCGATCGCATAGGCGTTACCACGAGCCTTGCTCGGCTCCTTCTCAGTCACTTTTGGCCCGGCGCCATTGCCATCGAGCTCGCGCAACGCCTGAGTGAAGCCGTAACGCGTAAATAGCGTACGCAAGGTATCCGCATCGCGCTCGCGCAAGACCAGTTCAGTCGGCGCCAAAGGCAGCGCCACATCGGTACGGATCGTGACCAGATCACGGCTCAGTGGTAGTTGCTCCAAAGCCTCACGCAGGTATCCACCGATCTTGCCGCCCACGTCACCAGCATGCGCCATCACCTCATCCAGCGAGCCGTATTGCGCCAACCACTTGGCCGCTGTTTTAGGCCCACACTTGTCGACGCCGGGGACGTTGTCGACTTTGTCACCGGTCAGGGCAAGATAATCGATGATGCGCGAGGGCGGCACGCCGAACTTGGCCTCCACATCCGCATCGCTCACCATGCGATGGCCCGTCATGGTGTTGACCAGTGCAACGCCTGGTCGAACCAGTTGCGCAAAATCTTTGTCACTGGTCGAGATTTCCACCTCGATACCTGCATCCTGTGCGGCCAGTGCCAAAGTCCCGATCACGTCATCGGCTTCCACACCGGTCTCGCGCAGGATGGGAAAGCCCAAACCCTCGACGATTGCCAGCATCGGCTCAACTTGGGCGCGCAGATCATCGGGCATGGGCGGCCGGTTGGCCTTGTATTCGGGATACAACTCGTCACGGAAAGTCGGCCCAGGCGCATCGATAACAAACGCGGCGTACTCAGGGCTTTCCTTCAACGTGGCGCGCAGCATGTTGACCACGCCGAACAAGGCGCCAGTGGGCGAGCCATCGGGGCCGGTCAGCGGCGGCAGCGCGTGGAACGCACGGTAGAGATACGAGGAACCGTCGATCAGTACGAGTTTTTTCATACCGCCATTGTAAGGCTCAGCGTGTAAGGCGCGCAGTCGTAATCAGCGGCCTCGTGTCTCCAGTGCTGCCACTGCCGGCAAGGTCTTGCCTTCGCAGAACTCCAGAAAGGCACCACCACCGGTGGAGATGTAAGACACCCCGCTCGCCACGCCGTACTTGTCGATTGCCGCCAAGGTATCGCCGCCGCCAGCAATCGAAAACGCATCGGAGGCTGCAATCGCGTCAGCAACAGCGCGGGTGCCGGCGCCGAACGCATCAAACTCGAACACGCCGACCGGGCCATTCCACAGCACGGTGCCAGCGCCCGCGATCTGCGCGGCGTACGCAGCGGCGGTATCGGGGCCGATGTCGAGAATCATGTCGTCGTTTGTCACCTTATCAACGGGCTTGATCGTGGCCACCGCGTCCGCGGCGAATGCCGGCGCGACAACGACATCGGTCGGCAAGGGAATCTGTGCTCCGCGCGCTTTAGCTTTGTCGAGAATGTCGCGTGCGGTGTCGAGCAGGTCTGCTTCGAACAGCGATTTACCGACCGGGAAACCGCGTGCGGCAAGAAAGGTGTTGGCAATGCCGCCGCCGACGATCAAGTGGTCAACCTTGTCCAGCAGACTGCCAAGCAACTCCAGCTTGGTCGAAACCTTGGAGCCGGCCACGATTGCCAACAGCGGATGAGCGGGTTGATGCAAGGCACGCGTCAGGGCATCGAGCTCGGCCATCAACAGCGGTCCACCGCAAGCCACTTTGGCCTCCAGAATCACGCCGTGGGTCGAGGCTTGCGCGCGATGGGCGGTGCCGAATGCATCCATGACGAAGATGTCACACAAAGCCGCATATTTTTTCGCCAACGCGGGATCATTCTTCGCCTCGCCAACATTCATCCGGCAATTTTCCAGCAGCACCAACTCACCCGGCGCTACTTCTACACCGTTGATCCAATCACGCTTCAGTGGGACATCGCGGCCCAAAAGTTCCGACAGTCGCGCGGCCACAGGTGCGAGCGAATGTTCAGGCTTGAACTCCCCTTCCGTGGGTCGCCCCAGATGCGAAGTCACCATCACGGCAGCACCTTGCTCAAGCGCGGCGCGAATTGTGGGAAGAGCGGCCAAAATGCGCTGTTCAGAGGTGACCTTCCCGTCGGCGACCGGCACATTCAAATCCTCACGGATCAAGACGCGCTTGCCGGAAAGCTCGAGGTCGCTCATGCGCAAAATCGCCATGGTTTGCCGCTCCATCACAGGGAAAACGCGCATTGTCGCTGATCTGGACGGGGAACCCATACCGTCACCTTCGTTTTGATGCCACTTGATCCGCGTCAAATCGCAGCCAGTCAACGACTGGCACACTGTTGCAATGAAACTACCGCCAGCCCTCGATGACGAGTTGTTGCAGCGTTACGACCGAGCCGGTCCGCGTTACACCTCGTATCCCGCCGCCCCTCGCTTCCACGAGGGCTTCGATCAGCGCGCCTTGCGCCAGCACATCGCGCGCGGCAACGAAGATCCGGTGCCGCGTCGACTGTCGCTTTACGCCCACATTCCGTTTTGTGAAAGTCCGTGTTTCTACTGCGGCTGCAATCGCATCATCACCCGCGATCACCGCCGAGGCGCGGCGTATCTCGAAGCCCTCGTTCAAGAGATAGATCGCGTCGGCCCCTTGTTCGACAATGATCGCGATGCAATCCAGTTGCATCTGGGTGGCGGCACCCCGAACTTCCTCACGCCTGAACAACTCGGGCAGTTGCTGGATGCGCTCAATCGGCACTTCCGCTTCAGCGAGTCGGGTGACCGGGATTTTTCCATCGAACTAGATCCACGCCATGTCACCCCCGATGAAATTGGTCAGTTGGGGGCGCTGGGGTTCAATCGTGCCAGTCTCGGAGTGCAGGACTTCGATCCCGAAGTACAACGCGCCGTCAATCGCATCCAAGGCGTGGAATCGACACTGGAACTGATCGAAGCCTGTCGCCACCACGGCATGCGTTCGGTCAACGTCGACCTGATCTATGGTCTGCCCAAGCAAACCGAAGAAGGGTTTGGTCGCACCCTCGATACCATTTTGCAGGTGCGTCCGGATCGCCTCGCGATCTATGGCTACGCGCACTTGCCCGAGCTATTCAGCGCGCAGAAGCAGCTCAAGGCCGAAGACTTGCCCAGCGCCTCGGTTCGCTTGGCCTTGCTGCGACTAGCCATTGAGAAACTCACGGCCGCCGGCTACGAGCACATCGGCATGGATCACTTCGCCCTGCCGGAGGACGAGTTGGCGCGCGCACGCCGCAACGGCACGCTGCACCGTAATTTCATGGGGTACACCACGCATGCCGAAACGGATCTGATCGGCCTAGGCGTCAGCGCGATCAGCCATATCGGCGCCAGTTTCAGCCAAAACCCACGCGATTTGGCGACGTGGGAAGCGCGGCTGCAACTCGATCCAAATGCATTGCCGGTCTGGCGCGGACTGGAGTTGGACGCGGACGATCTGATCCGCGCCGACGTGATTGGTCAATTGATGTGCTTGGGTGACGTCGACATTCGCGATATCGAACGCAATCACGACATCCGATTTAACGACTACTTCAAAAACTCACTCGCCCGACTGCAGACCATGCAAGATGATGGCTTGGTCAACATCAGCCCCGATCGCATCCATGCCACTGAGCGCGGCCAGTTATTGCTGCGACACTTGGCGATGTGTTTTGACGCCTACCTGCATGAGCGTGCGCCCGATATACAGCCGGCACGTTTTTCCAAGGCGATCTAAGCGGGGAAACGCGGGCCCGACTGTCTGCGCGCGTCGTTCTGCAATAACGCCATCGACCAACAACCAGACATGACATCGCCCTGCATAACAGCAGGGCGAAAGCTCAGAGTGAGAGCCGGCTCAGGCCATGAGGCCCCGCGCGGTCAATCCACGTACAAATCGGGCAGTAGCGTCTGTGTGGGATCGACCGCATACGCATCAAAGTTGGTGACACCGGCACCACGCAGCACGTCTTCGTCGATCAGGAAGTTGCCTGTGAAACCGCGTGCAGTCCGTGTAAGAACGGCGTGTGCCGCGTCAGCGACGATTTCAGGGGTGCGGCAGCGCGGGATCTCAACACCCGGAATCATGTTGAGCGCATCGGTGGCAATGACAGTGCGCGGCCACAGCGCGTTGATCGCCACACCACTGTCTGCGAGCTCAGCAGCAAGACCGAGCGTGACATGGCTCATACCCATCTTTGCCAACGTGTAAGCGGTGTGTGGCCCCCACCATTTAGGATCGAGTGAAGGCGGCGGCGCCAAGCTCAACACATGCGGATTGTCGGCCTTCAGTAGGTGCGGCAGACACTTTTGGGTGCATAGATAAGTGCCGCGCGCATTGACTTGCTGCATCAGGTCAAATCGTTTCATTGGTGTGTTGGCGATGCCCTGCAACCAGATCGCGCTGGCATTGTTGATCAAGATATCGATGCCGCCAAAACGCTCCACTGCAGCAGCCACTGCCGCCTCGACATTGGCTTCTTCGCGGATATCACACTGCACCGCCAGCGCCTTGCCACCAGCCTCCTCGACGGCCGCTGCCGCGGTGTGGATGGTGCCGGGCAACTTGGGGTTGGCAACGGCAGACTTGGCCGCAATTACGACGTTGGCACCATCGCGCGCAGCGCGCAGAGCGATGGCCAAGCCAATGCCACGCGAGGCACCGGTAATGAAGAGGGTTTTACCCTGAAGTGTGGACATGTGGCTTTACCGTCGGTGAGCGCAGGATAGAAATTGCACTCTAATGCAAAGCCTTTGATGGAATGCTCTTTTATACTCCGACGATGAATTCACAAACGCTTGAGGCACTGATCGCGTGGGTCGGCCAACATCCGATCGCGGCGGGCGCCGTAATCTTTGGGATCGCGTTCTTCGATGCAGTAGTGGTGCTTGGATTTCTGGTGCCCGCGATCCCGCTCATGTTTGCCATCGGAGCGTTCATCGGCTTGGGGACTTTGGATGGCCCCTACGCGATTGCCTGCGCTGCTTTGGGCGCCTTCTGCGGCGATGGCCTAAGTTACGTTCTCGGACGCGTTTATGGCGAACAGTTGGGTCGTATCTGGCCTTTCTCACGGCATCCGGAATGGCTCCCACAAGGCGAAAGGATGTTTCGCCGTCATGGACTCAAAAGTATCCTGATCGCTCGCTATGTCGGCGCGGTGCGGCCGCTGGTGCCAGCGATTGCCGGCATGCTGAAGATGCCGTCGCGCAAGTACGTGCCGGCCAGCCTAGTGGCCTCATTAAGCTGGGGCTCGGTGTTCCTGATCCCGGGCTGGATGTTCGGCGCATCCCTTGAATTGCTCGTCGCCGTCGCTGGTCGCCTCGCGATCGTTCTGGCCGTCTTAGCGGCACTGCTCGCACTGATCGGCTTCACCGTGTATCAGATTTACAAGGTATTGGCGCCGCGGACCGCTCTGATACTGGCGCGCATACTGCGCTGGTCGGTGCGTCATCCGGTGTTGGGCCGTTTTGCTCGCAGCTTGATCGATCCAAGGCGACGTGAATCACCCTCGCTACTGGCCATGGCCATCTTGTTGATCTTCGCTGGCTGGGCCTTTTTTACGGTGCTGATGATGGCAGCCGGCAAGGCCGAGCCCAATCAGATCGACTTGCATGTTCACCATTTGATGTTCGGTTTGCGCACGCCGCTGGCCGATCACCTGATGGCAGTGCTGGCCAGTCTCGGCGACTGGCAAGTCTTGTTGGCAGCGATGTTGCCCGCTCTGGCGTGGCTGGCTTGGCGGCGGCGTTGGAGCGCTGCCGGGCATTGGGTCGCGGCCTATCTGTTTGGACTGGCTCTGGTCTGGGTACTGGATACGCTGATCCAAGTGCCGCGCCCACCCGCGATGATGGCAGTGGCGGGCTTCGACTTCCCATCCGCGCAAGTGACGATGGCCACCATCGTCTACGGCTTCTTTGCCATCCTCATCGCACGTGAACTCCCAGGTCGTCGTCGCGCGTGGCCGTATGCGGTAGCTGCCCTGCTGGTGACCACACTGGCCTTTGCACGCCTGTATCTGGGTGCCCACTGGCTCACCGACGTACTCGGTGGTGTCTTTCTCGGTGTGATCTGGATTTCAGTGCTGGGCCTGGCCTATCGCCGTCGGGCGCCTCGCTCATTCTGGATTCGCCCTCTGGCCATCCTGTTCTATCTGGGCCTTGCCAGTTTTGGACTTTGGCATGGCTCTCGTCATGCGGAAAAGACATTGGAACACTTTGCACCACCGCAACTGCGCAGCACCATTTCCGTCAGTCAGTGGCAGGAACATGACTGGGCAAAACTTCCCACCCGCCGCAATGATTTCCTGACGACGCGCGCTTGGCCACTCAACGTCCAATATGCGGGCGACATCGCCAGTCTGCGTGATCGCCTCTTGGCTCGTGGTTGGAAGGTCGGCCCAACGGCCGGCGCTGAAACCCTGCTGGCCAGTCTCGATAAATCGGCTACACCCGAAACGCTGCCGGTATTGCCCGCCTCGCACAACGGCCACGGCGATGCTCTTCTGCTCTGGCATCTAGGTCCTATGCCTGATACCCGTCTGGTCTTGCATCTGTGGTTCGCACCGATTGCTTTGGAGCCGGACACACAGCCCGTCTGGCAAGGCACCGCTGCTCTGCTGCGTTTTGATCGCGAGCTCTCGTTGTTCCGCGTCTGGCGAGTGCAGCAAGGCGACCCCGCCGCTCTTGACGCTCTCGAACACACATTAGCGGTCTTTTCACCGCGCTTGATGCAGCATCCTGTTAGCGAAGGCCCGGTGTTGTTGTTGCGCGAAAGCACTGCGTGGGCACTACCCAAGCCCCCTCAAGAATAGGCATCATTGGATTTCTGCACACACTTCACCGTGGTGGTCTACAGAAATTGACTCGCCGTCACCGAACGTGACGTAGCGACCCCAAACACGTGCCGAGCGCGACCGAACCAAACGTCCTTAGCGCCACTACCGCATGAATCGCGGCAGGCACGCTTTGGAACCTACCTCGCAGACGTGGCTTCTTCGTTTTCCCTCACCCCGAACCAGGTCGCATACAGTGCCGGCACGACAAGCAATGTCAGCACGGTAGCCACTGTCAAGCCGCCCATGATGGCCACGGCCATGGGGCCGAAGAACGTACTACGCGACAGCGGAATCATAGCGAGGACCGCAGCCATTGCAGTCAGCACGATCGGGCGGAAGCGACGCACAGTCGCGTCGATAACCGCCTGCCAGCGCGGGTGTCCGGCAGCGATGTCCTGTTCGATTTGATCCACCAGAATCACCGTGTTGCGCATGATCATGCCGGCCAAGGCAATGGTGCCAAGCATGGCGACAAAGCCGAAGGGCACACGGAACACCAGCAGGAATAAGGTGACTCCAATCAAGCCGAGCGGCGCGGTCAGAAACACCATGAGTGAGCGCGAGACACTGCGCAATTGAAGCATCAAAAGGGTGAAGACAGTCACCAGGAACAGGGGTATCCCCGCGCGGACCGAGCGCTCGGCCCGATCCGAATCTTCAATCGTACCGCCCGTTTCAAGCAGGTAACCAGACGGCAGGCTGGCTCGAATCGACTCAAGCGTGGGCGTAATTTGCGAAACCACCGTCGCAGGCAATTCGCCATCGCTGACATCAGCGCGGACTGTGACAGTTGGCAGACGGTTGCGATGCCAAACGATCCCCTCCTCGAACCCGTACTCGAGCGTAGCGATCTGCGAAACCGGCACACTTCGGCCATTGGCCGTTGGCACTGCAAGCGAGCCGAGCAAGGAGAGACTGGCACGCTCCTCGGTCGGCCCGCGCAGGAGAATCTGTATTAGCTCCTTGTCTTCTCGATAGGTGCTGATGGGCATGCCCGACAATGAGCTTTGCAGGAACTTGGCCAGATGTGCCGAACTCACACCCAGCGCCCGGGCGCGCTCCTGATCCAGCACCAAACGGACTACCTTGCTGGATTCCTCCCAGTCGAGATTGACGTTGGTAACGTGTGAGTTCTCACTCATTTTCGCCGCCACCTTGCGTGCGTGCTCACGCACCAGGTCGATATGTTCGCCAGATACCCGGAACTGGACGGGATAACCCACAGGCGGCCCCATTTCCAATCGGGTGACGCGGCCATTGAGGTCACTGAACTCAAGGGCCAGAAGATCGACCAATTGACGGCGGACCTGCTCGCGCACGGTGGGATTGGCGGTCAGCACGACAAATTGCGCGAAGCTGGACTGCGGTAGCTGCTGATCCAACGGCAGGTAGAAACGTGGCGAGCCCGTGCCGACATAGGCGACATAGTTCTCGACACCTTCCATCTGGGCGAGCTTCTCTTCCAGGCGTTCGACCCGGCTCTGCGTGGCAGCAAGAGACGCGCCTTCGGCCAACTTCATATCGACCATCAACTCCGGCCGACTGGAGTCGGGGAAGAATTGCTGAGGCACGAAGCGGAACAAGACGACAGCCGCCACGAACAGTCCCACCGTCATGGCCAAGACCAGGCGCCGGCGCCGCATCGAGCTTTCGACCATGGCGCGGAAGCGCCGGTAAAATCGGGTCTGATACGGATCGTGTGCGTGTTTGCTGTCATCGGCGATTTTAGGTGTAGGCAGCAATCGATCACCCAAGTAGGGCACAAAGACCACCGCCGCAATCCAGCTCAGCAACAGCGCGATAGTCACGACCTGAAAGATCGAGCGCGTATATTCGCCGGTGGCGGAGGCTGCCAAGCCGATGGGCAGGAAGCCGGCCGCCGTAACCAGTGTCCCGGTCAACATCGGAAAAGCGGTGCTGTTCCACGCAAAGCTGGCAGCGCTCATCCGGTCGAAACCTTGCTCCATTTTTATGGACATCATTTCAACGGCAATGATGGCGTCATCCACCATCAGGCCCAGCCCCAAGACCAGAGCACCGAGCGAGGTTGTGTGCAGTCCGATGCCGAAAAAGTGCATGGCACCAAAAGTCATCGCCAGCACCAACGGAATGGACAGCGCAACGACCAAGCCCGTGCGTAATCCCAGCGAGAAGAAGCACACCAGTAAAACGATGGTGACCGCCTCAGCCAGCACCCGCACGAACTCACCCACCGATTGACGCACCGCAACCGGCTGATCGGAGACTTTGTGCAATTGCATGCCGATAGGCAGAGTTTCCTGCAGGCGCTTTAGCTCGGCATCGAGCGCCTTTCCTAACTGAAGGATGTCTCCGCCTCCACGCATCGAGACCGCCAAGCCAATCGCATCCTTCCCCATGAAGCGCATTTTGGGTGCGGGTGGATCGGAAAAACCACGCCATACCCGCGCCACGTCGTCCAGCCGAAAACTGCGATCACCGACTCGAATCGGGAACGCTGCGATCTCGTCGATGTCGGTGAAAGGTCCAGTAACACGCAACTGCACGCGCTCGTCAGGGGTTTCGAAAAAACCCGCGGGCAACATGGCGTTCTGCTCGTCGAGCGCTTGCTGGATAGCGGCCAGCGGAATGCCGAGGGTGGCGAGCTTGGTGTTGGCCAGCTCGATCCAAATTTTCTCTTCCTGCAGGCCGATCAGTTCGACCTTTGCCACGTCCAGCACGCGCTGAAGCTCGATTTCCAAACGATCGGCGTAATCCTTCAGGATGGCGTAATCGAAACCGTCCGAGGTCAGCGCGTAGATATTGCCGAAGGTGTCGCCAAACTCGTCGTTGAAGAAGGGACCAACGACGCCATTGGGCAAGCTCGAGCGGATGTCCCCGACCTTCTTGCGCGCCTGATACCA
>CAJDVW010000034.1_pt1 | contig 23137 bp, 19 predicted proteins | sample 7391471 | NCBI WGS metagenome assembly CAJDVW01 (sample SAMEA7055714, study PRJEB34461) | soil metagenome | biome: terrestrial ecosystem; feature: Peninsula; material: soil | place: Antarctica | collected 2016
GCTCATGAGCAAATGGTGGATTGCCATTTTGCTTTGCCTGTTTGCCGGCAGTAGCTTCGCGGTCGATCCAATGCCGTTCCAAAATGCACAAGAAGAAGCCCGCTTTCGTGAACTCGCGGCAGAACTGCGTTGCGTGATGTGCCAAAACCAGTCGCTTGCCGATTCCAACGCCCCCATCGCCCAAGACCTGCGCCGCGAAGTGTTGGAATTGATGCAGGACGGCAAGACGAACGATGAGATCAAGACCTTCTTGACCGAGCGCTACACCGATTTTGTCTTGTATCGCCCATCAATGCGTGGCAGCACCTTGTGGATATGGATCGCCCCGCCGGCCTTGTTTTTAATCGGGGCGACCGTGTTGTTTTTGATACTGCGCCGCCGCACTAGTGACCGCGCACGACCCGTGCCGCGCTCGACCGACGAGGATGAATGGTGATGATTGTGTTTTGGCTCGTGTGCATCCTTTTCATTGTGCTGGCGCTGGCCTTGGTGCTGCCGCCCCTGCTGAATACCGCGACACCGATCGATGCCCGTCGCGCTGCCTTGGATCAAGCACACAAGGCCGGCGCACTCGATGCCACTGAGTATGCCGTCAAGCTCAACGCGCTGGATCAGTCGGTTGTCGGTCCTTTGCCCGACAAAACCGGTGCACGTCTTGCTGCACTTTTGATTGTCATCGGGCTTCCACTGATCAGTATCGGGCTCTACGCCAAACTGGGTGATTCACGCGTGTTCGATCCGGCCGTGCAGCAAGTTGCCGCCGCGATGCAACAGGCACAACAGGACGGCATGCCGCCGATGGAGCAAGCCATCGCTGGTCTCGTTGAGCGTCTGGCGCGACAACCGGACGATCTGGAGGGCTGGGTGCTGCTGGGTCGCGCCTACAAGGCCACTGAGCATTTTGAGCAGGCACGCGATGCGCTGGCACGCGCCTTGATGCTGGCACCCGAAGATCCAGGGTTGATGGTCGAGTACGCCGAAGCCAAAACGCTGGCCGCGCCGGACAAACGCTTCGCAGCTGAAGCGCTGCAAATGCTCGATCAAGCCTTGGCGACAGATCCAAACCATCAGCGCGCTTTGTGGCTGCGCGGCATCGCCTATTACCAAGCTGGCGATATCGAAGCCGCCAGCGCTGGCACGACCGGCAGCAGCAACTCGGCTCCGGCGACCGTTGCGTCAACATCCAGCATCGGTACCCCGCGCCTGCGCGTGAAGGTCTCCTTGGCGCCCGAATTCGTTTCGAAAGTGCAGTCCGACGACGTACTCTTTGTTTTTGCTCGTGCCGCTGAAGGCTCACGCGCACCATTGGCGATCCAGCGCTTGCGCGCGAGCGATCTTCCACTTGAGATCGAATTAAGCGACGCCGACGCCATGGTGCCGCAGATGAATCTATCCAGCACCGCAGAGCTTGTGGTCGGCGCGCGCATTTCGCGCAGTGGGAACGCGCAAGCACAAAGCGGCGACCTTGAAACCTTGTCTGCAGTGATGCCGAATTCGCACTCTGAAACCATTGAACTGGTCATCGATCATTTGGTTCCATGACCGAGCTGATTTCGCCTGGAACGCGTTTTTTCGAGCTGCCCTCTCCATTCCCGATGAAGCGTGGCGGTGCGCTTGAGGGCGCACGCTTGGCATATGAAACCTGGGGCACACTCAGCCCCCAACGCGACAACGCCATCTTGATCCTGACCGGCATGTCGCCCAGCGCGCACGCAGCCTCAAGCCCAGAGAACGCGGAGCCGGGCTGGTGGGAAGCCATGATCGGACCAGACAAGGCGATCGACACCTCGCGCTGGTTCGTGATCTGCTGCAATACGCTGGGCAGTTGCAATGGTTCAACGGGTGCCGCATCCATCAACCCAGCCACCGGCCAACCCTATCGGCTTTCGTTCCCAGACATTTCCATTGAAGACATCGCAAGCGCAGCGCACGCGCTGGTAGCTGGCTTGGGCATTGAGTGTCTTGACTGCTTGATCGGTTGCTCCATGGGCGCGATGGCCGCACTGGCTTATTTGCACCGTTTCCCCGACAGCGCCGCCCGTCATATCAGCATATCGGGCGCTGCCCAAGCCCTGCCATTCTCGATCGCGATACGTTCACTGCAACGCGAGGCCATCCGGCTTGATCCGGCTTGGAATGAAGGCAATTACGACGCGGAAAACTACCCTGAGTCGGGCATGCGCATCGCACGCAAACTCGGTGTAGTGACGTATCGCTCCGCATTGGAGTGGGACGGGCGCTTTGGGCGAGTCAGGTTGGACAGCGAGCGGCGCGAGGATGATCCCTTCGGACTGGAATTTGAAATCGAGTCCTATCTGGAAGGCCATGCCCGACGCTTCATTCGACGATATGACCCCAACTGCTACCTGTACCTGAGCCGATCCATGGATTGGTTCGATCTGGGTGAATACACTAATGGCGATGTGGCGCGTGCGCTGTCGCAGCTGCACATCCCACGCACGCGCGTGCTCGGGGTCACCACCGATATACTTTTCCCAATCCAACAGCAGGAACAAGTTGCCGAAGGCTTGCGTGCTGGCGGACAAGAGGCCGAATGCATCGCCTTTCCCTCACCTCAGGGTCACGATGCGTTCTTGGTCGACTTTGATCGCTTTTCTCCTGCTGTCGCATCCTTCCTGCGTGCGTGATCCGGTATTGTGATCAGTTCGCATACGTCAAGCCTTGTCGCCTGACGGCGCTAGTAATACGGTGACACTTTGCCCTGCGATGTATCCATGAACGGCTCGACGCAACCCCGCTTCGTCCATCTTCATCTGCATACCGAGTACTCGCTGGTCGATTCGACCGTTCGTATTGGAAAGCTGATCGAGCGAAGCGCGCGCGAAGCGATGCCTGCGGTGGCGGTGACCGATCAAAGCAACTTGTTTGCGCTGGTGAAGTTCTATCGCGCAGCGGAAAAAGCTGGAATCAAACCGATCGTCGGCAGTGACCTGTGGGTTGAAGATCCCGCCTTCAAACACGTCATACGCCTGACTGTTCTATGCCAGAACTTGGAGGGCTACCGCAGCCTGTCGCGCTTGGTGTCGCGCGCGTATCTGGATGGTCACCGTGGCGAGCGCGTTGTGATCGAGCCGGACTGGTTGATTCAGGAAAATGCAGGACTGATCGTGCTGGCCGGCCGCGAAAGTGATATTGGCCGCAGCGTCGTCGAGAACAACCTGCAAGATGCCGAAGATCGTCTAACCGCGTGGCAACACTGCTTTGGCGATCGTTTCTATCTCGAACTCACGCGCACCGGACGAGACGGTGAAGCAACATTCGAAGCAGCGGCGCTGGAACTGGCACAACGGCACGATTGCGCGGTGGTGGCGACCAACGATGTGCGTTTTCTGGATGCGGACGACTTCGACGCACATGAAGCCCGCGTCTGCATCGCCAGCAGCCGCGTGCTCGCCGATCGGCGCCGCCCTCGCAACTACAGCGCCGAGCAGTATTTCAAGAGCGCCGACGAAATGGCGGAGCTGTTCGCCGATCTGCCGGGTGCGCTGGAAAATACGGTCGAGATCGCGCGCCGATGCAACTTGGAACTGGGTTTTGGCACCTACTACCTACCCAACTTCCCAGTACCTGAAGGACATGATCTCGACTCATGGATCCGCGAGCACGTACGCAGCGGACTGCAGCAGCGCTTGGAGGGTTATCCGCTCGCCGCGGGCCTCGATCGCGGTCAGTATGACCAGCGACTGGAAACCGAACTGGATGTCATCTGCCGGATGGGCTTTCCCGGCTATTTCTTGATCGTGGCCGACTTCATCAACTGGGCGAAAAACAATGACATCCCGGTCGGCCCGGGGCGCGGCTCTGGTGCCGGCTCACTGGTCGCCTGGTCGCTGCGCATTACCGATATAGATCCCCTGCCCTACGATCTGCTGTTCGAGCGATTTCTCAACCCTGAGCGCGTATCGATGCCGGACTTCGACATCGATTTTTGTATGGATAAGCGCGATCGCGTTATCGACTATGTGTCCGACAAATACGGCCGCGATCACGTCAGCCAGATCATCACCTACGGCACGATGGCGGCCAAGGCCGTAGTACGTGACTGCGGCCGAGTACTGGACTTGGGTTACGGCTTCGTCGACGGCATAGCCAAGCTGATCCCAAACACCTTGGGCATAAGCCTGAGCGATGCCTTGGGACGCAGCGCCAAAGCGCAGGAGAAAAGTGATCTGTGCTCGCCCGAACTGATGCAGCGCTATCAGGACGAAGACGATGTCAGCGACCTGCTGGATCTGGCACTGAAACTCGAGGATCTAACGCGCAATGCCGGCAAACACGCCGGTGGCGTGGTGATCGGGCCGAAGCCGCTGACCGAGTTCTCTCCGCTGTTTGCCGAAGCACCGAACAAGCTCGACCAAAGCCGCAGCGTCCTGACTCAGTTCGACAAGGATGACGTTGAAGCCATTGGCTTGGTTAAGTTCGACTTCCTTGGCCTGAAAACACTGACCGTCATCGATTGGGCGGTCAAGGCGATCAATCGCAAGCGCGAGAAATCCGGCGAAGCGGCGCTGGACATCACCACCATCCCGCTCAACGACGCGGCAACCTACGACCTATTTTCAAAAGCACGCACCGTGGCGGTGTTCCAGTTTGAATCCAGCGGCATGCAACGCCTGCTCAAGGATGCTCGCCCCGACCGTTTCGAAGACCTGATCGCACTGGTGGCCTTGTACCGACCCGGGCCGATGGATCTGATTCCAAGCTATTGCAAGCGCAAGCATGGTGAAGAGCCGATCGACTACCCCGATACGCGTGTGGAACCCGTGCTGAAGCAGACCTACGGCATCATGGTTTACCAAGAACAAGTCATGCAGATGGCGCAGATCATCGGTGGCTACTCGCTCGGTGGTGCCGACCTTCTACGGCGTGCCATGGGCAAGAAAAAACCTGAAGAAATGGCCAAGCACCGAGCCATTTTCCAAGAAGGCGCAGCCAAAAACGGCCTAACTGAAAACAGCGCAAACGACATTTTCGACCACATGGAGAAGTTTGCCGGCTACGGTTTCAACAAGTCGCACGCCGCCGCTTACGCCTTGGTCAGCTATCAGACCGCCTGGCTCAAAACGCATTACCCTGCCGAGTTCATGGCGGCGGTGTTGTCCGCGGACATGGACAACACGGACAAACTTGTAACCTTTATCAACGAATGTCGCGCGCTGGGATTAAGCGTGCGGCCACCCGATGTGAACAGCTCGGCCTATATGTTTGAAGCCGTCGAGTCGGATACGCTGCACTACGGTCTGGGCGCACTCAGAGGTGTGGGCGAAAATGCCTGTTGCGAAATCGCCATGCTGCGCGAACGCGATGGTGCCTATCGTGATCTGTACGATTTCTGCCTGCGTCTTGGTCAGAAGGCCAACCGTCGCGTTCACGAGGCTTTGCTCAGTGCCGGCGCACTCGACGCGCTGGGCATCAACCGCGCCACTATGAGAGCGCAACTACCCGACATCGTGCGCGCCGTTGAGCAAATGGCGCGCGACCAGGCAGCGGGTCAAGGCGGATTGTTTGGCAATGCTGCGGCCCCATCGGCACCGGTACTGCCCAACTTCGAGCCACTACCCGATCAGCCCTTACTGGAACGCCTAAAGAGTGAACGTGATGTCCTCGGTTATTATCTGAGCGGCCATCCGCTAGATCCGCTTCGGGAGTTTGTCGCTGGCGTGATCACCTGCTCGCTGGGTGAAATTGATGCGGCTTTTGAGCAACGCCGATTCCAGCGCGGTAATGAGGGCCAGATACTGCTGGCCGGCCAGATCGTGGCCATCAATCGGCGCAACGAGAGTCGGGTTTTCTTCGCCTTGGAAGATGGCTTTGGCCGTCTTGAAGTCGTGGTATTTTCGGACGTGTTTCAGCAGGTCGGCCAATTACTTGAGACCGACGCCCTTTTGGTGGTCGAAGGCAGCCTTTATGAAGACCGCTTCAATAGCATCACTATGCTCCGCCTCAACCGTGCTTGGGAAGCCGCTGACTATTGTGCATCCCATGGCCAACGCCTGCGGCTGACTTTGGATGGCACCATTCCCGATGCGACCTCCCGACTGCTTTCGGTGATTTCACCTTGGCGTGGCGGTCACACCGCGGTCACCATCGAAGTCCTGACAGCTGATGCGCACGGAATACTGGACAGCACAGATGCCCTGCAGCTTCGTGCCGAACCGGCTCTGGTGGAAGCCCTGCGCGATACCGCCGGAGTGTCGGACGTAAAGCTCCGGCTGATGCGACCACGCGCCGCCGTTACCCAAGAGCGCCAACGCACTCACTGAGCCGGACCGCCGCGTGGATTTAGGCGATCAGTCGCGCCAACTCTTCCGGGCTTTTCCAATGCTGCAATGAGACATAGCGCGGAATGAACCAGCGCTCAGATGCCCAGTGGAAGTGCTCAGGCTCCGTAGACACGGCGGCGCGAATGCCATGTCGAGCCTCGAAGCGCGGCAAGTACTCGCGCCGAAGGTAGTCGCTGGCCTCACCATAAGGGTAAGCAAAAATCGACGGCCGACGGCCGCTTCGAGCCGCAATCAGATCACTGGCATGATCAATCTGCTCGCGACACGAGAGCTCATCTGCCACCGCCCGATAATGACCATAACTTTCGCTTTCCGGCGCAAGACTTGGATGACGATGATCAAGCCCGTGGCTTTCAATCGCCATAAGACCGCTGGACTCGGCTTCCGCCCACCACGAGTCATTCATCCAATCGTGGCCTAAGTCGTGCTGGCTAATCCGCGCACGCGCTTCGGGATCGGCCAAGACAAAGCTTGTGGTGTGAACGGACTGATCTGGCTGCCGCCTCGCAAAGTTCTGCAATATCGTGCCGAAAGCCGGCTGCAGACCGTGCTCGGGGTGTTCTATGTCCAGCCAGTCAAAGTCGCACCCATCGTCAAAGGTGATGCAAACCACCGCGTCCAGATCAATCGCGCGGGTGGCGCTGACGAGCCCATCGACCAAGGCTTGAAGTGACACGATTTGCTTACCCGACGCCGCGATCACTTCCAGATCCGCCGCTAAGCCAATGTGCGAGTTATTGGCGTAGTCGTTTCCGAAAAGCAATTGCGAGTGATAAGTCAGAATCGGACAGGCGGGCATCGGTCAAAATCAGAGCGGGTGTCCGAGGATGATAACCCATGCCCGGCTGACGACCGGGCCGCTGGATGTGCGAAAAGAGGCGCTGGCCTCCATTATCGCCGCGGGCACGACGCCAAGCGGGTCGTGCCCAGACTTAATCAGCGAAATGCGGCGATACAGAGGTCGAGCAAGGGGCCCCAGAACACGCCGAGCACCAGCATCGCCAAGGCATTGGCAGAAAACACCCAGCGCAGAGGCATGTCAGTCTGCGGCTCGATCCGGACGTCATCCGATGGCGGGTCAAAGAACATCACCTTGACCACGCGCAGGTAGTAGAAAGCCCCAATTACCGCACACACCACGGCAACGATCGCGAGCCACAACATATCGGCATTGATCGCTGCCTGAATCACAGCCAGTTTCGCCCAGAAACCGAACATCGGCGGGATTCCGGCGAGCGAGAACATCAGCAGCAAGATCATCAGCGCGAACCACGGATGGGTGCGGAACAAGCCGCGATAATCCGAAATATTCTCCGCCTCAAAACCCTTGCGCGAGAGCAGGATGATCGCGGCAAAGGAGCCGGCCACCATCAAGGTGTAGCAAATCGCATAAAGCGTGGCAGCGGCGTAGCCATCGGCGGTTCCATTGGCCAAACCGAGGAACAGAAAACCCACGTGCGATACGGCTGAATACGCCAGCATGCGCTTGAAGTTGACCTGCATGATGGCGATCAGATTGCCGAAGATCAGCGACAAGGCGGCCAACCAAGCCAACGCAATATGCCAGTCGGCACCTAAGCCACCAGCGGCATTGTCGAACAGGCGATAGGCCATACCGACTGCGGCAAGTTTCGGCGCGATACTGATAAACAGCGTGATCGCGGTCGGCGAGGCTTCGTATACGTCGGGCAGCCACATATGAAACGGCGTCGCACCAAATTTGAAGGCGATCCCAACCACAATAAACATCAGGCCGAACAACATCAGCACACGTTGGTCGCCCTGGGCCGTGGTGCCGACCTCGTAGATCGTCGCTAGATCGACCGAGCCAGCCACGCCGTAGAGCATGCTCAAGCCATACAGCAACATGCCTGATGCCAACGCACCCAACACGAAGTATTTGACCGCCGCTTCGGTGGCGCGATGATTGTCGCGGTCGAACGCGACCAGCGCATACGAGGACAAGGCCAGAAGCTCGAGGCCCAGATACAGCAGGATCAAGTTCGCGGACGACACCAACAACATCATGCCCAGTACCGCAAACAGGCAGAGCAAATAAAATTCGCCCTTGAACAAGCCGCGATCCTTCAGATACGGCTTGGCGTATACAAAGGTCATCGCCGTCATCAGGTAGATGAACAGCTTGAGCAGGTCACCTGCACCATCGCGCTGGAAGGCACCGGCAAACACCTTGGTCGGCAACGCCACGCCGGGCACACCGCGCAAGGTTAAGATCGCGGTCGCACCGAGGATGGCGATTGCAAGAAAATGCACCAAGCCTCGGCGGTCTTGGCTGACGAACAAGTCGGTCATCAGTAGTGCGCAGATGGCACACAGCAGGAAGATTTCCGGAATCAGCGGGAGGAAGTCGGCGGATGTGATCATGTCGGCTCTTCCTTAGAGTTTCGTGGCGACGATCTGGGTCGCCAAATGGGCAACCGAGCTTTGCATCAGATCGGTCAGTGGCTTGGGATACAAGCCCAAGGCCAGCACGGCGACCGCGAATGCACCCAGCATCAAAACTTCGTTGCCGGAAATATCCTTCATGGTGGCGACATTGGGATTGCCAACTTCGCCATAGAGGATGCGTTTGACCAACCACAGCGAGAAGCCCGCGGCGATGATCAGACTCGATGCGGTCGCGATCGCGATCCAGGCGTTACTCTGGAATACCGACAAGACGACCATGAACTCGCCGACGAAGCCGGACGTGCCCGGCAAGCCGCAGTTAGCCATTGCGAACAGCACAAAGAAGAAGCCGAACCACGGCATTTTGTTCATGACACCGCCGTAATCAGCAATCGCACGCGTGTGAAGTCGGTCATAAAGCACGCCGACACAGGAGAACATGGCAGCCGAGATGAAGCCGTGGCTGATCATCTGCACCATGGCGCCTTGCATGCCGAGCTCGGCGGCGGCGTCATTGCCGCTGGTGCGCACCAGCGACATCGCAATAAAGATACCCAAGGTCACCAAGCCCATGTGCGCAATGGACGAATAGGCCACCAGCTTCTTCATGTCGGCCTGTACCACCGCGACCAAGCCGACACCGATGATTGCTATCAGCGACAAAGCGATCATCAGCCATGCCCATTCAAAACTGGCATCGGGCACGATCGGCAGCGAAAACCGCAGAAATCCGTACGCGCCAACCTTCAACATGATCGCGGCCAAGATGACCGAACCACCAGTCGGCGCTTCGACGTGGGCATCCGGCAACCAAGTGTGCACCGGAAACATAGGCACCTTGATCGCAAACGCCATGAAGAACGCGAAAAATATCCAGGTCTGTTCGACTGCCGTCAGTGGCATCGCGTACATATCGACCAACTGGAAGCTGCCGCCTTTGAGATACAGGTAGATCAGCGAGATCAACAGGAACACCGACCCGAGGAAGGTGTAGAGAAAAAACTTCATCGAGGCGTAAACGCGACGCGGACCGCCCCAGACGCCGATGATGATGAACATCGGGATCAGCATGCCTTCAAAAAAGAGGTAGAACAGGATGCTGTCCATGGCACAGAACACGCCGATCAGCAAACCTTCGAGTATCAGAAAGGCTGCGTGGTACTGGGCGATGCGCTCCGACACCGAACGCCAGGCACCAACAAAAACCAGCGCCGATACCACCGTGGTCAAAAGTATCAGCGCGGTCGAAATACCGTCCACACCCAAGTGATAACGGATTGCGTACGCGGTAATCCAATCACTGTCCTGCACAAACTGCATGGCGGCGGTTGAGTAGTCGCCGGTATACAACTGCAAGCTCAACAGGAAAGTCACCACCGTGATGGCAAGCGCAAACCAGCGCGACGCTTCGGGACGACGGGAAAGCAGCAGTGTGGCTGCGCCACCGAAAATCGGCAGCCAGATCAACACACTCAGGAGGGAACCTTGGGGCAACATCTTGCGTCAGTCCTTGTTCTTAGCGCAGCGCCAGAATCAGACCGCCCAACAGGGCGATCAGACCGACGATCATTGCGAAGGCATAGTGGTACACGCGACCGGTTTGAGCGACGCGCACGATACCCGCTACGCGATCCACCACGGCAACCGAGCCGTTGACAATCAGCCCGTCGATCAAGCCGGCATCGATGCGCTTCCAAAGCGCCTTGCCGAGCTTGACGCTGCCGCCGGCAAAGCCCTTGATCCAGAGATCATCAAAGCCGTACTTGTTCTCCAACACACGCACCGGCAGCGCGAAGGTACTGCGAATTTTTACGGCCAGTGCTGGATTGAACAGATAGATGTACGTGGTCAGAGCGAAGCCGGCAAAAGCCAGCCAGAACACGGGCGAGGACCAGAAGTGCAGTCCGAACGCCACTGCAGCAGACACCCAGCCGTGATCGGCGTGCCAAACCTTTTGCGCCACGCCCGCCATGCTGTCATTGCTGGCTGCCACTTGGATCGCCCCACCGAAAAAGTCACCAAACAACATGGGGCCCACGGTGAAGAAACCGATTCCGAGCGAGAACACCGCCAATATCACCAACGGCACGGTTACCACCCAAGGCGACTCGTGCGGCACATGCGCGTCCGGATCGTTCGTCTCGTGCACATCGTGCGCGGATGAGCCTTCCTGCACCTGACGGAAACGCTCGTCGCCAAAGAAGGTCATGTACAGCAGGCGGAAGCTGTACACGCTGGTGACAAATACACCGAGCAGCACTGCCCAATACGCGTACTGCTGAACCCAGCCACCCTGCCCCGCGGCAACTTGCGCGCGGCCAGAATGATCGAGTCCTTGGAGAAGTAGCCAGAGAAAAATGGCGTGCCGACCAAGGCCAGCGTGCCGATCCACATAGTGATGTGAGTAATCGGCATGTACTTGCGCAGGCCACCCATGCGATGCATGTTCTGCTCATGATGCATGCCGATAATGACCGAGCCCGCGCCCAAGAACAGTAAGGCCTTGAAGAAGGCGTGCGTCATCAGGTGGAACATCGCCGCCGAATAGGCAGACACGCCCAGCGCCACGGTCATGTAGCCCAGCTGTGACAAGGTCGAATAGGCCACCACGCGCTTGATGTCACTTTGCACGATACCAATCAGGCCAGTGAAGAAGGCCGTGGTCGCACCGATGAACAACACGAAGGCAAGGGCCGTCGGCGAAAGTTCAAAAATGGGCGACATCCGCGCCACCATGAAGATGCCCGCGGTGACCATGGTCGCGGCATGAATCAGTGCCGAAATCGGGGTCGGGCCTTCCATTGAATCAGGCAGCCAGACGTGCAGCGGAACTTGTGCACTCTTGCCCATGGCACCAATGAACAAGGCAATGCCGATGAAGGTCGGGATTGACCAGCTCGCGCCATTCCACGGCGAAAAGGTTTTCCCATCAATGGCATCAGTGTTGGCGAAGACGGTGGCGTAGTCGAGCGAACCCATCCAGAACAGCACCGCCGCAATACCGATCAGAAAACCCACGTCACCGACGCGGTTGACCATAAACGCCTTGAGGTTGGCAAAGACTGCGGTCGGACGTTTGAACCAGAAACCAATCAACAGGTAGGACACCAAACCCACGGCCTCCCAGCCGAAGAACAACTGCATGAAGTTGTTGCTCATCACCAGCATCAGCATGGCGAAGGTAAACAGGGAGATGTAAGCGAAAAACCGGGTGTAATCCGGGTCATCGCGCATGTAGCCGATGGTGTAAATGTGCACCAGCAAGGACACAAACGACACCACCACCATCATCATGGCGCTGAGGGTGTCGATCATGAATCCGACATGTGCCGTGATACCGCCCACATCAAAGAAGGTGTACACATTGGCGTTGTAGGTGCTGGCCTCACCGGTGGCGAGCATGTACAGCACCTTGACCGACAAGGCCGTCGACAGCGCCACACTCAGGATCGTGATCCAGTGCGACGCCGAACGCCCTATGCGCGCGCCGGTGAACCCGACAACGATGGCACCCAACAGCGGCGCCAAGGCGATGATCAGAAGAATATTTTGACTAATCACGAGCGTGCTTCCGTCGCAGGGCGGCGTAGGAACAAAGACATGCTCACCCCTTCATCGAATCGATTTGATCCACGTTGATGCTTCCGCGATTGCGGAACAACACCACCAGGATCGCCAGGCCAATTGCGGTTTCTGCCGCGGCCACGGTAAGGACGAAGAACACGAAAACCTGTCCGTGTGCATCGCCGAGAAAACGCGAGAACGTCACGAAGTTTACGTTCACTGCCAGCAACATCAGTTCGATGCACAGCAGCAAGACGATGACGTTCTTGCGATTGATGAAAATGCCCGCAACGCTGATCGAGAACAGAATGGCGCCGAGCGCGAGGCCATGGCCTAGCGTGATCATGGTTGTTGCTCCTTGACGACGGGGTCCATCTTGACCAGACGCAGGCGATCGCCACTGCTTACCCGCACTTGCTTGCTGACATCTTGGTGCTTGGTGCCGGCGCGACGCTGCAAGGTCAGTGTGATCGCGGCAATAATCGCCACGGTCAAGACCACCGCTGCAACCTCGAACGCCAGCACGTGTTCGGTGAACAGGGCATGGCCGATCCATTCCAAGTTCGACATGCCATCAGCGAGCGCCGGATCGGGTGTATTGATCACGTCACTAAAGCGTCGAACACCGATCAGCGCCAGCATCTCCAACGCCATGATGGCCGCCACGACCACCGCCACCGGCAAATAGCGGGCAAAGCCTTCACGCAGCGGATCGATCTGCACATCCAGCATCATCACGACGAACAGGAACAGGACCATCACCGCCCCAACGTAGACCAATACCAGCGCGATCGCGACGAATTCAGCTTCCAACAGAAGCCAGACGCAGGCGGTGGAAAAGAAGGTCAACACCAGAAACAACACGGCATAGACCGGGTTGCGAATGGTGATCACGGCCAAGGCCGCCATCGTGGTGATCGCTGCGAAAAAATAAAACGCGAGCAATTCAACGCTCATGCATAGGTCCTCATCGGTAGGGCGCGTCCTGCGCCCTGCGTTCGGCAATTTCAGGCTCGAGGCGATTACCGATCGCCAGAAGCTGCTGTTTGTCGACCACGTTCTGGCCGCGCTCTTCAAAGTGGTACTCGTAGATATGTGTCAGCACGATCGAGTCCACCGGGCACGACTCTTCGCAGAAACCGCAGAAGATGCACTTGAACAGATCGATTTCATAACGGGTGGTGCGGCGGGTATCGTCTTCCTCGCGTGGCGCTGATTCAATCGTGATCGCCAACGCGGGACATACCGCCTCACACAATTTGCAGGCGATGCAACGCTCTTCGCCATTGGGATAACGGCGCAGCGCATGCAAGCCGCGGAAGCGTGGCGACTGCGGAATCTTCTCTTCCGGATAGTGCATCGTGTACTTCGGGCGGAAGAGATACTTGGTCGTCAGCCACAGCCCCTCGAACATCTCGGTGAGCAGCAGACTCTTGAAGTAGGGAACCATTCCAGTCATATCAGCACCTTAAACACCGGCCTTGACCCAGCCGAAGTGGACCATCCAGGCGGCCACGACGATCCAGACAATCGTGATCGGGATGAACACCTTCCAGCCCAGACGCATGATCTGGTCATAGCGATAGCGCGGGAAGGTGGCACGGAACCAGGCAAAACAGAACGCAAAGAACAAGGCCTTGAGCAGCAGCCACCAGATACCAGGTGCGCCCAATACGCCCCATGACGATGGAAACGGTGACAGCCAACCACCCATGAACAAGATCACGGTCAAGAAGCTGATCAGGATCATGTTGGCGTATTCGGCCAAGAAGAACGTCGCAAACGTGGCGCCGGAGTACTCCACGTGGAATCCGGCCACAATTTCCGACTCACCTTCGGCCATGTCGAACGGCGCGCGGTTGGTCTCGGCCACGCCGGAAATAAAATAGATCACGAACAAGGGCAGCAGCGGCAACCAGAACCAGTCGAACAAGCCCGCTGTGCCCTGTTGTGCAAGCACGATCTCGGTCAGGTTCATGCTGCCAGCACAGACGATCACACCGACGATGGAAAATCCCATGGCGATTTCGTAACTGATCACCTGCGCGGCCGAACGCATCGCGCCGAGCATCGCGTACTTCGAGTTTGAGGCCCAGCCGGCAATGATGATGCCGTACACGCCCATCGAGGTCATGGCCAGCAGGAACAGCAAGCCGACATTGGCATTGGACAATGCCTGATAGTCCTCGAAAGGAATCACCGCCCACGCGGCAAATGCCGGTGCCAATGTCAGGATCGGCGCCAGTCGATACAGAAAGACGTTGGCGTTGGCCGGTGCGATGACTTCCTTGATCAGCAGCTTGAGCACGTCGGCAAACGGCTGAATCAAACCGATGCCGAAGATTCGACCGATATAGACCGGTCCATGCCGCACATGCATCCAACCGATGATCTTGCGCTCGAACAGGGTGAAGAACGCGACCGCTAGAATCAGCGGTAAGGTCACCGCCAAGATTTTTACCAAGGTCCACGCCAGTAGACCAAAGGTTCCAAAGGCGAGAAAGAACTCGCGCAGCAGGTCGATGGGTTGGCTCAACAGTTCAAACACGTCAGACCCCCGTCACCGTCAGATTGAGACCCGTGCCTGCGACCGGTGCGGTTGCAGCATAGCCCTTCTCGATCCACGCCGAGCCCACTGCTACACGGTCAGATAGCTCGACCGGCAGCGCGGCTTTACCGCGGCCATCATCAACCTTGGCGATCTTGCCCTGGTCCAAGCCAAGTGCCTTAGCATCCTCTGGATGCAAGGTAATCCGCGCGCCACGGCTGAGTGGATGTTCCTGCAAGGGCTCGGCCCGACGCAGCACCGCATCAACCGCGTAGATCGCACGCGTAGCAATACATTGCAGCCCCTGCCCCGACTCAATACGCGCGGCCAAACCGTCGCCAGGCGTTGGCATCGGCGGCGCAACACGCTCTCGCCACTGCGTAATTTCGGTGAAGTCGAAACCGGCAACGCCCAGTTGCTCGCCCAAGGCACGCAACACCCGCCAGCCCGCACGAGAGTCTCCCGGCAACTTGGCCGCGGCCGGCGTACTTTGCGCGATGCCATCGACATTCACCCACGTGCCTTCAATCTCCGGCATTGCGCCGATTGGCAACATGACGGTAGCCAGCTCGCGCGTGGTGGCGTCGGCGAAGGCGGTGAAAGCAACCACCGCGTCCGCCTGTGTCAAAGCACGCAAGGCGGCAGGTGGATCGACAAAATCTTGTTCCGGCTCAACGCCGTAGAGTACGTAGGCACGACGCGGCTGCGCCACCATTGCATTGGCATCACGCGCCTTAGGCAGAACCCCTGCACGCGACAGACCGATGGCATTGGCGCCAAACGGCAGCTCGTTGAATGCCGCTCCGGTTTTCTCTGCCAGTGCCCGTGCCGTGCGTCGCAGCCACGAGGCTTGCGGATGACTAGCCGCCACTTCGCCCATGATGATCACGGCGCGCTTGCCTTCGCTCAATGCAGAAGCAATCGACTGTGCCGCATCCGCAGAAATTGCTTCGCTGACCGGCTCACCCGGTAGCGCAGCGCCGGCTGCCTTGGCAACCGCCAAGGCGGCATCGACCAAGGCCAGAGGTTTGACAGTGTGCGTGGCCGCGAGTTGAAAGTTGAAATCAAATTCGATCGGGTTGATAGCGAAGATCTTGGCTCCGCCCTTGACCTGCGCCTTGCGGATGCGATGACCCAGAAGCGGCGCCTCATGCCGTGGATTGGAGCCCAACAACACGATGACATCAGCCTGCTCAATCTCGGCCAGCGGCATTTCGAACGGCTGCGCCACCGGCGCGTCGGCCAGATCAGCCATGCCGATACGATGATCGATGTTGCCGCAACCCATGCCGTCGGCCAAGGCTGCAAGCAAACCACCTTCTTCACTGGAAGTGGCTGGATGCACCAACATACCTAGTTCATCGCCAGCCTGCGCTTTGAGCAGCTCAGCCGTCTTGGCCAATGCCTCTTCCCAAGTGGCCTGACGCCACTGGCTACCGTCGCGAATCATCGGCACTTTAAGGCGATCATCAGCCAGAAGACCTGTGTGACTGTAACGATCACGATCAGACAGCCAGTTCTCGTTGATTCCCTCGTTCTCGCGCGGCACGGTACGCAGGATTTCACCGTTTTTCAGATGCAACCACATGTTGGAACCGAGTGCGTCGTGGTAGCCGATCGAGCGCCGTGCAACCAGCTCCCACGGGCGAGCGCGGAAACGGAACGGCTTATTGGTGAGCGCGCCAACCGGACAGACATCGATGATGTTACCGGACAGCTCGCTTTCCACGTGCTTGCCAATGTACGTACCGATGACGTGACGATCACCACGATCCATGCTGCCGAATTCGTGGGTACCCGCGACCTCGCCCAGCACACGCACGCAACGGGTGCAGTGGATGCAGCGGGTCATCTCAGTTTGAACCAAGGGCCCGATGTCCTCGTCCGGAACGCTACGCTTGCGCTCCATAAAACGACTGACCGATCGGCCATAACCCATCGCCAAGTCCTGCAGTTCGCAATCGCCACCCTGATCGCACACAGGGCAATCGAGCGGGTGATTGATCAGCAGGAACTCCATGGTGTTGCGCTGGCCATCGAGGGCGCGCTTGGTCTGGGTGTAGACCTTCATGCCCTCCATCACCGGCGTCGCACAGGCTGGCGCGGGCTTAGGCGATTTCTCGACGTCGACCAAGCACATACGGCAGCTGGCCGCGATCGAAAGTTTCTTGTGGTAACAAAAACGCGGGATTGGAATCCCCGCCTTATCGGACGCTTCGATAATCATCGAGCCCTTCGGCGCAATCATTGCGACGCCGTCGATCTCAATATTGACGTAGCCCTCTGGCGCTGGCGCCGGCGTATCAGGCATTTTCGTCTCGGAACTCATACCGAAACCTCCACAGCGACGTCGACCATGGAACGTCCGTGCTCAACGAAGTATTCGAATTCGTGCCAGTAGTGGCGCAGGAAACCCTGCACCGGCCACGCGGCGGCTTCGCCGAACGCACAGATGGTGTGACCTTCGATCTGGCCGGCAACCTCTTTGAGTTGACGCACGTCTTCAATCGTGGCCTTGCCTTCGACCATGCGCGTGAGCGCGCGGAACATCCAACCGGTGCCCTCGCGACACGGCGTGCACTGGCCGCAGGACTCAAAGTAGTAGAACTGGCTGATGCGGTGGCAGGCACGCACCATGCAGGTGGTCTCGTCCATCACGATGACCGCGCCCGACCCGAGACCGGAACCGGCCTTCTTGAGTGAGTCATAGTCCATCGTGCATTCAAGCATCTTGTCGCCCGGCAGCACCGGCATCGACGAGCCACCCGGAATAACCGCCTTTATCTTGTTGCCGTTACGCACGCCGCCCGCCATTTCCAGCAGTTCCGAAAACGGTGTGCCGAGGCGAATTTCATAGTTGCCGGGGCGATTGACATGCCCAGACACCGAAAAGACCTTCGAACCACCGTTGTTCGGCTTACCCAGATTGAGGAACCAATCAGGGCCATTGCGAATAATGGCCGGTACGGAGGCCAGGGTTTCGGTGTTGTTAATGGTGGTCGGCTTGCCGTAGAGGCCGTAGTTGGCAGGGAACGGAGGCTTGAAACGCGGCCATCCCTTCTTGCCCTCGAGCGACTCCATCAAAGCCGTTTCTTCACCGCAGATGTAAGCACCCGCGCCGAGCGCAGAGTGGATCTCGATATCGACGCCTGAACCCAGAATGTTTTTACCGACCCAGCCATGCGCACGCGCATCCTTGAGCGCATTGTCGAAATGCTCGAACGGCTCATGGTGAAATTCACCACGCAAGTAGTTGTAACCCACGCTTGATCCCGTCGCGTAGCAGGCAATCAACATACCTTCGAGCACCGAATGCGGATTGTAACGAAGGATGTCGCGATCCTTGCAGGTGCCCGGCTCAGATTCATCCGAATTGCACAGGATGTACTTCTGCATGTCGCCCTTGGGCATGAAGCTCCACTTCAGTCCCGCAGGAAAGCCTGCACCGCCGCGGCCACGCAGACCGGATTGCTTGACCATCTCGACAACCTGCTCAGGCGAAATCTTCTCTTCGAGAATTTTGCGCCAAGCCTGGTAACCACCGGTTTTCAGGTAGTTTTCGTACGTCCACGGCTCGTCAAAGTGCAACGTGGTGTAGACGATGTTGTGTTCCTGGGGTACAGGTCCGTATGCCATGACCGTCTTCTTTCCAATGCGTCGGGCTTCCCGACGCGGTTCATCCAAAGGCGCCTGCCGCTGTCTGCGGCATATGCGTCATTCCAGTTCGTCGAGGATCGCGTCGATCGTTTCCAGCGTCAGCTTCTCGTGGTAGTGGCCGTTCACAGCCGCCACTGGCGCACCACAACACGCCGCAATGCACTCTTCCTCACGCTTAAGGTAGATGCGACCGTCCGCTGTGCTCTCGCCCAGCTTAATGCCCAGTTTCTGTTCGCAATGGCGCACGATCTCGTCGGCACCATTGAGCCAGCAAGAAATATTGGTGCAAATTGCGACGTTGTGGCGGCCGACTTTCTTGGTTTCTAACATCGAGTAGAACGTCGCGACTTCGTACGCCCACATCGGTTGCATGTCGAGATATTTGGCCACCGCCGCGATCAACTCATCACTGAGCCAACCGCCGTTTTGTTCCTGTGCCTTGAATAGACCCTGGATCACGGCCGAACGCTGCTTTCCGGGCGGAAACTTGGCGACCCACTCGTCGATGTAGGCGCGTGTTCCATCGCTTAGTACGAGCAGCGGATCAACATTTCTGACCGCTTCAAAATTGCCGGTTGCTTTCATCAGCCTTGCCTTATCGATCTACTTCGCCGAACACGATGTCGTAGGTGCCGATCATCGCGACCACGTCCGAGAGCATGTGTCCACGCACCACCTCGTCCATTGAGGACAGATGGGCGAACCCGGGCGCACGCAACTTGACCCGGAAGGGTTTGTTGGCGCCGTCGGAAATCAGGTAGCAGCCAAACTCACCCTTGGGTGCCTCGACCGCTGCATACGTCTCCCCTTCCGGCACTTGATAGCCCTCGGTAAAGAGCTTGAAGTGATGAATCAGGGCTTCCATGTCGTGCTTCATTTCCACACGCGAGGGCGGTGCAACCTTGAAGTTGCGCGAGATGACCGGGCCTTCCAAGGTGCGCAGCTTGGCCACGCACTGCTTGATGATGTGGGTGGACTGACGCATCTCGGCCACCTTGATCAGATAGCGATCGTAACAGTCACCCGCGCTGCCCACCGGGATGTCGAAATCCACTTCGGCATACTTGGCATAGGGCTGCTTCTTGCGCACGTCCCACGCGATGCCGGTGCTGCGCAGCATGTGTCCGGTCATACCCCACGCCAAGGCTTGATCGGGCGAAACCACACCGATACCGACAGTTCGCTGCTTCCAGATACGGTTCTCGGTGAGTAGGGTCTCGTACTCATCGACGCGCTTGGGAAAGTCATCGGTAAACGCATCGAGAAAGTCCAGCATCGAGCCTTCCCGCCACTCGTTCAGGCGCTTGAGCTCTTTGCCCTTGTGCCACGGTGTTTCCTTGTAGCGAGGCATCTGATTCGGCAGGTCGCGATAGACACCACCAGGACGGTAGTACGCCGCGTGCATACGTGCACCCGAGACTGCTTCGTAGCAGTCCATCAGCTCTTCACGCTCACGGAAGGCATAGAGCATCAGGGCCATCGCGCCCAGATCCAGGCCATTCGCACCTATCCACATCAAGTGATTCAGGATGCGGGTAATTTCGTCGAACATGGTGCGGATCCACTGCGCCCGCTCCGGCACCTCGATCCCCAGCAAGTTCTCGATGGCGCGCACGTAGGCGTGCTCGTTGCACATCATCGACACGTAGTCGAGACGATCCATATAGCCAATCGAATGATTGAACGGCTTGGACTCGGCTAACTTCTCAGTGCCGCGATGCAACAGGCCAACATGCGGGTCGGCACGCTGCACGACCTCGCCTTCCATCTCCAGAATCAAACGTAGCACGCCGTGGGCCGCTGGATGCTGGGGGCCGAAGTTCAGGGTGTAATTGCGAATCTGCTGCATGTGCTTACTTCCCGGTCACTTGATCGGCGGCCTCGTTGTGGGCCTGCTCGACGCGTGAGTCACGTCGGATTACGCGCGGAACGGTAACGCGCGGTTCGATCGTCACTGGTTGGTAGATCACCCGTCCTTGTTCGGCGTCGTAGCGCACCTCGACATTGCCAATCAGCGGGAAATCCTTGCGGAAGGGGTGTCCGATAAAACCGTAGTCGGTCAGGAGGCGACGCAGATCCGGATGACCCTCATACACGATGCCAAACAAATCAAAGGCTTCGCGTTCAAACCAGTTCGCTACACGCCACACATCGACCAGCGACGGGACAACCGGCAAACCGTCATCAGGCGCGTAGACGCGCAAACGCAGGCGTTGATTGTGGCGCACGGACATCAGATGCACGACCGAGGCGAAACGCCGCGGATGCTCAACTGGCAGCGGGCGATGGGCCCAGTCGAAGCGTCCGGCTCCCAGCCCCTCAACACCGCGCGAAAACCCTTCGTGGCTGCTGTCTTCGGTGTCCCATTCAACCTCGCCATAGCTGAGGTAGTCGACGCCACACAGATCGATCAACTGTTCGAAGTGAAACTCCGGTTCGTCGGCCAAGGCGCGAGCCACTTCCAACAGGCGATCGGGCGCGACCACCAAGGTCGTCTCGGTGTCGGCCAAGGTGTATGAATGCTCAATGCAGAGCTCGATTTTGTCTTCAAATCGAGCCCGCAGGCGCTCAGCTAGAGTTGTATCTGGCTCGACCATCGGTGGCGTGCCTTCCTCATCAATGTCGGGTGCGCTTAACGCGCAATGGTGTTGGTGCGGCGTATTTTCTTCTGCAGTTGCAGGATGCCGTGCGCCAGCGCCTCTGCGGTGGGCGGGCAACCGGGGACGTAGACATCAACCGGCACTACCCGGTCACAGCCGCGCACTACTGCATAGGAATAATGATAGTAACCGCCGCCATTGGCGCACGATCCCATCGAAATCACCCATTTGGGCTCGGTCATCTGGTCGTAAACCTTGCGCAGAGCCGGTGCCATCTTGTTGACCAGTGTGCCGGCCACGATCATCACGTCGGACTGGCGCGGACTCGGGCGATAAATCACGCCCATGCGGTCAAGGTCGGTGCGCGCACAGCTCGCGTGCATCATCTCGACCGCACAACAGGCGAGACCAAAAGTCACGGGCCACAGCGAACCGGTGCGCGCCCAGTTCACCAGCGCATCGACCGAGGTGACCGCGAAGCCGCGTTCAACCAGCGGATTGTCATCGCCGGGCCGCAGAATATCGTCGACACGACCAATCGGCTCCGGGTTGTGAAGGTACTGTGCAATGTTCATCGGTTCACTCCCACTCCAGCGCGCCCTTCTTCCACTCGTAGACGAAGCCCACGACCAGAATAAACAAGAAAATCATCATCGCGATGATGGCCGGCGCACCCAGCTTCTGGAACACCACTGCCCAAGGAAACAGGAAGGCGATTTCCAGGTCGAACACGATGAACAGGATGGCGATCAGGTAATAGCGCACGTCGAAACGCATGCGCGCATCTTCGAAGGCCTCGAAACCGCACTCATACGGCGAAAGCTTTTCCGAACTGGGGCGCTTAGGCCCGAGCAGGTTACCGAGCACCAGCAAGGCAATGCCGATGCCCGTGGATACGATAAGAAACAACAGAATCGGCAGGTATTCGCTGAGCACGTCGTCCTCGTCTCGACCAGAGTTGCAGGAACCGCCTGCAACGCTAAATCACATCAGCGTAGCTCGACACTACGCTGTTTGCAGGAAATCCAGAGCTTGCCCTGCACCACAACAACAGGCAAAAACAAGCTCGTTATCCACCGAATTGTCGCATGCCGGGCACATTGCAGCAACATAGGGGCGGCGTGACCCGAAGCATGATGCAACGCACAAAGCAGGCTTGACAAAGACGCAATCCCGAGTACGGGCGGGACTACCGCTCGGGCCCGCAATGCGCCTTTTGAACCTCCAACGCACGTGGCATCAGCGCCTTTAGATGGTCTATGCGCGTACTGCCACTGGGATGGGTTGACATGAATTCCGGCGGTGCTTGGCCACTGTTTGCCTGTCCCATGCGTTCCCACAGACCGATAGCTTCACGCGGGTCAAAACAAGCGGCTGCCGCCAGCATGAGCCCAACCTCATCGGCCTCACTTTCGTGATCACGTGAGAACGGCAACAGAACCCCATACTGCGCACCAGCGCCCATCACAGCCATGACTGCACGCTGCTGTTGTGGATCCATGTCGCTGACCGCTACACCCGCTGCCATAGAGCCAATCTGCACCAACTTCTGCTGCGCCATGCGCTCCGCACTGTGACGCAGCAGAGCATGGGCGATCTCATGGCCCATGATCGCCGCCAGCGCGTCCTGATTCTGTGCGATCGGGACAATGCCGGTATACACGGCGATCTTCCCGCCAGGCAGGCAGAACGCATTGGCTTGATCCGACTCGATCACGCTCACGTCCCAATTAAACGCATCCCACTGTATCGACGGCGCAACTCCGCGCGCCGCGGCAAGCTCCGCCTCTACCTGCGGGCCGACAGCAATCAGACGACGGGCAATCTCGCGCACCTGCTCTGGCAATTCGCCGGCGGTGACAACACGTGATTGCGACAAAATCTGCCGATAGGCCTGCAATCCGAGCGTGGCTTCCTGCTCCACGGTGGAGTCGATCAACTGGTTGCGGCCAGTAAAGGCAGCTTCTTCCTGGTTCGAAGTCCAGTACCAAGCCGCGTACAGACCGAACAGGATGAGTATCCACCAGCGAAAGCCACCTCGCCGCCGCGCGCCG
>CAJDVW010000029.1_pt1 | contig 22929 bp, 22 predicted proteins | sample 7391471 | NCBI WGS metagenome assembly CAJDVW01 (sample SAMEA7055714, study PRJEB34461) | soil metagenome | biome: terrestrial ecosystem; feature: Peninsula; material: soil | place: Antarctica | collected 2016
TATCGAGGCCGGCATCGCGTGCCAGTTCCAGTGCTCCGGCATCTGCACGATCGGAATACACACCGACCACGCTGAATCCCGCTCCTGACACTTCGCTCGCTTTCAGCAGCGCGATAAAGTTGCTGCCGCGCCCGGAGGCCAGTACCGCAACGCGCAACATCAGCCTATCCGTACCCGTTCAGCACCTGAAGCCGGCAGAACTTCGCCGATGACCCGGCTGGCCAGACCGTGGTCGCTCAGGGTTGCCTGCATTGCCGAAACGTCTTGAGCCGCGGCGACGATCACAAAGCCAATGCCGCAATTGAAGGTCCGCCACATTTCGGTGTTGCTGATACCACCTTCGCGCTGCAACCAGTCGAACACGGGTGGCAGTGCCCAAGTGCTTGCATCGACATGGATCCCAAGGTGCTCAGGGATCACGCGCACGATGTTTTCCACCAATCCGCCGCCGGTAATGTGCGCCATGGCGTGCGGCGCGTGCGCCTCGAGTAGCGCCAGAATCGGCTTGACGTAAATCGTGGTCGGCGCCATCAGCGCGTCGCCCAAAGTGATTGCGCCGAGTTCGAGTTGCGGCGATGCACCGGCGCGCTCGAGCACTCGACGAATCAGTGAGTAGCCGTTGGAGTGCGGCCCGCTTGCGTCAATTCCAAGTAAAACATCACCCGCAGCGACGCGATGCCCATCCAGCAGCTTCGACTTCTCCACGCCACCGACACAGAACCCGGCCAAGTCGTATTCGCCGGGCGCATACATGTCGGGCATTTCGGCCGTTTCGCCACCGATCAGAGCACATCCTGCGCGAACACAGCCCTCGACGATACCGCTAACCGCGCGTGCGGCGACGTCTACATCGAGCTTGCCGGTGGCGAAGTAATCGAGGAAGAACAGGGGTTCGGCGCCTTGCACCAACACGTCATTGACACACATGCCGACCTCCCACTCCTGCGCGAGCTTGAGTTTGGTGCCAACGCCATCGGTGCCAGAAACCAGCACCGGCTCGCGGTACTTGCCACTCAGATCGAACAGCGCACCAAAACCGCCCAGACCGCCCATCACTTCGCGGCGCGAACTGCGTTTAACCTGCGTTTTGATACGTTCGACAAGAGCGTTGCCAGCGTCGATATCGACGCCCGCATCGCGATAAGTGAGTGGCGGCTTGGCAGCGGTCACGTCGACATCCTGCAGGTAGGGGCCGTAAATTGTAGCTGTTCGCCGACACTTTTCGCCTGTACATGGACGCTGATGGTCTGATTGCGGCAACATGCAGCCTCGCTTTTCGAGAGATTGCCATGCCCAGTTTCCTCCGCTCACTGATAGCCGCTGTTTTCTTGATGCTGTTGGGGACGACACCGTCGGGGGCGCAGACCTTGGGCGCGTATGAGGGTGAGGTGGTAGTGGCCAGCCAATCCGAGGTCGATCGCGTTGCGGCTTTACCGCAAGCGCTTGCCCAAGTGCTGAGGAAGCATGGCGGCGCGCGAGTGGGTGTGGCTTCCCTGGACGGTGCGCAGGCAGAGGCCTTGTTGCAGCAATATCCAAGCGCGTGTGCAAGAGATGGTGGGCAGCAGTGGCGCGACTTCGGCCTGGACGCTGCGACGACCACAACCGATTCTTTGGTTGGCGATCGACGACGGCTCCGGTGCGCGCATCGTTTCGCAATCAGCGGCAGCGGCCGTAACACCGCTGACCACGAGAGCGGTGCAACGCGGTGTAACGGTGCGCCTTCCAACTTACGATGCCCAAGACCAAGCCACGATCATCGCGCGTGATCTTTCCAGCCAAGAGCCATGGTCTGTCGACACCGCGACGCAGCGTTATGGTGGGCCGGCTCTGATTGGCTGGATGCGTCGCAGCGCCGATGGTTGGGTGGTTGACTGGCGTCTGCGTGATGCCGGTATGGAGTTGGGTCAATGGCAGAGCCGTGACCCGCAATCTTCAGTAGTGTTGGCCAGTGGTGCCGATGGTGCTGCCGACGTGTTGGCACAGCGGGCCGCCCAACCCGCGTTTTCTGGTGCGGCGGGGCGTTATCGTGTCGTGATTGAGGGGCTGTCAAACGCCGCTGATTTTGCACGTGTGATGAGCCTGCTCAAACGCCAGCCGATCGTGCGTGAGCTAGAGCCACAGCGACTGTCGGGCGCGAGACTGGAATTGGATGTAGAGCTCACGGCGGGTGTCGACGGACTGGCGCAACTCTTGCGCGGTGGTGCCTTGACCCCAGTATCTATCGGCGACCTTAAGACGCCGAGTGAATTTACCCTGGACGCACGTTGATTGCCCCTTGTTCTGTCACACCCGGTTGCAGTCGCGCGTCAAACGATCGGACAACGCTGAGGAAAAACCATGGCAATGACTGATACCCATAAATGGCAGTTAGCGGTGTTGTTCGTCGTGCTGGGTCTACTGCTGTGGTTGCTGGGGCCCGTCTTGACGCCGTTTGTGATCGCGGCGCTTTTGGCCTATCTGGGTGATCCACTGGTCGATCGGCTTGAGCGCCTGCGCTTGTCTCGCACCGGCGGGGTGGTGATCGTGTTCAGCCTGATGACTTTGTCTCTGGTTGGTGTCGTGTTGTTGCTGATCCCAATGCTCGAACGGCAGATATCCACCCTCATCGACCAGTTCCCGAATTATCGAGACTGGGTCACCAAAATCGCACTGCCTTGGATCAGTCAACGGATCGGCGTCGATATCGAAGTTCTGAATATCGACAACGGCTTTGCAGTCATTAAAGAACACTGGCAGCAAGCCGGTGGAGTGGCCGCAACCGTGTGGGGCGGGATTTCCAAGTCGGGTCTGGTGATCATCAGTTGGGTCATCAACCTCGCTCTGATTCCGGTCGTGGCGTTCTATCTGTTGCGTGACTGGGATGTGATGGTGGACAAGATCCGGCGCCTGATCCCGCGTCCGATGGAGCCGACCGTCGCGCGCTTGGCCAGCGAGTCAGACAGTGTTCTGGGCGGTTTTTTGCGCGGCCAACTCAGCGTGATGTTGGCATTGGGATTGATTTACTGGATCGGCTTGTGGATCGTCGGCATCGATCTGGCACTGCTGATCGGTGTGATTGCGGGCTTGGTCAGTTTCATCCCGTATCTAGGCGCGATCGTAGGCATTGGTATCGGCCTGATCGCAGCGTTGGTGCAATACGGCGATTGGACGCACGTGATCATGGTGTGTGCGGTGTTCGGCGTCGGCCAGATTATGGAAAGCGTTGCCTTGACCCCGTTACTGGTGGGCGACCGTATCGGTATGCATCCGGTCGCCGTCATCTTTGCGGTGATGGCGGGTGGTCAGTTGTTCGGCTTCATCGGGGTGCTGGTAGCCCTACCGGTGGCGGCGGTGGTGATGGTGTTATTGCGCTATCTGTATGCCGAATACACTGCCAGTCGTCTTTATGCGGGTGAATCGGAGGGCAGTGAAGCGAGCGATGAGCCAACAGCAAGCGAAGACAGCGTCATCGTCGTCGTTCAAAGCCCAGCGGCCGTCGCTGCTGCGGCTAAAAATGACGCGCCAGCACAGGAACTTCCGCAGCCGGATGCGCCGCAAGCGTGAGTAGCACACCGCAACTCTCTTTGCCCTTGCGGCTTGCGTCTGACTTGACGTTCGACAGCTTTGTCGGGGTCGCCGAAGTACTGGAGCCGCTTCGCTCTTTGGCCAGCGGCTCGCCCGGATTCGTATTGCTTTCGGGGCCGGTGGGCGGCGGCAAAACACATCTGGCCTTGGCCACGGCCCAGCTTGCAGCCGTTGAAGGTGTGGCAGTGCAATATGTGCCTCTTGGGCAGTTAAAGGGCCGTGTGGCAGCAGGCTTGGCGGGTCTTGAACGATTGTCGCTGGTCGTGCTCGATGATCTAGATGCGCTGCTGGGCGAGCCCGAGGATGAGATCGCCTTGTTCGATTTCCACAATCGCGCACGCGCCAGCGGCAGCGCGGTGCTGTACACCGCACGCGAGACTGCGGCTGCGATGCCGCCAGGCTTGCCTGATTTGCGTTCGCGTTTGGGTCAATGCACTCAGCTGGTCTTGCCGCGTTTGGATGACGACTTGCGTCAAGCCATCCTTCAACGCAAGGCGCACCGACGCGGACTTTTGCTTGACGATGCGGTGGTCAGCTTCCTGTTGCGTCGCGTTGGGCGCGACATGGCGACCATGGTCAAGCTTCTGGATCGTATTGATGAGGCGAGCTTGGTTGAGCAGCGACGGATCACGGTACCGTTTATCCGCACTTTGATCGATCCTGCCGACGCGCAAGCCTGAATCCCTGCGGTACTCAGGAGTGCTATCTGGCTATGTAGCTCAGCCAGTTTGGGTGCAGCTCTCATAAGGACGTCAGCATAAGCTCATGCTTACATAGGCTTTTGTATGCCTCACGCCTATGCAGGTTAGGCCGGTTTTTGTGCCACCTCCGGCACAAGCGGCATTACTAGATGCGCCGCTGACGCTGACCGGCTGCGTTGCCAAACACACCTTAAATCAGCCATGTGACAGTTTCTGTGACACAAAATTTGTCACAGACCACGCCTCCGACGTCTTTTTGACCCTAGCACTTAGTAACACCTCCACCTGAGCGTCACGCAGTGATCCATCATCTCCAGCAAGCCGCATTGGCGTTGCGCCCGTCGTTTCGTTGTTCTCGTCAGAAGTTTGCAGTGATCCATTCCGAAAACTGATCGGCGTAGCATCCCTCCTGTGCATAGCGAATGCGATCACCCGCCTCCTTGTCGCAGCTCCACGCTAGCAACCGTCTATTTTTCCGCCTTAAATATTTCTCGTAATTGAACCGACCCGGCTGACTTCCATAGCTTGCCAGCGCCAGCTCTACCGGAACTGGCGCTGGCAGCCAGGGCTGGATCACCAATGATGCGACGAAGGCAAGGAAAATAACCAAGGCAAGAAATAGCGCGCTCGTCAGTGTGAACTTTTAGTTAAGTAATGGCGATTACCTACAGGCGCGATACAAAACTCCAGTTGAGATCTGAAGAATATCCTACGATTGAAGCCCAACATCTAACGTCGCAGCAGCGACGCCTACAACGCGTCCGATGGATGATTGGGTTTGGCCGCGTATTCTGACGCTGTCCCAATGCTTTCCTGAAGCCGCAGCATGCTTTCATGACTTACTTGGATGACGCCGCGCCGGGGCCTGTCCAGGTCGATAATGAGGTAGACGACCATGGCAATCAGCACCATCAAGACGAACGCTGCAAGGGTAACTCGATGCCCCGCAATTCCCGATGCATAGCCGAGCGTGAGCGCTGTCATCACGCTTGTTACAAACATCAGGAAGAGCACGATTTCCGGTACATGTCGTTTCAAGGACTCATTCCTAGTGCCGGATGCGCCGATGAGTTCATTCAGAGACTGGATGAATAACCCACTTGTCACAGGCCCTGGGTCGAGGTCCGCTGCCCGCACGGCATGACTCCAGAGTTGTGCCTCCATCAATTTCGCTTGGTGCAGTAACGATTTGTACAATGCGGGTTGCGAGGCGTTGACGCGACCTTCCTGAATCCGAATATCCACGTATTTGCGAAGCAGCGCCTGCACTTCCTCGCATATCCGGCCCGGAAGAAGTCTCGCTGTGAGATATGTTGCCCCGATGGTATTGGCTTCGACCACGACCGTTTGGCTCCGGTGCTCATAGCGTTGCAGAGCCGCAGAGAATGTGAACGCCAGCAACAAGGACAGCAGCCCAAGCATCGAGACTAGGACCGCATTGGCTTGCGTGATCACCTCAGGCTCGTCTACCTGATTGAGACAACCGATTAGGAAACCGATTTCCATGGAAAACAGCATGCATATAAAAAGGCCAGACACGACCAAGATGCCGCCTCGCCTGTACATAATTTCGTTCATGACGTTATGGCCCTTCTATCGCAAGGGAGCACCCAACGAATGGTCAGGCTACTCGTGAACGACGTCTATCCATGCCCAATCCACAACGCGATGGTAGCAAATAGCAAGTTTCCGAAGGTGCTGACAAATGTAGAAACGCGGTTGCTTGGCGGCCTGCACGGGTTGATCAGATCAGATAAAGGAAAAGCCCCCCTCTGTCACAATAGTTGTCCGCTCTTTTTATCATCGACCGGAGGGGCGGATGGAGTGAAGACATGGCGCGTTACAGCCCGGAACTCAAAGAGCAGATCGTTCGCAAGTAGAAGCCCCCCAACAGTCAAAGTGGGGCCAGTATTCACCGGGAGACCGGCATCTCGATGCCTAGCCTGTACGCTTGGAAGAAGCCGTGTCGAGAACGTGGACTTCCCTCTGAGCCATAAACAGCCCACTGCCATGTTTTCAGGCGAGTTCAAACGCTTTGAGTATGCGCGCATCCTCAAGCGTCTGAAGTTGGCCGTAAGCGGCCGGCTCTACTCCGGCGCTTGTCGATCCTTTTCTGCCATTCGCGATCGTCTACGTCGAGGCATGCTGGTCAACGACGAGGCCCTTCTCACCGGATAATCAAGCGAGTCCTGTAGATGCTCAAGTCCGCTGTGGATGCCTGACTTAAACCAAGCAGCCCCGACGGAACTTGGGGCGATTCATCTCCGCGACCGCCACGCCCATCACGTGCTACAGCGCACTTACGAATTCCAAACGAATGGCTCCTACCATGCGACGACTCTCGCGCAATGGGCGCAACGATCGTAGGACTAATCCCGGCATCCCGCGACGGCTATTCAGTTGTAGCCTACGCAAACCCCAGATGAGCAGTGGTCATTAGATGTCGCCGGATTCCCATCGTCACACAGCGTACCGTCGGACGCGAGCGTGAACACACACCCGAGCGCAGGGTCGCACGACTCGGTCGTACAAACATTACCGTCATCGCAGCTTATGGGAATTCCGGAGCATGTGACCGGCGTGTTGCCACATCTTGGCTCTCCTGATGCACCGAAGCCGAATATAGCGCCTCGTTCTTCGTCGCTAGAGGTGCAAATGTCATTGTCGTCGCATGCGCCCAAAGACGGGCACGCGTAGTTAAACAAGGTCGCCAAGCCGTCACCCTGCGGTCCCTCTGGCCCTTCCGGACCCGCGGGTCCGGTCATCGCGCTCTCACAGACAACGCTGCCGTCTTCATTGACGCTGCGAATCGCGGTGCCATTGTCGCAACTGGCCACCCGCAGCTGTACTTCGCTGCTGTCTGCCTCCAACGCGCCGATTGAGTCCATCGCCACAAACTCAGCATGGATCGCATATGGGGATGCGGTGATCTTCTGGCGTGGAGTCAATGCCGTGTAGGCGCCAGTCTCGCTGCCGTTACGGACCTCGATTTCCAGCCACAGCTGACTGCCTGAATACGGCGCCAGCCCAAAGTTCAGCTCGACGGTGAAGATGCCGTTGCTGACGTCAACGTTTTCGAGTGTGAGCGCACTGACCAACGGGCCACCGCCTGTGGCTGCATCGAACATCGTAAAGCGCAGATCAAAGGGTCCATTGGCGGGTGTCCCCAGTCGCTTGAGCTCACCTTGGTAAGTGAACACGGTTTCGATCGGGGCCGCGTGGAGCCAAGGGCTTGCGATCAATGACCATACCAACAACACACGAAGACTCGTTCTGATGATCTGTGTTTTCATCTCAGCTCCCCTCAAAACCGTTGGAAAACAACTCATCGGTAAGCGCTGTGGACGACCCTGCCCAGAAGCCCCCGGTCATCTGGAACTCACCACCGCTCGCAACTTGAGTACTCCCGTCCGGCTGCGCGATGGTGCCGGTCAGTGAGAACTCTGCTGCCTGCGAGTATCCGCCACCGGCATCAATACTGCTGCGGCTCACCTCGAACTCGCCGCCGTTGGATTGCGCCGCACAGGAATCAGCCAGACCAAGCGCGAGCGGTACCATCAGTGCGGCCGTGATCCGTTGCCGTAACTTGTCTTTGGTATTGCCAATTCCGCCGTACATGCCGATTCCCCCGGTCGTTCCTCCAGTGAATCTACACCTACTTGAAGCCGCTAACTAGCAAAAGCTCACGGCTTGGATTGCTGCCGGTTTGGTAGGCATTTTCGGCCTATGAGTGGGCCTCCGACTGAGACATGGACAGTCCACGGCGATATCTTTACGCGAGTTCAAATGCCTCGGGTTTGCGTGCATTTTCTAAGGTTTGAAGTCGGTCGCATTGTGCCGATCAGGCATTGTCATCGCGCCATGCGTCGTATTCGCCCATGTCGTCGTCGTACTCTTCTTCCTCATCGTCACTTTCCTCGTCGCCCTCTTCAAAATCGAGAGTCGACCACAGGACTCGGTGAAACCACGCCTCCGCGTGCTTGCGCTCATCACTGCCGTTGCTCCCGGGCAACTGGCACAGGTCCGCGATAAAGGCCTTCAGAACGACGGCTGGAGTGGAGCCGACGGACTCGGCAAGCTCGGTCAGTTCGGATGGGATTTTCAAGGTTAAAGCTTGGTTTCTGCTCACGTGCAGCCTCGTTGGGTGTGGTTGGGTCAAGCGGGGTTTGGTCGCTTTGTCGAAGGGTTCCGTTGCGATTCTACCAATGCGCTCGACGATGCCGTGCATCACACTCGCCGCTTCCTGGAGCGGTTCATCATCCGCTGCTACCAAGACAAGCTCAAGGATGTCGGTCTGCGCTTCAAGTGGCTTCTGTGCATCGATGAGCAGTTGTCGAGACTCGGCAGCAACGGAGCCGTCTGCGGTGCCCATTTCGGCAGAGTCGTCCACACTCGAAGTTGAGGCAGGGACCTGTCGTTGCGCCGTTTTCGGGTTGGATCGTTCAAGCACCTGCGCGCTAGCTTGGTGGCCGACCCGTTTGAGGCGATCAGCCAGCGCCCGATGCTTAAATCAGAACAGGTCGCCGCCGGCTGAAAACGTGCGTTCCATGCGATCGCCCAGCCCACCGATTTCCAATAGGACACGATCGATCTCGGCTGCGGTCAGTCCGCTGTAGGGTCGGTTTTCACACAGATGAAGATAGGGCACGCCGTCCAGTTCGGTCATTGCCAGATAACCCACGCGTTGCTCCCAATTGAAAAACAGGGCACGGCGGGCATCCACACCGGTGATCGGGGCAATGGATGTGCTGACGCGCAAATATTCGCGGTCATCCTCGCCTTGAAGCTCAGTCAGATAGATGTTTTGTCGGCGTGTGCCGTGTTCCAGCGAAAGCTCGACGCCGACGAGATAGGGGTCGTTGGCGACGACTGGATAATTCGCAATGATGTGCGCGCGGACCTGTTCAAAATTTTGCATGGGAGCAGTCAGATACGTGGAAGCCCGCTATTCTAACGGCCTTTGCATCGCTTGCTGCCATGTCGAAGCCTTCGATCCCTTCTGTCGACCCGCAAATGCGCCGTCAACGTATCTTGACTGAGGTGCGTGCGGTGCCGTCGGGGCAGGTTGCCAGTTACGGTGCGATTGCGCGCCGCGCTGGCTTTCCGCGCTGTGCTCGATTGGTCGCGCGCATTCTTGCCACGAGCGAAATGCCCGATTTGCCATGGCATCGCATCCTGCGTTCGGATGGTCACATCGCGTTCGCTGCCGGATCAGTGGAGTTCAAGGAGCAATGCCAGCGCCTGCGTGCTGAAGGTGTCGACGTGCGTGGCGGGCGGGTACGGCTCGAAGCCGACGCAGATAAGTGGCTCGATCAGGTGTTGTGGGGCGAGTAAGCCCATCTGCCGACTCGTGATCGCCTGACCGCGTAGAATGTCCGTTTTTAGCCTTGGAGTTGCCGCATGCTGGGCAATGTTCCACCGATTACCCGCGCATTGTTAATGGCTAATGTCCTGTTGTTTTTGGCGCAAGCCGGCCTCGGGGACGCGCCGTTTATTGATTTGATGCTGTGGCCTTGGGGCGATTACCCGGTGCGTTTGCCCGGTGGCGCAATCGACCAAGTGGGGTTTCTACCGTGGCAGTTGCTCACTTACGGTTTCCTGCATGGTGGCTTTACCCATTTGTTCTTCAACATGTTCGCCTTGTGGATGTTCGGCGGGCCGTTGGAGGCGACTTGGGGCAGCCGTCGCTTTCTGAACTACTACCTCATCTGTGTGGTCGGCGCGGGTCTGGTGCAGTTGCTGGTGACCACGCTTGCGGTCGGACATGGTGGGCCGGTGTATCCAACGATCGGGGCATCCGGTGGTGTCTTTGGGCTGCTGCTGGCCTATGGATTGCTGTTCCCGAACGTGCGTCTGATGCTGATCTTTCCGCCGATACCGATGCGGGCTCGTACCTTCGTGATCGTCTATGGCTGCTTGGAGTTGTTTCTGGGTGTCACCGGTACCCAGCAAGGTGTTGCGCACTTTGCCCATCTGATTGAACGTCGATGTGTATGTCGAGGTGGTAGAAATCCTCGCAAAGACAAAGAAGTGGGTGCGATTGCTCGTGTCTTCCAGAGGTATTCGGGCTAAACTTTGGGTATGGTTTTTACAGGGAGTAAATGATGATCAGGATGACGATACTTGCCGCCGCGACTCTCGCGTTGCTGGCATGGGGCACGGATGCTGCAGCGATCAGTTGTGACAGTGACATCGGATCGCAACCCCTGCCGGTTCGCACCACACCGGTGCCGCCTCTGTATTCGGGAATGTTGGGCCGGCCTGCGGCCTTGGCTGCGCCACACGCGTTGTTGGCTGCAAGCCGAGATGAGTCACTGGCGCTCGACGTGGTGCTGATGCGCCTGCGTCTGGAAGCCTGCGCGGCTCAGCCGAAAGATGAGTTTGCCAACTACGTTCCCAAGACCGAGTTCGACAATACTCCGTATCGCTTCAACATGGACAAAGGCAAGAAGTTCACTGCGGCTGAGTTTGACGCGTGGATGAAGAGTCGTGGCGTGCGTGTGGTCAAAGCCCGGCCGACTGGTGCAGCGGCAGTGGCAGTGGATGCCGCGGCCGATGTAGCAACAGGCACGGTTTCCGAATGATGGCCGCGTTGCGGCTACCTGATGCAGATGCACGATGAGTAAAAATCCCGGAAAAGATAAAAATACGACGGCTAGCAAAGCCGCCAAGCGTCCCGGCTGGATGCCCGAGTCGCTGATCAAGGCGGAAGCCGACGAGGCATCAGCCAAAAAAGCCGGCAAAGCGCGCACCAAGAGCACGGCAAAACCGGCGGGAAAGCCAAGTCAAAAGTCGGGTGGTAAACCCGTCACTAAATCCAGCATCAAGCCCGCTACTAAGCCCGGCGCTAAGCGCGGTACGACAGCCGTCAGTAAAACGACACGACCACGCAGTGGATCGGCCCCCGCGTTTCGTGACGTACACGCCCAACGCGAAGCCAAGCGTTACGAAAATCCGATTGCGAGCCGCGAAGCCATCCTGACATTGGTGGCCGATGCGCCTGGGCCGATTTCGGCTGAGGAGTTGGCTGCACAGTTGGGCTTGACCGCGCCGGATCGTTTTGAAGCCTTGAGCCGCCGGCTTGGCGCCATGCTGAGAGATGGCCAGATTCTGGTAAACCGGCGCGGCGGTTATGTGCCGGCAGAGAAAACCAATCTCATTGCTGGGCAGATCATTGGTAACCCTGAAGGTTTCGGTTTTCTGCATCCTGATGCGGGTGGCGTCGATCTTTTTCTGCCGCCGCGCGAGATGCGTAAGGTTTTTCACGGCGATCGTGTATTGGCTGCCGTGGTCGGTGTCGACCATCGTGGACGACCGGAAGGCAAGATTGTCAACGTGCTTGAACGTCGTCTGCAGCGGCTCGTTGGGCGCTATGACGAGCGCGCCGGCCTCAGTCATGTGGTGCCGGATGACAAGCGCATCCTGCAGGATGTGATGATTCCACCGGACGCGCGCAAAGGTGCCAAGCCGGGGCAGTTGGTGGTGGTTGAGTTGATTGATTCATCCCGATCCGGTCGCCCCCAGCCCGAGCACGCACCGATCGGACGCGTGTTGACCGTTCTTGGCGATGTGTTAACGCCGTCGCTGGTGGTAGAGGTGGCGATCCACGGTCACAGCTTGCCGCATGTGTTTTCAGAGTCTGTGCTGGAGCAAGCCGCCGAGTTGCCGGTCGAGGTGTCGCCGCAGGCGCTGGCTGATCGGGTTGATTTGCGCGAGTTGCCGCTGGTCACCATTGATGGTGAGGATGCCAAAGATTTCGATGATGCGGTCTGGTGCGAGCCCAATCGCAATGGTTTCCGGCTTGTGGTCGCGATCGCAGACGTATCGCACTATGTGCAGCCCGGTCTGCCCTTGGATGAGGAGGCGCAACTACGCGCCACCTCGGTGTATTTCCCCGGCTACGTCATTCCGATGCTGCCGGAAACGCTCTCGAACGGTATTTGTTCTTTGCGTCCGGACGAAGATCGCCTCGCGTTTGTCTGCGACATGCAGGTCAGCCGTGATGGCGAAGTAACGCGTGCGAAATTCTATGAGGCTGTAATCCGCTCTCATGCACGACTGACCTATACCCAGGTCTGGGCGGCGGTGGGCGAAGATGACGAAAGCACGCGTGACGCTCTCGGGGATGCGCTACCGCAGATTGAACAGTTACATCAGCTCTACAAGCTTCTCGCCAAGGCGCGCTCGGCGCGTGGCGCGATTGAGTTTGAAAGCAACGAGGTGCACTTTGTGCTTGGCCCGGGTGGCGAGGTGGTGCAGGGCGGCATGAGCGAGCGCAATGATGCGCATAAGCTGATCGAGGAATGCATGATCGCGGCTAACGTACAGGCTGCCAAGTTCCTGATTCAAAAGCAAATTCCTGCTCCGTTCCGAGTGCATGATCGCCCGCCCGAGCAGAAGTATGCAGACCTGCAGGAGTTTCTCGCTGAGTTCCGACTTTCGATGCCGCCGTGGAACAAGGTCGAGCCGGCTGATTACACCAAGCTGCTGAGAACGATACGCGAACGCCCCGATGCAGCCCTGATCGAATCGGTTTTGCTGCGCTCACAGAGTTTGGCGGTGTACACGCCACAGAATAACGGTCATTTCGGCTTGGCCTTGGATGCCTACGCGCATTTCACCTCGCCGATCAGGCGTTATCCGGATCTTTTGGTGCATCGCGCGATCAAGCACGCCTTGGCGGGCGGTCATGCGGATGACTACCGTTACGGTCCGCACGATATGACACAGTTGTGTCTGCAGTGCTCCGAGCGCGGACGTCGTGCTGAGGAAGCCGAGCGTGAAGTTGACGGTCGCTATCGTGCCGCGTGGATGGAGCAGCATGTGGGCTCCGAATTTGACGGCATCGTGTCCAGTGCGACGTCGTTTGGTCTGTTCGTTGAAATGAGTGAATCCAAAGTCACCGGCTTGGTGCATGTCACCCAACTGCCGAACGACTGGTATCAGTTCGATCCGACGCGGCGGATACTCGCCGGTGAACGCAGCGGCACGGCGTGGAGACAGGGTGATGCCGTGCGCGTTCTGGTGCTTCGTGCTGGCATCGAAGACGGCCGTATCGATTTGCGCCTAGTGCCAGAAAAAACAATCGGTGTGGCACACAACAAGGCCAAGGCCAAGAGCAAACCAGCCGCACGCAAAGGGCGCAGTAAATGAGTCGGAACGAGGGCGAGCAGTGGATTGCCGGTATCAACGCCGTGGCCGCGGCGCTGGAGCATGATTCCGTAAATGTGCGTGAAATAATGCTGGAAGCGCGAGCGCGCAACCCGCGTTTGACGGAACTGGCAGACCTAGCGCGCGGACAAGGGATCGCGGTACAGCAGGCGAGCTCGGAGGTACTTGAGCGCCTGTCGGGTGGCGTGCGTCATCAGGGCATTGTCGCGCATTACATTGCCGTCAAAAGCCATGACGAAAACGACCTTGCGGCGTTGTTGGAGGCAACTCCAAGCCCGCTGATTCTAGTGCTTGATGGTGTTCAGGACCCGCACAACCTCGGCGCCTGTCTGCGCAGTGCGGCCGCTGCTGGCGTCACCGCGGTGGTGATTCCACGCGACAAGTCGGCCCCGATCAATGCCACCGTGCGCAAGACGTCAGCCGGCGCTGCTGATCGCATTCCAGTAGTGCGCGTGACCAATCTGGCGCGGAGTCTTGATGTGCTCAAGCAAGCCGGGGTCTGGCTGGTCGGTATGGCAGGCGATGCCGAACAAACCGTCTATGACATCGACATGAAGGGTGGCATCGGCATCGTCATGGGTGGTGAGGGCGATGGTTTGCGTCGACTAACCCGCGACCGTTGCGACTTCCTGGCGAAAATTCCGATGCCTGGCGCAATTGAAAGTCTCAATGTGTCGGTTGCCACGGGCATCAGCTTGTTTGAGGCGGTACGCCAGCGTCGCGCAAATATCTGAGGGGTCTGCTGTGCGGCGCACCTCGCGCCGGGGTAGGCTTGCGTTTACATATGCTGTGAGTTGAGGGACGCCAGATGGCTTCGATTTACGATTTCAACGTGACTGATATCGACGGGCAGTCGCGGGCCTTGTCCGAATGGCGAGATAAAGTGCTGCTCGTGGTCAATGTCGCCTCCAAATGCGGTTTTACTCCGCAATATGAAGGTTTGGAGGCGCTCTATCGCGCCCATCATCAGGCCGGCTTCGCCGTGCTGGGGTTTCCCTGTGACCAATTTGGCCAACAGGAGCCAGGTGACGCTGATGAGATCAAACAGTTCTGTTCGTTGACCTACGATGTCAGCTTCCCCCTGTTCGCTAAGCTTGAGGTCAACGGTGCGGATGCCGCGCCGCTGTATCGCTGGTTGAAATCCGAGTGTCCGGGCATCCTTGGTAGTGAAGCAATCAAATGGAACTTCACCAAGTTCCTGATTGATCGCAAAGGGCAGGCGCGACGTCGCTATGCACCTAAAGACACTCCGGCGTCACTGGAAAAGGACATCATCGCTTTACTGGATCAATGAGCCAGATTGGCGCGCAATGTAGACGTTGCCGCGTGCGATGTTAAGTGATGGCATTGTCGTTCTGGCCAGCCTGCTCTGGCTGGGGCTGCTCTTTGCGGCAGCGGTGTGGGGTGAGCGGCGGGGCTGGAAGCTGGATCGACACTGGGGCTGGGTTTACGCCTTGTCATTGGCGGTCTACTGCACCTCTTGGACTTTCTACGGCACCGTAACCCAAGCCGCACGTTCAGGCTGGCCGCTGCCGCCGACCTTTATCGGCACCATCCTTTTGTATGTGTTTGGCCTGCGGCTGCTGGTTCGCTTGGTGCAGTTGGCGCGGGAAAGTAACAGCAGTTCGATCGCTGATCTCATTGCCACCCGACTCGGACGCAGTTCGTGGCTGGCGGCGGCTGTCACGGCAGTGGCGTTGGTCGGATTGGTGCCGTACATCGCCCTGCAACTCAAGGCCGTGGCGATGAGTTACGGGTTGTTGACGCGAGGCACCGAGCTGGCCACCGCGCCGTGGAATGACAGCGCCTTGTATGTGGCACTGGCGATGGCGGTTTTCGCCATGCTTTTTGGAACTCGTAGCGCATCAGCTGCCGAACATAATCGCGGGCTGGTGCTCGCTGTTGCCGTGGAGTCACTGCTCAAGCTCGGAGTGATGCTGGTGCTGGGTGCCTTTGTCGTGCTCGGGCCGAATTGGCCGGCGCCGCCCTTGGTGCCCGAGCCGCAGGGCAGCGAGGGATTCCCTGCCCTGATTTTGCTTGGCGTGCTGGTGATGTTTACCTTGCCGCACCAGTTCCACATCGGCGTCGTTGAATGTCGCGATGAACGTCATTTGCGTACCGCGCGCTGGCTGTTTCCCTTGTACATGGTGTTGATCGCGTTGCCCTTATTGCCCTTGGCGCGGGTGGGGCTGGATCGGCTCGGTCCGCTCGGCGTACCGTCGGACCTATTTGTGCTGGCTTTGCCGCTGTCGCAAGGGCAGGGTGGTTTGGCCTTGCTGGCTTTTCTGGGTGGCTTGAGTGCGGCCACCGGCATGGTGATCGTGGCGACGCTGGCCTTGAGCTTGATGATTGGTAATCACTGGCTGGCGCCCTTGCGGGTGCGTGGTGCTTGGGCGCAACCGGGGGGGCCGAGTCGACGTGGCGAGGTGCTGCTTCAGCGCCGCGCAGCCATCCTCGGCGTGGTGATCCTGGCGTGGCTCTATAGCCGTGCCATCGCTGGCAACGACGCGCTGGCCGATATCGGTGCCGTGTCTTTCTCTGCACTGGCCACGATTGCACCGGCATTGGCGTTCGCCGTGTGGCGTCCGCGTACATCGCCGCGTGCCGTGCTCATCGGCATGCTGGCGGGAGTGGCGACTTGGAGCTGGATTTTGTTGCTACCCACCCTGATGGCGCCTGCGGCCAGTGTTGATGACTGGCTGCTGCAAGGGCCATTGGGCTTGAGCTTTCTTTCACCGGATGGATTTTTCGGGCTGACCGGCTGGAGCCGGGTCCTGCGCGCGTTGATCGTGAGTCTGGTGGTAGCCAGTGTGGTGCCGTGGCTCGTGGACAGATTCTGGCGCGATACCGCCAGTGCGGTTGCCCGTCGCCCGATAGCCGTATCGGCGCTGTGCGATCTGGCGGGCCGATTCTTGCCGTCGCCGCGCGTCGATGAATTGTTTTTCGATACCAACCAGACGGCCTTGGCCTCGGCCCAATTGCAACATGAGGTGGAGCGCGAATTGGCGGCCGTGCTGGGTGCGGCTTCGGCGCGCTTGCTGCTGGATACGGCGCGCACCGATCTTGGACCGGATCTTGAGACAGTCGCCACCATCGTGGGTGAAGCGTCTCAGGCCTCGCGCTTCAATCAGCGTTTGCTTGAGGCAGCGTTGGAGAACATGAGTCAGGGCATCAGCGTGGTCGATGCCGATTTGAACTTGGTGGCGTGGAACCGGCGCTATGCCGAGTTGTTCGGCCTGCCGGCCGAACTACTGCGCGTGGGCCAGCCGATTGAGGTTTTGGCACGCTGGGCATTGTCACGAGGTTTTGGTCGCGGTGATGATCTGGATGCGGCAGTGGCACGGCGGATTGCGCATATGCGCGCTGGCACCGCACACCTTTCCGAACGCCGTTTTCCTAGCGGTGCGGTGGTGGAAATACGTGGAAATCCAATGCCGGGCGGTGGCTTTGTTGCGACCTTTACCGATGTCACCGCTTTCCGTCATGCCGCGCATGAGCTGACCCGCGCCAAAGAAACGCTGGAGCTGCGTGTGGCTGAGCGCACTCGGGAACTCGATCAAGCCCGCCGCACGGCCGAACGTGCAAATGAAGCCAAGAGTCGGTTTCTGGCCGCGATCAGCCACGATGTATTGCAGCCTTTACACGCAGCTCAGTTGTTCACCCAAGCGCTGGACGAACGCCTGCAACACGAGCAATACCGGCCCGCCGTGGGTAATATTCGCAGCGCCTTGGGATCGACTGAGGCCTTGCTCGATGGCCTTCTCGATATCTCGCGTCTGGATTCAGGTCATCAGCCCATCGAGCGACGTGACTTTTCGCTGGCGCACCTGCTTGAGCCGATGGTGGCCGAGTTCCGCGTTCTTGCGGGCGAGCGCGGCATCATCTTGTCTTGCGTCGATACCCGCGTCTGGGTGCACAGCGATCCACAATTACTGCGCCGGGTACTGATGAATTTCGTCTCCAATGCGGTGCGCTACACCGAGAGTGGACGGGTACTGATCGGAGTGCGACGTCAAGCAGCAGATGTGCGCATTGAGGTCTGGGACAGTGGCCCCGGTATCGCCGAGCATGAGCGGCGTTTGATCTTTGACGAGTTTCGTCGCGGCGATCATGCGCGTGGGCAGGGTTTGGGTCTGGGTCTGGCCATCGCCGAACGTACTGCACGGCTCTTGAATCATCCTTTGGAATTGCGCAGCCGCGTAGGGCACGGGAGCGTATTTTCAGTGTGCGTGCCACGTGCCGTGGCTGCGCCGCAAAAGATCAGTCCGGAACAATGGCCAGACCCAATGCCGCCAGTAATGCGCGGCATCGTGCTGGTTTTGGACAACGATCCGGTGGTTTGCGCGGCCATGACTGAACTGCTGACAGGCTGGGGTTGGCAGGTGCTGGTCGCAGGTGATGCCGCCTCAGCCAAGGCGCATATGGCAGCCCAGCAAATCGATTTGCTGTTGCTGGACTATCACCTTGATGACGGTCAAACCGGCCCGGAAGTTCGCGAAGCGCTGGCTTGCACTATTCCGACCATCGTGATCACTGCCGATCGCGGTGAGGCGGTGCGCGCCGATATCCATGAGCGGGATTTGCTGCTATTGCACAAGCCGTTGAAGACCCTAGCATTGCGCTCGATGATGCGCCGTCTTGGGATGGCCTAGACGCGGCCTGACAAGCGACCTAGCGGTGCATCAGTGGCATCGATCACCGCGCCCCCGAGACACTCTTCACCGTCATAAAAAACCACCGACTGGCCGGGCGTGACGGCTCGTTGTGGATGTGTGAACTCCACCTCGAGCGTGTCATCGGCGTGTATTACGACCTCACACGGCTCGTCGATTTGGCGATAGCGAGTCTTGGCCGTGCAGGAGAATTGCATTGCGGGCGCCACGCCGGCGGTGAAGCTCGCCTGCGAGGCGCGTAATTTGCGCGAGAGAAGGTAGGGGCTGTCATGACCTTGATCCACTTGCAGGACGTTGCTGGCGACATCCTTGCCGACCACAAACCACGGTGCCTGCGCGCGGCCCTTCACGCCACCCAGATGCAGGCCTTCACGTTGCCCGAGGGTGTAGTAGAAAACCCCAGTGTGTTCGCCCAGGATTTCCCCATCGACATCCATGATCGGGCCGGGTTGCGCCGGGATATATCGGCCAAGAAATTCCCGAAAATTGCGTTCGCCGATAAAGCAGATTCCGGTCGAATCCTTTTTGCCGTGCACTGAAAATCCCGCCTTCTGTGCGATCTCTCGTACCTGCGCCTTGGGTAGCTCTCCAATCGGAAACAAGGTCGAGGCCAGTGCCTCTTGTCCGAGCGCATGCAGGAAGTAGGTCTGATCCTTGTTGGTATCGTGCGCACGCAGCAGCCTGAAAATGCCATCACGCTCGGCCACCCGCGCATAGTGACCAGTTGCGATGCGGTCTGCGCCCAGTGCCCGAGCTTCGTCAAGAAAAGTGCGGAATTTGATCTCGCGGTTGCACAAGACGTCCGGGTTGGGAGTGCGTCCGGCACGGTACTCGGCGAGGAAGTGCTCGAATACGCCGCTCCAGTATTCCTGCGCAAAATTGCGTGCAAAAAATGAGATGCCGAGTTGGCCGCAAACTGCCACCGCATCGCGCCGATCTTCCTCGGCACGGCACTCGCCGCTGCCGTCATCGTCCCAGTTCTGCATGAACAAGCCAGCGATGCGCTGTCCCGATTGTTGCAACAGCAGCGCCGCGACTGATGAATCCACGCCGCCGGAAACACCCACCATGACATCGAAGGAAGAAACCGTCATGAGTCGACAGCGCGCGCCATATGCAAGGGATAGCGCATGCCAGCCAACCAGTCGTCCACCAGAGCCTCCACCATTGGACTGCGCAAGCGTGACTGTTCGGCTCGCATCTGACTGGGTGTAAGCCAGAGCGTCCGGTGGATGCCGGTATCGAGTGTTCGTTCGGGGTGATGCTGCACCGGTTCGGCGGCAAAGCCAAAGCGGACAAACTCATGGCCGTCCGGTGCGCGCCACTGATAGATCCCGACCAGATGGGTGGGGCGAACCGTCCACGCTGATTCCTCCAACGTTTCACGCACCGCAGCTTCAATCAGGGTTTCACCCAGTTCCAAATGTCCGGCAGGTTGGTTCAAAACCAACTCCGCCCCGCTAAAGCTTTCCTCTTCGATGAAGAGCAATGCACCATCACGCGCCACGATGGTGGCCACGGTGACATGCGGCGCCGGGATGGCCGATACGCTCATAACTCGTCGCCGGTCACCAAACGCTGTTCCATCTTGTCACCAATGGACGCGGCCAAATCAATAGCTTCGTCCAAGGTGTCGGCGTCAGCATCGGCGTTGATCTTGAGTATCAGTACCGCATTGCCGTCCTGCCGCGCCCAGGCACCCACGATCAGGTCCATGTTCTCCGACAGCAGCCGGTTGGCGACATGCACGGGGATGCGTCGATCCTCCGAGCGCAGGCCGTAGGTCCAGATTTCGCGTAATCGCTGCTCGTCAGTTTGGTGGACAACGCTGCGAACCCATACGAGTTGGCTGCGTTCATCGCCGACATTGACCAAGATGCGGTAATCGCCGTCATCGTCCAAGGTGTAAGGCGTGCCCTTGAGGTCGAGCTTCTTTGCGATCGAGGGGTCGGGTGTTTTGACCGTCGTATCGACTTCGACATCAAGCGCTTGGTCTTGGGTGGATGTCGACGTCGACGCCATATCAATCACCATGCCCTGTGCGTACAGGGACGGAGCGCTGATTAGCAAGACAGTGAGTGCTGCCAAGGGGAGGATTGGACGCATGTTTTTAACCTCTTTTGTGACGCTTCAGTGCAGGCTCAAGGCTGTTCGAGAGTCTGTTCTTGAACCTGCGCTTCAGCCAGTTCGTTGTTGCGCTTAAAGGGCACCGTTTCAGGGCTAACCGCGCCACCCGAAATAATAAATGTCATGGCCTGATCAACGGTCCAATCGGTCGGTGTCAGATTATCGGTGGGCACAATCTCAAGATAGCCCGAGGTCGGGTTCGGCGTGGTCGGCACATAAACGGCCGCGAGCTCTCGTCCGGTATCTTCTTCAAGCAGGATGCGGGTAACAAAGCCGACCGCTTTCATGTCGCGGCTCGGGAAATCGATCAACACCACACGCTGCACGCCTTCTGGTTGCGTTTGCAAAATGTCGATCAGCTTACGCACCGCACCATAGATCAGGTTGGCGCCTGGAATCCGCTGGACAAAGGCTTCGAACCAGCGCAGCAAGCGTTGGCCGATCACCCAGTGCGCCATCATGCCGGTTCCGATGATGAGTGCGAGTGTGGCGACCAGCGCAAACGCGGTTTGCACCCACGATGCCCCAAGCCAACCCAAGGTCAATGGGAATTGGTTGGCAAGACCGACTAGCACAGGTGCGATTAGCGGTTTGCTGAGGTCTGACAAAACGCCGAACACAAAGCGGAACACGATCACCGTCAGCCACAAGGGCAGGAGAGTGAGCAGGCCGGAGAGAAAGTAACGCTGCAGGGACGGACGTTTGGGCGACATGGCTCGATTCTAGTTGGCAAAGGATGGGAAATGCGTTTTTCGCGGTGCGCTTGAACTGTCGTTATGCTTAGCGTCAGCCGCTGCTAGGAGAAGCCGTCATTTTCGCGCCACGTTATCTCGTTTTTTGGATTTGTGTGTTGGCGACGGTGTTGTTCGCCTGGTTGTGGTGGCATGGAAGCCAGGCTTGGCTCTGGCCGCTCGGTCTTTTCGGTGCGCTTTCGCTGGCCGGTGTGGTTGATGTGCTTCAGCGGCGCAGCACATTGCGGCGGAACTACCCGATCGCCTCGTACATGCGCTTTCTGGTTGAGAGTTTTCGGCCTGAAATTCGCCAATACCTGATCGAGGGTGATGACGACAAAGTACCGTTCTCACGCGAGCAGCGCGCCATTGTGTACCAACGCGCCAAGGAAGTGCTCGACAAACGCCCGTTCGGTACTCAGTTGGAGTTATATGAGCCGGGCTACGAATGGATCAACCATTCATTGGCCCCGATCGATATCGATTCCCACGACTTTCGTATTCTGATTGGCGGCCCGCAATGCACGCAGCCCTATTCGGCCAGCGTGTTCAATATTTCAGCGATGAGCTTCGGTGCGCTCTCGGCCAACGCGGTGCTTGCCTTGAACGAGGGTGCGCATCGTGGTGGTTTCTATCACGACACCGGTGAGGGTTCGATTTCTCGCTGGCATCGGCAAAACGGCGGCGATCTGGTGTGGGAAATCGGCTCCGGCTACTTCGGCTGTCGTGATGCCGAAGGACGCTTCGACCTCGAGCGCTTTCGCGCGAATGCGCGCAACGAACAGGTCAAGATGATCGAGATCAAGCTTTCGCAGGGCGCCAAGCCCGGTCAAGGCGGTATTTTGCCCGGACCCAAAGTGAGCGCGGAGATCGCCGAAGCACGCGGCGTTCCCGAAGGTGTGGATTGCCTGTCACCCGCGCGTCACAGTGCGTTTGATACACCCGTCGGCCTGCTGCAGTTTGTCGACACCCTGCGCAAGGAAAGCGGTGGAAAGCCGACCGGGTTCAAGCTTGCCATCGGTCATCCCTGGGAGTGGTTTTCCATCGCCAAAGCCATCGTTGAAACCGGCATCGCGCCGGACTTCATCGTGGTCGATGGCGGCGAGGGCGGCACCGGTGCAGCACCGCTGGAGTTCACCGACCATGTCGGTGTGCCACTGCGCGAAGCCCTGATGTTGGTGCATAACACCTTGGTTGGGCTTAATTTGCGCGACACCATCCGCATCGGCGCGGCCGGCAAAATCGTCACGGGTTTCGATCTCGCGCGGGTTATTGCTCTGGGTGCGGATTGGGGCAACTCAGCGCGCGGCTTCATGTTCGCATTGGGCTGTATTCAGGCCCGCAAATGTCACACCGATAAATGTCCAACCGGCATCACCACACAGGATCCAAGCCGACAACGCGCACTCGATGTGCCCGACAAGTCCGCTCGCGTGGAGCATTTCCATGCCGGCACCTTGGAGGCCTTGAAAGAGTTGCTCGCTGCCGCTGGGCTGAAGCATCCCAACCAGCTCGGCCCCGAGCACATCATCCGTCGACTGTCGGCGCACGAAGTGCGGTCGCTGTGGGCCTTGCATGCTTGGGTGAAGCCGGGCGAATTGCTGGTTGGCGGGTCGGAGCACGCACTGTTCCAGCGCTTCTGGGCGAGCGCGACGGCGGAAAGCTTCAACCCGCCTGCGGATGTGTTGGCTTTGCGTCAAAGCCGCTTGGTTTGAGTTTAAGGCGTGCATCGCTACTGCAGGCCTGATTTGCACGCCCGAGCTGTCTGAACTACCTGTCGATGGTCACCGCTGATCACGGTCAGTAGGGGCTTGACGTGCGTGAAACTTATTGCGACACTAATTGCAACAGTAATGGTGTCGCATAAATGAAACTGACTCTGCAACAACTCAGCGAGCAAACCGAAGTCCCGGGTCGCACCGTGCGCTTTTACATCCAGAAAGGTCTGTTGCCGGCACCGGA
>CAJDVW010000004.1_pt1 | contig 22503 bp, 20 predicted proteins | sample 7391471 | NCBI WGS metagenome assembly CAJDVW01 (sample SAMEA7055714, study PRJEB34461) | soil metagenome | biome: terrestrial ecosystem; feature: Peninsula; material: soil | place: Antarctica | collected 2016
GACGCCATACGTGTTGCCGTCATCGTTTCGTTCTTTTTGTGTGGATTGAGCCAAGCAGCAACGCAGGCGTTTCTTGCGGGTCAAGTTGCAGATTGGCCACCGCAGAGCCACCCATGAGCGTCATAAGTAAATATCCCCGGATGACTATTTTCTGCTTCACGACCCCTACTCCCAGGATGGGCATGTGCCCGTTCCTGAGGAGAAGAACGTCGTTTGGTTGGAAATAGCGACATTGCTTTTCGCTTCGCACGTTGCAACGTGCTCTGGAAGCGGGGTAGGGCGGCATGAGGGATTCCCAGCCTGCCGTTGCGGAAAGGCGCTTCCGGCGTTTCGCTGGAATGACGAATAGCGCGTTTGTTTAGCCACTGATGACGCTTTCCGCCAACGCGGCCCCGGGGATGATCCTCATTTCCGTGGTCGCGAAAGTGGTACGCAGTCGATGCTGCGACGCCATTCGCAGAACGAAGTGCGGCTTGCGCTAGTAGCCTTGCCCCGTCGAGGCAAGTCGTTTGAGGCCGGCGAGCCTTTCGTCAATCGGTTCGCTCGACTTGCGTGCTATCGCCAGCGCCTCGGTGGCGACTGCCTTGGCCTCTTCGAGCTGACCCTTCCTGGACAGGCCCCGCGCCTTGAGCTCGAGCATCGAAAAGAGGGCAGTTTTCTCGTCCGGTGTCGCCAATTTGTGCTCTGCCACCACGGCGTTGATCAACTCGAGCGATTCCGCATCGCGATCCAAGGCGAACAATGCGAGCGCACGCTGGAAGCGGGCGAAACGGACTTCCATCGACGCCAAGGTGCCGGCACGCGTGGCCAAGGCAAGTAAGGTGTCGGTCGTGCGCAATGCGTCTTCGGGATGTCCACGGCGAACTTGGGTGCGTGCAAGGAATTGCAATGGACTGATGAGCTGCGGGCTGTCCTTACGCGCCGCGAGTTCGCCGGCGCGGTCAAGCTGGCCCTCGGCAAGCAGCATTTGTGCGAGCGATCCGGATAGTCGTGGGCACACAGGATGACGCACCTCGGCCTTGCGACACGACGCGACACCTTCTTCAAATGCCGCGATGGCGTCGGCGCTGCGCCCCTGTCCGGCGCGCAGGCGACCGAGCGCCGCATAGCCGTTTAACGTGTCGGGATGGCTCTCACCGAGCAAACTGCGCCGCATCGTGAGTGCGCGCTCGATATAAGGCTCGGCTTCGGCAAAACGCGCCTTCGCAACGAGAAAACTGCCGTAAACGCCGATTGCCCAAGCCGTTTCCTGATGTGGACGTCCATGCAGGTTTTCGGAGGTGGTGATCCACTCTCGATAAGCCTCGCCGGCTCGATCAAGCGCGCCGGTAGCAGAAGCGGCCTTGCTGATCGTCGAGAGCAGCAGCATCTCGGTACGATCGGGTGTGGTGTCGATGGCTCGCTTGCGTGCGAGGGTGGCGTCAGCCAGTGCCAGCCCTTCGGCGAAACGCTGGCCGAACACGAGACCCTCCGCTTCCTCACTGTCAATGCGCAGTCCGGCCATAACGGCGTCACTGCCAAGCCGAGCCGCAACCGTGCGCGCAACCGCCCACGTACTGCGCGCGTCGTCGATACGGCTGTCTGTGCTCTCGGCATTGCCAAGCTGGATCAGCGCGTCCACGGCAAGGGCATCACTGCGGGACGCGAGTTGCTACTGCGGGACGCGAGTTGCTTGCGCACGGGTTCGAGTGCGCTCTGCGCTTGCACAGGTTTTCCTTGGTTCATCCAGGCACTGGCGCGTATCGAGCGTGCCCGCAGCGACTGCACAGCCTCATCGTCGTTGGCGTCGGTGCGAGCTGCGAGGTCGGCGTCCACGCGATCGAGCAAGGCATGTGCACGTTCGGCGTCTCCAATCGACTGTGTGACTTGCGCCAGCGTCAACAGCAAATCCAGGCGCATCGCTGGTGTCATCGTCGTGTTGGCAAGGGCGCGATCGGCAGCTTCCTGGACCAATTCCTCGACGCCCGGCCGTTTGTCGCGCGGCACATCGGGTTGCGCAGCCTCAAACACGGAAACCAGAAAATCGCGCACGCTGATCGCGCGTTGCGCCTGCGCGTCGGCCCGGATCGCTTCCCGATGCGCCACATTCGCCTGCCACATCGCCATGGTCATTGCCGCGACTATGGCAAGCACGAAAACCGCACTGGTCAACACGCCGCCCTTGTGACGAACCATAAACTTTCGCGCTCGATACCACGAGGACGGCGGATGCGCACTAACCGGCTGGCGATCCAGATAGCGTTGGATGTCGTCGGCGAACGCGCCCGCTGACGGATACCGTCGATCGGCTTCGGTCGAGAGCGCCTTCAACACGATGTTGTCGAGATCGCCCTGCAATACCGGCTTCATGGCGCGCATCGGCAACGCGGCCTTGACCTCATCTTTACCGGCCAATGCCAGCTCCGCCGCCAACACGGAAGGCCGTCGCTGCGGTTGGCCCTGCGGGCGCAGACCGAGCAGCAATTCATGCATGACGACGCCGAGTGAGTAGACATCGGTGGCGGTGGTGATCGGCTGCCCGGTAATTTGTTCAGGCGCTGCGTAATCGGGTGTGTAGACGCCAACGGTCGCGTGATCGACGTCGTCTTCGAGCAGTTTGGCGATGCCGAAGTCGATCAGTTTCACGTGACCTTCGGTGTCCACCATGATGTTCGAAGGCTTTAGATCACGATGCACGACAAGGCTTCGGTGGGCCACATCCACTGCCCGCAATACGGTCAGCAGCAGCGCAAGGCGTTGGCGAACATCGAGTTGGTGTGCGTTGGCGTAGCGCGTGATCGGCTCACCATCGATGTATTCCATGACTAAGAATGGGATGCCGGCCTCGGTGACATCGCCATCGAACAAGCGCGCGATATTCGGATGCGAAAGGTTCGCCAATACTTGCCGCTCACGCAGAAACAGGCGCTGCTCTAGCTCGGAATACAGTCCCCGGCGGAGTAGCTTGATCGCGACTTGCTGCTGGAAATCGTCGCCTTGTCGCTCGCCGAGAAACACGGCCGCCATGCCGCCTTTACCCAGCAGCCGAACCAAACGGAACGCGCCGATGTTCTGGCCGACTAAGTTTTCGAGGGCCGGGCCATCATCCTTCATGCGATACGCCAGCTCGCCAGCTGGCGTATCCAGAACACCCCGGCCGGTGTCGTCGGCCTGCAGTAGGTCCAAAACCGCAGCTCGATCTTCGGCGTTCGCGACATGCTGTTCCAGCCAAGCCGCGCGTTCGTGGGTAGGCAGCTCGACCACGCTGTCAAAGATCGAACGCAATCGGCCGAACGTGTCGGATGAGGTGTCGGCAGGCGACGGGGTAGGGGGTGGTGTACTCATGATGTAAAGGAACGATATATGGCGCGAAAGTACGACATTTGTTCACCCCATCAGGTCGTGGAGGTAAGCGCGAGCAAAGCGCCAATCTCGATTCAAGGTGCGCTCGGTGACCCCGAGTAGCTCGGATATCTTGGATAAAGGCAAGCCGGCGAAATAGTGCAGTGCGACCATCTGGCCTGCGCGTGGGTCAGAGCGCTCAAGGCGCTGCAAGGCCTCATCCAGCCCTAACACCTGAGTGGCTGTCATATCTGCAATTTCGACATCGTCAATATCGACCTTGACCGCGCCCGCGCCGCGCTTCGCACGCAATCGTTGCCGCGCGTGATCTACAAGAATGTGCCGCATCGCCTGCGAGGCATAGCTGAAAAACTGCGCTTGGTCGGAAAACTCAAGTTCACGTGCCGCCGAAACCTTCACGTAAAGCTCGTGCACCAGGCTCGTAGTGTCGAGCGTGGCATCGCTGCTGCGAGCAAGCTGGTTGCTGGCCATGCCTTTAAGCCGTCCGTAGACCGCCACAAACAATGCGTCCGCGCTCAAAATATCGAACGAGGGGGCAGGGCTCGCTGCAGAAGGTTCTGGGTTCATTCCGCTGTCCACATCGCCAAAGACCCTCGCAGTATTGTGGAAACAGCAGTTGCGTGACAGTACCTTGTGTGGGACTGCAGTAATAGCGGAACCGACGATGTCGCTAGACACTACAACGTATTCCGTCTAACGCGTGTTCGAGGTGAGGTTCAGTTTGATATCAGAGACTTACGTGAGTACAGTCCATTTTTCTTGGAGTTAATCGCCAAAACTAACCCCACTTACCGCTGCCAGCATTAGTCCGATCGGAACATAAAACAAAGCAACCATTAGCAGTTTATTGCCAAGCCTATTCTGACTCATGCCAAATACGCGGGCGAATTTCACGGCTAACGCGATTGAAAACATACCAAACATTATTTGGCGCAGCAGCTCAGGATCGTTTGTAACGCGCCCATCCTCGACAGCCGCCCTGATACCGTAAAGACTCAAAGACACTATTGCTGTGGACAGAACTAGGGAAAATATTCCGAATCCAGTCGGCATGGAGAATCTTAGCCCTGACAATTCATTTCCTTTGGATATTTCATAGTTGGTAGCCATCGGGATGCTGCTGGAACCAGTCGAGAAGCGGAGCCTCGTGGTCGTTAAATACTTTCAACATCGACTCATTGTGGGCAGCGGTCTAATGCCGGAATTAGGCGGCGGCGCAGCCGCCTGCCTTGCACACCTAGCTAGGCCGCAAGCGCGTTTGCCGAACGACTCGACTCACCAATCTCTGGTGGCAATGAGTTCTTCAACATCCGCCTCGAACCCATAGGCCTTGGCGATGAATTCGAAGTCAGCACCGATGTTCTCGCGGGCGGCGGTTTCAAGTTCGCTTCCGCGCTCCTCAAGCTCCTCACCAAGGCGGTTGAACTCTTCTGTAGCTGCATGCGTGAGCACATAGAGACTGTCCAAGGAAGCCGGCTTCTGTACCTCAATGGCCTCACACAAGTTCAGCAAAATCTGCTGACTCTTCTCCACCTGCGCGGCGGGGAAGTAATCGTCGTCATTCATTTCGCGGAGGAAAGTATGGGCCAGGATCTCTTTGTTCTCGATCATCACAGTAAATGTTCCATTGAAAGTTTGATTCGCTCGTACGTACTCGACAGGCTTAACACCGGAAAGACGCCGTCGCGTTAGCGGTCGGCTTGATTGAAGGGTTGGGCACCGCTGGCGTCACTTGGCAGCCGACGAAGAAGAGCGGCACGAACAACTGGCGCAACAGTGTTTTGATTGATGCCGCGTGCTTGGCAGTAAGCCGACGACAGCCAAACCGCCAATTTTTTTGCCCCTTTGCTGGAATTGCAGCCGATACAGCACAAAACGATGTTTTCTCGGGTGACGATAAGGACGTCGTTGACGATGTGCTCCCAGCTTGGCCGACTGCGACGAGGGCCAGCAAGTGCGGCAAACGAAGACCCGCAATAGACGCATTTGGTATCACGCGCAATGACCTCGCTTTCTAGCCAATCTGGGATATTCCAACGATTCAATGATTGGGTTTCCTTATCGCTGGTGAGGCGCCTAACACTGGAGTTAAGCGGCGGCGAAGCCGTCCGTCTTGAACGAACTGTTAGGCTGCACGAGTTTTACGTGCCTCAATCTCTAACAGCCAGTGTAAAAGCATGAAGAACAATGTGCCAAAACCAAAGCCAGCGCCAGCAGCAACCAGAGAAAATCCTAATAGAAATGCGAAGACCATGACTGCAACACCGCCGTAGGTTCCGGCCACGATCCAGCCACGGAATGGATAACTGTCTGGTATGCGGTAACGGACATAACCAGCCGCAAGCGCGCCCACTCCGAGCGGCCCGACAAAATGGCCAACCAAGTCATAGTTGACAGTATATTCAAGGCCAAAAAAGTTAAACGCGGACACAAGAAGGGTGATCGTAGTGGTGTAGATGATGCTTTGGTGCAAGACATCGATAGCGTAATGAAACTGGGGCCTTGACCTTCCGGCGAGCCAAAAACGGAGAAAGGCGATCCTTTGCCAGATAGACATGCTCTTCGGATTTTCGATGATGCCCATGCGGCCTAACTACTATTAGGTGTCGAATTGCGGCCTGACTTAGCCGCCTAATCTAAGAAAAGTTCTAGGCGAAACATCAAGTCGGTCTGATGGGGATACCTAGTCCTGTCGTCTAACCTGGTGGCTCCCATGCGCCGACCAGAATGACGGCCTCACGGTCGAATCCTTACATAGGTGCGCAGGGGTGTCTATAAAGGGCGGCGCGCTTCAGTTGTCGTGCAATCGCGCACTCATCGCAGGTGAGCTGACTTGGGCTGGCCGCGTGCGGCTCCAGTCAGGCACATGCTGACTCGAAGCGGCGGCAAGTGAGAGGTGAGGTTGCCCGACAAAGCTGCGAGTACTCAAGCGTGCCTACAGCTTTGTATTTTACATAATATACATTATGCGTACAACACACCCACGACAAAATATGAATTGGGTCACCGGCTACAATGGCCCGCCCAGCGCCGATACCGATACGCATGCCACTGTACGACACTCGCCATCAGCACCCGTTCGCAACTTTCGCTTTTGACGCTACAACTGGAGCCGCGTGATGGACGGCACTCAACTTTCGGTTCTCTGGGGTGTGCCTTTTGTCGGGGTTTTGCTTTCCATCGCATTGTTCCCACTGGTGGCACCAAAGTTTTGGCATCAGCACTTCGGAAAGATCACAGCGGCCTGGGCACTGGCATTCGTGGTTCCATGCATGCTCATGTTCGGTGCCGCCACGGCTGTTGATGGCGTCATCCATGCGATGCTGGATGAATACCTGCCGTTCGTGATCTTGTTGACGGCGCTGTTCGTCGTTTCCGGCGGTATTTACATTCGCGGCAATCTGCATGGCACTCCGGCACTGAACACCGGGATCTTGCTGGTGGGTGCGGTATTGGCCAGTTTCATGGGTACAACGGGCGCCTCGATGTTGCTGATCCGCCCACTGATCCGCGCGAACGACAATCGTCGCAGCAGCGCACATGTGGTCATCTTTTTCATCTTTATAGTGAGCAATATCGGTGGTTCTTTGACGCCGCTGGGCGATCCGCCGCTGTTCCTTGGCTTCCTCAAGGGTGTCGAATTCACTTGGACCGCACGCCACATCTGGCCTGAAACCTTGGCCCTGTTGGTCGTGCTGCTGGCGATGTTTTATGCGCTGGATAGCTGGCTCTACCGCCAGTTTTCACCCAAACGTGTTGATCCGACGCCAGACTCGGTCACGTTCGGGATTGAGGGCGTTGTCAATTTCGCCTTGTTGGCCGTAGTTGTGGCGCTGGTGCTGATGAGTGGGCTGTGGAAGCCCGGTATCAGCTTCGAGTTGCGTGGCGCTCACGTTGCCCTGCCGAGCCTGGTGCGGGATGTCGGTTTGATTGGGGTCATTATTGCTTCGTTGATGGCCACGCCACGTGCGGTGCACGACAACAACCAGTTCAGTTGGGGGCCGATGCAAGAGGTGGCCAAATTATTCGCCGGCATCTTCATCACCATCATTCCAGTCATCGCCATGCTGCAGGCCGGTCTCGACGGCCCCTTTGGCGCGGTGGTGAAAAGTGTGACCAATGCCGATGGTACGGCTAATCCCCTCGCCTATTTCTGGGCCACCGGCATTCTCAGTTCGATGCTCGATAACGCGCCGACCTATCTGGTGTTCTTCAACACGGCGGGCGGTGACGCTGCGACGCTGATGGGTCCGCTGGCCAGTGTGCTGGCCGCAATCAGTGCCGGGTCGGTGTTCATGGGCGCCCTCACCTATATTGGGAATGCGCCTAACTTGATGGTCGCGGCAATCGCAGTCGAACGCGGTGTTCGGATGCCGACTTTCTTCGGCTACATGCTCTGGAGCTGCGTTATTTTGCTGCCCTTGTTCGCCCTAGTGAGCTGGATTTTCTTAGGCTGACAGTTCGGGAGCTGAACCAGCTGCGCTGGGTTTGATCGCACCGCGCTGGTGCGATCAAACCGAGCGCAGCGGCGGCCTACTTCGCTGCTTTGGACTCGGCGATAAAGGCGTGAATATGATCGTTCAGTACCGGCAGCGGCACTGAACCCACACGCAGCACGGTGTCGTGGAAAGCGCGAATATCGAAGTTCTCGCCGAGTTCCTTTTCCGCTTCAGCACGAAGCTCAACAATCCGGATTTCACCGAGCTTGTAGCTCAGCGCTTGCGCCGGCCATGAAATGTAGCGATCCACTTCCGTGGTGACTTCGTGCTCGGAGAGTGCGGTGCGATCGCGCAGATAGGCCAGCGCTTGCTCACGGCTCCAGCCTTTGTGGTGAACGCCGGTGTCGATCACCAGGCGCGCGGCGCGCCACATTTCATAGGTGAGCCGACCGAAATCCTCGTAAGGCGTTTCGTAGATGCCCATTTCCTTGCCGAGTTTTTCGCAATACAGGCCCCAGCCTTCTCCGTAGGCGGAGATGTAATTGTCGCGGCGGAAACCGGGTTGCTCGTCTTGCTCGGTCGCCAGTGCGCCTTGCATTGCGTGGCCCGGATCCGATTCATGCAAGGTCAGCGCTGGCAAGTTGTAGAGCGGGCGCGCGGGCAGGTTGTACGTGTTGACCCAATAAGTGCCATTGCCGCCGCGACCGGCCGTCCAGAATGGTGCGATATCCGGCGGCACCGGCACGATCGCAAAGCGCGCGCGTGGCAGGGTGAAATACTTACCGATAACCGCATCTACGCGCTTGGAAATCCAGGCGGCATGCATCAAAAGCTCTTTCGGCGTTTTGGCGTAAAATTGCTCATCTGTACGCAAAAACTGCAAAAAATCGGCGAAACTGCCCTTAAAATCACTTTGTTCGATTACTTGATCCATCTCGGACTGGATGCGGGCGACCTCGCTCAGGCCGATCTGATGGATAGCCTCTGCATCCAGATCGAGCGTGGTGTATTCGCGGATTTGCTGTTGGTAATAGGCCTTGCCATCCGGCATCGCTTCGGCGGCCAGAGTGGTACGCGCCTTGGGCATGTATTCCTCACGGAAGAACTGCAACAGCTTCGCAAAGGCCGGTTGCAGATGCTCGTTGATCGCTTTCTGAGCGTCAGCCCGCAACTCGGCTTGAACGACGGTTGGAATGGTGCCCGGTATCTTGGTGAGAGGCTCCCAGAATGAGCTGTCCTCGACCGTGTCGACGTCAGCGATCATGGCAATCGACACATCGCGTCCATCCAACACCGCACGCGGCACGCTGAACCCGCGGTCGAGGCCGGCACGCATGTTTTCGATCTGCTGATCAAAGTAGCGCGGCACGTCCTTGAGGCGTGCGATATAGGCGCGATAGTCGTCCACGTTGCGGAACTGACCGCGCGTCATGAAGCCGAGGTTAGACCAGAACGAAGAATCGGCATTGAACGGCATTTCGTAGGTGCGAAAGCGCACTTCAGCGGCAAGATTTTCAATCTGCGGCCGGTAGATCCGGTAGTTGATGCGCTGCTCTGGCGAGAGCTTTTCCTGATCCACCGCGTCGAGGCGCTTGAGCGTGTCTTCCCAAACTTTCAGCCGTGCCTGCTGACTTTTAGCGTCCACATTAGGGAAGCGGGCACGACTGGAGAAATCAGTTTCGTCCTGACTTCTGCCGAACTCCTTTTGTCGCCAGTCCCATTCCTGCTGGTAGACGGCAACAAAGGCAGCATCGGCATCGGCGGTACTGACTTTGTCTTTAGCAAAGCTCAGCGCCGGCAGTACAAGGCACAGCGCCAGCAGCAGCGTTCTCATCGTGCATCGCTCCAAATAAATTCAGTAGATGATGGCAGCAGCCGAGCTGGGATGTCGTGTGCGCAACGTCACCCTGCCCGATGCCGCCACGCATTCAGGCGTTGGCGAAATCGAAGGCCAGCACATCAGCGATGCGGTTGGTGTCGCACATCTCCATCAGCAAACGCTCGATACCAAGGGCGACGCCAGCGCAATCTGGTAATCCAGATGTCAGCGCTGCGAGCAGATGTTCGTCAATCGGCAACTCGCTCTGTCCGCGCGCACGGCGGCGATGGTTATCATTCTCGAAGCGGGCACGTTGTTCGGACGCATCGGTCAGTTCGTGATAGCCATTGGCCAGTTCGCTGTCTCCCAGATACACCTCATAGCGTGCCGCCACGGCGTCACTGCCCTGCCCCACAATGCGAGCCAGTGCGCATTGGCTGGGCGGAAAGCCGTGGATAACGCGGATAACATCGTCCTCGAATTCTGCTTGCAGGCGATGGGTCATCAACAGATCAAGCCAGTCGTCGCGGGATAGATCGTCGGCCTCGATACCGTGATCAGCCAAGGGCGCTCTAAGCTCATCGATGGATGCAGTGAACGCGTCGAAGCCGAACGCGGCTTGATACACGGCGCGATAACTGTGGACTTCGCGTCGTGGGCGGCGATCCACCAGGGCCAATGCGCGCTCGATCAACTCACAGGTTTCCGAGGCCAGATCGATGTGGCTCCAGCCGATGCGGTACCACTCCAGCATGGTGAACTCGGGATTGTGCCGCCGTCCGGCCTCGCCATCACGAAACACCCTGCCCAGCTCGTAGCAATCTCCGATACCTTGAGCAAGAAGGCGTTTCAGCGCGAATTCCGGCGAGGTACGCATCCAGCGGGTGCGCGGTCCACCCTCAGGCAATGGGCCAGAGAAATGCACCTGAAAGCTTTCGATGTTCGGCTCGGTGTTGGCTCCCGCTGAAAAAATAGGTGTCTCCACTTCGAGCACGCCACGCGCAGCAAAAAAACTGCGGATCAACTGGTTGAGCTGACCGCGAAGCCGGAGGGCTTCAAGCACTGATGTGGAGCCGGCGCCCGTCATCGGAGCACGCTCGCAGACTTAGGTGCTCGCGTGTCCCGGCTTACGCGACAGGCTGCGTGCGAATTCACGACTCGTGACTCTCTAAAAAAGCCAACAATTGATTTTCGTCCCACACATCCACACCGAGTTCCCGAGCTTTGTCGAGTTTGGAACCGGCGGCTTCGCCCGCGATCACAAAGGAGGTTTTTTTCGACACGCTACCGGCTACTTTGGCGCCGAGCGCTTCCAGTCGTTCCTTGGCCTGATCGCGACTGAGGCTGGATAAAGTACCCGTGAGCACAGTGGTTTGGCCGGCAAGTGGCTGGGACACCGCTTCGGAATCTGCGGCGGCAGCCACCACGCGGTGCATAAACGCCTCGTCGCGCAGGAGCGATTCGCGTATCGCTGGGTTGGACAGCGTGTCGGCTAGATTGTCAGCCGCCGCTTGCGACAAGCCGGCGTCGAGCCAGCGCGTCTGGTTCGCTGACATAAGCTCATCCACGGATGAAAAACTGCCTGCCAGTTTCTCGATACTGCCGGGGCCGAGCTTGTCTATCTTCAAGTCTTGCAGCAAAGCGCCTAAACCAAAGAGCGGGCGTACCGCTGCATCAGGTGGTCTCTCATCGTCAAAACTGATGCCCGCCGCTAGCAAGGCATCAACGACCTTAACATTCCCAGCCTGGGCAAAAAACGTCACGATCGCGGTGGCCACCTCATCGCCGATATCTGGCAGTGTGCGCAATAAAGAGGCCGGGCAGGAACGAATTAAACTCAAGTTTCCCAGGTACTTGGACAGTGTCTTTGCAGTGTTTTCCCCCACGTGAGTGATGCCTAGCGCGAAGAGAAAGCGCGATAAGCTGCTGCGTTTGCTGGCATTGATGGCTGACAGAATGTTCTCAGCCCAGCGGGTCGCAACCTTGCCGGTTTTGACGGTCTCGGGAGTGTTGCCATCGCGCTCGTCGGCGCGACGTTTCATTTCAAGAAAGTCGTCCAGCGTCAGACGATAAAGATCGGCTGGTGTGTGCACATAGTCGAAATCCACCAAGGCATCGACGAATCGGTCGCCCAGGCCTTCGATGTCCATCGCACGACGCGAAGCGAAATGGATGATGGCCTCCTTGCGTTGGGCGGCGCAGACCAGCCCACCGGAACAGCGAAACGCTGTCTTGCCCTCTTCCCGCAGCAGTTCGGACCCACAGACCGGACAGGTTTGCGGCATTTGCCAGGGCTGCGCTCGCGGTGGGCGATGCTCGGGGATGACGCGCATGACCTCAGGTATCACATCGCCCGCCCTTCGCACGATTACGGTGTCACCCACGCGTACATCGAGGCGCGCGATTTGATCGGCATTGTGCAAGGTGGCGTTGGTAACGGTAACGCCGCCGACCTGCACCGGCGTGAGTCGTGCGACCGGCGTGGCCGCGCCAGTGCGGCCAATTTGAATATCAATGGCTTCGAGCACTGTGGACTGTTCCTCCGCTGGGAACTTGTGCGCGAGCGCCCAGCGCGGCGCACGTGAGACAAAGCCCATGGCATCCTGCAGATCGTAGTCGTCGAGCTTGTAGACGACCCCGTCGATGTCGTACGGCAGATCGGCGCGACGCTCGCCAATGCGCTGGTAATAGGCAATGAGGCCGTCGAAACCGGTGGCAATGTCGACTTCCGGAGAAATCGGAAAGCCCCAATCCCTAAGATGCTGCAAGGTGGCCGAGTGCGTACTTGGCAGATCGAAGCCTTCGACCACACCGATGGAATAGGCGAAAAAGCTCAGGCGACGACGTGCCGTGACGGCTGGATCGAGTTGGCGCAGTGAGCCTGCGGCGCCATTTCTCGGGTTGGCTAGGGTCTTGTCGCCACGTGCCAGCGCTTGCTGGTTGTAGGTCTCGAAGTCCTTACGCAACATGACAATTTCACCACGTACTTCAAGCAGTTCCGGCCAGTTCTTGCCGTGCAACTTGAGTGGGATTGAGCGCACCGTGCGCAGGTTGGCGGTGACATTTTCACCCGTCTCGCCATCACCACGAGTGGCGCCACGCACGAATGCCCCGTGCTCGTAACGTAGATTGATCGCCAATCCATCAAACTTTGGCTCGACGGAGAAAACGGGGTCGGAAATGCCCAATTCACGCTCGATCCGGCGCTCGAACTCGGCCACTTCCCGGAAACGAGTCAAGTCATCGTTTCCGTCCTCGTTGAAGGCATTGTTCAACGACAGCATGCGTGGTTCGTGCTGGACTTGAGCAAAGCCGGATGAAGCGACATTGCCGACACGCTGGGTGGGCGAGTCCGCTGTGATCAGATCGGGATGCGCAGCTTCCAGCGCCTGCAGCTCCCGCATCAGGCGGTCGTAGTCGATATCCGGAAGGGTCGGGTCGTCAAGAACGAAGTAGCGATAGTTCGCCTCGTCAATGCGACGGCGCAGGTCTTGGGCGAGTTCGGCAGGTGACGACTTGATATTCATACAGGGTATTTTAGTCCGACCCTGCCGTGAATTTTCAGCTCACGCCCAGCCCAGGGATGGCGCTGATGGTGTCCGGGTCAAAACCTGAAATCTGGGCAAAGTGACGACCGCGTTCAATGTAGTTTTGATAGCGCGGAAAGCTGGGCGCACCGGGTGACAGAAGGATCACGCCATCCGAGCCCAGGGCTCGTTCGGCCAAGTGCACCGCTTCGGGCAGATCCGGTGCCTCGAACAAGGCAAAGCGACCGCCACGTGCAGCAAACTTCAATCCTTCCGCGATTTTTGGCCCGTTCTGGCCCATGCAGATAATGGCCAGTGGTGGTTCTCGCGCCATGCGCTCAAAAAATACCGACCAGTCGAGTCCGCGCTCATAGCCGCCGACAAGTATGGCCGTACGCCGGTTGGCGTGACAGTCCAGTGCAGCCAGCGACGCGTACGGTGTGGTGCTGATCGAGTCGTTGACGTATTCGCGCCCATCGTGATGGCCGAGAACCTGAAGCCGGTGCGGCAAGGGCTGAAATTTAGTGGCATGTGGGGCCAGCGCCACGGAATCGAAACCCATCGCCTCGATGGCAGTCAATGCAGCGCATAGGTTGGCGCGATTGTGCGCGCCCGGCAATGGCAGTGAGGCCGCATCCAGAATGGCCTCATCACCGCGATAAACCACGCTGCCTCGCACGTGCCAGCCTTGGCGCGCGTTGAACCACCACAGTCGCGCGGCGCGGGTGCCGCCGGCTTCCACGCTGAGATCGGTTTCTGAGGCTAAGCCTTGTAGAGCCGGACGCCGACCGAAGGCCGCAAGGCGTGCGTCAGCCGCGTTGAGTACGAGATGTTTGGGATTGGCTGAGGTCGCCAGCGCCAGCTTGTCGGCGATATAGCGTTCTTCGCTGCCGTGCCAATCAAGATGTTCGGGAAACAGATTCAATACGACCGCAACTTCGGGGGAAATCGCGTCGCGGGTCTGGTAACTGGACAATTCCAGCGAATAGACCTCAGGCGGTACTTCCGTATCGAGTAGTTCCAGCAAGGGCAAACCGATATTGCCGGCCAATGCGGTGCGTGTTCCGCCAGCGCGCAGCAAATGGGCGATCAAGGCCGTGGTGGTGCTTTTGCCTTTGGTGCCGGTGACGCAGAGGGTGCGGGCGTCAGGGTTTTCTCCGAACCAAAGGGCGGTGCCGGACGTGAAGCGCACACCCCTCGCAATCGCCTCTGCGGCAGCGCCGTGATAAGGGCTGATGCCTGGTGACTTGATCACCACGTCGAAACGCGCCAACAGATCTGCTGTCACTTCTTCGTTGAACAAATACAGCGCCGGATCGCCCAACTCCGCCGCTTCGCTCATCTCTGACTGCGAACACAGCAGTGCCAATGGCGTGCGTTGCAGGTGCCAGCGCAAGGCCGCCAAGGTCGCCCTGCCCTCACGCCCATAGCCCCAAAGCGCTACCCGCTTACCTTCAAGTTCGGAAAGTCTCACTGACTCGATTCCACAAGGTTTCCGGAATGCCGTGCTCGCGGTGCGGCTCCAGTAAAGATGTCAAAGACACCGGCTCGATCTGCGGAGCGATGTCGCGATTGAATCGACGTACCAACGCATCCTCGCGCCAAACTGGACGATTGGCCAGTTCAAAAAACGCGGCACGCGCTTCGCGCCCTTCGCCCACACACTCAAAGGGCTTGTGCGCACCGTACTCGATCAGCGCATCGTAACCCGACGCGAGCGATGTCTCATCCAGCAGATTTCGGCCGAAAATTGCGGTCAGGCGTGGTTTGGGCAGAAATGGCGCCAAGGCCAGAAACACGAACTGGCACTTTGGGCATACCCCGCACCAGCGTTGTGTGGGTCGCTCACCACGTAGATGGAAGTTACGGTTGCAACTGGAGAACACCGCGTCGTAACGGTCTTGTTTGGCGAACTGTTGCGCCACCGCCAGTTCGGAAAGTGGGCGCAGCAAGGAGTAGTAGTGCAAGTCTGCGGCAACGTGTTCGCGCACATAAGCAGCGAAGCTGCGCTCGAACTCCCAGCCCTTAGACCATTGGTGGTTGACTTCGCCGGTGCCGGGAATGAGGCTGCCGTAACTGGCTGAGCGTTCGTTTGAGAACACCACTTGATTGGCATCGAGCAGTAAGGCGGCCAGCACGAGAATTGCTGAATTGACCGCGGTTACGGGGATATGACCGTTCCATGCGCCTTGTTTGTTGAACTCGAATAGCTCAGGTGCCAGCTGCCTTTCGATTTGTACCACCGGTAGCTCAGTGTGCTCGGCGCAGACACGAATCAGGGGCGAGGCACCAATGAAGCTGACCGATTGTTGTACCCCAAGCGCCCGCAGAGCCTCGATTGAGACCAAGGAATCTTTGCCACCGCCGATGGCCGTTAGGGCGTGCTCGGCCAATCCCAGTCGCGGTGCCTGCGGCGCGCTGCCGGAGCTCTTGAGCTTGATTTTGCCGCGCAGAGAAAGCCCGTTGCGATAGGCAAATTCGCCTAGGCCGTTTTCATAAACCGAGCTCACCAAGTCGGCCAGAGAACCATCCAGCGGCTCGCCGTCGACGTGCAGGTTTGCAGGTACGGCCGCCTTGTAATAGCTGACGCCGGCAAGCAGATGCAAAAGCCGCAAGGCGATCGCCACGGCCTGACGCCGGCTGGCATCAAGCTGAAACGGTGCGCCGGGAATCTTGAGGGTTTCGATTAGTTCGGGGCCATCATCAAAGGCGTATACCAGTTCGACCCGTCCGCTGACCTCATCCAACGTTGCACGCACGAAGCGGAAGCACTGGATCGCATCACGGCGAAACACCCAATCTTCGTTGGCCGCTTTTTCTGGTGTTTTCAGCTCAGTCATCCAGCACACTCTCCATTGGCAAGGCTCGCAAGTTGTAGGTCGAGCCCATCACCGCACCATACGCACCGGTCGTGCTCACGAGCAAGATGTCGCCCTCGCGGGTCGGTGGCAGCCGACGGTGCCGCGCCAACACGTCACCACTTTCGCAGATCGGCCCGACGATGTCGCAAACCTGCGTTGACGGCTCATGCAGACGCGTCAGATTCACAATTTCGTGACGTGCGTTGTAGAGCGCCGGACGCAGCAGTACATTCATGCCGCCGTCGACGCCGATGCGAGTGACACCTTCTTTTTCAATCACTTGCGTCACTCGCAACAATAAAGCGCCGGCCTCGGCCACTAAGTATCGGCCTGGCTCCATCCACAGCGCGTAGTGCGGACATAGTGTTTTGGCTTCCGATAGCGACTGTGCCAGCGCTTCGATATCGAAAGGATTGGCTTCGGGTTTGCGATCCACGCCAAGTCCACCGCCGAGATTGAGCGCTTCGACTGAGCCGAGCCGATCTGCAGCCGCCGCGAGATGACCAAACACATCACGCCAATGCCCTGCATCGGTAATTCCGCTACCCAAGTGAGCGTGCAAGCCAAATATGCGAGCGTCCACGGCTCGTGCGGCTGTGGCGAATGCTTCCACTTCTTCCAAGCCCAAGCCGAATTTGCTATCACTGCCGCCGGTGCGGACCTTGTCATGGTGGCCTCGACCGTAGCCCGGATCGAGTCGCAGCCACACGCTGCGGCGGCGAAACAGTTCAGGCCAGTGCGTGAGTGGATAGATGCTGTCGAGCGTGACCCAGACATCGTGCGTCAGTGCAACCTCGTACTCGGCCCTGCCTGCAAAACTTGGGGTGAACAGCACGCGGGTTGGATCTAGGCCTGGGAACAACGAGAACACGCGTTCCAGTTCACCGCTGGAAACACATTCAAAGCCAAATCCTTCAGCCTCTAGGGTGCGCAAAACATCAGGGTGCGAGTTGGCTTTCATCGCATAAAAGCGTCGATCCAAGGCGCCGATTTGACGCAGCTCGCGTGCCCTCTCGCGGACGGTCGGCAAATGGTAGACGTAGGCCGGTGTGCCCGTTTCAGCGCGTGCCAGCAGCGATTCACGCCGTGATTGCCACCACGGATCGGGTACCGGCTCATCGCCGCGTTCCAGTTCACGCCAACTCGGGCCGAAGACGAGCGAGTCTTCGACCGGCATGGCCTGAGCTTGGATCAGGAGTTCATGCAAGCGCGGCAACATGCCGTCGATCAGGCTTTCATCGACCACAAAGGTCAAGTTGAGATCGTTCGAACTTTGCGAAATAAGATGCACCCGCTCGCGCCCGAACGCGGCCAAGACGTCGGATAATTTATGTAAGAGCGAGCGCATGCCGCGCCCGACCAAGGTGATCGACGCGCAGGGAGCGATCACTTTGACGCGGCACACTTCTGCCAGATCCGCGCACAGGCGTTCCAGTACATCGGAATTGACCAGATTGTCAGATGGGTCGAGCGACACGGTGACGTTGGCTTCGGACGAGCCGATCAGATCAACGGACAGCCCATGGCGCTTGAAACGCTCGAACACATCCGCCAGAAATCCGACTTGTTGCCACATGCCGATGCCATCCATCGACACCAGCACAATCCCGCGCTTGGAACTGATGGCTTTGACGCCCGGCGCCGCATCAAGCTGACGCGGGCCGATCACGGTGCCTTCGAAGTTCGGACGCGAGGTGTCGCGAATCCACAGCGGCACGCGCGCCTCGCGGCACGGCGAAATGCAACGTGGATGCAGAACCTTTGCGCCGGTGGATGCGATTTCCTGCGCTTCCTCGTAATCCAATCGGCTTAACAATCGTGCTTGCGGCACTTGGCGCGGATTGGCGCTGAACATACCAGGCACATCAGTCCAGGTTTCGACTCGTTCTGCGCCCAACAATGCGCCGAGACAAGCGGCTGAGGTATCCGAGCCACCACGCCCGAGAATGGCGGTTTTGCCGGCCTCATCCGCGCAGATAAAGCCTTGAGTAATCAGGCTGTCGCCTTGTTGTGCGTAGGCCTCGCGGAAACCCGTAGCCGGCTGGATGATGCAGTTGACCGAAAGACGCGAAGCCCACGCGCTCTGATTGGGCAAGTTTGCAGCGCGCAAGAAACGGCGTGCATCGCTCCAGCCCAGTTCCACGTCTTGGGTAGCGAGATAGGCGGAGCCGAGTCGGCTGGAAAACAGTTCACCTAGCGACAGCAACTCAGCCTGCCAGTCCAAATCCGCTGTGACCGCGCGGGGATCGTTCGCCAGTGCTTGCAGATAGGCGATGAGATCACCCACGACGGCGTCTGCATCCAGCCCAAGCTCACTGGCAAATTTGCGATGTCGGTTTTCCAGTGCGCTCGTTTGCGTCTGCCGACTCGTGCTGTCGGTCTTGGTTTCGCACAGCGCAGCCAAGGCATTGGTGATGCCGGAAACGGCCGATACCACCACCAGTACCCGATAGCCCTCGGATTTGCGTTTCGCCACCAGCGTTCCAATCGTGTCCCAACGCGTCCGGCTCGACACACTAGTGCCACCGAACTTCATCACGACCCACGGTGCGTGCAATGCTCCGTGCGATTCTGGTTGCTTCATGTTGATGCCTGTCTGGGGGCGGCTGGAGAACCACAGGCGCAGATCGTCGCCATGTGACGACGATTATGGGTCAGGCTGTGATGCATTGCAGCATGATCGAGCGGTAAGCGATTTCCGATTCGCGCTCAGGCTGCCACATCGATTCGTGCATCGCGCCGTTGGGTAGCGGCATCCAGAAAGGCCTGCATCAAAGGATCTGCCGGCAGCAAGCTGGCATCACGACCATCTTGGAACTCTGGATGCCATTGCACCCCGAGCACAAAACCATCGCCGCGGTGCGAAATCGCTTCGATCACGCCATCTGGCGCCCATGCCACAGCGTGCAGATCTTCACCCAACTGCGCCAAGCCCTGATGATGGATCGAGTTAACTCGTCCGTGGGTGAGTCCGCCGTACCAATGCGACAAGCTTGAATCGGCGGCCAGGGTGACGGCGTGATGATGCTCGTCATAGGCCGACGGGTGGACATGGGAAACCTCACTTGCGCCTTGCTTGAGCAGATCCTGAAAGAGCGTTCCGCCGAAGGCGACATTGATCAACTGCATGCCACGACAGATTCCGAAAACAGGCTTACCGAGGGCGTGAAAGCTGCGAATCAGGTCGAGCTCAAAGGCATCTCGGATGGGATCGGGTTCGCCAATAATGTGCAGGTGAGTTTGGCCGTACAGCTCTGGGGCAAGATCCTTGCCGCCCTGCAATACGAGCCCATCCATTGCGGCCGCGTAATCACTCGCCCCAACCTGCCCTGTCCGCAAACCGCCAGCCAGTTCCGGTGCCGGTAGCATCATGCACAGCGCCCCGAGCGACTGGATCCAATGCGCGACCGACTGTTCCATGTATTGCATCGCCTTGTCGTGCATCCCCATTACGGCCGGGGCCGGATGACGGATACGAGGCGAAACACCAATCATTAAGGGGCGTGTGGACATAGCGCACGACAAGAGAGGAACCCGCCGCGAAGTTTAAGCGATCGCGTAGGGTTCTGAGCCCACGTTCATCACGGGATCGGATTCACATCCACTTGCACCCGCAGACGCGGCCCGGGCGGATAATCGGTGACGGTGTGGTAGATCCTGCCCTGATAGCGATAGGTCACCTCGTAGCCGGTGATCTGCTGCTCGTCCCGGCGATAATCGGAGCGCGGTGCGCAGCGACGCTCATAGCGCGTGTACTCGCGCCCGCCTTCGTAATAGCCGCCTTGGGTGTCACGCGTCATCGAGTAGCCAAGCATGGCGCCAGCAGCGGTGGCGGCATCCCGACCACTTCCGTGACCAAACTGGTTGCCGATCACGCCACCAACAATGCCACCCAATATCGCAGGTGTACGAGGGCCGCGCTGACGCGAATAGCGTGGCGGCTCGCGATAGGTCACAGGCTCGTCCCAGCACTCAGTTTGGTACTGAGGCCGCTCGACCATCTGGATGATGGGGTCCACCCTCACCACTTCGGCATAGTCGTAGACCGGTTCGGCGTAGCGATCCCAGCCTTGAGCCATGGCAGGTGTCGCGGCCAATGTGGCCAAACCCAACACAGAAACGATAGCTAGCAGTCGTGTGCGCATGAAGCGATCCTCGTAATACGTTTAGTGTTGCGTCATTGCACGCTAGGCAAAAGGGACTTAATCGGCTGTGAACCCACCCTTGTCGTTCAGGACGCGGCCAGCGCCCGAACCGCATCCATTCAGGCAGCCACTTCGTCCGCTGGCAAGGCGCGACGCTGGCGAACTGCCTGATCGAGTCGTTCCAGCACCGCGACGCTGTCCTCCCAGCCGATGCAGGCATCGGTGATGCTCTGTCCGTAAACCAAGGGGTGACCAGTTACCACATCCTGACGACCACCAAGCAGATGGCTCTCCACCATGACCCCGAGAATACGGCGATCACCGGCCTCGACCTGGCTGGCGATGGCATCGATGACGCGAGGTTGGTTTTCCGCCTTCTTGCCACTGTTGGCGTGACTGGCATCAACCATCAGTCGTGGCGAAAGTCCTGATTCTTCAAGCAGACGCGCGGCATCCGCAATGCTTTGAGCGTCGTAGTTTGTCTCCCGCCCGCCGCGCAAAATCACGTGGCAGTCGTTGTTGCCGGTCGTCGTGACGATGGCCGTTTGTCCGTTCTTGGTCACCGAGAGGAAGTGATGACCGTGCGACGCCGCTTGAGCGGCATCCACGGCGATCTTCACGTTGCCGTTGGTGCCATTTTTGAAGCCGACAGGACACGACAAGCCAGAAGCCAACTCACGGTGAACTTGGCTTTCCGTGGTGCGCGCACCAATTGCGCCCCACGCCACTAGGTCAGCCACATACTGCGGCGAGATCATGTCGAGAAACTCGGTGCCGGCCGGCAAGCCAAGCGCGTTGATGTCGCGTAGCAGTTTGCGTGCGATCAACAAGCCCTCATCGATGCAGAAGCTGCCATCCAAGTACGGGTCGTTGATCAAACCTTTCCAGCCGACCGTGGTGCGTGGCTTTTCGAAATACACCCGCATCACAATTTCGAGCGTGTCGCTGAAGCGCTCCCGCTGCTGTGCCAGTCTCCTCGCGTAGTCCAACGCCGCAACCGGATCGTGGATCGAGCACGGCCCGATGATCACCGCAAGGCGGTCGCTACGCCCATGCAGGATGCCATTGAGACTTCGGCGGGCATCATTCACGGTTTGTGAAACCACATCGTCGCAGCTCACCTTGGCGATCAACTCCGCAGGCGTGGGCAAAGGGTCGATCTGGTGAATACGAAGGTCATCGGTGTTGCGGCTCATGCGTGACTCCATGGTTTTGGCCCGCTCAGCGGCCATAAAAAAAGCCGCCTTGGGCTGGCGGCTTTTTCGGGGAGGTAATGTGGTTCTTTATCAGCAAACACGAATTCCACGCAGCGCCAGCACCGGGATGCAGGAGGTAAAAAAGTACCAATAGCGGCGAGCGATAGAGTTCATGGATGCATTGATAACACAGTTTGAGACAAAGTGAAAAGGACGAAAAAGAGCTAAGCCAGCACGGTACGTCACGGCCCGTGCTGTCGATCTGGATTGAGGTGTGCGATGAGTAGCATTGCCATGTAAAGCGTGCTTGACACAGCATTCGTCCGTCTTTACCATTTATGTCAAGTGACCTTTACAGCGTGAGCTTCCCATGTCTGATCAAACGCCCCACCGCGCCTTAGGCGTTACATTTTTCAGCATTGGCTGCTCATTTTTCGCTTTCGGCATAGCGGGGCAACCGAGCTTCATTGCTTTGGGTGCGGCTTTCCTGAGCTTCGGATTGCTGGGCTTAGCCAAATCCCACAAGGCGCATTGATCGATGCGCAGCATGGCCCGCGCCCAGCGTGTGTTTGTTCTCTTCGCCCTGCTACTAATGGCGTGCGGCGGCGCGCTGTTGTTGATTCCCTCTGTGGACAGCACGTTCGCCGGCATACTGATGGGGGTCGGCGTCGGTCTGTTATTCATCGTCATTCTGAGTAAGTTCCTGCCCGACCCGGCTGAAACCGCGTCGACCAAGGTGCAACAGCGATACTCGCGTGAGTTCGTTCCGGCGATGACGGGCTATGTGCTGGTGCTGCCGGTTTCGATCTGGCTGTTGAAAAGTGTCGAAATGAACATGGGCTGGCGCGCCGCCGCCGCATTACTTCCCGTAGTGCCGATGGCACTGGTGTTGCGTGCATTCATCCGGTTTGTTCGCCGGGTTGATGAAATGCAGCAGCGGATTGAGCTAGAAGCTGTCAGCATCGCCACCGCCGTCGTATCGCTGGCGTGGATGTCGGCTGGTTTCCTCCAGGCGGCCAAGGTGATCAATATCTCCGGAGCCGTAGCGATGCTCTGGGTTTTCCCAGTCATCTGTTTGGTTTACGGCATCGCCAAGGCCATCGTGTTCCGGCGTTACCAGTGAAAAATAGGCTGCGCGAGCTACGTGATGCGCAGGCTTGGTCACAAGCGGAGC
>CAJDVW010000010.1_pt1 | contig 22171 bp, 14 predicted proteins | sample 7391471 | NCBI WGS metagenome assembly CAJDVW01 (sample SAMEA7055714, study PRJEB34461) | soil metagenome | biome: terrestrial ecosystem; feature: Peninsula; material: soil | place: Antarctica | collected 2016
CACAGGCTTTGGCATTTCATGTCCAGATTGTGGGCGCGGACTTGATCGATTCAATCAACATTTTTCAGGCCACGATGCGCGGCATGCGTGAGGCCGTCATCGGTCTGGCGATTGCTCCGACACTCGCTCGTATTGATGGCAACAAGATTCCTCCTGACCTTCCGTGCGCGGCAGAAGCATGGGTGGGCGGTGATGGACGCGATGCCGCTATTGGCGCGGCCTCGATATTGGCGAAAGTTACCCGCGACCATTACATGTTGGAGCTGCACCAGCGCTGGCCGCAGTATGGCTTTGACCGCCATAAAGGTTATCCCTCACCGCAACATCTCGCGGCCCTGCGCGAATACGGCCCGTGCCCTGAGCATCGCCGTAGCTTTGCGCCGGTCAAAAATGCGATGGATCGTGATTTGTTGGCTCCCTCCGAGCGGCATCCGACACAAGAAAGGTGAAGGGCAACGCGTCCGGTCGTGCGGTGTGAAAGCGCGAGCTGTCGGTATAACCATTGTCAACGTTGGAAGACGAGCTACCAGTGCACGCCGCGCCGTTCAGGGACGAAGGACTCATGCGGCACTGCACAATCGGCTCGGCGACTGATAGCATCGGCACTTCTCTCGCCAAGACGATCCTGCCATGTGCTCCATACTCGGCATTCTTGATATCAAAACCGATCCGGTGGTGCTGCGTGCGCAAGCGCTGGAGCAATCGCGTCGCATGCGTCATCGCGGTCCAGACTGGTCGGGCATCTACGATGACGATCGCGCGATCCTGGTGCATGAGCGTCTTGCCATCGTGGGTGTGGATAGCGGCGCGCAGCCATTACGCAGCTTGGACGGCGGGTTGGTGCTGGCCGTTAATGGCGAAATCTACAACCATCGCTCGTTACGTGCTGAGCACGAACGTGACTATGCATTCCAAACCCATTCGGATTGCGAGGTCATTCTGCCGCTGTATCGCGCTGGCAGTGACTCGGCCTCAGTGTCTGCTTGGCTAAATCGGCTTGAAGGCATGTTTGCCTTTGTACTGTGGGATGCGGCGAACGGGACTTGGCTGATTGCGCGTGATCCGATCGGCATCATTCCGCTCTATTACGGCCACGATGGGTACGGCAACCTGCATGTAGCCTCGGAAATGAAGGCGCTGGTCGGCATTTGTCGCAGCGTTGAGGAATTCCCGCCGGGTCATTTCTGGCGCAGTGGAGAGGCGGAGCCGATTCGCTACTACACACCGCGCTGGCGCGAGTATGCGGCTGTTGCCGGGGCTGAGTCGGATCGCGGTCAAGTGCGTCACGCGCTGGAATCGGCAGTGCGCAGCCACATGATGAGTGACGTTCCATACGGGGTGCTACTTTCCGGTGGATTGGACTCCTCCCTGATCGCAGCGATCGCAAAGAAGTACGCCGCTCGCCGGGTAGACGAAGATGGACGCACTGAGGCGTGGTGGCCTCAATTACACAGTTTCGCAATCGGTCTGCGTGAATCACCCGACCTAAAGGCCGCGCGTGAGGTCGCTGCCCACATCGGCACCGTGCACCATGAGTTGGACTTCACCGTGCAAGAGGGGCTGGATGCGCTATCCGATGTGGTTTATCACCTCGAAACCTATGATGTGACCACGATTCGGGCGGCGACACCGATGTACCTGATGGCACGTCGCATCCGCGCCATGGGCATCAAGATGGTGCTCTCGGGTGAGGGCTCGGATGAGATTTTTGGCGGCTACCTCTATTTCCACAAAGCCCCAAACGCACAGGCGCTGCACGAAGAAACGGTACGCAAACTCGACGCACTGCATCAGTTCGATTGTCTGCGCGCCAACAAGGCGATGGCGGCGTGGGGCGTTGAGGCACGGGTGCCGTTCTTGGATCGTAATTTCATCGATGCTGCAATGAATTTGGATCCGGAGGTCAAACTTTCAGGTAAGGCGCGTGGACGAATGGAAAAGCAGTTCCTGCGCGAGGCCTTTGCCGGTTACTTGCCTGATCAGGTGCTGTGGCGGCAGAAGGAGCAATTCTCTGATGGCGTGGGTTATTCGTGGATCGACTCGCTGAAGGCGCACGCCGAGCAGCGCGTGAGTGACAGTGAGTTGGCTAATGCGCGTTTCCAATTTCCCTACAACACGCCGGCAACCAAGGAAGCGTATTTCTACCGCTGCCTGTTTGAACGTCATTTCCCAGAGACTTGGGCGGCTGAGTCTGTGCCAGGTGGTCCCTCGGTGGCCTGCTCGACGGCGGTCGCACTGGAGTGGGATGCATCACTGAAAAACGTCGTCGATCCATCCGGTCGATCGGTGCAGTCTGTGCACAACGACGCCTATTGATCGCTGGCGAGACACCTGGCCACTACAGTCGGAAGGCAGTGCGCTTGATGTGGGCAAGACGAGCACGCAGGTGACACGCACGGCGTGCTTGCTGCTTGCTATGCTTGCCACCGGGCCGATGCGCGCAATCCGCGGGCGAGGGTGGTCTTCGTGATGATGGCGAACAAGACAAGACTAATAACAGGGCAAGTAAAGCGTTGAATATCTCCGGTTACCGGATTGTGCGGGTGCTGGGTCGTGGCGGCATGGCGACTGTGTACCTCGCCGAACAACAGTCTGTACAACGCGACGTCGCGCTAAAGGTCATGTCCACGACGTTGTTGGGGGACGATCAGTTTGGCGAACGCTTCCTGCGCGAAGCACGCATCGCCGCGCGCTTGCGTCATCCCAATGTCGTGCAGGTGTATGACGTCGGGATCTGCGGCGAATATCACTACATCGCAATGGAATACCTGCCCGGTGGCCCGGTGATGGGACGCGCAGGTGTACCGCGGCCACTCGGATTTTCTTTGTCGGTGGCAAGCCAGATCGCCGGTGCACTTGATTACGCCGGCTCGCGCGGCATCGTCCATCGCGACATCAAGCCTGACAACATCTTGCTACGTGAGGACGGCACCGCTGTCTTGACCGATTTCGGTATCGCGCGTGCGGCGGACGCGGCACGCATGACCCAGACCGGCGCCGTGATCGGTACGCCGCATTACATGAGTCCAGAACAGGCACGGGGGCAGCCTTTGGACGGGCGCGCTGACATTTACAGCCTCGGCGTAGTGCTGTACGAGCTGCTGTTAGGACATACGCCTTATCAGGCCGAAGATTCACTGGCGATCGGCATCATGCACATCACCGCGCCCTTGCCGCAGTTGCCGCCGAACTTCTCTAGTTTGCAGCCGATGCTTGATCGCATGCTCGCCAAGGACGCGGCGCAACGTTATCAAACCGGTGCGGAAGTCGTTTCTGCGATTGCAGCTTTGCAGCGTGGGTCGGGCCTGTCGCGTGAAACCATGATTATTCCGTCGTCCCCTAGCGAGACGCGGCTTGGTATTGACGGCGATGAGCCACTTTTGGGCCGCATAGATGAGGTGCTGCGCGCACCCACACGGATTCGTGCTGGCGCACCACGCCGTCAGCGCGGGCCGTGGGTTTTGGCCGTTGTTGTGTTGCTAGCCATGCTGGGCGGCGGTGTGTATTTCTATCAAGATCGGCTGCGGGATTTATTACCGCAAACACGCATGAATAGCCTCTTGCAGGAGGCTGACAGTGCTCTGCAAGCCGGGCGCCTATCGGGACGAGATGACAGCGCACATGACTTGTACTTGGCTGCGCGTGCACTCGATCCGGACAGCGCGGTGGCTCAGGACGGGCTGCGCGAGGTCGGGCGACAACTCCTGAGTCGCGCTCGTAGCGCGCTTGAGCAGGGCGACCCGGCGCCAGCAACGGCTTTGCTAGCCAATGCCGAGACCCTTATATTGCCGACCGCCGATGTCGCCGAGTTGGCACGCGCCTTGCAAGTGCGCGAAAGCCGTGACGTTGAGTTGGAAACGACGCTGGATGCGGCTGGCAAGGCGGCGGACGCGGGTTTGCTTGATGGCTCCGAACAAAGTGCGGTTGCTCTCTATCGGCAGGCGCTCGCGCGCGATCCAGGTAACGCGGTTGCGGCGGTAGGCTTGCGTCGCGTATTGACCACGCTCTTGGAGCAGGCCGAAGCAGCGATAGCGGCGGGGCAGCTCGAAGATGCTGCAACGCGTGTTGAGCGCGTGGCGGCGATAGATCCCGCTCATCTCGGGCTTCCAGAAGCACGTGCCGGGCTGGCCAAAGGGCGTCAATCCGAAGTTGATGAGATCAATCGCCAGCTCGATAGCGCCGACGCACTGCTGGCACGCCGGCAGTTACTGCCACCGCAACAGCCCAATGCCCTGCAGGCTTATCAGGCCGTACTGGCGCTAGATTCGAAACAGTCGCGCGCGCTCGATGGAGTGCGCAAGGTTGCGGAGACATTGCTAGGTCAAGCGGAAAGACACATCGATGACTATGATTTTGAGGCCGCCCAGAGCCTGATCGGTAAAGCACGGGCACTGTCACCTGCCTTGCCGACGCTGGCCGTGACCGAGCGGCGTTTGGACGAGGTGCGTGCCCGACGTGATCAGTTTCATTCGCGCCAAACACCCAGTCACATCGACTTGCCGACGACGTTACAGCGGGCAAGAGATGCGGCTCAGGCGGGTCAGTTTCTGGTGCCACCGGGTGAGAGCGCTTATGACCTCTATCGTGCGGTGCTGGCGCAGGATTCAGGCAATGCAGAAGCGCGAGCTGGCTTAGCCGGTCTACCCACACGCGCCATGCAGAGATTCGAAGAGGCCATGTCAGCCAATCGTCTCAGTGCGGCGCGTGACGCACTCGATGCACTCGGTGTAATCGCTCCAACCGACTCGCGGCTGCTACCCGCACGGCAGCGATTGGCACGCAGCTTTGTGGCATTTGCAACCGAGCGGCTCGGGGCAGGCGAACTCGAGCGCGCAACCCGAGCCTTCAATCAGGCGCGCGAACTGGATCCAAGTAACGCGGGTCTTCCTGCGCTGCAAGCGCGCTTGGAGCAGGCTGGCGGGTAAGTCGCTTACTGGTGGGTGCCGCTTCGGCGGTACGCAGCTCTAATCGAGCAGGCGACGCAGCGAGGTGCGGGCCGACTCGAAAGAAAAATAGCGTCTGACATTGGCCAATCCATTGTCGGATAGCTGCAGCCAGAGCGTCTCGTCACGATAGGCCCTGATCACGTGTGCGGCAAAATCTTGCGGTGTTTCGGCCACCAAAACATCGCGTCCCGCCTCAGCAAACATGCCTTCTGTCGCGATGCCGGTGGCTACAACGGGCTGTCCGTAGCTCATGCTCATATTGACCTTGCCCTTGACCCCGGCACCGTAACGCAGCGGCGCAACAGCCAGGCGGCAACCATCAAGGAAAGGCTCGATGTTCTCAACGAATCCGTGGAACTTGATCCCTGCTAACTCGCCCAGATTCTTCACCTCAGCGGGTGCCTTGCTGCCAATCAAGTGGAACACCAAGTCGGGTAACTCGGCGTGCACCAAGGGCAAGATTTCTTTTGCAAACCATACGGCGGCGTCGACATTGGGTGGGTGCTGATAGCCGCCGATGAACATGATGTCCTTGCGTGCGGAGAACTCACGTCGACGGCCAAACACTTCGTGCACGTTTGAGAGTATCTCGACCCGCGCACCGGGCGCTTCGCGCGCTAGCAGGGTCTGCTCCACTGGACTGACGACGAGGGTCACGTCGCTGCTGTGGATAAGTGCCAGCTCCTTTTCACGGGTCTTTTCTGCGGTGCGCGCCAGTTCGCTGCTATTGGCCAGTTCTGCGGCGCGTTGTTCACGCAGGTAGTGCAGATCGACGGTGTCGAAAGCCAAGCGCGCCTTCGGCGCGTGTCGACGCACTAGGTCCACATAAGTCGATGCAATGTAGTGGCGTGAGACGAACACCAGATCAAGACGTTTACCGTTTTGCTCAAACCAAGTCACCGGATCAGACAGATAAGGATGCCAAAGCACCTCAACGCCCATCTGCTGAAGCGCGGTGCTATAGCCCTCGACGTAGGCACGGTTGTCAGCAAAGAAGGCGACCGCGCAGCCCTCGTCCAACAATAGGCGCAAGATATTGCACAGTCGCACGGAGCCGGAATCGTGGTCGGGTTGCGGTGTGGTGGCATCAATCACCAACACGCGTTGTTTTGTTCGATGCTGGCGAGCAATGACTATGTCCGTGCCGGCTGCTGGGTGACTGGCCAAGGCCTCTTTCCAGCGTGTCAGGAACTTTTCCTGATTGATCACCTGATAGCGTTTGGTGCCACTCGAGGTGTCTGTGCCCGAACTGATGCCTTCAAAATGCACCACCACCGATGCTGGCTGATACAGCACGCGCAGGCCGGCTTGACGCACCTTCATGGCGAGATCGGTGTCTTCGTAATAGGCCGGCGCATAGTGCGAGTCAAAGCCGCCGAACTGACGAAATAGATCAGTGCGCAAAGCAATCGCCGCACCTGAGCAGTAATCGACTTCGCGCACAAAGTTGTAGCGTGGATCGGCGGGGTCGTCGAAGCGACCGTAGTTCCAGCCCGAGCCGTCCGAGAAGACGATGCCGCCGGCTTCCTGCAGGCGTCCATCCGGGTAGACCAGCTTGGCGCCGACGAGGCCAACATCGCGATGCTGGTCAAAGGTGTCTAGCAGGGCGTCGAGCCAGCCATCCTGCACCGCGGTGTCATTGTTGAGGAACACGACAAACTGGCCACGCGCATTTGCCGCGCCAGCATTGCAGGCGCCGATAAAGCCAAGGTTTTCGAGATTACGCTGATAGTGCAGGCCCGGGATATCCGGCAGAGCCGTGCTGGATTCATCGCTGGAGCAATCATCGACGATGATGATTTCATGCGGGGTGCGGTTTTTCGTCTGGGCCAGCGAGCGCAAGCAGATGAGGGTCGCATCAAGATGGTTGTAGACAGGAATCACAATGCTCGCCACCGGCGTGGCGCTGTTTGGTAGCACGATGCCGGCTGCGTCCGGCAAAGTGGCGGGCACGGGCAATGGTGCGGACTTGAGCGACTTGCCTGGTCGCAATTCGTCGCGAATACGCGCAGCAGTGCCGTTGATACCTCGATTGTGAAGACTGGCGCGGGTGCGACGACCCAATGAACCCAGCCGTTGCCAGCGAAACTTTAATCGGGACAAAAGCTGACTGAACAGCCGATTGGCATGGCGCAAGGGACGAGTCAGACGCCAAGAGCGACTGGCGAGTATCGAGTCGCGATCACGCTGCATGCTGTCGCCGTGCGCAACGGCGGATTGCAGAGAGTTGTTGATGCTCTCGATTTCAGTTTGTTGTTGCGCGTGGAGTTCGCGCAGGTCAGTCAGGTCCTGCTTCAACCCAGTTACCTCGTCTTGCAACGCCAAGGCCCATTGACTGCGCTCATCCAGTTCCACCGACAAACGCTCGACGTGGATGCGTGCGGCACCGAGATCTTTTTCCAGTGACTTTGCCCAGCGCACGCGCTCGTCGAGTTGATCCTGGAGTGCGTCGCCCCAGTCGCCGCGCCGCTCCAGTTCGACTTGCTGTGAACTGATGCGCGCCAAGGCCCGAGTGAGTGTTGTTTCGCTATGCGCCTGTGCCAGTTCAAGCTGATGGCGGATGCCGCGGCCGATGGAATTGTTCTCGTATGGGCCAGCAAAGCTCCCCGCTTGGGTTGCTGTTAGCACTGCTTCATAGGCCAGAGCCATCCGGTCTGGCGTCGCTTGATGCTGAGTCACTCGCAAGCCCAACAACGGCTTGGGTTCCGCCAGCAACTCGGCGAGTTTTGCGGCGATGACGGCGGGGTCTAGTGCCGTCAGTAAGCCATTTTCACCATCACTGATGCGCTCCGCCAAGCTGCCGATGCGGGTGGCGAGCACGGGTACGCCCAAGCTCCACAATTCCGAGAGCGTATAACTGAATGTTTCCGCGACGGTGACCGGAATTAGGGCCAGGTCAGGGGCAATCTGATTGATCAGCGTGGGCAGCGCGTCGCGCTGATAATCCATCTGAACGTGCACACCGGATTGGCCGAAAAACTTCATGCCTGCACGGCCTGCGCCGAGCAGCACCAGCTCAATACGCGGATCGAGTAGGGGAATCAGCCGCGCCAGAAGATCCTCGCCTTTGCCACCGTTGATCCGGCCCAGTACCAATACCCGCAAACCATCACGTGCGGGTGGGATGGTCGGCTTGATCTCGCTTGACCACGCTGCAAGACCGTGTGGAATGTGATGCCAGGGCAGGGTTGCCAAGCGCGGCTCAATGCGTTCGATATTGTGTTGAACCGTTCGGCTCGGGCAGAACATCGGGGTTTGCGCCGCCAGCAGAGCCTCGACATAGTCCTCCCGTAGTTGCCGCCACGCGGCCGGACGACTTTCGGCGAATGGGAAATCCGGGCCAATATCGCTCAAGGCGCCATCCAGCGCTGAAGCCGAGAAGTCCCGTGCGTTATCGCCGAAGTCCTCATGCAGACACGGCCATAGCGGGTAGTAGTCGTGGCAGACCACCGCAGTGGGAAGGCCCGTGTGCAACGCCGCCAAGCCGTGGCCGATGAGCGATGACACAAGAACCTGTCCAACGCGAAAGCGGTGCTGTATCCAATTCAGCACCGCCTCGTAGTCATTGGATGCCAAGGCCGTACTGCCAATGCCCAAGGCTAGCGGCCAAGTGGCGATGGGATCGGCCTCGAGCGTGTCGTACAGATCGAGTCTTTCACCGGGGAGATGGCGCTCGCTGCTGCCGTGCGCCACCAAAGCGAGATGTCGAAAGCCGTGGCTGGAAGCCATCAAGGTTTCGACGAAATGCTGCACACCACCGCCCCATCCATGCAGCACATGCAAAAGAACAGGTTTGTGGTCCCGACCTGCGGGAAGCGGGATACGCCCACGCAACGCGGCAATCCGCTTGCGCAGCACGGCGACTGCGGCGGGTGTGAGCGCTGTAGCGAGGGTCTTGTGTGGTGCTGGGCTCACTGGGGTCGCGTAAAGGCTGTCCAGCAGCGCTGCTTGCTGACCCGGCGCTAGTTCGCCATCGGCCAGATCCGGCGGCAACGAGGCGATAGCCTCTGCCCGCCACAAACAGCAGACGGAAAGCCAGTGACGCACAGGAATGAGCTCGTTTTCACCCAGCATCCAGACGCAGGCGTCGGCGTCGGCCACGCTGTCAGGGCGGTCTAGATCGATGAATGGATCGTGCGAGGCAATCGCGTTGGAAAGCGGCGATATCACATCAAACGATTGCGTCTGTGCAGCACACAATCGCGACCACCATGAGGGTGGCAGGCATGCATCCGAGCCCAGAAGCACAACATCACGCCCCGGATGCGCGTTCGCACAGGCGCGCAAGGCGGTAACCGCCGATGCGCCGGCCGGCGCGTGGAACACGCTGGTTTCAGGCGGAACATCGCTTAGACGCCGATCCAGCGATTCGGCGGGTCGAACCGGTGCGATCAAGCAGAGCACAGGTGCTGCGGGAGAAAAGGTGGTCAAGATGGTCGAGCTCAGGCCAGTTGCAGGCAAAAGGTCTGCAATTATCCTCGCAATCGCCACATCGTGGCCAGTCAACCTCCGATAAACTGTAGGTCGTTCCATAAATCTGGCGTTGCCTTGGCTTCTCGTCGTAACAACACCTCGTCTGGTTCTTCTCGCTGGCGTCCTTGGCTTAGATGGCTATTGCCGCCGGCATTGCTGTTGCTGGGGCTGCTGTTTGGCTTTCTTGGGCCGTATGTCTGGGTTGCCGATCAACAAGTACGTGAAGCGTTTGGCCGTCTGACTTGGCAGGTACCGACCCGCGTGTTGGCGCAACCGCTGGAGTTGGCCGCCGAATATCCTCTGACGGTGCAAGCGCTGGAAACCGAACTGGAGGCCGCGCGCTTTGTGCCCGACCCGGATCCCAAGCGACCCGGAACGTGGCATCGCGACGGCGAGCGTTTTCTAATCGTCAATCGCGGGTTCTCCGATCTGGAAGGCATGTGGCCGGTGCAGCGCATTGATGTGACGCTGGGCGGCGGTCGAGTGCGTTCAGTGCGCGTGGATGGCAAGGCGGTGGCCCGAGTCCGACTCGATCCGGCCCGGATCGCGACTTTGTATGGCGAGGCGCAGGAAGAGCGCCGACTGGTGCGCCTAGACGATGTACCACCACTGTTTTTGACGACCTTACAGGCGGTAGAAGACCGCAACTTCAAGCGCCACATCGGCATCGACATCAAAGGCATGCTGCGCGCCGCGTGGATCAATACGCGCCATGGTGAGGTGCGACAAGGCGCCAGCACCTTGACCCAGCAACTGGTGCGCAACCTCTACTTGACTCGTGATCAACGCATCGGGCGAAAACTTAAAGAAATACTCTACGCGCTGATCATCGAGGCGCGGTTCGACAAGCACACGATCCTCGAGGCCTACGTGAACCAGGTGTACTTGGGTCAGCAGGGCAATCAGGCCGTACATGGTATTTCGGCCGGCGCCGATTTCTGGTTTGGTCGTGATTTGGAGCAGCTTTCCGAGTCTGAGATCGCTCTGCTCATCGGCATGATTCAGGGTCCTTCGGCGCACGACCCAAGACGCCATCCGGACAGTGCAACCGCGCGACGAAACCTTGTTCTGGGTCAGATGCTGGAAACCGGCTTGATTGATAAATCCAGTCATGACGCCGCGCGCGCGCGCGCCTTAGGTGTGACGCGCAGCGGTAGTCTGTCACGCAATCGCTATCCTGCATTCCTAGCGCTGGTGCGCGACCAGTTGCAACGTGATTATGCTCAGGATGCCCTGCGTGGTGCTGGCTTGACCGTGCTCACGACCTTGTCGCCGTCGGCCCAGAATGCAGCCGAAGCGGCAGTGACAAGCCAACTGCGTGCCATGGAACAAAAAGGCCGCCCGGCCTTGCAAGCTGGCGTGGTGCTGACCGACACGCGGCAGGGAGAAATACTGGCGGTGGTGGGCGCTCGCAATCCAGGTGACCATGGTTTCAATCGAGCCTTGGATGCGCGTCGATCAGTCGGATCGTTGTTGAAACCCTTCGTCCATTTGTTGGCGCTGGCGCAACCTGACCGCTACGCCTTGGCCACGCGGGTGGATGATGCGCCGCTCACTGTGCCACTGCCCGGCAACCGCAAGTGGAGCCCGGAAAACGCGGATGGGCGCAGCCACGGCCGGGTCACCCTGCAAGATTCGCTGGTTCACTCCTACAATCAGGCGACGGTGCGCATTGGGCTTGAGGTGGGAGTGGAGCGTCTGGTGCGCTTGCTCGATGTGGTTGCGGCGATAACTGCGCAGCCGCACCCCTCCTTATTGTTAGGTGCGGTCGATCTGTCGCCCTTGCAGATGGCGCAGGCTTACCAGTTCATCGCCTCTGGCGGACAAGTTCAGCCACTGCGGGCTGTGCGCGGAGTCTTGGACCCTAAGGGCGTGCCGTTGAAACGCTACGATATCGCTCCGCAGCCGCGACAACAGGGCGATACCATCGCCGCCCGGCTGGTCTCCCTAGCGTTGCAGGAAACAGCGCGTTCGGGCACGGCGAGTGCCTTGTCATCCTCTGGTTTGGCGTGGTTGCAGCCAGCCGGAAAAACCGGAACCAGCAACGACAGTCGCGATAGTTGGTTCGCCGGATACACGGGCGCTCATCTGGCGGTGGTTTGGGTCGGTAATGATGCCAATCAGCCCACCGGATTGTTTGGATCGACGGGTGCAATGAAAGTGTGGACTGAGTTGTTCCGGCAAGTACCCACGCTACCATTAGTGGTTGACCTCGACGGGCTGGAACGGGCGTGGGTGGATGCGGAAGAATTCGCCACGACCGATGAAACCTGCCCGGGTGCGAGGCAGTTCGCATTCGTAGCTGGATTTCTTCCGCGCGAACACCGCGGCTGTCAGCCGTCGCGTTGGCGACAGTGGTTTGGTGCAGGAGATGGACGATGACAACGATGGTTTCCCCGCGATTTTGGCTTCTGCTCGTTGTGTTGGGCGTGGCGACGGCGTGCTCAGGACCGTCGACCCGGCCGATTGCGGCAGAGGGAACGGATCTGCAGATACCCGAGCGTGACTGGATTGCGGAGGTGCGCACATTGGCAGCAGAAGCTGATGACGGCATCGAGGTGCAGTCCTTGCGTGATCCGCTCGTGATCGATTTGCGTGAAACTGCCACCATGCACGAGCGTGCGGGCGACTTTCCTGCTGCTGATGAGGCGCTGATACAGGCGCTGGCACTCGTCCCAGACGACCCTGAATTGTTGCAATGGCGAGCCGAGTTGGCACTGGCGATGCGACGCCTAGATGATGTGGTGCAACTTGCCAACGCGTCATGGGAGCTGGGGCCGCGTTTAGGTAATTTGTGTCGACGCAACTGGATAGCGATCCGCCTCGCGCGGGAGTTGAGCCATCTGCCTGATGCGGCGGCGGCCGCCGCGGCACAAGGTGAGCGTTGCACCGTGGCGGCACCGGTCCGCATGTAGGTTTGCTTAGCAGGAGTTGCGTGTGAAATTGGACGAAGCCAGCCATGAGGCGCTGGATGTCGGCGGGGCGTTGGCGCTGGCTATCGATGGCTACGTGCCGCGTCCAGCGCAACAGCACTTAGCGGCGGCTGTTGCACAGGCGATCCGGACCAATGGTGAGTTGATCGCCGAGGCAGGAACCGGCACCGGTAAAACCTATGCTTACCTTGTGCCGGCTCTGCTCTCCGGACGGCGCACCATCATTTCTACGGGCACCAAAGCCCTGCAGGATCAGCTTTACCACCGCGATCTGCCGCGCGTGCGTGACGCGCTGGGTGCACGTCTCAAGACTGCACTGCTAAAGGGCCGCTCAAATTACTTGTGCTGGTATCGGCTTGAGCGAGCTAAAAGTGACGGCCTTTTCGCGTCACGCGAGCTTGTGTCGCAGCTGACTCAGCTACATAGCTGGGCCGGGGGCAGCAGCAGTGGTGATCTAGCCGAAGCAGATTTTCTGGCCGACGATTCGCCGCTGTGGCCACAAGTGACGTCTACGGCGGAGAACTGCCTCGGTGTGGACTGTCCGTTCTATCAGGATTGCTTTGTGGTCAAAGCCCGACAGAGGGCGCAGGAGGCTGACCTGGTTGTCGTCAATCACCACCTGCTGTTTGCCGACCAAGCACTCAAACGCGAAGGCTTCGGTGAGATCTTGCCGGGCGCGCAGACCTTTGTTTTGGACGAGGCGCATCAGTTGCCGGAACTGGCAGCGCAATTTTTCGGCACCATGCTGTCCTCGCGTCAGCTGCAGGATCTGGCACGCGACGCACTGGCCGAGTGTGTCGGTGTCAGTGGGGCTGTCGCCGACGTGCAGGAGCCGGCGCGATCATTGGAGCAGGCGCTGCGTGAGTTGCGCGCTGCGATGGAACCACTGCCCACACGTGGTGCGTTGTCGGCTCTGAATCAGAACAGCGCGATCGAAGAATCGATCACCACGCTACGCGCCGCCTTGGCAGACGTCGCCGCTGTGTTGGAATCACTGGCTGAGCGCAGCGCAGGCTTTAAGAGCTGCTCGGAACGCGCGGTTGAATTGCTGGCGAGAACAGAAGGGGTCTTCGCCCAAAAGGACGATACCGATGTGCGCTGGTATGAAACTACACCGCGTGGCTTCCAAGTTCACCGCACGCCACTTGATGTCTCGCAGACCCTGCGCGAGTTTCGTGCGGCGTCGGCTGCGGCGTGGATCCATACCTCGGCGACCTTGGCCGTCGACGGTGGGTTCGGCCATTTTTCTGAGCAGATGGGGATGGAAACGCCAACCACACTGCTCGAACCATCACCATTCGACTATCACAACCAGGCCTTGCTCTATCTGCCGCAACACTTGCCTGAGCCCAACACGCCAGCGCACGTCGAAGCTGTCATCGAGTCCGTTCTACCCTTGTTGGATGCAAGCGGTGGCCGCGCGTTTTTGCTCTTTACCTCGCATCGCGCTTTGCGTATGGCAGCCGAACTACTCGCTGAGCGGCGCGAGTTTTCTCTATTCGTACAGGGCAGTGCGCCGCGCCATCTCTTGCTGGAGAACTTTCGCAACTCGGCCAACGGCGTTTTGCTGGGCGCAGCCAGCTTCTGGGAGGGCGTGGACGTTGCCGGGGATGCCTTGCAAGTGGTGGTCATCGACAAACTGCCGTTTTCGGCACCAGATGACCCGGTGCTAGAGGCGCGTCTGGATGCGATTCGTCAAAGTGGTGGCAATCCATTTCGCGATTGGCAGCTGCCTAACGCCGTCATTGCACTTAAGCAAGGCGCCGGCCGGCTGATCCGCACCCATGCGGATCGTGGCGTACTGGTGTTGTGCGATCCGCGTCTAGTCAGTCGCTCCTATGGCCAAACCTTTCTCGCAAGCTTGCCGCCATTTGCGCGTACCCGCGAGCTGGAACGGGTATTGGGCTTTTTGCGTGAGTGCCGCTTAGCTGCACCGTCCTCCTGACAGGGTTTAGTTTTGTCGAACGTGGGGTGGCGTTACCATGCCCATATCGTTGATATCCCAATTGGATGCTCTGCACGCATGAGATTACTGGCACTGGAAACGGCAACCGAAGCGTGTTCGGTGGCCCTGTATTTGGATGGCGAGGTGCTAGAGCGGCACGAGATCGCTCCGCGCCGTCATGCCGAGCTCGTCCTACCTTGGATCGACGACTTGCTGGCGCAAGCGGGTGTGAGTAAGTCACAACTGGACGCCGTTGCCTGTGGCCGGGGTCCTGGCGCATTTACCGGCGTTCGACTCGCGGTTGCACTCACTCAGGGACTGGCACTGGCATTGGATCGGCCAGCAATCGGCATCTCCACCTTGCAGGTTTTGGCATTGCCGGTCATGCGTTTCTTGGACGCTGTCGATGACCAAACGACGCGGATTTTATCGGCCACCGACGCACGCATGGCAGAGGTGTATTGGGGGGAGTACTGGCGCGACGGGTCGGGCGCGTGGGAATGTCACAGCGGTGAAGCCGTGATTGCGCCAAGAGAGCTCAGTCCAGCCGGCCCTCATGCCTACCGCGGTGTGGGCACGGGTTTCGCTGCAGACAATGGCGCGCTGATCGAAACCTTAGGGGCGCGACTGGTTCACGCCGATGCGAGCGCTTTGCCGCACGCCGCCGATGTCGCGCGACTCGCTGCGGTCGCATTTGAACGTGGCGAAGGCCTGCTCGCTCCTGAGGATCTCCAGCCCGCCTATTTACGCAACAAGGTTGCCTTCACCTTGGCCGAGCGCGGCAAGCCGGTTCCAACGCCGGCACCCTAAATTCGAACACGTCTTATTTTGGTGATCGCAGGTCGTGATCGACCCATCGCTTGAATGGCTCGTTATTTGCGTGGTTGCTGCGGACCGAGGTGTTCCACGCAACGGAACACCACTGATGAGACGCCGGTTGCTCTAGCCGTTAGCGAGCTTTCATGCCTCAGCGAATATGGGCTCACGATCTTTGTATCGGCTCATCGCGTGAGCCAAATAGACGGAACCCAATCCACACCAGGAAAATCACGCCGGCACCCTGCATTAGCATTTTGACTTCATAGGATGCCAAGAGCAGGACGCAGGCGCCGATCGCAGCAAGCCCGAGTACGCGATCACTGCCGCGTGGTTTTCTCGCTTTGGTCCCGACCAGCAAACTCGCGCCAGCAGCGGCGTAGGCCAATACCACCAGCATCACCACCACTTCGATGATGGTTTCAAATTGCGCAGAAACTTTTGGAGACAAGGTGAGCAGCGCAATAACACTCATCGACGCGGCGATGATGAGCAAGCCCCACGCAGCTGCACCGCGCGTGTTGAAGCGTCCAAAGATCGCCGGCAGAAAACCACGCTGGGCCGCACGGGCACCCGATTCGCCGGTAACCAGCATCCAGCCACCGAGCGTTCCTGTGGCTTTCAGTGCAGCGGCAGCGGCAATCACGGGGATGGCCCAGTCGCCAAAGATGCGGCCGGCAACGAGCGCGAAGGGTGCGCTGGAATCAGCCAATTCCTGCGCCGGCATGATACCCATCACCAGCACCGACGAAATGAGATAGACGACACCGGCGATCAACACGCCACCGATCGTGGCCTTGGGGACGTTGCGGGCAGGATCACGCACGATTCCGGCCACCATTGCGCCGGTTTCCAAGCCAACAAAGGCCCAGAAAATCGGTGCCAGTGAGGAAAACACCAGCGACATATCGGATTTGGGCACCGGAGAGCCGGTATTCCAATCGGCACCGGTCGTATTCCAAGCGGATTCGTAGAGCACTGGATCGAAGCTGCCCCAGCCAAAGGTCAATACGACCGCCACCGGCAACAGACCAAACACCACACAAAAGGACTGGAAGCGCGCAATCGGACGCGGGCCGAGCAGATTAATCGCAAACATCATCCAGATCAGGACGATCTGCCCGCTGACTTGCACCGCCGGGTTGTTGCCATCAAAGGGCAGCAACATCACCAGATAGCCGAAAGCGGCCACTGCGATCGCATTGTTGCCGATCCACGAGGACACCCAGTACATCGTGGTAGCGATGAAACTGACATCGCGCCCCAGCGCCGGACGCACATAGTCGTCCGGCGTTTCGAGATTAGGGTAATCCCGTGCCAGTCGCGCGAAGGCGCTACCCAAAACAACGGCGAGCAGGGTGGCAACAAACCAACTGATCGCCGTCACTGCACCCGAGCGCGCCAAAGTGGCCGGCAACAGAAAGAAGCCAGAACCAATCATGTTGTTGGCCACCACGAAAGTAGCCAGCACCGGTCCAATTTTGCGCGCTGGGGTACTCATGGGATTAGCGCTTGCGCAGCTTGCTGTGGTGATAGCCGTACAGGAAGTAGATCGCCATACCGATCGCTGTCCAGCCCATCATCAGACGCCAGTGCTCGGAGAACGCCTGCCAGAACAGGATCATGCATGCGATCGCACCCAGGGGGCAAACCACGATCGCAAACGGCACCCGGAACGGACGCGGCATGTCGGGGCGGGTGTAGCGAAGAACTAGGACGCCAATGCAGACCGTGGTGAAGGCCAGCAGCGTCCCCATCGCAACCAGTTCGCCAAGTACATTCACCGGAAACAGGCCTGCCAGAACCATCGCCAGCACACCGACAATGATCGTGCCGACATACGGCGTGTGATGCTTGGGGTGGACGCGGGCAAATATCTTTGGAATCAGGCCATCCTGAGCCATGGAATAGAAGATGCGTGGCTGGCCCATCAGCATGACCAGAATCACCGAGGACAGTCCGGTGATGGCGCCGATGACCACCAAGGAGCGTAGCCAATCGAGCGAGGGGTAACCGGCCAGCGCGGTGGCGACGGGTTCGGGCGTATCCAGAATACGGAAGTCGGCAATGCCAGTGAGCGTTGCGGCCATCGCGATATAAAGGATGGTGCACACCACCAGTGATCCCAAAATGCCAATCGGCATGTCACGTTGCGGATTCTTGGCCTCGCCCGCAGCGGTCGACACCGCGTCGAAGCCGATGTAGGCAAAGAACACCACCGTGGCAGCACGCATCACACCACCCCAACCAAAGCGGCCGGGGCCTTCGGATTCAGGAATGAAAGGAACCCAATTCTGTGGGTCGATATAGCGGAAGGCGAAGGCGATCACCAGTAAAATCACGGTCACCTTGATTGCCACGATGACCGAGTTCACGATTGCCGATTGCCTGATGCCGACATAGCACAGGTAGCTGACGGCCGCGATGATGGCGATAGCAGGCACGTTGAGGAAGGCACCCGTGGTGGTGAGCTTGCCGTCGACAAAGGTGAACGGTGCGCTGGAGAATGCCGTGGGCAACGTGATGTTGGTGCCGGTCCAGGCCGAAACAAGACGTAGCATTTCGTTGAAATAGCCGGACCATCCAACCGCGACTGTGGATGCTGCAAACAAGTATTCCAGCACCAGGTTCCAGCCGATGAACCACGCCACGAACTCGCCCAGCGTTGCATAGGACAGGCGAAGCCAGCGAACACGAAGCTGAGCATCAGAGCGGGGCCGGCATGGTTAGCGGCGGCCGTGCCGGTCAGTACAAAGATGCCGGCACCGATGACTGCGCCGATGCCCAACATGACCAATTGGCCCGCGGTGAGCGTGCGTCGCAGATGCGGCTCGCCCTCTAGGGAGCCTTCAACCGGCTCGCCAGCATCCACGTGTGGCGCGGCCGTCATTGGCTTGACTGCCAATAGATTCTTCAACATGCGGTGTTCCCCTCGCAAATGACAACTTAATCAGGAAGCGCCGAGGCTAAGCCATCGCGACGCGCACCGAACCTTAACGTGCACTGAGGGCGGCAGCAAGAGCCAGAAGCGGGGCAGGCAGGCATACTTTGACGCTCGACCCATTCCATGCGTTTTCATGACCGCCACTTTCAATTTGCACGCTGCATTGCAGCATTACGCCGAGGCTTCACCGGACGACGCGGAGACGGCCTGGTTATACCTCCATTTTTTGGGCTCTCACCCTGATGTTTTCTCTCGTCATCATCCGCCAGGCCACTTCACCGGATCAGCTTGGCTGGTCAGCGCCGATGGCCATCGCGTGCTGTTAACCCACCACCGCAAGCTGGAACGCTGGTTGCAATTGGGTGGACACGCTGATGGCGATACTGACTTGGCGCGGGTTGCCTTGCGCGAAGCTTTTCGATCTGGATCGGCACCGCATTCCGGCCCGTGGACAAGAACCCGAACACTGGCATTACGATGTGCGCTTTGTGGTGCGAGCGTGTACAGGCGAAGACTTCAGAGTAAGCGCGGAGTCCTTGGCACTGGCTTGGGGTTCGATTGATGAGTTGGCAGTTGATAAATCGCTGGAGCCGTCGATCCGGCGCATGGCAACGCGTTGGTTGGGGAGGGCTGGGCAGGCGAGCATTGAACCCGCAGTCTGATCGGCACTGTTGCTTGAGGGCTTGTCGATCCAGATGCCTTTGTGTTCCAATGTACTAACGCGCTATTACATTGATATGCACTGATCCTGTGAAACGACTCCCCGTTCGTACCCCTTCCAATAACGATGCCGGCCTTGATGCACTGGTCGAAGCATTGTTGGTTCTGCGTAATCCCGCGGACTTGCGCGCGATGCTGCTCGATCTGTGCACGCCAGCGGAACTGGAAGCCATGGCCGATCGCTGGCAGGTGGTGCCTCTGTTGCTGGACGGCTTGCCCTACCGCGACATTCACGAACTAACCGGCGTGAGCGTGACCACGGTCGGGCGGGTGGCGCGTTGTCTCAGCTACGGCGCGGGCGGCTATCGAAAAGCTGCTGAAGGCCTGCAGTCGCATCGACATTGATGCGCGACTGATCCTTCGTTTGCTGTCCCCACATCCCCACTTTTAGAAAGCCCTATGAAACCACGTGATCGCCTGCGTGTTGCCACGCAGAAGTCTGGCCGTTTATCCACCCCCGGGCGTGAGCTTTTGACTCGCTCCGGACTGACCTTTCGGGAAAGCCGTGATCGTCTTTTCTGCTACGGCGAAGTGTTGCCGATCGACCTATTGCTGGTGCGTGACGATGACATTCCGGGGCTGATCGCCGAAGGCGTATGCGATCTCGGCTTTGTCGGTCGCAACCTGTTGGAGGAATTGCGATTGGGTGTGGTGGCTGAGGGCAAGGTGCCGGCTTTCCGAGAGCTGCGTGCTCTGGGCTTTGGTCACTGTCGGCTCTCCATCGCCTTGCCGCAGGAACAGGAATGGACGGGGCCGCAGGATTTGGCTGGCATGCGTATTGCCACCTCCTATCCGAATCTTTTGACGGATTGGTTGAAGCGCAATGGCGTTGCCGCTGAGGTCGTCACGCTTTCTGGCTCGGTTGAAATTGCGCCGCGTCTGGGTAAGGCCGAGGCGATCTGTGATTTGGTTTCGTCAGGCGCAACCCTGGCCGCCAACCAATTGCGCGAAGTAGCGATCATTTTTGAAAGTGAAGCGGTTCTGGTTGGCTCGGACAAGGCCTTTGGCGACGAGCGTGATGGCTTGTCCGAACTCCTGTTGCGACGGCTTGATGGTGTGCTCAAGGTGCGCGATGCACGCTTGTTGCTGCTGCAGACCGATCGCGAAAACTTGATTGAAGTTACTGCGCGACTGCCCGGTGGTGCCGTGCCCAGTGTCAGTGCGCTGGATGGCGCCAGCGATGCGATCGCGCTGCAAGCGGTCTGTCAGGGTGAAGTGACCTGGCAGCACTTGGAAGATCTCAAGCGTGCCGGTGCCCGCAACATGCTGGTGCTGCCGGTCGAGCAGATGCTGCTGTGAGGCCCACGATGCAGATTCATGACTGGAATAAGCTGAGCGAGGCAGCGCGAGAAGCGCTGTTGCAGCGCCCGGTGATTGCGGCGGATAGTGACCTGCGCGCATCAGTGTCTGCACTGATCGGGCAGGTGCGAGAGGGCGGAGCGACTGTATTGCGCGAGCTGACTGCGCGCTTTGATGGGTGTGAGCTGGAAAGCTTCCAGGTACGGCCCGAGGCCTTTGAGCGCGCCCGCAGCGAAGTGCCGTCGGTGCTGCAGGACGCGATCCTCGCGGCCAAAGATCGGATCGAGCGTTTTCATCAGGCCGGAATGATCGCGCCGTATCAATTGGAAACCGCACCTGGCGTCCAATGCGAGCGCATCCTGCGTCCGATCCAGCGCGTTGGTTTATATGTGCCTGCCGGCACCGCGCCGCTGCCATCGACCGCGCTGATGCTAGGCGTGCCAGCGCGTTTGGCCGGGTGTCCAAAGGTCGTGTTGTGCACACCGGCGCGCAAAGATGGAACAGCCGATCCCGCAGTGCTGGTAGCGGCCGAAGCCTGCGGCATCGATCAGGTGTTTGTGCTCGGCGGAGTCCAAGCGATCGCCGCCATGGCCTATGGCGTAGGCGGCGTACAAAAGTGCGACAAATTGTTCGGCCCGGGTAATGCCTGGGTCACCGAAGCCAAGCAACAGGTCGCTGCTGATCCGCAGGGCGCAGCCATCGACATGCCCGCTGGGCCTTCTGAAGTGTTGGTGATTGCCGATGCCGGTGCTGATCCGGAGTTTGTGGCCGCTGATCTGCTGTCGCAGGCCGAACATGGCCCAGATTCACAGGTGCTGCTGGCAACCGACAGTGCTGAGCTGCTGGCCGCTGTCGCTGAGGAGATTGGCCGCCAAACCGCCGTGCTTTCACGCCGAGACATCATGGCGCGCTCCTTGCAACATGCGCGACTAATCCAAGTAACGAATATTGCTCAGGCGATAGAGTTGTCGAATCGCTATGCGCCGGAGCATTTGATTTTGGCCTTACGTGAGCCCCGTCGCTGGGTGGATAGGATTGAATCGGCGGGTTCGATCTTTCTGGGTGATTACGCACCCGAAGCACTCGGTGATTACTGCAGCGGTACCAATCACGTGTTGCCAACCTACGGCATGGCGCGCGCTTGGAGCGGGCTGTCGGTCGCGAGTTTTCAGAAAACCATCACGGTGCAGGAGGTCAGCCGCGAAGGCTTGCGCGCGATCGGCCCGGATGCTGTGACCTTGGCGCGTGCTGAACAACTCGATGCGCACGCCGCAGCGGTGTCGCGGCGCTTGGCGCGTTTGGATGGCGCAGCGTGAGCAGCTCAATCCTTGATCTGGTGCGACCTGATCTGCGTGATTTTGGCGGCTATGGTTCAGCGCGACGCAGTGGCGTGTCCGGCTCGATCTGGCTCAATGCCAATGAGAGTCCGCGCGCCAATCCAGCCGATCTCAATGCCGGTAGTCAGCGCTATCCATCGCCGCAACCCGAAGCCTTACGGCAGGCTCTGGCGCGCCTCTATCAGGTGAGCCCGGATCAACTGTTGATCGGCCGCGGCAGCGACGAGGCCATCGATCTTCTGGTGCGCGCCCTGTGTCGGCCGGGTCAAGACGCGGTGGTGATTTCCAGTCCGGTGTTTGGCATGTATGCGGTCAGCGCGCGGCTACAAAATGCACCCTTGATTGATGTGCCACTGGACGACGACGACGCTGGATTCCGGCTCGATGCCGTGGCGCTGGCCGAAGCTGCTGAACGCCATGGTGCGCACCTGGTGTTTGTCTGCTCCCCGGGTAACCCGACCGGTCACGCGATATCGCTCGACGAGATTGCGCAGTTGGCTACGCGTCTTGCAGGCCAGTCCGTGGTGGTGGTGGATGAGGCCTACGCTGAGTTCGCTCCCGCCGGCACACCGTCAGCAGTGAGCCTTCTCCCCGGCAGGGAACGCCTCATCGTGAGTCGTTCGATGAGTAAAGCGTTCGCGTTTGCCGGAGTTCGGCTCGGCTATCTCGCTGCAGACCCCGCGGTGATCGACGCCTTGCGGCTGGTTCGTTTGCCGTATCACCTGTCTGCGCTGACCCAGGCGGCAGCGCTGGCGGCT
>CAJDVW010000052.1_pt1 | contig 21803 bp, 21 predicted proteins | sample 7391471 | NCBI WGS metagenome assembly CAJDVW01 (sample SAMEA7055714, study PRJEB34461) | soil metagenome | biome: terrestrial ecosystem; feature: Peninsula; material: soil | place: Antarctica | collected 2016
CTTGCCCGATTATGGCCGCCGCTATGTGCCGCTTATCCCCAAGGTCCATGCCGCGCTGGATGCGGTTTGGGCACACCTGGACAATCCGGCAACGCCCATACCCGACAGTCTGCCCTGAGCTCAGCTGCCCTGAATTCAGAATTACTCAACCTCGATCCGCACGTCCACGCGCAGATTGACCGGCAGCGGCGCGCCCGGCTCGAGTTCGATCAGCGCCTCGAGCGTCTTTGCGGCGCGGCGCTGCGTGGGATCGTCGGACAAAATGCTGCGGCTGCCCATGCGGCGCGCCAAACGCACTAACCGGCCCTTGAACTCCTGACCGGGGAAGGCATCCGAGCGCACCGTCACCGCTGCACCGACCTGCACCCGACCAATATCGAGCTCATCGATCTCAGCGCGCACTCGGAGCTGCTCCATATTGCCGATCGCCGCCAGCGGTTCGGGCGAAAGCGCGGTGACGGTTTCGCCGGCGTTGAGCACACGCTTCAATACGATGCCGTCAATCGGCGCGCGGATGCGCGTCTTTTCCAGCTCGGCCTGCGCACGCTGTTCTTGCGCGCTAGCTGCAGCCAGCGCGGCTTCTCCCACCGCCAAATCTTCCGCCCTCGTTCCGGCCAGCAGCAAAGCCAATTGCGCCTCGCTGCGTTCGCGCATGGCGGCAGCCGTTGCAAGGCCGGTGCGCGCTTCTTCCAGCAACTCTTCTGATACCAGACCCCGCTCGGCCACTTGCTGACGACGGGCAAGCCCAGACTGGGCCTGCTGCTGCCGAGCGACCGCTTCGTCGCGCTGCGCACGCACCGCACGGATTTCTTCGGTTCGCGCACCATTGCGCAAACGCTCCAGCTCCGCCTGCCGCATCGCCACCTGAGCGTGCGCGGCAGCCAAACTTGCCGTTTGTTCTGCGTTTTCCAGCTCGGCCAGCAACTGCCCGGTCTCGACCACATCGCCCTCGTCAACCAACACCCGTTCCACCCGTCCGGTGAGCTGAGGGATGATGAGGCGCTCTTCGCCTGCAGGCTCGACCACACCGCCCGCATTCACGTGCGACCCCAGCGCCACCGACTGCGCCGGGGTGGGGCTGCGTGAGCACGCGGCGAGCAGTACCAGCATCAGTAGCCAGATGCTTCGTTCAAAGATCATGCGAGCACTCCATTTGCGTGGCTCAAGCGGCCATCCTCCAGATGCAGCACGCGATCAGCGAAGGCCTCCACCCGCGGATCATGGCTGACGATAAACAAGGCGCAACCACGGTCGTGCGCGAGCTTTTGCATCACACGCACCACGTCCTGTCCGGTCTGCCCGTCCAGCGCAGCGGTCGGCTCATCGGCCAGCAGGATACGCGGCTCACCGGCCAGCGCACGGGCGATAGCAACGCGCTGCTTCTGCCCACCGGACAGCTCCGCCGGGAAGCGATATGCCAGTTCACCGATGCCGAGTAAATCAAGCAGCCGATAGGATTCTTTCCACATGCGGGATTTCTCTACCGCCTTCAGATCCAGCGCAATGAAATACAAAGCCGAAGTCGCGTAGTCGTAGATTGGTCAATTGCTCCAAGGACAGGCCGCTCAGCGACCGTCCACGGAGCACGACTTGTCCGCGCGTGGGCCGCAGTAAACAGCCCATCACTTGCAACAGCGTGGTCTTGCCGGAACCGGACGGGCCAAGCATTAGCGTGACTTGATGCGGGCGCAGTTCCAGCTCGACGCCACGCAAAGCCTGCACGGCGGTTGCTCCGTGGCCATAGGTGACCTCGACTTGCTCCAGTCGCAACAAGGGCTCGGTGCTCATTGGAACACCGTGGTCGGATCAATGCGGGTGATTCGCCGAATCGAAATCAAGGCGCCGGCCAGACACATCAAAACCGTCAGTGCGGCCAACAAGGCGATGCTCCAAAGCGGCAGCGTCATCGCGACATTGCCACTGCGACTGTTGGCGACCAGCAGCAGCGTCGCCGCCAATCCGATGGAAAAACCCAGTGCGGCACTGATCGCGGCCTGCTTAACGATGACGCGATTCAAGTAGCGATGATCAGCGCCAATAGCGCGCAAGGTGGCGTATTCGGCCAGCCGATCAAGCGTACTGGCGTATAAAGTTTGACCGACGATCACGATGCCGACGACCAAGCCAAGTGCAGCGGCCAACAGCAAGGCTGCGCCGGCACCGGTGGTGATCATCCAGTACGCCTGGGTGCGACGGGTGAATTGCTCGCGGGTCAATACTTCGACCCAGGGCAAGCGTTCAACCAGCGCCGCACGCACGGCCTCGGGATCGGCGTTCGGGCTCAATTTCACCAACAGATAAGTAGTTTCGTCGGCCGGTGCGCCGGTCAGATATTGAGCGCGGGCGTGGGTGGTAAAGACGTAGGGACTTTGGGTGAAGGTGCGGATGCCGTCGGTGAAGCCGACCACGCGCGCGCGCCGGCTATTGATGTCGATCACTTGTCCGAGCTCACGAACGCCGAGCTTCTTCTGATACAGGCGATCAATGACGACGCCATCGGGAATCTGTAGGTCGGCGAGTGATCCTTCCACCATGGCCCACGGCGCGCCTCGACCGCTGGCCAATGAGAACCCGGTCATGATCACTGACTCGCTGCCGCCATCGGGCTTGCGCCAGAAGGCGAATTGCAACATCAGTTCGTCGACGCTGGCGACACCCGGCACCGCCAAGGCTTCATGCCTGCGCCGTTGTGGCATACGTCCAGCGATATCGACATTGCTGGTGCCCAGCGGGACCACCCACAAGTCAGCGTCGGCGTGTGTGACCATGGTGCTGGCGGTCTGGGCAAAACCGATCAACAGACCTAGTTGCGCACCCATCAGCACAACCGAAAACGCGATGCCTACAAGTGTGGCAATCAGGCGAGTGCGATCATGCGCGAGATTGCGCCACGCCAGCAGCGTGGTGCCCGGCAAAAGCCAGGCAGAACCGGATTCGGACGCTGTCGACGGCATGGCTGAGCTTCAATCCGCGCCCAAGGCCCACGCTGCGGGAGGCTCGCACAGTGGCAACTCGATCAGCGCGCGTGGGTGTGGTAGCTGACGGCGCGCGTCTTGCAGTGCGCTGCGCAGGCCCTCTTCGATCACCGGATGATAGAAGGGCATCTGCAAGAGATCGTCCACGCCGAGTTTTTGCTGAATCGCCCACGCCAACAAATGCGCGAGATGCTCGCCATCGGGCGCAGCCATCTCGGCCCCGAGCAGGCGGGCATTGTTGCGATCGACATACACATGCAACTGACCGGCATTACGGCCCATAGTTAGCGCACGACCTTGGCGGGCAAAACTGACTTTGCCGATCACGATATCGGCATCGTCGAGTTCATCGCGTCGCTTGCCGACCCACGCTGCGTTCGGGTCGGTGAACACAATGCCCATCGAAGTCCGTCGTTGCAGGCAATCGGTTTTATCCGACAAGGCGTGATAAGCAGCAAGACGACCATCATCAGCGGCTTCGTGCAGAATCGGATGCAGACGGTTTACATCGCCGGTCAAATAGATGGGTAGATCGGCCACCTGCAATGTGTCGGGATCCAGCGGCGGCATACCGTGCTTATCCAATGCGACGCCGAGGTTTTCCAAGCCCATATCATCAATATTTGGCTGTCGTCCGATCGCGGCCAGCACCCAGTCGAATTCGTAGGTCTGTTCGCCTGCGATGAGCTTAACCGCCGTATCGCCCATGGCCTCCAAACTCACTTCGACGCCCGTGGTGATGCGCATGCTTTGCTGCAGAGAGTGGAGCAAGGATTCGCCCACTTCGGCATCACTCAGCCCGGCGATGTTGGGTGAATGGCTGAAGCCATGAACATCCAGTCCTAGCAAGGCCAAGCCTTGCCCCAGCTCGGCACCGATTGCACCCAGACCCACCACCGCCACGCGCTGTCCCAGGTCGGCTTGCTCGAATAATTCGTCCGAATTCAACACACGTCTACCGAGCGCACGCCACGGCGCTGGCACAACAGGCCGGCTACCGGTGGCAATGACTATCCGATCGGCCGTGATGTGGCGTTCGCCTACCGCTAGGGTTTGTGAATCGACAAAACGCGCCCGCCCTTCAACGCTGCGCTCGCCCATCGCCTCGAACAGTTTGGTCGGACCACGAACAAAGCGATCACGCAAGGAACGCACGTGCGCCAGCACTGCGGGAATGTCGGATCGCAATTGCGCTGTACCTTCAATCCCGGCGGCACTTTGTGCGCGACAGTGCGCCAAGGCGTGAGCCGGCCCGAGCAGGGCTTTTGAGGGCATGCAGCCAACCCGCGCGCAGGTGGTTCCCAACGGACCGTGATTGATCATCACGACGTCATCGGTATGACGTTGGGCGTACTTCAACGCAGCCAAACCGGCCGAGCCAGCGCCGATAATGGCGAGACGATAGTGATTTTTCACCGCAAACTCCTACTGCTTAGTTAGCGCCTAAAACAGCGGGCGACGGGCTCCGCTCAGAGTGACTGTCGGCCTGATTCGAAGCCGTGTTTGAAGATCGCATTGCCGGTGGCTTTCGTTTTGGCCAACTCACCGATAAAGGCTAGACCGAACTGCGCAAACTTGACGCTGTGCTCGGCCGAGTCATTCATATTGGCCAAGCTGTCGTCGGCGGTGTGGATATATGGGAAATCAGCCATGTCTATTGGACTGGTGGGGTTACGCCCGGCTTCAAACACCATCCCAGCAGGATACCCTTCTGCCGTCCACGAAGCGTAATCAGAACATGCATAGCGACACGGCACATCCCGGCGCACCATCCCAAGCGGCGCCAGATAGGTATCGAAAATTTGTCTGAAGTAAGCGAGCAACTCGGTATTTGAGTAGTCGGTAATTATTTGAATGTCGTGCGGTGCAGTCGTCTTGTAGTTGGTCATATCCAACTGCAACATGCCGACGACATTGACATTCTGACTGGCGTAGTAGTTCGCGATCGCGTTGGAGCCATAAAGACCGACCTCTTCGGCGGCATAGCCGTGAAACTGCACGGTGCGCCGTGGCTTCCAGTTCCCAGCCAACGCGATACGGATGATCTCGGAAATGGTGGCGATACCGGAGGCATCATCGTCCGCACCCGGCGCACGAAGCGAAGGCCCGTACCTATTAATCGAATCCAAGTGGGCGCCAACCACAACGACCTCGTCAGCCAGATCCGTGCCTTGTACCGTCAAGATCACCGATGGTTGGATAGAGCAATTACTACAGGCGGTGAACAACTCAACCTGCACATCACTACGGCCATTGGCCAGGGCCTGCCAACTGTCGCGAATCCAGAGTGCAGCGTTCTTGCCCATTTCGGTGTCATAGCGCCTAGTGTGATAAGCCTCCAACGTCGAAATCGTGGCGTAGATATTGGCTTCCTGCACCTGCGGTAGCCACGGGTTGACTGTGGCTTGATTGTCGATCGTGTAGGTGCCAGCCATCGGCCGTGTGATGGCCTCGTCGCTGCGGTCGTTCGCTAGAAACGTCTCTGCTTCTTTGCGTGTGGCGAAGGCGAAAAAGCCACCGCAACGACCTTCTTGCTCGTGTACGTAACGCGCCAGTACATCCACGCCATCGGTATCAAGTTGGGCTAACACCAGCGCTGTACCGGCGCGACTCACTACCGGCTGCGCGTTACGGGCAATGGCGCTGACAGCAACAAAGGTGTCGCGCGAGGTGACGACGTAAACCTCGGCTGGCGGGCTCACTTTTTTGGCACGATCTGTGGGCGCCGCGTGAGCGCTGACGGCAATAAACACTAGTGCGATGATGAAAAGTCGAATCAAATGCATAAGAGCCCTTGGAGGTGTTTGCTTCGATGTTTGGGTAGGACGTTGTGGATGAACGCGTCAGCGCACGGCCGGAATTTATCTCGCTAGTTCCTGCACGATGACTTCACCCGATGCGCCGTCTGGAACAGCATCGGGCAACAGCAACTCAGCACATCGTGCATCGCGGGTCAGACGCATGGCGTGGACGACACGTCGTGCTGCCTTGGCCGCCGCTTCCGGCAGGTCATCACCACTTAGCCAGTGTGAGCTCAGGCCCGCCGCAAATAAATCACCCGTGCCTTTGGGCACGATGTCGATAAAGGGATGATCGATACACCACGCGCGGTCGGCACTCACCAGCAGTGTCTGAATCCGCCCGTCCGGCCATGTGCCGGGTGCGGCACTGGTCACCACCACCCATTGCGTGTGTTGGCCTAGAAGACTGCGTGCTGCGGCGAGGGTGGACGTGATATCGCCGGTCGAATGATCGGTCAAATGTGCCAATTCAAAATCATTGGGCACCAGAACCGTAGCCAGTGGCAACAAGTACTCGCGATACGCCGTCACCAGTGCCGGATCGACATAAACACCATGATCGTGATCGCCAATGACCGGATCAATCACCACCCGCAGCTGCGATGTTTCCGCCCGACGCCGCTTGATCCATGCCGCCAGCGCCAAAGCCTGCGCGGGACTGCCCAGATAGCCACATTGCACCGCTTTCAATGTCTCCAGCGCGCCGCGTGCGGCCAGATCATCGAGGTGTCCGGCAAACCATCCCGTCGGAATCGGGCCGCCGTGCAAACTTGCATAGTGCGGCGTATTGCTCAGTAGCACGGTCGGCACTGCGGCCACGGACCAACCCATCTGCATGAAGGTCGGCACCGCTACGTTGTTGCCCACTCGTCCATAGATCACCTGTGACTGCACTGACACCACATCAATCGGCAAGGGCACGGTGCCCTCCGGCGGCCAGCGTGTGCTCATACGCTGGCCATACGTTGTTGCCAAAGAGCGGCAAGCGCGTCGAATTCGGCTTCATTCAATTGGATGTTGGCGGCAGCAACGTTTTCCTCCAAATGACGGCGCTTGGAGGTACCTGGAATCGGCAACATCACCGGCGAACGCTGCAACAGCCACGCCAGCGCAATCTGACTGGGTGTTGCCTCGCGCCGACGAGCAATCTCGGCCAAGGGTGAATCCGGGCCACTGAGTTGACCACCGGAGAGTGGATACCAGGGCATGAAACCAATGTCATTTTGCTCGCAGTAGTCCAGCACCTTGTCGTACACCCGGAAGGTGACGCTGTAATGGTTCTGCACCGTCGCCACCGGGAACACTCGCGAGGCCGCTTGGATTTCTTCGATGGTGACTTCACTCAAACCGGCATACCGGATAACGCCCTGATCCAGTAGTTGCCGGATCGCGTCAAATTGTTCATCGCGTGGCACCTTCGGATCGATGCGATGCAGCGTCCACAGATCAATGCATTCGACACCGAGCCGACGCCGGCTCAACTGCGCTTGCTGCATCAAATATTCCGGTCGCCCCAATGGCACCCAGTCATTCGGGCCGTAGTGCGCCTGTCCCGCCTTGGTGGCAATCACCATGCCTTCCGGGTACGGATGCAGGGCTTCGCGCAACATACGCTCGGATACTTCCGGGCCATAGGAATCAGCGGTATCGATGAAATTGACGCCAAGCTCGGGCAAACGTCGCAAGGTCGCCAGACATTCGGCTGGGTCGTCCGGCGCGCCCCACGATCCCGTGCCGGTGATACGCACTGCGCCATAAGCGAGGCGGTGGATGGGAACTTGGCCACCGAGAAGAAACGTTCCGGCAGCGGCGGCATTAGGTGTGGTCATCTCTGAATCCATCAGCGCGAACAGACCATCACTTTACTGCGGACATAGCCACCGCACTCCTCTCACCAAGAAATTGCGTTGAAATCACTGGCCTCATGGCGCTCGCGCAATACCTTGGTCAGGTCATCGGACGTCTGATTGACACGGCGCCCACGACGCACCGCTGCACGCGCGCCGATCTCCTTGGCCCATCGCAACAGATGCGGGTATTCGTGCACCGACAAAAACTCAGCCGCGTCGTAAACATCGCCCAAGACCAGACCGCCATACCACGGCCAGATCGCCATATCGGCGATGGTATATTCCTTGCCGGCCACGAATTCGTGCTTTGAAAGCTGCTCATTTAGAACGTGCAACTGGCGCTTGGCTTCCATCGCGAAACGGTTGATCGCGTACTCGATCTTTTCCGGCGCGTAGGCATAGAAATGACCGAAGCCACCGCCCAGCATGGGCCCACTACCGACCTGCCAAAACAGCCAAGACAGACACTCGGCACGCGCAGCCCCGTCTTTGGGCAAAAAGGCGTCGAACTTTTCCGCCAACCACATCAGGATGGCACCAGACTCGAACAAGCGAATGGGCTCATCACCGCTGCGATCGACCAAGGCCGGAATCTTCGAGTTCGGATTGACCTCGACAAAGCCACTGGAAAACTGGTTGCCCTCGCCAATCCGGACCAACCAGGCATCGTATTCAGCCTCGACATGACCGTGTGCCAACAATTCCTCAAACATGATCGTGACCTTGATCCCGTTCGGGGTGCCTAGTGAGTACAGCTGAAACGGATGCCGACCTACCGGCAGCTCCTTTTCGTGCGTGGCACCAGATATCGGACGATTGATGTTGGCGAATCGTCCACCACTGGGTTTTTCCCAACTCCAAACCTTGGGTGGTACATAGTCAACGGGTTGATTCATGGACGCAGTCTCCTCAACAGAATCAGGCAAGCGCTGGATTCAGACTATAAACACCGTAAATTGCCGCTTCATCCAACACATGGCCGTGCGCCGCAGCCATCACCTGCCCGGCTGTAAATCCTTCTGGCAGATCTAGCGTTGGCACATCGAGCGCGAACAGACGGAAGAAATAGCGATGCGCAATCGAATCGTTAAACGGTGGACACGGGCCGTCGTAGCCGTGATAGCGGCCCTCCATCTCTGGATCGCCGACCGACCACCCGGTGTAATCGTTCAATCCTTGGCGAGCGCCGCCGGGGCCAGGCTGGGACGGCTTGCCATGCATCGTGATGCCGTCAGACAGTGAGCCCGCAGCAATTTCACGCAGGTCCGCCGGCAGATCAACCATTACCCAATGCACAAACTCATAGCGCGGCAAATCGGCCGGCACGACGCGATCTTTCTTGTTCACGTCATCGGCGCGCGATGGTGCATCGGGGTCTATGCACAGCAACACGAACGAAGCCGTGCCCGCCGGCACTTCGTCCCAGCTCAGATGTGGATTTCGGTTATCCGACAACGCCACCGGTTCATCGGCATCGCCAATACGGCCAAAGGCAAACTCGGCCGGAATCAGCCCTCGATGGGAAAAGCTGTTGCTTTGAATCTTCATAGAGATCTCCTGTCAATTCTGGCGGAAACGCGGCTCGCGTCCTTGCGCTTGTTATTCGTGGTCATCAGCTGCGTCCACCCGCTGTGGCGTGATGCGCGGTTTGTCTATGCGCATAACCGTCAATCTTAGCGCGCATGCGCTGAGAAGCAGTGAGAGCAAGTATCAGCGCACGGGGCAATTTCTGCGCCTGCGCGAGCACGGCCGATCCGCATGTAACTCAAAGTGCTCAGCAACGCGGGGCCTAAGTCACACGCTTGCGCGGCTCCCGCATGTATCGATACAGCGCGAATGCCGTCAACAGCAGATACGCCGTAAACGCCATCAGCACGATGACACCACCATATCGAATAGTGCCCCACAACTTTATGGTTTCAATGATCAGATAGATCGACCCGCCGGCCAACACAACCTCAACGCCGGATATAAGCAGCCCCGCCTGACGGGCTCGTCCTAACCGGCGCACACCAACAAACAACAGCGGCCAAAGGTACAGAGCGACAAGTGGAATCTCATCCAGCGACTCAAAGGCAATGTGCTTTGCCGGCACAAGGACTTCGACCGACGGCGTGCTTGTGACGGACTCTGCTGGACTCGATTGCTGCTGCGAACACTGTGCAATCGGCAAGAAGCAACAGATCAGAACGATCACCGCTAGGACACGCTTTGCCATCTCCACGCTAGGCATAAAAAATCCTCGAAGACCCACTCGATTCGTTTCGCACACCGTCAGCGCTTTAACAATCGACGGCGAGCCACGCGCCATCAATAAACCCTCAAGGGCGTGAGCACAAGACCGGCGTGGGTCACCGTCACGGCTCGACAATCCAAAGAGAAAAATTCAATTTGCCTTAAACGAACCCTCTGAACCAACGTCACAGATCCGTGGCTAGCCCAACCATGATGCAGGAAGAAAGACGCCGTGCTCCGCCAGCACAAGCGCCACGCCACCGACCCTACGCAGAAGACAAATCGCTATCGAGGCGGTTCGGCGACAACGGTCTCTTGTGTCGCGTCGAGCGCAGGATTGGGTACATGTTTTGCCAGCGCGAATGAAGCCAATAGCAACGCAAGAGCCGGCAGCACGAGATACCAGAAGCGCACGATGATCTCGCCTTTGTAGCTGGGATGTGGTCTGAGCTCGCGTGGGTTGGGCATCGGTAACGCGCCTTTGATCCAGGCCAACGCAACCGCCGCAGCAAATGCGGCGAGGCAAAAGAGACTCGCGCTGAGTAAATAGAGCGAGGCACCGTAAAAATATGTTCCTGTTTCCGGATGCCAGCGATCGCGTAAGAAGAACGTCTCTTGCCCAAACAGATACACGCCGCCCCACACGAGCAGCAGTGTGAGAGCGACGTTTAACGCTACTCGTATGGCACTCATGCACTCAGACTCTTGGTTGTTTGAGACGGATGGACGCGCGGCGTTGCTGCGCTCACGCCCTGCGCGCGGGAACCAATCTCAGTCTCCACTTTGCGTTCTTCGGAGCAGCCGAAGCGTTTCTTCGTCGCGCTCACCTGCGTAGAACATCCGCAGCGCATTTGTGAAAACGGGCTCGTCCGGTGCGACCTCGGCAAACAGGGTCAAACAGGACCTGAACTTTTTTGCATCGACCTCGCCGAGTATGTCTTCCGGGTACTTGTCGGTGTGACGAAGAATGGCGTTCACGCAGTCGATCAGTCGTGGGCCCAATACCGGATGGCAAAGGTAAGCCTGCGCCTCGCTGCGACCGTCGATCCCATACTCGCGTGCCAATTCGCTGTAGCCCAACTCACGCAATTGCGGCAAGACGTACCAGATCCAGTGCGAGCGCTTCCGCCCTGCCTTCAGCTCGGCTAATGCGTGCGCGTAGTCGCGCTTTTGCGCCTGGACGAAGCGCTCCAATCGGTCAGGGGTGATGGTCATCGATGTGATCTCAGGCGCGGTTTATCATGTACGGGACGGTGTTGACGTCGATTCAATCGGCTGCATATCGAGGCTTAACGGAGCGCCTTCAAAACCAGCGCCATCATCACAAAAGCCCAGCCGTGAAAGATCATCTCGATGGCGACCAACAAGCCGATTAGCCAGAGCGCTGAGCTGGGCCATTGAAAGAAGATCATTGCTCCCAAGACCAGCGACACGAGACCTGCAAAGACAACCCAGCCCCAAGGAAATCCGATACCTCTGAGCTGCAGTCCGATGACAATGCGCAAGACACCCAGCGCGATAAAAATTCCGCCCAAGATGGCCGTGATCACCATGGAGCCGGCCAATGGCTGGCGGATCAGGATGATCCCAGCAGCAATGTACAACAGAGCAATCAGAACGTGCGGAATTGTGCTCTTCCAGCCTCTGTACTTGAACGCGTCAACGAACTGAAAGACACCACCGATCGTCAGCAGGATGCCGAAGAACAGCACCGTGGCAACGGTCACTGCCGTTCGCGCTTTGGCTGATGTTATCCCTGTCATGTCGTTCTCCACGTTGGTGCTGCTGATAACTTTCTCGGTTGACGTCCGAGCAACGAAGGAAGCTGATGCAACGAGCTTTAATCGACTCGATCCTCGCATCGTCCGCCAAACAAAAAACTCCGTTCAGCATAAGCCATTGGCCGAAACCAACACCCACCAAACTGAGTAGGCAACGTTACTCGGCGTCACGATGCCCGTCGGTCGTACCGCCTGCCAAGTGATCGGCGTACTCGAAGAGAAAGACGAGTCGATGCGGCAAGATCGGGATAAGACCATCCTGATGCCGGCCAAAGCCGTGCAACGCCGTCTGCTGGGCAAGCTCGATGTGCAGACGATTTTTGCTTCGGCATTCTCTGATGGCACCACGCGACGCGTGCAGCAAAGGTGTCATGGCTCAGTTTCTGGTGGAATCCATTGTGCTATCGACGTTGGGTGGCATCGTGGGGCTGATCATGGGCGTCGGTGGCAGCCTGCTCGCGGCCGAGAAACTCAATATGCCGTTTGTGATCCCGCCGGGAATCATGGTGCTCGGCTTTTCCTTTTCGGTGATCATCGGCGTGGTCTTCGGTTAGTTCCCGGCACGTAACGCTGCGCGCTTAAACCCAATTGACGCTTTGCGCCACAAGTGATCCGGGGTACGCCCCACAACGTGTATATGCGCCATTGAAGTCCAAACATAAACCTGCATAGCTGAGCGCGCGGCTTGAGCCGATAGTCAGCCCTTGGGCCGTGCTTTCCGCCGGAATGAACTCGCAAGCTTGATTAGGCCGAGGATGATGGATAGCCCCACCGTCCACGCCGCGCTATAGAGCACCGTGATTACAGGCCACCAGCCACCATCGGGCCCTTGGCGATAGAAGCTTACGGCCCAGATGAGCACGGCGATGATGCCTGCCGCGACGAGCGTGATAAAGATACGGGATACGCGCCGCTTGCAATGGGCGAGTGATCCCCACGGCAAAGAAATGGAAATTATCAGTGCAGCGAGACCAACCGAAGTCAATATGAGTAAGGTTTGCAACACGTCCATCTGTCTTTGCCTCGGAGATCACACGCTGTAGAAAAGTACTCGCGTCCGTGCAAAAGGTGCAGCGTCCACCTGTTCCGATGTGCCGTGGCCACGTTGAGTGGGAGACAGACCTAGCCGAAAGACAACCGATGGACCACCGTGCCTTGTCATGCGGAATCTGTCCACCGCTACTTCTTCGGCGAAATCCACTTCGTGATAAGCGCACGATGAACGACTTGGTTTTTTGTGTCGATGACATCAGCCATCATCGGAACCTCGGCCGCCTCGGCAAACACCGGTATATGATTGAGTCTCCCATCGACGCCTAGCGGCATGAATGGCTGGGCGCACTCTCCTGCTGCCGGTTGGGATTTTTAGCCCCGACCTCACGCTACCGCGGCGAACAGTCCCAGAGGTCGAGCGCGACTCGGGTCGTGTTTTTCGGATCATATTTCACAGGGACGACACGTCCAGGTTGCAGTGACGCAACGTCAAGACGCGATACCAGCGCCTTCGAATGTGCCTCGAACGCCGGCCCCTGCGCTGGAACCACGTGAAGTACAAATTCAATCACCGGATTGTCGTTGATGGTCGTTCCGGTATCGATGAGTTGCTCAATGGTTGCGGTCGCGGGTGTGCCAATAGTTATGATCTCGCAGGCTTCGCGGCGGCCGCTGAAACCATCGAACAAGGAGGCACAGCCCAGCGTGACGCTGCCAGCCATCAAGACCACCGCTGCAAGGAGATTTCGTCGCCCACCGTTTCTCTGAGTCATTGCGTTCATCCTTTTTTTGCACTCGGCAAGTGCCTGCCAGCTGCCAACCTCGACCTGGGAGGAAGGAATACGACCAGACGCGAACGATCAGCCGCAGCTCCACGCTACGCTCACACGCATGAGTTGTCAGCCCACGCCACTAGTGCGCCGAAGCCAGAAGGCCAAACAGGTCCGCTTCGGTGATGCCTAACAGGCCACACTATGCACGTGAATGTCTGGGGCAATCCAGCGCACTTGTCGTCCCGCCCGCAGACACCCTCTTCTGGCTTTGTCAGACCGTGATCGCGCGCAACGCTTAGCGATTGGTTCGTCCAGCATGATTTTGTCTCGGGTATCAAGACGAGCCCGAGGCTTATGAACAACTGGACGCAAGACCCCGGACCACCGTGGCCCGGCAGCAGGACCGCAATCCGGGTAGACTGATTCGACCTTTTTCGTTTGTCTATTTGCAGGCCGGTTCGTGCCGCCTGTGTGGAGCATCGCTTTCCCATGCGCGCCGCTTGGCCCCTCTGTCTTTCCCATCTTGAAGCGGAACTCCCGCCGGAAGAATTCATGACCTGGATCAAGCCCCTCCAGGTGCATGGTTCGGTCTCGGATGCCGATTTATTGTTGTATGCGCCCAACGCTTTCGTGGTCGAAACCGTGCGTGAGCGCTACTTCAAGCGCATCCTTGAACTCTTGCAGCAGACCTCTGGACAGACACATCCTGAGTTGCGCATCGAAGTCGGCAGTCTGGATGGCGCACGCAAGCCCAAGGTCAGTGCGCCTGCCAGTAAGCGCCAAGCCGCCGATAGCTTCCAGAGCAATCTCAACACCAGCCACACCTTTGAGAACTTTGTAGAAGGCAAATCCAACCAGTTAGGCCGGTCAGCCGCATGGCAGGTGGCTCAGAACCCTGGGGTGGCTTATAACCCTCTACTGCTTTATGGCGGTACCGGTTTGGGCAAAACGCACCTGATGCACGCGGCGGGCAATCTGATGCGCGCCCAGAAGCCCGATATGCGGGTGTTGTACCTGCGCTCGGATCAGTTCTTCAGCGCGATGATGAAAGCGCTGCAAGAAAAAACGATGGAGCAGTTCAAACGCCAGTTCAAGCGCGTGGATGCCCTGTTGCTGGACGACATCCAGTTTTTTGCTGGCAAGAACACCACCCAAGAGGAGTTCTTCCACACCTTCAACACCCTGTTTGATGGCAAGCAGCAGATGATTTTGTCCTGCGACCGCTATCCGAAGGAGTTCGACAATCTCGAACCCCGCCTCAAGTCACGGCTTGGCTGGGGTTTGTCGGTGCCCATCGAGCCACCCGATTTCGAAACGCGCGCTGCCATCCTAATCAACAAAGCCAAGTTGCGTGGGCTGCCTCTCCCTGATGAGGTGGCCTACTTGATCGCCAAGCACATGCGCTCCAACGTGCGTGATCTGGAAGGTGCACTCAACACGCTCGCCGCCCGTATCCACTTTACCGGTGGGCCGATCACGATTGAGTTCGCCCAAGAGACCTTGCGTGATCTTCTGCGCGCACAGCAGCAAGTCATCTCTATCGGCAACATCCAGAAGATCGTGGCGGACTACTATCAGTTGCGCATGGTCGACTTGCTCTCCAAGCGCCGCACGCGATCACTGGCTCGGCCTCGGCAGATGGCAATGGCGCTGGCTAAGGAGTTGACCTCACACAGCCTGTCGGAAATCGGTGATGGCTTTGGTGGGCGCGACCACACCACCGTCCTGCACGCCGATCGGCAAATTCGCAAACTGCTCAACACCGACGGTCTGCTGCGTGAGGATTGGGACAAATTGATGCGCAAGCTGACAGAATGAGGCATGGTTGGCCTCGGACACATCCTGTCGTTAACTGTCGGGCATGTTGTGGATAAGTTGGGGATCAATTCCAAGCGCGAAAGTTATCCACATGCTCTCCACGCAAACGAGTAGCAGCGCCCACAACAAGAAAATGAAATAAGTTGTATAAAATCAATTACTTAAGGTGAATTTGGCGTAATCCACAGAGCCTACCACCACCACATTTCATATCTAAGATTAAAAACTAGAAACGGAAGCGGCCATGCGATTCTCCATCCAACGCGAAGTTCTCCTGAAGCCCTTGCAGCACGTGATCAACGTCGTCGAGCGCAAACAGACGATGCCTGTGCTTTCTAACCTCCTCGTCTGTATTGGTGAGAACGGTCTGTCTGTCACCGGATCAGATTCCGAAGTAGAGATGATCGCTCGTTCAGCCGTAGAGCCCGATGCTCAACCAGGCGAAACGACGATCCCCGCACGCAAGCTGTTTGACATCGTCAGAGCCTTGCCAGATGGGTCAAAGCTAAAGTTTGAGTTGAATGGTGATCGGATTTCCCTGCACGCCGGTCGCAGCCGATTCACCCTGTCGACCTTACCGGCGGGGGATTTCCCTGCCACGGAAGATCAGGAAATTCAGCTCAGTGTGAATCTGCAGGAGTCAGCGCTGCGTGAACTGATCGAGCGGACTTCATTTGCGATGGCGCAACAAGATGTGCGGTTCTACTTGAACGGCTTGTTATTCGATTTAGATGAGCAGGTGATGCGCTGTGTAGCAACGGACGGACACCGCATGGCTTTGTGCGAGGCACCACTGGATCGTGGTACTGGCGCACGCCGTCAGTTGATCCTGCCGCGCAAGGGCGTGTTGGAATTACAACGTCTACTTGAGGGTGGCGACCGTGAAGTTACGCTGGAAGTGGGACGAACCCATCTTCGTATGCGGCGTGAGGACGTGACCTTCACCTCCAAACTGATTGATGGGCGCTTCCCTGATTACGCCACCGTGATCCCGATTGGAGCGGACCGCGAGGTATGGGTCGACCGGGAGCTGTTGAAAACGGCCTTGCAACGCGCTGCGATTTTGTCGAATGAAAAGTATCGCGGTGTGAAGCTGGAATTTTCGCCCAATCAAATGCGAATCGTGGCGCACAACCCGGAACAGGAAGAAGCCGTAGAGGAAATTGAGGTCAACACCAGCATCGATGAGCTTTCGATCGGCTTCAACGTCGTCTACCTGATGGAAGCACTCAACGCCTTGCGTGAAGAAACCGTGGTGTTGAAGTTGCGTGATTCGAACTCCAGCGCACTGGTGCATGAAGGTAGCAATGAGCGAAGCCGGCATGTCGTGATGCCGATGCGCCTTTGAGCGCAATTCAAGGCGGCACGGTTATACCCGTGCCGCACCCGGTATGCGCATCCAGTCTCTGAGGATCGAACAACTACGCTTGTTCGAACAGATCGAGCTGAAGCCCGCCAGTGGGATCAATGTTCTAACCGGCAACAACGGGGCGGGCAAGACCTCGGTTCTCGAGGCGATTCATTTACTTTCTTGCGGACGATCCTTCCGTGGCGGGTCACGTGACGCCTTGATCCGTCGTGGGCAAAGCGAGCTCAGTGTTTTTGCAGAACTGGAATCCGAGCGCGACGGGCGGGATGTTCGTCTCGGCTTGGCCCGTAGTGCGCGCAGTTGGAGCGCTCGCCTAGACGGACAACCGCTGGATCGAATGAGCCGTTTGTTTCACGAGCTCGCTGTGGTTTGCTTCGAACCTAACAGTCACGCTTTGATTACGGGCAGCTCTGAGTTGCGCCGACGCTTCGTGGATTACGCATTGTTCCACGTGGAACCATCCTTCATCGGCCCCTGGAGGCGCTACCAACGCGCACTTAAGCAACGTAACGCTTTGCTTAAGCAGGACGGTGAAGAAGCCCTGTTGGAGCCTTGGGAGCTTGAACTGGCCGAACAAGGTGCGCTGGTCGACACGATGCGCTCGCGCTGGCTAGTAGATTTGGAACCCATCCTTGCGCAGATGGCGCGAGACTTTCTACCGGAGTTGGGCGAGGTCGACTTGCGCTTCCAACGGGGTTGGAGCGGGGAAGGCAACGCAGAACGTCTGCGGATGGCGCTGAAAGAATCTCGCCTAAGAGAGCGAGCCATCGGCCATACCATCATCGGCGCGCATCGTTCTGATTGGTCGATTAGTTTCGAACATTTACCCGCTCGGGAGATGTTTTCACGCGGTCAGGAGAAGTTGGTCGTACTCGCCTGCCTCTTGTCGCAAGCGGCGTCACTGGCCAACGCGCGCGATGAGTGGCCCGTTGTCCTGCTGGATGATCTACCCTCTGAGTTGGATGCGGAGCATTTGGCGGCGACCCTGCACTGGTTGGCTGATAAACCGCTACAAGCGTTTTTGACCACGACGGGCCACCTGTCATTACCAGCGAACCAGTTGCGTGCAAGTCGAGTGTTCCACGTGGAACAAGGGCAGTTGGCCGCACTGGTATAATGATTGACTGACTTCACCTTTTCGCATCCGGCCAACCCGGAGCGCTTTACTCCGGTAGGCCTATGAGCAACGAAACCCAGAACGAACAGCCTCACAACGACTACGACTCCAGCAAGATTACGGTGCTGCGTGGTTTGGATGCGGTGCGCAAGCGTCCGGGCATGTATATCGGTGATGTCCACGATGGCACCGGCTTGCACCACATGGTGTTCGAGGCCGTCGATAACGCCATCGATGAAGCACTGGCGGGTCATTGTGATGAAGTGGTTGTGACCTTGATGGCCGACGGTTCGGTATCGGTGCGCGACAATGGTCGTGGTATCCCAACCGACATCCATCCGGAAGAGGGCGTTTCAGCTGCGCAAGTCATCATGACGGTGCTGCACGCGGGCGGAAAGTTCGACGACAACAGCTATAAGGTTTCCGGCGGCTTGCACGGTGTCGGTGTGTCCGTGGTCAATGCGCTATCTGAACACCTGTGGATGAACATCTGGCGCGACGGCTATCACTGGCGCCAAGAGTACGCGATGGGTGTGCCACTGCATCCGATCAAGAAGATGGAAGAATCCGATCGCCATGGCACGGAAATCCGCTTTCGCCCATCAACCGACGTCTTCACCAATGTCGAGTTCCAGTACGACATTCTTGCGCGTCGACTGCGCGAGCTTTCCTTCCTCAATTCCGGGGTGCGCGTCGAGCTGATCGACGAACGGGGTGAGAAGCGCGGTGATGTGTTCGAATTTGAGGGCGGTATCCGCAGCTTCGTGCAGCATTTGGCGCAACTGAAGTCGCCACTGCATCCCAATGTGATCGCAGTGTCTGGCGAGCAAAATGGCATCTTTGTGGACGTTGCTCTGCAGTGGACTGACGCCTATCAAGAAACCATGTTCTGCTTCACCAACAACATCCCGCAAAAAGACGGCGGTACGCATCTGGCCGGATTTCGCTCAGCGCTGACTCGCACCCTGAGCCAGTACGTCGAGCAGAACGGTATCGCCAGCAAGGCCAAGGTCAATCTTGTCGGCGACGACATGCGCGAAGGCATGATCGCGGTCTTGTCCGTCAAGGCACCGGATCCAAGTTTTTCTTCGCAAACCAAGGAAAAACTGGTCAGTTCGGAAGTCAAAGCGGTCGTGGAGTCCGTGTTTTCGCAGAAATTGGCGGAATTCCTGCAAGAACATCCGCAGGAAGCACGTGCAATTACCGAAAAGATCGTCGATGCGGCCCGCGCCCGCGAAGCCGCACGCAAAGCGCGTGATCTAACCCGACGCAAGGGCGCGCTTGATATTGCTGGTCTGCCGGGAAAACTGGCGGATTGCCAAGAAAAGGACCCTGCGCAGTCTGAGTTGTTTATTGTCGAGGGAGACTCAGCCGGTGGTTCCGCCAAGCAAGGTCGGAACCGTAAGAATCAAGCCGTGCTGCCTTTGCGTGGGAAAATCCTCAACGTCGAGCGCGCACGTTTTGATCGCATGCTGGCCTCGGCCGAAGTTGGCACCTTGATCACGGCGCTGGGCACGGGTATCGGCAAGGACGAGTACAACCCTGACAAGTTGCGCTATCACCGCATCATCATCATGACTGACGCCGACGTTGACGGCTCGCACATCCGTACCTTGCTGCTTACCTTTTTCTATCGCCAGATGCCCGAACTGATCGAACGCGGCCACGTGTATATCGGTCTGCCGCCCCTGTACAAGATTAAGCAGGGTAAAAACGAGCTCTATCTGAAAGACGATGCAGCGCTCAGTGTTTACCTGATTAACCACGCAGTTGAGGGCTCTGAATTAACCTATGCTGTTGATTCTCCTGAAATTTCGGGTCAGGGCCTAGAGCGATTGATGAGCAGCTATGAAGCCGCTCTTGTCGCCATTGACAGGCTTTCGCACCGTTTTGATGCCAATGTCATGCAAGCCATGTTGGGTTTACCGCCGCTGCGTACTGACAGCTTTGCCGATGACAAGACGATGGACGCTTGGACCGCCGCACTGGAGGCGCGCTTGGCACAAAGTGGTTTGGGTAAGCCGCGTTATCAGATCAGCGCTCAGCGCCCGGATGAAACCCACGACGGCGCGCTGGTGATCCAGCGACAGCATCATGGTCTCGGCGTTACTCAAACGATGTCTGCCGGTTTTTTTGAAAGTGGTGAGATGCGGCCGATCATGGACGCGGCTCAACAACTGGCCGATTTGATCCAGCCAGGCGCAAGTGTGCGTCGTGGTGGGCGCAGTCAACCGGTAGAAGACTTCGCTCAGGTTCGCAACTTCCTGATGGAAGAGGCGCGTCGCGGTCGCACCGTACAGCGCTTCAAAGGCTTGGGTGAGATGAACCCTGCGCAATTGTGGGACACTACGGTGAACCCCGAAACCCGCCGTTTGTTGCAGGTGCGGGTTGAGGATGCGGTCGCGGCCGATCAAATATTTTCCACTCTGATGGGAGATGTGGTTGAACCACGCCGCGAGTTCATCGAAGAGAATGCCTTGCGCGTCGCCAATCTCGATATCTGACGAAACCCTATGAAAAAGACCCAGCTGTATCTGCTGGCGTTGTTGATCGCGGTCGTGGGGCTGAGCGCGATCGGCTACAAGTGGAAGGTGTTGAACTTCCCTCTGCAGCCGGCGACGGAAGTCGAAGTGTGGACGGTGCAAGCGCGGGTTGAATACAACCCGCGTCGGGCCGCGAACAAGGTGACATTGAGCTTGCCCAGCTCACCACCTGGATTCACTACGATAGACGAGCGATTCATCGCGCGTGGCTACTCCTTGTTGGAGGAAAGCCATAGCGGCCAACGCGAGGCGCAATGGACGATCCGCCGTGCTACCGGCAAGCAGGTGCTCTACTACCGTGCCACCGTGGTGCGTGGATCGACGGCGGATAGCGCTTTCAACGAGCCCCCTAAGACGGGTGATGCACCGGAGCTTGACGAGCCATACGCCGCCGCTGCACAGATCTTGCTGGGCGAGGTTCGCGAAGGATCAGCGGACATCATTACCTTTGCGCAAGAGCTGGTGCGCCGCTTTAATCTCGAAAACCAGAGTCAAGAAATCGCACTGTTATCAGAGACGCTTTCTGATCCTGCTGGCCGTGCACAGTTCTTGGTGCAACTGCTCAGCATGCGTCATATTCCGGCGCGGGTGATCTATGGCTTCGAGCTGAGCGAGACCCACCGCGACGAGGCATTATTGCCTTGGTTGCAGGTTCACAATGGCGTTCGTTGGGCCACGATCAACCCGCGCACCGCCTCGGAAGGTTGGCCGCGTGATCTGTTCTTGTGGAGTCGCGCCGGCTCGCCGGTACTGTCGGTGGAGAACACCCCAGCCGCGCACGTGGGCTTTTCGGTCACGCGCAATCTGGCTGACGCGATGGCTGTCGCCGAGCAGCGGCTGGAAGTTCAGAACGCAAATCTGGTCAACTATTCGCTTCTTAGCCTGCCCTTGCAGGCCCAAGGCGTCTATCGGGTCTTGTTAATGATCCCAATAGGCGCGTTCGTCATGCTGCTGCTGCGCAATCTGGTCGGGATCAAAACCTACGGCACCTTCATGCCGATCCTGATCGCTTTGGCGTTCCGGGAAACGCGTTTGGTGGCAGGTATCGTGCTGTTCTCGCTGGTGATCGCTGCGGGCCTTCTGGTGCGCTTCTACATGGAGCGGCTCCGATTGTTGCTGGTGCCGCGTTTGACCGCGATTCTGATCGTCGTGGTGTTGCTGATGGCGGCGGTATCCGTGCTGTCGAACCGGCTGGGGATCGAGGTCGGCCTGTCGGTGGCCTTGTTCCCAATGGTGATCTTGACCATGACGATTGAACGCATCTCAGTGACGTGGGACGAGCGCGGCGCCAGTCAGGCCATGCGCGAAGCATTTGGCACACTCGCCGTTGCTGCGCTGGCGCATCTGGTGATGAGTTGGCCGCCGATCGAGCACGTGGTGTTCGTATTCCCTGAGGTCTTGTTGTTGTTGTTGGCCGTCACCTTGCTACTGGGCCGCTACTCCGGCTACCGCTTGTCCGAGCTCTTTCGCTTCCGTAACTTGGCGCGTGAATCAGAGACCTTCCTCACTCCTGAAGCACTGGCCGACAGCGCGGGGCCTGCCGCGGAA
>CAJDVW010000102.1_pt1 | contig 20396 bp, 11 predicted proteins | sample 7391471 | NCBI WGS metagenome assembly CAJDVW01 (sample SAMEA7055714, study PRJEB34461) | soil metagenome | biome: terrestrial ecosystem; feature: Peninsula; material: soil | place: Antarctica | collected 2016
GAAGGCATCACTGCCCTTCTCGCCCTCGACTCTAAATCCGTCTTGCAAGCGCAGATAGCGCTCGTCACCCTGACTTTCCTGAAACAGCTCGCCCGATGCTGCCGTGATCACATCACTTCGCCCATCCCGCTCACTCTGCACAAACAGGTGCTCAAACGTGCGTCCGACATCATCCATCTGGCTGATGTAGATCACCCCGCCACGCCCTGGCAAGTCAACAAATCGCCCTGGCTCTAAACCGGCTACCAACAGGGATTTATTCGCCATTTCGATCATCGCTTGTGAGGTGCGCAAGGCGACGGGCGATAACCACAAGGACGTCAAACCGACCACCACGGCGACAGGCACTGCCAACCAGAGCAGCGGACGGCCCAGTCGTCGAATGTCGAGCCCGGCGGACGCGAGCACGGCCATTTCGCTGTCGCGGTACATGCGTCCGTAGGTCAGCAAAACGGCCAGAAACAGTGAGAGCGGCAACAGTAAGGGCAGAAAATCCAGCGCCCGCAGCCCCAGCTGTGAAATCAGCAATCCTGCTGGCAACTTGCCGCGCGCTATTTTGCCGAGCAAATCCGCTACGAGGCCTCCCATGCTGACCAATACCAGCACGGTCAGGCTCGCAAGAAAGGCCAGCACCAGCTGTCGCAACAGATAGCGATCAATAATGGACCAGCGCACCTGCCGCCCACTCATGCCGGGCTCCGGCAGATAGGGTGAGTGCGCAATTCTGGGGTCGGGTGGTTTGGGGTTCGCAGGGTATGCACTAGACTTCGTGGCTGTTCTCGCACCAATGATGCGACCAATTGCCATATTCCGGGTGTAGAAGTATCACCCGTCTACCCGATACAGGAAAACCATGAGCCTGAACCTGAGTCTGCTGCGCACCCATCCCGCCGAGATTGATGTCGACGCCGTTATCGCTGCCGTGTATGAGGGTGGCGGCTTGTCGCCTGCGGCACACCAACTTGACCAAGCCTGCGGCGGCCGCATTTCGAGCTTGATCGCCAGTGGCGATATTTCCGGCAAACAGGACTGCTGTGCGCTGCTTTTGACACTCGACGGCGTCAAAGCCCGCCGCGTGCTGCTGGTCGGTGTTGGCCAAATCGACAAGCTCGACGGTGCGCGTTACATCAAGGCCGTAACAGCCGCGGTACGCGCGTTGCGCAACGGCCCGGTCGCGCAGATCCACAATACCTTGCCGCAACTCGACGTCGTCGGCCGTGATAACGCGTGGAAATTGCGCCAGGCCGCACTGGCTGCACTGCATGTCAGCTACACCTATGGCACCACCAAAGCATCCGCCAAAGCCTCTTCACTCAAGGCGCTCAGCCTGCACGGCGACGACGCCTACGCCACGGAGTTGCGTGTCGCTGCGGGCATCGGCGACGGCATCACACTGGCACGCGAACTGGGCAATTTGCCGCCCAACATCTGCACCCCAGAATACCTTGCCCAGACAGCACGCAAGATGGCCGATGCCAACGAGCAGATAAGCGTGGAAGTGCTTGAACCCGAACAAATGCGCGAGTTGGGCATGGGTTCGATGCTGGCAGTGGGCCAAGGCAGCGCCAACCCGCCGCGTTTGATCGTGCTGCGCTACAACGGCGCCGGCGAAGACGTTAAACCCCAAGTTCTGGTCGGTAAGGGCATCACCTTCGATACCGGCGGCATCTCCATCAAGCCGGGCCCGGCGATGGATGAGATGAAGTACGACATGTGCGGTGCCGCCAGCGTGCTGGGCACGTTCCTCAGCGCCGCCACACTGGGCCTGAAGCTCAACTTGGTCGTTATTGCCGCCGCCGCAGAAAATATGCCGGACGGCCTTTCCTACCGCCCTGGTGACGTGCTCACCTCGATGTCGGGCAAGACCATCGAAGTGCTCAACACCGATGCGGAAGGTCGCTTGGTGCTGTGCGACGCCCTCACCTATGCCAAGCGCTTCGAGCCTGAGACCCTGATCGACGTGGCCACGCTGACCGGTGCCTGCGTGATCGCTCTGGGCAAGCACGCACACGGCCTGATGAGTCGTGACGATGCACTGGCTGCCGAGCTCGTTGCCGCTGGTGAAGCCAGTCACGATCGCGCGTGGCGCATGCCGGTGTGGGACGACTACCAGCCGATGCTGGACTCGGTCTCCGCTGACGTAGCAAATATTGGCGGAAAATCGGCCGGTGCCATCACCGCCGCCTGTTTCCTCGCCCGTTTCACCGAAGGCCAACAGCGCTGGGCACATCTGGATATCGCCGGCACCGCTTGGGACGAAGGCCGTAAGGGTTTGGCCACCGGACGCCCCGTCGCGTTGCTGATGGAGTGGTTGATGGCCCGACAGGCCGCCTAAAGCGAACACGGACCCTGCCCATGCCACGCGCCGATTTCTACCTGATCGCTAAACCGCGTTTTCTAGACGATCCCTTGCTGTTGGTCTGTGAATTGGCCAAGCGTTGCTTCGGCACCGGCAAGGGCACTCTGATTCTGGCGCGCGATGTGGCCCAAGCAGAACTGATCGACGGGCGCTTGTGGGAGTTCGAAGAAGACGCCTTTGTTCCGCACCAGATTGCCGGCATGGACGATGAAGACGAGGATGCGCCCGTCCTCATCGTCCCGCCCGAAACCGACGTGCCGGATCGACCCTTCATCATTAATCTGCGTGATGCCGCCTTCCACGGCACCTGCGAACGCGTACTGGAAGTGGTACCGGCCGATCCCGCCGCACGCGAGCCGTTACGCGTTCGCTGGCGTGACTACAAGGCGCGCGGCTTCGAGATGTTCAAGCACGATATGTGAGTGCGTCTGGCGCGGCTCGGACTCAGCCCCGCAGAGCCGCCAGCCGCGCTATCGCTTCTTCCAAATGCTGCATCGAGTTGGCGGTGGAAAAACGCGCGAAATGTGCTGTCTCTGCGGTGCCGAAATCACGTCCGGGCGTGATCGCCACATGCGTACGCTTTAATACCTCGAAAGCAAAATCCCAGCTGTCCTTGACCCCCAAGGTATCCAGCCAAGCAGAAACATCGGCCCAGGCATAGAAGGCTCCGTCCGGCATCACCGGCACTTTGAAACCGATGGACTCCAGCGCCGGCACAAAGTAGTCACGCCGCGCTTTGAACTGCGCGCGGCGACGCTCGTACTCGGCCAGACTTTCCGGCTCAAAACAGGCCAGCGCAGCGTGTTGGGACACTACACTCGGGCAGATAAAGAAGTTTTGTGCCAGCCGCTCCAGCACCGGAATCAATGGTTCCGGCGCGACCAGCCAGCCCAAGCGCCAGCCGGTCATGCTGAAGTATTTAGAAAAACTGTTGATGCTAATGACGTCCTCACCCAGTTCCAGACCGCTGCGGGCGAACGTCTCATCGTGGCTCAGGCCCAGATAGATTTCGTCCAGTAGCAGCACTCCGCCCTTGTCCTGCACCACGGTATGGATGCGACGCAATTCGTCTGGATGGATCGACGTGCCGGTTGGGTTCGAGGGCGAGGCCAGTAATACGCCGCGCGTCTTCGTATCCCAATGTTCTTGAACCTTGGCGGCACTGAGTTGATAGCGCTCAACTGCCGTAGTCGGAATCGATACGGGCTGGCCTTCGGCTGCGATCACGAAGTGGCGATTGCAGGGATAACACGGATCGGGCATCAAGACTTCGTCGCCGGCCTCGATCAAGGCTAGGCAAACCAACTGTAAGGCAGCGGAAGCACCCGCGGTCACTACGATCCGTCGCGCCGGAATTTCGATCCCGAAACGCTGTCGATACCAGTCGCTGATTCGCTCACGCAATGCGTCCAAGCCCAGCGCGGAAGTGTATTGCGTGGTGCCATCACGAATGGCGCGCAACGCGGCGTCCTGCACCAAGGGCGGGGCGGTGAAATCCGGCTCACCGATGTTGAGCGCAATCACGGGGCGATCACTGCCTGCAACTTCACGCGCCAGCTGTGCGGCGGCCTTGCCGACTTCCATGACATAAAACGGTTCGATGCGCTCAGCGCGTCGCGAAATTCTCACCAGAACTCTCCATCCGGCCAAAAGCCCACCCGGTATTGGGTGCACAGAAAGCAGTTTGTGCCTTCCAAAACTAATCACCCTCCACGATGCCGACAATTAACGCATCAGGCAATCCCATAGGGCAACGCCGCTCGCGAGTATTACATCCGAACCCACTGCCATCGCTTAGATTCAACGTGAAGGTCGTTTGCCAAGTTTGCGCTGCAAGGAACGTCGATGCATGCCCAGAAGTCGTGCTGCAGCGGAAACATTGCCGTCGGTTTCTGCCAGCGCCTGTTGGATATGCTCCCATTCGATCCGCGCCAAGGGTGTCATCGTCACCGGCTCCTCCGACGCCTCGACGGCCTCGCCAGTCACGGCTTTCAGAATCATGTCGATCGATGCGGGCTTGGGCAGATAATCATCGGCACCGCGCTTGATCGCTTCTACCGCGGTGGCCACGCTGGCATAGCCAGTTACCAGCACGATCCGCATCTCAGGTACCGCCGCACGCAGCGGACCGATCAGGTCCAGCCCCGTGCCATCCCCGTCGGCCAGCTTGAGATCGACCAAAGCGAACATGGGCTGATGCAGGTGCGCGAGCTCCAATGCTTCGGCCGAACTGGCCGCGGTGTGAATCTCGATTCCACGACGACGCAAGGCGCGTGCCAGGGTATTGCGATACAGCTCGTCATCGTCCAGCACCAAGCCACGCATCAGCCCATCTCCTGCGCAATCAGGGGCACTCGGAAACGGACTCGGGTGCCACCGCCTTCCTCCGCTTGCATTGTCAAACTGCCACCGAGTCGCTCAATCACCGCATGAGACAGCGCCAAGCCGACACCCATGCCCTGTGGCTTGGTACTAGGCAACAGAGTGGCGGGCCGCATTGTCCAGCAAGGCACGCAACAGATGACCCACGCCCGCGTCGACCTGCGTGCCGGGTGGAGCAATTCCTTGTCGTTGCAACTGGATCGTCGGACGCAAAAGGCTCCAGCCTGCTGCCACCTGCTCCGGGTCCACGCTCTGCCCGTATTGGCCAGCACGCGCCAACTCCCGTACCCGCTGGCTGCAGGCATCCGCCAACGTGTGCAGCAAGTCCACGTCTTGACTCACGTCATCAGGTAGCGCGCGCTGTTTTAGCTCATCGAGCGCGAGGAGCATCGTGGCCAAGGGCGTGTTGAGTTCATGCGCGACCGAGGCCGCATGGGTGGCCAGTGCCAGAATGCCCTCGTCGCGGGCGAAGCGTTCACGTAATTGCGCCAGTTCCAGATCACGCTCACGTCGTCGCTTTGCCATGCGCGCCAGAAAATAGGCGAACACCGCGGCAGAAATCAGAAAATTGACCGCCATACCCCACAAGTGCAGATCAAACCCATCCATCGCCAAGGCATGTACGTGCGGCAACTCGCGCCCGAACGCAGCGGCGAGGGCATAACCAAGCCCGCACAACACCGCCGTCGCGAATATCCAGCGTTGTCGCAGAACCAGCGCGGCGAAAGCGATCGGCAAGAGGAACAATGAGGTAAACGGATTGGCCGGCCCACCGCTGCAGGCGATCAGAACGGCCAACACCAGCACGTCGACCGCTATGTGCGAAAACGCTTCTGCAGCCGAGACGTCAACATTGCGCCTAACGCGGCGCATCACATACAGGTTGAACACCGCCAGCCCGACGATCGCCGCACCCATCGGCCACAGCGGCAAGGGCGCACCCAGCACACCGGTAACGACCGCAATGGCCGCTGTTTGCCCAAGCACGGCAATCCAACGCAGCGTGGCAAGCGTGGAGACAAACGATGAGTGATCCGAGTTCATCGCATCAGCATGCCACCACGATGAGTCCGATGCTGCAAGACTGATGCTAAATCACGGCAAACGTTCGCCACGAAGTCGCAATCAGTAGTTGAAATCCAGCTTCAGCCACGCCGTACGGCCCGGCTCCAAGATCCGCACAGGATCAGCCGGATAGCCGAAATCTGCACTGCCAGCCAAATTCAGATGCTCACTGAAGGCGCGATCGAACACATTGTCGATTCCGGCTGACAGGCGCCAATACATGCCAAGCCGCACACTACCGTTGACCGCGAGCGTGCCAAAACCCCTGCTTTCCGACAGATCCTGACCGACGACATTGCCCTGGCCGGGCGCGACACGGCTTTGTGCATCAACCACGCGCCAGAGCACTCCGACATTCCAATCCTCAGCCTGCCACCCGGCGTTCATGCGCAACTCCAATGGCGGCATCTGCGGCAAGGCGCCACCCGTATCGTGGTTTTCACCCCAGGCATAGGCCAGCGTGCTACCCAACTTGAGCGCATCCAACACGCGGTATTCGAAACCCGCTTCGGTTCCATGGATACGAGCATCGATATTCACTGCCCGCGTCATGCTGCCCATCGACTGCGCGCCGCCATAGACGAACAGGATGTAGTCGTCGATGTTGCCAACATAGGCATTGATCCACGTATCCAAACGTTGGGTACGGTAGTTCAAGCCCACGTCGAGTTGCGTGGTGCGCTCTGGCTGCACTCCGGCGAACGCATCTACTGCCCCCATGGGTCCTGCCTTGGGTGAAAACAGCTCCCAGTAATCAGGCATGCGGCGGGTGTGGCCAAGCCCAGCAAAGCCGGAAATACGTGTATTTGCCTGCCACTCGTAACGCAAGAAGCCGCTGCCGAGGGTTTCTTCGCGCTGACGATCGAGGCTTGCGCTCTGCGTTGCGAGCTCACCCATCTCCGGCGTCAGGTGCGCGCCCATAGGTGCGGGTGGCGGACGCAGATCGTCAGCTTTCGCTCGATCCATACGCACCCCAGCCACCCAGGTCGAGGCCGATCCGGCACCGAGGCGTGCTTCGGCAAAGACGCCACGATTGGTGAATCGTGCATCTGCCTGCCAAGGCTTTGATGCGTAGGTGTCGCGCCCCATACCCATGCGTTTCTTGTGCTGGCTGTTTTGCGCATCCATGCCCAGCGTTGCCTGCCAACTTGAAAAGTCGAGGTCAAACGCCACTCGCCCACCTTTGGTCAGCCGCGCCACGTTGGACGCCATTGGCATCGGCATTGCGCTGTGAGGATTGGGCTCGCGCAAGCTGTAGTTGTCCATCAGGTGATCGACATCATTGCGGTAGGCACTCGCCTCGACTCGATTCAGCACGCCGCCCATATTGGCTTTTTCAAAGTGCAGGGTGGTCGAGTGGCGATCAAACTGGCTGCCATCCATGCCGCGACCTGCATACCGTGCCTCACCGTCGCCACGGCCCAGTCCCAGTTCTAGGCGCGTGTCGGAATCCGGCGTCCAACCCACCGCTACATCCGCGTTCCATTTGTTCCACTCCGATGGCACGCGGCTGCCATCTCCGGCCTCGTAGTCATCGGCTTGAGACGTGTTCCCGCTCACGCGCACATAGCCGCGCTCAGCGCCAACACTGGTATCAATCACCGCGTCGCGACGTCCATTCGAGCCCATCAACATCCCACCGACAGCCTGTACACCCAGTTCTGCGTAACGTGGAATATCACGTTCAAAACGAACGGTTCCGGCCGAGGCCCCAGGGCCCCAAAGCACGGTTTGCGGGCCCTTCACTACAACCAAACGGTCATAGGTTTCGGGCGAAATATAGGACATAGGGTTGTCCATCCGCGACGGACACGCACCCGGCATGCTGCTGTCGTTGGACAACAGATTCAGTCGCGACCCAAACATACCGCGCAACACCGGATCGCCATTGCTGCCGCCGTTGCGAATCGAAGAGAAGCCCGGGATGGTCTTGAGATAATCAGCCCCGTCGCTCGCGGGTACCGGCTGGCGCGGCAGCTTCGGATCAAGCTCCCACGCGACACCATCGGTCGGCGCTACCGCCGTCACCACGATGGCATCCAACGCGCGGTTTTCGGGCTCTGCCGCGACCACCGTGCCACTGATCACACCAATCATCATTGTGGCCCCCGCCACCACACACCAACGCCCCATTGCGCTGCCTACACCCGTCATCACTCGTCATCCATACGTCCGATCAAGGTCGCAATGATAGGTAGTGCGCTACGCCATTCAGGTGTGACCAAATGTCGCACCTGACGCCGAAAAACACTCGACTGAGAGACGGGTGATCGTATTCAAATCCTGCTAGCCGCGCATTGCAGCCGCCTAGCGCGGCGCTGCTGTGTAGTGGCGAGCGGCTTAAACGATGCTCAGGGGATTTGCTCGCCCAGCGCCAATTTTGGAGGGGCATGTCGGCGTGCGGCGAAAATCACGCCACCGACTAGCAGCAGGATGGAGATCAACTCCAGCCACGTTGGCCAGCGCGCGGCCCAGATAAATCCATACAACAGTGCAAACAAGGTTTCGAATACGAGCATCTGTCCGCCTAGCGTCAGCGGCAGTCGCCGCGACGCGGCATTCCACATCCAGTTGCCAAACCAAGAGCACGCGATAGCCAAGACCAGATTGGCAATCCAAAAGCGTGTCCAATCGGCCTCGGTGATGGATTCAGGAACGGCTGCGAAATCTCCCGGCAGCCACCAGATCAGCAGCCAGATCAAGCCGCCAATAAGGCCTGTGACGATGCCCCAAAGCAGCGACCACTGATTGTCATCAAAACGGGTTTGCGACTTCAAAAAGCGCGCATTTTGCGCGGCGTACCATGCCCAACTCAGCACCGCCATCACCGCAAAGCCCAAGCCCATCACTCGCTCGGACATGGGCCGCGCCTGCGCATGCGGCGACATCAACACGTCCAGATTGATGCAAAGCACACCCGCGAGCAGCATCGCGATAGGCCAGGCCAGACGACGCAGCGGCACGGCGCCGGCATCGCGTCGACCGATCAAGGTAATCACGACTGGGGTGGTACCGATGATCAAGGACGTAGCCGCCACACCACTCATCTGCACCGCACTGGCGACACCTAAGTAGTAGATCAAATTGCCGGTCAGAGCGAGTTTGACCAGCAGCACGAGATCCTTGCGAGTCAGCTTATGCAGCAGACCTCGTAAGCCTGGCCACGCCAGCAACAGCGAGAACGCGCCGTACATCAGGTAACGCCCAATGCTGAGCAGCAGCGGCGGAAACTCCGACAACATCGCCGGCACAAGGAAAACGCCACCCCAGACCGCGCCTGCCAACATGCCGAACAGGATTCCGTACCGCATTGCGTCACCGCAGAACAAACAAACGCGACACATTACGCCCCTGCGCTGTGCCACACAATGCGCGGTCACTCTGACCCATCAGATCAAGCCGAGACGGGCTCGCGCCATAGCGAGACTCGACCGTCACGAGCGAGCAGTTTGGGCCGGCCTGAGCCTTGCACTACAATTACCGCCCATTCCCCGATTATTAAAGCGGCCCCCAAATGGGCCGGCACACGCATGGACAAGAGCTTCGAGCCGGGCCAATTTGAAACCCGCTGGTACGAGACCTGGGAGCGCACGGGTGCGTTTTCCCCGAGTGGTGAAGGTGTGCCCTACAGCATTCTGCTGCCGCCACCGAACGTCACCGGCACCTTGCACATGGGCCATGCCTTTCAGCACACCCTGATGGATGCGCTGATCCGGTACCAGCGCATGCGCGGCCGCGACACCTTGTGGCAAATGGGTACTGACCACGCCGGCATCGCCACCGAAATGGTTGTTTCGCGCAACTTGGCGCAAGAAGGCAAGGGTGAAACTCGCGATTCACTTGGACGCGACGGCTTTATCGACCGGGTCTGGGATTGGAAAGAAGAATCCGGCGACACCATCGAGCGCCAAATGCGCCGGATGGGAGCTTCCGGTGACTGGAGCCGGCGCGTTTTCACGATGGACGAGATGCCATCCAGCGCCGTCATCGAAGCCTTCGTTCGCCTCTACGAAGAAGGCCTGATCTACCGTGGCCAACGTCTGGTGAACTGGGATCCGGTACTGAAAACCGCGATTTCCGATCTGGAAGTAGTAAGCGAAGAAGAAAACGGCTTCCTCTGGGAAATCCGCTATCCGCTGGCCGATGGTGCCAGTTATGAGCACGTCGAACACGACGCCGACGGCAACGAGACCCTGCGTGAAACCCGCGACTACCTGGTCGTCGCCACGACGCGCCCGGAGACCATGCTCGGCGACGTCGCCGCCATGGTGCATCCCGAGGACGCACGTTATGCCGGGCTGGTCGGCAAATCGGTGATATTGCCACTGACCGGGCGCGAGATTCCGATCATTGTCGATGATTACGTCGACCGCGATTTCGGCACCGGCGTGGTCAAGGTGACACCGGCGCACGATTTCAATGACTACGCGGTGGGTCAGCGGCATGGCCTGCCGATGATTAACCTGTTCACGCCTGAGGCCGCGATCAACGACAACGCGCCAGAGAAGTACCGTGGCTTGGATCGTTATGCTGCGCGCAAAGCCGTGCTGGCGGATCTGGAAGCCATCGAACTTCTCGGCGAAACCAGACCTCACAAACTGCAAGTGCCGCGCGGCGATCGCACCGGCCAGGTGATCGAGCCCTATCTCACAGACCAGTGGTTCGTGAGCATGGAAACGCTTGGCCAACGCGGTTCAGTGAAATTCGTCCCGCCGAACTGGATCAACACCTATCGCCGCTGGATGGAAAACATCCAGGACTGGTGCATCAGCCGCCAACTCTGGTGGGGACACCGCATTCCGGCGTGGTACGACGAGGCCGGCAACATCCATGTGGGCCGTGACGAAGCCGAAGCACGTGCCAACTCTGGGCTTGCCGCCGACGTGCGCCTGTCGCAGGACAGCGACGTGCTGGAGACTTGGTTCAGCTCGGCGCTGTGGCCGTTCTCCACCCAGGGCTGGCCAGACGCCGCCGCGATGGCCGAGCGCGGCTTTGATCGCTATGTACCCAGCAGCGTGCTGGTCACGGGCTTTGACATCATCTTCTTCTGGGTCGCCCGGATGGTGATGATGACCGATCATTTCACCGGGCAAGTGCCATTCCACGAGGTTTACATCACCGGTTTGGTGCGCGACAAGGACGGACAGAAAATGTCCAAGTCCAAAGGCAATGTGCTCGACCCCATCGACCTGATCGACGGCATCACGCTCGACGCGCTGGTGGAAAAGCGCACCGCCGGCCTGATGCAGCCGAAGATGGCCGACAAGATCAGCAAAGCAACGCAAAAAGAATTCCCCGATGGCATCCCAGCCTTTGGTGCCGACGCGTTGCGCTTCACCTTCGCGTCACTCGCCACCCACGGACGCGACATCAAGTTCGATCTGAATCGCTGCGAAGGCTACAAAAACTTCTGCAACAAACTCTGGAACGCGGCCCGTTTTGTGTTGGGCAATCTGCCTGAAACTGGCACCATCGAGCGGCCGGCGCAGTGGCCGGCGTTGCCATTCGAACGGGCCCTGCTGGCACGTTTTGATGCACTGGTGGCGGAGACCGACGCCCAGTTTGCCGCGTACCGGTTCGACCTTGTGGCGCACGCGCTGTACGAATTTGTCTGGGACGAGTTTTGCGACTGGTCGATCGAATTTGCCAAACCATGGCTGGGCAGCGAGTCCGACACGGCCGCCTCGGTGCGCTACACCCTGCTCAGCGTGCTGGAAGCCACGTTGCGCCTTGCGCACCCGCTGATACCTTTCGTAAGCGAGGAAATCTGGCAACACGTCGCACCGCGTCAGGGCATTGAGGCTGGCTTACTGTTGAGCCAATCCTGGCCGCAACCATTTGCACTACCGCCACAGGCCACTGACCTGGGCGACGTTGACTGGCTTAAAGCCGTGGTCTTGAAGCTGCGCTCGGTGCGTTCAACGCTCGGCATTTCCCCCATGCGCAAGGTGCCTTTGCTGGTCGACGGTGGCAACAGCGACGACGCAGCCCGCCTGAAGCGCTTTGCGGAATCCTTGCAGGCGTTGGCCCGGATTGAATCGATTGCGCCATTGAATGGCCCGGCCCCAGCCTCGGCGTCCGCCGTGCTGGGCCAGTTGCGCCTGTTGATTCCACTGAAAGGTCTGATCGATCTGGATGCAGAACGTGAGCGCCTTAATAAGGAAGTCACTCGCGTAGCTGAGGAAAAAGAAAAAAGCGAAACAAAACTCGCCCGCTTCACCGACAGAGTGCCGGCCAATGTCGTGGAGCAGGAGCGCCAGCGTCTGGTCGATTGGTCGACCCAGCTCGCCAGCCTGAAGGAACAACAAGAACGGCTCCAGTAAAGCCATCCACTGATCCGGCGCCAGACGCACAGATGTCGTTGGCGCCGTGCTGACCCGCTATCGGCTCAGTCCTGCAACAATCGCTGCATCGCAGCCTGATAGCCCTTGGCAAATTCATCATGCCGATGGTGCTTGCCACCATCGACAAGGCATTCCCCGGCAACGTACACCTGATCGATCAACGGCCGATTGCCAGCGAACACAAAGCGATCTAGGACATCCTCATCGCGGGCACCGGCGAGCGCCGGCGCGGTCTGATCCAGCACGATCCAGTCGGCAGCGTGCCCTTGCTCAAGCCGACCTAATGCCATGCCACTGCCCGCAGCACCACCAGCCCACGCCTGCCCCAACAGCGCCTCACCGGTGCTGGGCTGCTGTGCCGAGGCGGCGATATTGCGGCGACGCGCGTGCAGGCGCTGACCGTATTCAAGCCAGCGCAACTCCTCCACCGGCGACACCGATATATGCGAATCACTGCCGATGGAAAACTGCCCGCCAGCATCGAGAAACGCACGCAACGGAAACAACCCGTCACCTAGATTACCCTCGGTTGTCGGACAGATCGACACCGTCGCGCCACGCGCGGCGATGCCGTCTACTTCTCCATCGTCAAGATGGGTTGCATGCACCAAAGTCCAGCGTGCATCTACCGGCGCATGATCCAAAAGCCAGCGCACCGGACGTGCTCCACGCACAGCCAAACACTGGTCCACCTCGGCCGTCTGTTCGGCGATATGGATATGGATCGGATAATCCTGGCCGGCGATCGCTTGCAGCAGGCCCGGCATGGCCGACTCCGGTACCGCACGCTCTAGGCTGTGACCAAAGCGACGCTGGCGCGGGTCCAATTCACGCCCATCAAAGCCCGCACTCATGTACAGCACTGGCAACAAGGTCAGACGAATACCCGTATCGGCGGCCGCTGCAATCAAGGCGCGCGACATCGCGGCCGGGTCGGCATAGGGCTGGCCATCTGGCTGATGATGCAGGTAATGAAACTCGCACACGGCGGTGTAGCCGGCCTCCAACATCTCGGTATAGAGCTGGGCCGCGATCGCGTATTGCGCATCCGGGTCTAGACGACCAGCAAAGCGATACATCCACTCGCGCCACGTCCAGAAGCTGTCGGCCGGATCGGTCTGCCGCTCGGTCAAACCAGCCATCGCGCGCTGGAAGGCGTGCGAGTGCGTGTTCGGAATCCCAGGCAAGGCTCTCGGCCCCACTGCGCCGCGCACGCCCGTGAACTCGGCGATACGGCCCACAGCATCAACATGGCAGCGCGCCGTCTGCCAGCCAGTCGGCGTCAGGAAACGGAAATCAGGAGAGGTGTTCATGCTCGCCACGATACCCGCAAGCCCCTGAAGAACGAAAAAGGCCAGCAATCATTGCTGGCCTTTAGAAGATGGCGCCCGAAGTTGGACTCGAACCAACGACCCCCTGATTAACAGTCAAGTGCTCTAACCGGCTGAGCTATTCGGGCGAGCCGAACCGGTTCAGGTGAAGCTACCCCATGGCAAGAGCAGCACAGCAAGCCAATGCACATCGATGTTTGAGAAAGTCTCCACCTTTCGCTCGCATCACTACTAGCGGCGAAAAACCGGGTGAGGGGTATTGACCGACGCAGCTCGCGCGCACCGGACGTCGACAAGATACCCGCTCAGCTAAGCGCAAGCTTCCATTGCAGCCACCTCGCGCGCGGAAGCACTCCGTGCGCGGCCAACGTTGCTGAGAATGATGGCCGCCCGGACTTCGCCTTCGGCGCAGATGCGCAGGCTCAAGTTAGTGCCACCCGCACTGCCGTCGGGACGGAAGACCGCACGCGGGCGACCGCTACCACTGCGGATACCCATGCCGCTGATCATCCGGTTCTCGTGATGGACGATGGTATCGGCCGCATCCAATCGACCATTCCGATTGCTGTCGACGAACACCAACCAACCCTCATCCCAAACGCCATCAGATCGGCACCCCGATTCGCCGCTGACAGGGCAAATGGTGACCAACTGCCCGCTGCTGACGGCATGACTTCGCGCCGTGGCAAAGCCTGTCAGCAAGAGGTTGTGCGTCGAGGTAACGGCGCTACGCTGCTTCAGCCCCGCGAAGGACGGCATCGCAACAGCCAGCAAGATCATCAGTACCGCTAGGGTCATGAGCAATTCGATCAGAGTGAATCCTTGGGGAGAACGGGACATGGCAACAACTCCGTGGAAAGTGCGTTCAGAGTCACACTTTCCGATTGCCTGCCCCATCGGCCCACACGGGCCACTGACCTAGGAAAACGTCGCATGTCCGCCTATGAAAGGTCTCAGGCTCAGACTCAAGCTCAGACTCAAGCTCACGGCGCACCCCATGCGGGCCTGCAGGCACGATGGGAGACCTGACTGCGCGGCTAAAACCGTGCGGGAAGCTACGCGCCATGCCTATCGCGGACGATTGCCAAACCGGTCTACGCGTTAGCTGCACGTGCTAATGATGTTGGTTCACCATGCTGAATTAAGAAGCCCGCAGACTCCCAGTGCGTTTTGGGCGCCTATCCTTGCAGTTGTTAGCCCCTCCCTATACCGTTCGCGCTGGGGTTTAATCGTACTTGCGTCCAAGGGGTTCAATCATGCGTTTTAGTGTCTCTACCAGTGCGTTGAGCGCGCTGCTCTGCGTCATCCCATTTGCGGCACCGTCGCTTGCGGCGGCACCAGCGCCCGGCATTCCTGCATCACACAGCAGCTTGGCCAAAGCCAACCCACTGCATAAGGCTATTGCCGAGACGGGAGTGCTGGATACACGTATACCGGGCATAAGTTTGTGGCACGACTACGGCGCCTTCGGCCTCTACCGGCTGAGCGACTCCGCATTAAACGCGCTTCCGACGGACGTGCGACGTCAGATCCAGCTAGATGCCGCTATGGATGCGGTGCTGTTTGACCGCCACCCTATCAATACATTGACGGGCACCTTGAACCTGCCCCCACGACTGACCAGCCCGCCATCCTCTGGTCCCAGTCTGCAACTTATCCAGTTTGTGGGCCCAATCAAGGAAGAATGGCTTGACGCGGTGCGAGCCACTGGCGCTAAACCGATCCAGTACATTGCCAACAACGCCTATATGGTGTGGGCGAACACGAATGCCCACGGTCGCCTGTTGGATCTGGCGCAGGACGGTAATTTCGTCCAGTACAGCGATAGATACCAGCCCGCATTCAAGCTTGGCCGGACCGTTGAGCACCGAATCATGGGGCAAGGCGATCCCGACGAGTTGATGTCGGTAGATATCCAGATCTACAACCACGCCGGCAAGAGCACATCGCAGAAGGCAATCATCGCGCTTGCTACAGACGTGCGGTCAGATTGGTCATCAGTGCTGGAGTTCGAAAACATCACCCTCAAGGTGCGCGTCGCCGACTTACTTTCGATTGCGCAGTTGCCGGATGTAGTCTGGATTGACGAGTACTTTCCACCGCGATTGTTGGATGAAAGACAAAACCAGATCCTCGCCGCCAACTTCAATACCAATAAGACCGGTCCTGATGCACCTGGCTATCTCGCTTGGCTGGGCAATCTGGGCTTCAGCCAGAATCCAAACGATTATCCGGTGGTCAGCGTCGTTGATGATGGCGTTGGGAACGGCACGACAACCAATGGCGCTGGCGACACCACGCTAACCGTCTTGGGACAAGGTACGAGCAGCCGCGTTGCCTTCAGCCAAAATTGCACCAGCGACTCGCTTGCCGACGGGAAGGCCGGCCATGGCCATATTAATGCCAGCATTGTTGCCGGCTACAACACGCAGAACAGCTTTCCCTTCACGGATCCAGCTGGGTACCTACGCGGTCTTGGCGTCAATCCCTTTGGCTTAGTCGGCAACACCAAGTTCTTCAACAACGCGGGCAGCGGCCAGCTTTGTGGCAACTCGTACGCCGCAATGATCAAGAGCGAGCAAGTTAATGGTGCACTGATCAGTTCAAACTCTTGGGGTGACAGTAGTAGGTCCTACGGACCTAGTGCTCAGGCTTACGACGCCGGTGTGCGTGACGCCAACACCGGCATTGCCGGTAATCAGGAAATGATCTACATCTTCGCCGCCGGAAACGACGGTCCGGGCAGTAATACGGTAGGTAATCCCGGCAACGGCAAAAACATGATCACCGTGGGCGCGTCTGAAAACTGGCGTCCTAACGATGAAAGCGGCAGTTGGACGGACGGATGCCAGGTTGCTCCAACTGGGGCCGATAATGCGATGGACGTGATCGGGTTCTCCAGTCGCGGTCCAGCTGTTGGTGGAAGGGTGAAGCCCGAAGTAATCGCTCCCGGCACTCATATCCAAGGCACTGCCAGCACCGCAACGGGTTATGACGGCTCAGGCGTATGCGACAAATACCGTCCGGGAAGCCAGACCGTGTTTGCCGCTTCCTCTGGCACCAGCCATTCAACCCCGGCTGTGGCAGGCGTTGCTTCCTTGTATTACCGCTGGCTTCAGACGGCGCACGGTGTTTCGGCACCCAGCCCCGCACTGATGAAAGCCTACCTGATCGCACACCCGACCTACCTCACAGGCGTCAGTGGTGGCGGTAACCTGCCGACCAATAATCAGGGTTATGGCATGCCGGACATGGCGGTGGCTTTTGACTCCACGCCACGCTTCGTAATCAACCAGACCCACGCCTTCGACAATACGGGCGAAACCTGGACATGGAATGGGCAGGCGGCGGATTCCAGCAAGCCGGTTCGCATCGTCATGGCTTACACGGACGCCCCAGGTAGCAGCGGAACCAGCCCGCAAGTCAACAATCTTGACCTTAAAGCAGAAGTGGGCGGCAACACGTATTTGGGCAACCGATTCAACGGCCAATGGAGCACCACGGGCGGCTCACCCGACAGTGCGAATAACTACGAGGCCGCTTTCCTGCCGGCGGGCGCATCAGGCCCACTATCGATTACCATTACAGCCGCCAATATTGCGGGTGATGGCGTGCCCAACCACGGCGATGGCACCGACCAAGATTTTGCGCTCGTTTGCTACAACTGCGCTCAAGACCCCGACTTTACGCTGGCTGCCACTCCATCAAGTCAAAGCGTTTGCGCACCTGACTCGGCTACTTATCTGGTCAACGTCGACTCCATTATGGGCTTCGTCAGCCCGACCACACTGACCCTAAGCGGCAACCCAGCGGGCACCACGGCGAATTTCTCTCCAACGCTTGTGACCCCTTCGGGCACCAGCACGCTAACCATCGGCAACACTGGCGCAGCCTCAGTCGGCCCAGGAATTCTGACGATCGGTGGCACTGCCAGTGGCGGGACACCAAAAAGCATCGATGTCGGATTCAATCTCTTCAGCAACGCTCCTCCGGCAACCGGACTTACAGCGCCTGCTGACGCGGCCACCGGCGTGTCATTCACGCCCACTTTCACGTGGGGCGCGGCTGCACAGGCAGCCAGCTACACAGTCCAAATAGCGACCGATGCTGGATTCAGTAATATTTTTGCATCGCAAAGTGGGATCGTCGGCACCACTTGGACCTCACCGGCTCTTGGCGTTACCACGACCTACTATTGGCGCGTCCAAGCCGAAAACACCTGCGGCAGCGGAACTTGGTCGAACACCTTCAGCTTCACCACCAATACCGCCCCATTCCCAGCGCCGTATTGCAACGTCACTTTCTCAAACGCTGTCGAGCCAATCACCCGCGTGACGTTTGCCGGCATCGACAATCAGAGTCCCGCTGCGGTCAATGGAAGTCCTGCCTTGGAAGACTTCACCGCCATTGTCGGCAACGTGACACAGGGCGATACCCTTCCGATCAGTGTTAAGGGCAACACAGCCGGCAGTTTCACGACAAAGATCCGGGTGTATTTCGACTGGAACCAAGATGGTGACTTCAGTGATGCGGGTGAAACCACGAACCTGAGTGACCTCATAAACTCAACTGGCACGGACAGCAAAGTATCCACCGGCAATGTCACCGTGCCGTCAGGCGCGCTCACCGGCCAAACTAGGATGCGGGTGCTGAAGAAATTCTCTACGGCAGGCGACCCATGCAACACGCAAGGCTGGGGACAAGCAGAAGATTACACGCTAAACGTCACAGCGCCGGCCAGCAATCCAGTTATTAACGTGAGCCCGAGCAGCATTGCAGCATCACAGGCCGGCAACACTACTACGAGCCACTCGCTGACCATCGCTAACTCGGGCGGCGGCACTCTCAATTACAACATTCAGGAGGCAGCCGCTCGCGCGGAGGAAGCTAATCCGTTGATGACTGCCTCTCGAACGAATGCGCCGGCCGGGTCGTTGGAACAGACCACAAGTCCCCGCGCGAATCCACAGCCGATGGCTGTGGTGATCGACGAGGGTTTTGTGAACCTCGAGGATCTTGTCACCAGCGGAGGCTGGATTCGCGAAAACCTCAGCAATCCACTGGGCGTGGCCACGTGGGCGCAGTGCGGTGGCACAGCAATCCCCCCAGCATTTGACGGTGGCAGCAATGACTGTGCGCTAGTCAATTACTGCAGCGTCGGCAACGCCGATTGCACGTCGGGCAACGGAACCATTAGCAACTGGTTGCTCACGCCAGAGATCACATTCGAGCCGGGGTCTGCCGGCAGCTTTTACACCCGTACAGCCAGTGGCGCCAATTATGCCGATCGATTGGAGGTGCGAGTCTGCAACTCTGGTGATTGCTCCAACTTCGGCAGTGGCGCCGGTGACGTCGGTAACTTCACCACGCTGTTGCTGACGATCAATCCCAGCCAGAATGCGGGGGCAGACCCGACCGGTATAAATGGCTATCCGGACACGTGGACCCAGTTCAATATTCCGAATCTGCCGTCTTCCGGTACTGGCCGCATTGCGTTCCGCTATCACGTCACCAGCGGTGGACCGGGTGGATCTCGTTCGAACATCATCGGTTTGGACCGCGTGGTGGTGGACAACGGCACGGTCGCGCCACCAAGCGCCTGCGACACCCCCGCCAACATCCAGTGGCTAGCAGTTTCCCCGGGTAGCGGCAGCGTGAGTAGTGGGTCGAGCGCGAACGAAACCGTAACGCTCGACTCTACCGGCATGAGTAGCGGCACCTACGACGCTAACCTGTGTGTCAGTAGCAACGATCCGACGAATCCGTTGATTGCTGTGCCAGTGACAATGACGGTAACCTCCGCCGTGACTCACCCGATCACCGTGAATATCACGCCCACCGCGGGCGGCACTGCATCCTGCACACCCAACCCCGTCACGCACGGTGGCAACAGCAGCTGCTCCGCCACACCGGCCACTGGCTACACCTTCTCCGGATGGAGCGGCGACTGCACAGGTGCGAGCTGTGATCTGACCAATGTCGATAGCGCAAAGACGGTGACTGCGACCTTCACGCAGAACACGTATCCGATCACCGTGAATGTCACGCCAACCGCGGGCGGCACTGCATCGTGCACGCCGAACCCGGTCGCACACGGTGGCAACAGCAGCTGCTCGGCCACACCGGCCACTGGCTACACCTTCGCAGGGTGGAGTGGCGACTGCACGGGTGCGAGCTGTGCTCTGGCCAGTGTCGATAGCGCAAAGACGGTGACTGCGACCTTCACGCAGAACACGTATCCGATCAGCGTGAATGTCACGCCGACCGCGGGTGGCAGTGCATCGTGCACACCGAACCCGGTCGCACACGGTGGCAACAGCAGCTGCTCCGCCACACCGGCCACTGGCTACACCTTCTCCGGATGGAGCGGCGACTGTACGGGCGCGAACTGTGCTCTAGCCAATGTCGATAGCGCAAAGACGGTGACTGCGACCTTCACGCAGAACACGTATCCGATTAGCGTGAATGTCACGCCAACCGCGGGCGGCACTGCATCGTGCACGCCGAACCCGGTCGCACATGGTGGCAACAGCAGCTGCTCCGCCACGCCAGCGTCCGGATATACCTTCGCCGGATGGAGCGGTGACTGCACAGGTGCGATCTGTGCTCTGGCCAATGTCGACGGTGCGCGTGCGGTGACGGCGACCTTCGAACAGACGACGTACACGGTGACCCCAAGCGTTGGCAGTGGCTCGGGCACGATCACTCCCGACACCCCGCAAACGATCAACGCCGACGACACGATCAGCTTTGATCTGACTCCGGCAGCTGGCCAAGTGATTCACAGCGTCGGGGGTACGTGTGGCGGCTCCTTGGTCGGTGACGTATTCAGCATCGACCCGATCACCGCGAATTGCACGGTGATCGTAAACTTCGCCGATGTCGCAATCTTCAAGGATGGTTTCGAGGACTGAT
>CAJDVW010000043.1_pt1 | contig 20310 bp, 22 predicted proteins | sample 7391471 | NCBI WGS metagenome assembly CAJDVW01 (sample SAMEA7055714, study PRJEB34461) | soil metagenome | biome: terrestrial ecosystem; feature: Peninsula; material: soil | place: Antarctica | collected 2016
GGCCTTGCTCGTCGATTGCAAGACGCAGGCATACCGATTGCGGTGGCAGGTCTCTCGCCAGAAGTTCGACGGGATAGCGTGGGGGCGCGTTGTCGGCTTTCGGCAGCGGTGGCTGAAAGCTCTCGTTGTCGGCTAACTGTAATCGCGAATTGGCTTGAATAGCCGCGTCCGCCAAGGTGAAACCGACGTGAGTTTCCGGCGCGCTTGTCTGGCGCGGTGAGGGTGCGGCGCAAGCGGACAACAACACTGTCAGGCTCAGTCCAACTCCAAGCTGTCGATTCATGCCGTGTCCTTAGCTTTTCCTGCGGCAAAGCCGAGCCCACCGTTTCACTTTCGCGGCGACCAATTTACTGATCAACCTGCAGGTTCCGGCCATCGTTTCCCAGCCCAACCTAGTCTTGGGCGAGGATGACGCTTATTTTTTGCACCTGCTCCAATGAAAATGCCGACGATCACTCGCCGGCATTTTCAACAACTGCCGTGCAGAACTTACTTGACGATTTCGAGCAACTCGACGTCAAACTTCAAGGTGGCATTCGGACCAATTGGGCCGGGCGTGCCGCGATCGCCATAGGCGAGTTCAGACGGGATCCACAAGGTGTACTTGCTGCCCACGGGCATCAGCTGCAGGGCTTCGGTCCAGCCTGGGATGACCTGATTCAGTGCGAACTCAGCCGGCTCGCCACGATCAACTGAGCTGTCGAACTTGGTGCCGTCCAGCAAGGTGCCGGTGTAGTGCACTTTGACTCGGTCAGTGGTTGCAGGCTTGGGACCCTTGCCTTCCGTTACGGCCTGGTACTGGAGGCCTGAAGCAGTCGTCTTGACGCCCTTTTTGCCCTTGTTGCTGGCGAGGAAGGCTTCGCCTTCACTCTTGTTCTTAGTGGCGACTGCCTGCTGCTCGGCAGCGTGCTTGGCTTGCAGGCGGTCTGCGAACGCTTTCTGCACTTCGCCGGCTTGTTCTTCTGTCAACAGAAGCGTGCCGCTGGACAGGACGGTTTCGATCGCTTGGAAAACGATCGGCAAGTCGACTTCACTCTTGATCTGCTCCAAGGATCCGCCGATCTGCATGCCAACGAGATAGCTGACCTTGTCACGCTCGGTGTCGAGCTTATCCTTGGAAACGGCGGCGCTGGACACGCCGAGGAGAGTCGTCACGGCGACGGCAAGCAGTGTATGACGCAGGGTAAAGTTCATTGATGGCTCCAGTGGGAGGGCAAAAAATATATCCGCAAACACGGACACACAAAGTTACATATTCTGCGGCCCGCAGCCGGGACACGCAATATCGGGATCAGAGACCGGTGGTGAACGGCAAGGTTCAATCGTCGGTTGGCAACGGTTAGGGTTTCTCACCTAAGAGCGTTTCGATCTGCGCCAACAGTGCCGGGTCATCTGGCTTGGTGCGGCTGCCGAAGCTGGCTACCACTTGGCCTTCGCGGTTGATGAGGTATTTGTGGAAGTTCCAACCTGGGCTCTCATCGGTGGCATCGAACAGCTGCTGATAGAGCGGGTGGATGCTTTTGCCCTTGACGTGTACTTTTTCGAACATCGGAAATTTGACGCCATAGGTCAGGGTGCAAAACTCTTGGATTTCCTCCTCGCTGCCTGGCTCTTGGCCGAGGAAGTCGTTGGATGGAAAGCCCAGTACAGCGAAACCGCGCGGTGCCAATCGCTCATGCATCGCTTCTAAGCCTTCGTACTGTGGAGTGAAACCGCATTTGCTGGCGACATTGACGATTAAAAGTACCTTGCCTTGATACTGGCAAAGGCTCTCTGCTGTCTTGCCAGCTAAAGGCCGCATTTCACGGTCGAGCAAATTACTGCATTCACTGGCCATGGCCAAGGGAAGTAAGGTCAGCGACAACAAAGATGCGAGAGCAAGCTGGCGAATCAAGATGATCATGGTGGTGTCCTCCGAGGTGTCAGGATACTGCCACTTGCAGCCCTGTGTGTCATGATTTGGCCGCGATCTCGCGCAGCATATCGGCAAAGGCTTCAGGTGGCTGTCCACCTTGCAGCAACCAGTGGTTATTTATGATGGTGGCAGGCACGGCGCGAATGCCCGCTTGCTGGAAATGGCGCTCCTGCTCGCGTACCTCATCAGCGAATTGACCCGTCTTAATCACTTGGCTCGCGGCTTCGCGATCCAGTCCGGTTTTTTCGACCAAATTCATCAGTACATCGTGATCGGCGACATTGTGGTTGTCGTTGAAGTAGGCCTGAAACAGTGCCCGCTTGAGTGCCAGAGCGGCTTGGCGATCTTGCAGCCCCGCCCAGTGCAGCAGGCGATGGGCGTCGAAGGTGCTCCAACTGCGGCTTCCCGGCCCTAGATCGATTTCAATGCCCAGTTCAACAGCGCGTTCCCGAATGGTCTGACGGTTGGCTTCCAATTGGGCCTGATCGAAACCGTATTTGCGCATCAAACGCTCGCCCGTATCCTCGCCCTCGAAGGCCATATCGGGGTTGAGTTCGAAGGGTTGTAGGTGGATTTCGACAAGAACCGAATCACCAAGCTCTGCCAACGCGCTTTGCAGGCTGGCCAAGCCGATGGCGCACCAAGGACAGGCTACGTCGGAAACGAAGTCGATGCGAAGTGGAACAGGCGTGGTCATGGCAGAACGAGTTTTCATAAGGCAAGGCTTGCGATGTGGTGACAAACCCTTGGCATTTCAACGTCCGGGGTTAGACACGGGCGCAGCGTCACAGCGACTACGCCAGAGTTTTAGTCAGATCGAAGCCCATTTTTTGGTGTTTCGATCGCAGCTAGGCCTCGTTGCCGGCCGCCGCGCGGATTCGATACAGCGTGCTGGTGCACGAACGTCAGAAATCGCTTGCAAATGGAAATATGGTGTTGTAGTGTACCAGCACACCTAATCAATGCGGTCTGGACAAGGAGAGTTGCCATGCAACGCGAGACACTTAAGCTTTCGGTAGCCGTGGCCGTTTTGGTACTTGGAGTGGTTATTGGTTGGTTTGCCGGCGAGCCGGCGACCACGAACCCTTCACGGACCGGACAGCTGCCCTTCGCAATGGAAATGGTGGTGGAGGAGGACGCCGCGGATGCGATCACGCAGGTCCGCAAGACCACCAACGCTTTCCAGATGCCTTACTTCTCCTTCAAGGTGCTGTTGCCGCAGCCACCCACACGGCCGGGATCCTGAGCATGAGCGTTGTATGGAATGACACCACGCCGATCTACCTGCAGCTGAAGGCGCGCATCATTGCGATGATTCTAGATGGGCTGATCCATCCAGGCGACGCGGTGCCCTCAGTAAGACAGGTGGCAGCCGATTATCAACTCAATCCCATCACCGTCTCGCGTGCCTATCAGGAACTGGCCGACGAGGGTGTGGTGGAAAAACGCCGGGGACTTGGCATGTTTGTGACCGAAAACGCACCACAGCAATTGCTCGCCTCAGAGCGGCAGCAGTTTTTGACCCGAGAATGGCCGCTGGTCGTTGAGCGCATTCAGCGTTTGGGCTTGGACTGGGACGAGCTGCGCCAACAGATCGATGCCGGCCTAACCGTCGCAAAGGAACAGCCATGAGCGCCATCATTGCACGACAGCTTTCCAAGTCTTACAACGGCAAGCCGGCGCTGGATGGTGCGGACTTCCGTATCGAATCCGGCCGCATTGTCGGCTTGATCGGGCCCAATGGCGCGGGCAAAACCACTGCGCTCAAGGCGGTGCTTGGCCTAACCTCGTTTCAAGGCGAGCTCTCTGTCCTGGGTATGGACCCGCGTCGTCAGCGTAATGCACTGATGAACGAGGTTTGCTTCATAGCCGATGTGGCAACGCTGCCGCGCTGGATGCGTGTGGGGCAGGCGATCGACTTTGTCGAGGGTGTGCATCCACGTTTTTCTCGCGACAAGTGCGAGGATCTGCTGGCGCAGACCAAAATCGCCAAAACCCAGCGTGTGCGCGAGTTGTCCAAAGGCATGATCGTGCAGTTGCACTTGGCGCTGGTGATGGCGATTGACGCCCGCGTACTGGTGCTGGACGAACCCACGCTCGGGTTGGACATCCTGTATCGCAAGCAGTTCTATCAACGTCTTTTGAATGACTACTTTGATGAGAACAAGACCATCGTGGTCACGACTCATCAAGTCGAAGAGATCGAGCACATCCTGACGGATCTGATTTTCATTCGCGCCGGCAAGATCACCTTGTCAGCCAGCATGGATGAGATTGCCGCACGCTTTATTGAGGTGATGGTGAGTCCGGATCAGGCCGAGGCCGCACGTGCGTTGGGGCCGCTGGACGAGCAGCAGGTATTCGGGAAGTCGATTTTTCTTTTTGACGGCATCGACAAGGCACGTCTGGCCGACTTGGGCGAGACGCGCATTCCCAGCATCGCCGATCTGTTCGTGGCCACGATGAAAGGAACCTACGCATGAACACCTCTAATACCTCGATTTCACCCGTACGCACTTTTGGCTGGCTTCTGCGACGCGAGTACTGGGAGCACAAAGGAGGGTTCTTATGGGCTCCGGTCTGGGCGGGTGCGATTTCTCTGCTATTGACTCTGATGGGGTTTATTTTCGCGGAGGTGGCAGCACGCAAGGTCGTTTCGGCTGGCAAAGAGTCAATAAACGGTTTTATTGTCAATGGCTTGGATCTGAGCTCAATCACCGCACAGATGGACGCTGATGATCTTCGCAAGCTTGCCGACGGCGTCAGCGTGAGCACCGCGTCCGCTATGTTCTGGCCGATGCTGGTACTGGGATTTGTGGTGTTCTTCTACTGCTTGGGTAGCCTGTACGACGAGCGTCGTGATCGCAGCGTGCTGTTTTGGCAGTCCTTGCCGATTTCCGATGGCGCCACAGTGCTTTCCAAGGCCGTCAGCGCTCTGCTGGTAGCGCCGGTCATAGCCATGGCGGTCGGCATTGTCTGCATGATTGCGTTTCTTCTGGTGTTGGCTGGTTTTGTGCTGTTGCACAACGGTAATCCCTTCACGCTGTTGTGGAGTCCGAGCAATCTCTTTGGCAACGTCGGCGTCGGGCTTGCTGCATTGCCGATCTATGCCTTGTGGGCGCTGCCGAGTGTCGGCTGGCTGTTGTTGTGCTCGGTCCTGGCACGAAGCAAACCTTTCCTATGGGCAATCGTGGTGCCGGTGTTCACCGGCGTGTTCTTAAGTTGGTTTGACTGGATGAGCTCGGCTGATCTCGGCAGCGGCTGGTTTTGGAAGCACGTGGTGGGTACGTGGCTTGGGGTGATGGACAAGACAACGGCGCAAGCGCTTTTGGTTGCCGATCACTGGGCCGTGACCAAAGCAATGTATGTGGTTGTGGCCACGCCGCAGCTATGGGTTGGTGCTATAGCGGGTGGCGTCATGATTGCCCTCGCTGTGATGGTTCGGCGCCGTCGCGATGATGTCTGATCCGGGTGCTCGCGCGTTGCCGCATTGTTGAATCGAGAGACGATGGACGCTGCCGCGCTAAATTTTGATGAACCGTTGCCGCGTGCGTTCTACGCACGCGATACGCAGCAGGTGGCGCGTGAGCTGTTGGGTAAGCTATTGGTGCACCGTGTCGTTGACACGGTCAGGGTCGGTCGTATTGTCGACGTTGAGGCCTATCTCGGCCCCGGTGATCTGGCGGCCCATACGGCGCGCGGCGAGACTCCACGTACCCGCGCCATGTTTGGTCCGCCGGGGCACGCTTACGTCTATCTGATTTATGGCATGCATCACTGCATGAATGTGGTCACCGAGCCTGAGGGTGTTGGCACGGCGGTGCTGCTGCGTGCGCTGGAACCTGTTGCCAACCTTACGCTACCCACGCATGGCCCTGGCCGCTTGTGCAAGGCCATGGGCATTGACATGTCGCACTATGGTCACGACCTGTTGAGTCAGAACCTGCACATCTGCGCATCTCCAGTGAGTGAGTCATTCAATGTCCTCACCGGTCCACGCATCGGCGTTGATTATGCCGGTGAGTGGGCGACCAAGCCCTTGCGCTTCTACATCGAGGCCAATCGCTTTGTATCGCGGAAATAGGCTCAAGATGGCCGTGAGTCGCATGCCCGTATTCGACGCATAAAGCTCAATCTTAGGGATGTTCGGTCGGCTCTGGGCGCGGCGGCACCGGGTCGTAGCCGCCCTCGCACAAGGGCTGACAGCGTGCCAGCCGCTTGACCGCGAGCCAGCCACCACGAAGATGCCCATGCACCTTGATCGCTTCTATGGCATACATAGAGCAGCTGGGGTGGAACCGGCAATGCTGGCCCAGCAGCGGACTGATGAAACGCTTGTAGCCCCGCAATAAGATTATTATCGGTGATTCCATCGTAAACTCTACGCATAATCGTGCGGCAAGCTTGCCGCGCGAGGACGACTAAGCTATAACACCCGACTGCTTTTGCTCAATACATGACTCGAGAGGGCCGTAATTGTGGCAATAAAGCTCCTGCCAAACCTCTGGCCAAGTCGGCCACAGCGCGCAAAACGCCTGCTGCAAAGTCGGCTGACACGAAGCAAGCATCCAAAAAAACACCTGCAAAAAAGGCGGTCGCGAAAGCTGTGACAAAGAAGCTAACTCCCAAGGCCGTCCCCAAAAAGGCAGCGGCGAAATCGTCTGTGACTAAGCCGGTGCTGAAGAAGATGGCCCCAAAGCCGGTGGCAAAGAAGTCGGTGGCCAAAAAAGTTGCCGCCAAGTCTGCGCCAGTCAAGACGGCTCCGGCCAAGAAGGCTCCGGCCAAGAAGACGGCGGTGGCTGGCAAGTCCACTAGTGCGATCAAGCGCGTTGCGCAAACATTGGCAAAGCTGGTCAAGCCTAAGGCGGCCGACGTCAAGGTGGTCAAGCCCACTCCAAAAAAGGCGGCAACGCCTAAGGCGGTGGCAAAAAAGACGACTGCCAAAAAAGCGACAGTCAAAGCGCCGGCAAAGACCACGGCCAAGACATCAGTCAAAAAGGCAGTCAAGACGGCGCCAAAAACCACCGCGAAGCCGGCTGGCAAGAAGACGACAGCGCCGGTGACAAAGGCGGCTACGAAAAAGACCACCCCTGCAGTGGCGAAGGCGCCCGCCAAGAAAACTGTTAAAACGCCCGCAAAACCAGCAGCCAAAACGGCTGTGACCAAGAAGACACCGGCCGCAACGACGCGACAACCGGAAAAGACATCAACAAGGACGACGATGATTAAGGCTGTACCTGCACCTGCACCAGCACCTGCAACGCGATCCAAAGCCAAGCGCCCTCACGTTACGCCCACCCCAGCAGAAGTCAGCGTCGCGATCCTGCCGGATCGCCCGGATCTTCCCGTCGGCTACCGACCCAAGCCGGGCGAGGAGTACATGAGCCCGGAGCAACTGGAGTATTACCGCCAGAAGCTCTTGAAATGGCGTGCCGAGTTGGTTGAGGAATCGCAGCAGACCATCGATAACCTGCGTGAAGAAGTGCGTGACGTGGGTGACGAGGCCGAACGTGCCACGCGTGAAACGGAGAACTCGCTCGAACTGCGAACGCGTGACCGTTACCGCAAATTGATCTCGAAGATCGACAAGGCGCTCAAAAGCGTCGATGAAGGTGACTACGGTTACTGCGAAGAAACCGGGGAAGAGATCGGCCTCGAGCGACTGGAAGCACGTCCCATCGCCACCTTGTGCTTTGATGCGCAAGAGCGCTGGGAGCATCGCCGAAAATTGATGGGCGATTGATCAAAACGCGGGCTTAACGTCCGCGTTATTCCATCACACCAAAAGTAAACCTGACGCCGATCGCGAGTAGTTGCTCACGTTCGGCGTCTAGGTCTGCGTGCGTCAGTGCGTGTGTGGCAAGCCAAGTGGCGGGCAGATCAAGACGTGCTTGGTCGTCGTGCATGGTCAAATGCATGGGCGGCAATGGGGTGCGGTCGTGGCTGCGATGCAGCAAGATCGCAAGACGCAAGAGGACGACATTGCGTAAGGTCGCCTGAGCCATGCGGCCGGGTAAGCCGAGCAGCATCCCGCGTTGGATACCGCGACGTTGGCAACGCACCAAGGTGGCCAACACGCTTTGTTCTTGCCGCGAGAATCCGTCAATGTCGGAATTGGCAACAAGGTAGGCGCCATGCTTCTGGTGCTGGCTGTGTGAAATCGTCAGCCCTAATTCGTGCAACTGCGCGGCCCATGCCAGCATCAGCCTGTCATCCGGCTCCAAATCAAGATCGGCCGCGACTTGGTCAAACAGCATCAATGCCGTTGACTCAACCCGCGCAGCATGTTCGGTGTCGACGTCATAACGCATGCATAGGGCGGCAATGGCGGGATCACGCGGGTCGCGCTGCTGGGTGCGCCCATGCATGTCGTAAAGAACGCCTTCGCGCATGGCGGTTTCGCAGGTGCGCATCCGCTCCAAGCCGAGTTGACGAAAGCAGGTGTCCATGACCAGAAGTCCGCCGGCGATCACCGGACGACGATCCGCGGATATACCGGGTAACTCGATATCGCCGATGTGCTTGAAGCCGAGCAAGCATCGCGTGATGGCATCCAAACCCGCGCGGGTGATGACTCCTGCTGGTTCGTCTGGATCGACGTGCATTTCCGCAATGGCCTTGGCAGTACCGGAGGAGCCGATAACTTCTTGCCAGCCCATGGTCTGATACGCCGCACTGAATTGTTGAAATTGCAGTGACAGCTCCAATTGCCCGGCCTCCCAGCGCTTGCGTGACAGCTTGCCGTCCGGGAAGAAGCGCCGGGTGGTGGCAACACAGCCCATTTGCAGGCTTTCGCGCTTAAGTGGTTCAAATCCTTGGCCAATGATGAACTCTGTCGAGCCGCCGCCAATATCGATAACCAGACGACGCGCAACACCGGGTGGCATGCCGTGCGCGACGCCGAGGTAAATCAGTCTTGCTTCCTCGCGCCCGGACACGACTTCGATGCCGTGTCCAAGTGCCGTTTCAGCCGGCACGAGAAACGCGAGTGGATTACGCAGTTGCCGAACCGTATTGGTGGCGATTGCGCGAACCCGGTGAGGCGGCAAGCTGTGGATGCGCTCCCCGAAACGTGCGAGACATGCCAAGGCCCGCTCGCGGGCGGCCGGATCAAGGTCGCCGTTGGCGCGCAGACCAGATCCGATGCGCGTGGTGTCACGCAGCCGATCAACGATGCGCAACTGTCCGAGCACGCTGCGTGCGACGACCATGTGGAAGCTGTTGGAACCCAAGTCGATAGCCGCAAGCAGCTCGCCTTCACGCAGGCTTGCGTTGGTCATCGGCATATCAAATCCAACAGGTGGCGTTGAGCACTGTGTATGGGTGCAGCGTTTGTGGCTGTGACTTTGGTGTAGCTGCCATCACTGCCCAGCTCCCAAGCTTGCTGGTTGTCGGACAGGTAATTGTCCAAGGTCTCGTCGAACACGCGTTGAGCCAAGGTTGGATCGAGTATGGGGAAGCACACCTCAATCCGCCGCAGCAGATTGCGTTCCAACCAGTCGGCACTGGCGCAGTAGGTCTCGGGCTTACCATCGTTGCCGAACCAGTAGATCCGACTGTGCTCCAAGAAACGGCCCACGATGCCACGCACCCGAATGTTGTCGGAGATGCCGGCCAAGCCCGGGCGCAAGGAGCAGGCGCTGCGCACAATTAGGTCAATGACGACGCCAGCTTGGGAGGCTTCGTAAAGTGCGCGCATCACGTCCGGCTCGTTGAGCGCATTCATCTTGGCGAGAATCCTGCCGGTCTTGCCGGCGCGTGCGTGTGCAGTCTCGCGCTTGATCTTCTCCAGCAACGCCGCATGCAAGGTAAAGGGCGATTGCAGGAGATGGGTGAGTTTGAAGGCGGGCACCAAGCCTGAAAGCTGCTGAAAGATACGGTGGACATCCTCGACAATTCCCGCCTGTGCCGTGATCAAGCCGATATCGGTATACAGACGCGCAGTGCCGGTGTGGTAGTTGCCGGTCGACAAGTGTGCGTAACGTTGAAGCTTGCCGGCTTCACGTCGCACAATCAGCAGCATTTTCGCATGGGTTTTGTAACCAACCACGCCATAGATCACCTGGACGCCGGCCTCCTGCAGCCGGTCGGCCAAACCTAGGTTGGCTTCTTCGTCAAAGCGTGCGCGCAGCTCAATAACCACCGTCACATCTTTGCCGTTGCGTGCGGCTTCCACGAGGTGTTCGACCATGACCGAGTCGTGTCCGGCACGGTAAAGGGTTTGCTTGATAGCCAGAACATCCGGATCGCGCGCGGCCAGCTTGATGAGCGTAACCACCGTGTTGAACGAGTCGAACGGATGGTGCAGCAGCACGTCGCCAGCGCGGATGGTGTCGAAGAGTTGATCTTCTTCCACATCGGGCTGTCGGCGCGGTACGAACGGCGGAAACTTGAGGTCAGGGCGGTCGACTAGATCGTGGATCGCGGTGACGCGATTGAGATTTACCGGACCATTGATCCGGTGCAGCGCCTCCGGTCCGAGCTCAAATTTTTCCAGTAGCGACGTGACGATCGGTTGTGGGCAATTGTCAGCGATTTCCAATCGCATCGCGCGTGCGAAACCGCGTCCGCGCAACTCGTCTTGTACCGCATGGGCGATGTTTTCGACCTCATCCTCATCAACTAGCAGCTCGGCGTTGCGCGTCACTCGGAACTGATAAGCCCCTTTGACGTGCATACCGGGGAAAAGCATGTCGACAAAGCTGGACAGCACCGTCGATAACAGCACAAAGTCATGCTCCCCACCGGAAACCTCTGGCGGCAGGTGGATAATCCTAGGCAGCGATCGCGGTGCGCGCACGATGGCCATCTTGCCGGCACGGCCGAAGGCATCCTTGCCTTGCAGTACTACCACCACGTTCAAGCTTTTGTTGAGAATACGCGGGAACGGATGCGCGGGATCTAGGCCAAGTGGCGACAGGATAGGCAGGATTTCGTCGATGAAGTGCTGACGGAGCCATTGCTTTTGATTCTCTTCCCAGTTTTCCGGCGAGAGGATACGAATACCGGCATCGGCAAGGGCAGGGCGCAGCACTTCGCGCCACGTGCGGTACTGGTCCTCCACCAAGGTTTTGGCACGCGCATGAATCAGTTTGAGCAAGGTTAACGGCGGAGTGCCGTCAGCCGGTAAGGGCATGCCCAATTCCAACACGCTATGAATGCCAGCGACGCGGATTTCAAAAAATTCGTCGAGATTGGTGCAGGCGATGCATAGAAACCGCAAGCGTTCCAGCAAGGGAACAGTCTCATCCAGCGCTTGGGCCAACACCCGGAAGTTGAATTCCAGTTGTGACAGTTCGCGGTTGAGATAAAGCGAGGGATCGGCCAGATCGCGGGGTGCGGCCGGGTCGTGCTTAGGTTTCTTGGTGCGGATTCGACGGTTGGGCATAGATGCAGGATAGCAATTCAGCCGGCTGCAACGAATGCCTTTGCGCGGGCTCAGTAAAAGGGACTGTCGCCAAGCGAGAGCTCGGCCTGCGCTTTGAGGCCGTCAATACGTCGAGCGAGGTCTTAAACTGAGCGCTGTGTTCAAGCGTGGAGATGATCCGCGGGGGTTCAGACGGCGCAGTTCTAGCGCGTCGGGCGTGATTGCGACAATGCGCGCGTCGATGCGTGAGCGCTGGTAGAAGTCCAGGTCAGGTGTCTTGCGCAGCCGTTCGAGTTGGCTCAATGCGTCATCAGCGCGACCATTGAGCCAAGCAACCTCGGCATAGGCCTCAGCCGCGCGAACGGTGTCTCCCGCTACTTCACTGGCGCGCGCAAATGTGCGTTGCAAGGCAGGGTTGTCGGCGTCGGCGGCCAACAACGGGCGCAGTAATTCCTGTGCGGTGCGTGCGGCCTCCGTTGTGCCGAGTTCGGCCAGACTGCCGGCATAGCTCAATACGACCGCGGCGTTCTGTGGGCGCTCTTGCAGCAGGCGCTCGTATCGCTCGCGTGAGGCCTTGAAGTTGCCAGAACGATGATCATTTTCCGCCTGCGCTAACGCGACCCAATACAGCGATGGATACTGTTCGGCCAGTTGCGCCAACTCGGTGCCGGCTGCTGCCGTCTGGCCCACCAGACTGCGCGCCAGCGCAAAACCATAGCGTTGCGCGGGTGTGAATGCAGCTTCATCCGCTTGGCGCAAACGTCGATATTCATGCACGGCCTCGTTCATCGTCTTGGCCGAAAGTACACGCAGGCGCTCGCGTGCCAAAGCGAATAATTCACGTGACACGCCGCCATCGTCGATCGACCCGATCACATATTCCGGCAGCAGCGGATTGCGAGTGCGTCGGAGGGAGGTTGTTCGTGCGCAGTTGCTGTTTTCGATCTCGGCGATCAACTGCAGATCTTGGTCTTGCACGCAGGCTGGGTCTACGCCGATCTGCTTTGCACGGGCCTTGGCTTCGCTGATGCGTGTGGTGGTGACCGGATGTGAGCGCAGGTATTCCGGGGCTTGCACGCCACCCAGGTTGCCGCGCATCTGGCGTTCCATGCGGCCAAAGAAGTCAGCCATGGCGAGCGGATCGTAGCCGCTGCGCGCAAGAGTCTGGATGCCGATGCGGTCCGCTTCGTATTCGTTGGAACGGGTGTAATTGATCTGGCGTTGCTGCATCAATGACATGCCACCCACGACCGCAGCCTGAGCCCCATCGGGGCTGCCGGCTTGCGTGGCCGCGATCATGGCACCGAGCATGCCGAGCATGATCGGCAACTGGTCGCGTTGGGCTTGTTCGACCGCGCGCAGGATATGGCGTTGAGTGACGTGGGAGATTTCGTGTGAAATTACCGCTGCCACTTCGTCTTCGCGCTCGGCTGTCAGAATCAGGCCGGCGTTGACGCCGATATAGCCGCCGATGGTAGCGAAGGCGTTGATCTGCCGATCGCCCATCAGGAAGAAGGTAAAGGCCTGACTCGGGCGGTCACTGCGCGATGCCAGTCGATAGCCCAAGCTTTGCAGGTAGCCATCCAGCAGCGGATCATCGAGCACCAATCCATAGCCACGCAGTTGGCGCAGCACCATGCCACCATAGGCACGCTCCTGCGCCGGGGTCAGCAGTTCACCGGCGGACGAACCAATGTCCGGCAGCTTGCTTGGCTCGACAGCTAGCGCCAAGGGCAGGGCAGCGGATAGGGCGGCACAGAGCAACCAGCGTTTCATCGTAGGCGGCAAACGAGTATGGGAAGGTGATCATGACGCGCGGACGCGAACGCGGTGTTAACTGGCTGTAAACCAATGGTCGAGCGACAATATTGAGTCTTGAGCTTCAACTAGAGTGATTGCATGAACAAAGTCATGATGTACACCACGGGTTTTTGCCCCTACTGCGTTTCTGCCAAGCGCTTTCTCGAAAGCAGACATGTCGAAGTCGAAGAAGTCCGAGTGGATACCGACCCGGAACAACGAGCAGAGATGCGTGCGCGCACCCAGCGCACCTCGGTGCCGCAGATCTTCATCGGTGAAACGCACGTGGGTGGTTACGATGATCTGGTTGCGCTCGATCGCGCTGGTGGTCTGGAGCCGCTGCTCGCAGGTTTGTCTGCGGAGTGATCTGCGGCCAGTGGCCGACAGCACAATGGTGGACGCCTTAGTCGAGGCGGAACGCGATGGTTCGCCGGCCTTGTCCATCCCAGCCTGACAATTGACGCAGGGCGATGTCGGTGAACTCCACGACCTCGCCGTTTTCGTTCTGCAAATGGCACAAGATGGGCGGTGAGCCGGCGCGGCCGGGTGGTGTCTCGCAGTGCAGGCTGACCCGGTCTTCTGCGTCATGTAGCACGAAACCGTTGGGTAACACCTCATTGCGCACCAGTTCGACCCAGCGGGTTTGTGGCCCATCGGCTTGCGCGCCAGTGACAACCCAGCGGCCCAGTAGTGCCTCACCCGGATCTTGGGCAAAGTGGAAACGCACAATCGACAGCGGCCTGAGATCAAGTGCGCCGGTCTCGGGGTTAATGCTCGAAAACCACAGGGTCGCACGCGATGGAGTGAGCACCTCTACATCGACCGCGCCACTCAGGCGGATGCCTTCAGGTGCGCCGTAGTGGGTGAATGGCCCGGAGCCGCCTTCAAATTGGCCTAAATCCAAGTGCCCGACGCCGTCTATCAGCGCGCCGGCGCCGAAATACCACGTGGCGTCGCCCGCTGCGTCGTAACCCATCACACTCAGACTGATGAGGCCAGCCTGGCTCTCGATCGACAGACCTAGCCCCGGCCCTGCCGCAAACTCGCCATTTTGCTCAGCCCACCAAAAGCCCGTTTCCAGTCCACTGGCGGGAGCCGCGCTGCCGTCTTGAATCAGGGCAAAGCCAGCCAGCATGGACGAGCTGCCGAGTGTGCTCTCAACCTGCAAACGAACCCGATGAATGCCGCTGGCGGGAAGTAATTCCTGCACTGACATCGTCTGGGTTGAAAATGCGTAGGGAGTCGGCGAAGCGTTACAACCGAGGTGCTCGCGTGTGGCCGTCAGCAGTACCTCATGACCGCGCGCACTGACATCCATGAGCTGCGGCGGGCAGGTATCGGGCCAGATTCCCGAGATATCCAGCCGCGCTTGATTATCGCCAACGCTTGCTAGTGTGATCTGCGCAGGCTCGAACGCGTGTGCCTGCGCGGCCAGTGCAGCCAGCAAGATGAACAAGAACGCGGGCAGAGTCAGTAATCGCATGGGTGCAACTGTACCCCATGACGTGCTTGGCCGATAATGGTCGGCTCACTTCGCGTTATTGCGACGTCACACACCTGAGAACAACAAGGAAAGCCCACTGATGAAACCAACGATAGCGGTCATCCGCGGCGACGGTATCGGCCCAGAAATCATGGAAGCCACTTTGCATGTGCTTGATGCAATGGAATTGGGCTTGGCTTACGAGTTCGTTGATGCGGGCCTGACCGCTCTTGAGACACAGGGCGAGTTGCTTCCCGAGAACACTCTGGAAACTATCGAGCGCTTGGGTGTGGCGCTCAAAAGCCCGCTCACCACACCGTTGGGCGGCGGATTTTCATCAATCAATGTCGCTTTGCGCAAGCGTTTTGACCTCTACGCCAACCTGCGTCCAGCGATTTCCTTCCCCAACACCCGTTCGCGTTATGAAAACATAGACATCATCACGGTGCGTGAAAACACCGAAGGTGCCTACATTGGCGAAGGTCAGGCCTTGTCGGCCGACGGTGAAATCGCAACCTTGACTCAGAAGATCACGCGCAAGGGTTCTGATCGCATCGTGCGTTATGCCTTCGAATTGGCGCGATCGGCCGGACGCAAGAAAGTCACCGTGGTGCACAAGGCAAATATCCTCAAGACCACGTCTGGCCTATTTCTGCGCGTAGCGCGCGAGGTGGCGGCCGAATATCCGGACATCGAAGTCAACGAGATGATCGTTGATAACACAGCGATGCAGTTGGTGATGCGTCCCGAGCAATTTGACGTGATTGTCACCACCAATCTTTTTGGCGACATCATTTCTGATCTCTGCGCTGGTTTGATTGGCGGATTGGGACTGATTCCCGGCGCCAACATTGGCAAGGATGTGGCGATCTTTGAGGCCGTGCACGGAACGGCGCCGGATATCGCAGGTCAGGGTATTGCCAATCCGGTGGCCTTGATGCTCGGTGCGGTGCAGATGCTGGCGCACCTTGATATGGGATCAGATTCAGCGCGGCTGCATCGGGCGATCGTTTCCACGATGGAGGCCCGCGATGGCTTGACCGGAGATCTGGGTGGAACTGGCACCACCATGGGCTTCGCCCGTGCCATTGCCAGCCGCGTCAATGCCTGATCAGCGGGTTCGTTTGCCGCTCAGGCGCGGCGAAGAGCACCCTCGAGTGTTGTTTGGGTGCAACAATATAAGCAGTGCGTGTGGTGCACGACATGAGTCCATTCAGCAGATGGCATGGCTTCGCCGTTTTCCCATTGACGCGGTGTTGTTTATTCACCATACTCACCGCGAACGAGGCCGTTGCAGGTTGCATGAACACCAATTCTTATCCGAGTACGTACAAGGGAGCCATGCTGGTCGTGGCCTTTGGCGTGGGTGCATTGCTCGCGTTTCCGGCGCAGGCTTCAGGCCAGAGTGCTGAGGCGTGGCGTGATTTTGCGCGTCGCAGCATGACGCCTGATTACAGCTGGAACGACGCGCCGGCTGCAGCGAGCTTGGCCCCAACTCTGCGTAGCGTCACTTTCGCGAGGTACGAGCGTGGTGGCGCGGTGTCGTGGGTGAGTGGTCGATCTTCAGTTCATCGCAGTCTCTCGTTGAGCTTTGAGCAAGTGCCAGGCCAGGGTGCGGCTGTGGGCAGTCAGGCGGCGTTGCACTCGCCAGATTTCCAAGCACGCATGTCACCACTGAACAGTCAGCATCTCGATGCGACCTACGTCCAAGACATCGGCGCGATGGGGCGTTTCGGCGTTTCTGCCTTGGTTGCGCGGCAACAATACGCGACGCCCGGATTGGGCATGGCGCAGGGCAATCAAGTATCCGAGCGATTTGAGACACCTGGCGAAACGGTTACCGGGCACGGCATCCGGGTTGACTGGCAGTTGCCGGTTGGTGAGCGTCTTGCGTGGAACTGGACGGCGCAATCCAGACTTGACATGAACGCATTCGAGTCAGTGCATGGCATCTATGCTGAGCCGGGGGATTTTGACTTGCCAGCACGCTTCGGCACGCAGTTGCAGTGGCGCGCGGGTAAAAACCTTGCACTTGCGCTTGGCGTGGAGCGTGTCTACTACGGCGACATCACGCCATTCACAAGCCCGGCGCTGCCGACCAGGCTGCTATCGTTGATGGCGGACGGCAGCGCACCGGCGTTTGCGTGGTCGGATCTTACCGTTTATTCAGCGGAAGGCCGAGTGGCCGATCGGTGGCGCGGCGAGTGGTCATTGCGCTTCAGTACGCGTCAGCAGCCGTCGCCGACCGCCAAGCTATACCGCCAAGTGCTTGACCCGGAATACACCAACACTAATCTTGCGCTTGGCTACCAGCGTGAGCTGAATCGCTGGGGTGAGCTCCGCTTGAGCGCTAGCTATGCGCCGTCCATGGCCTTCCTTGGTCCTGGCCCGGCTTTTGCCACCCGCACATACACACGCGGTGCGATTGGCGAGTTCGAGGCGTCTTGGGTTCTGCCGTTTTGAGCAGGGCCTGATTTGCGACTGTAGCTCTCGAATCACAGACATTTCCTACGGCCCCGCTTATCCGGGGCCGTTTGTTTTTATAGACCGGGCCGGGCTTGCCCCGGGGCATATCGTCCCCACCTAACAAGCTGTCGGCAGCGAAATTCCGATCAGTGATTGTGTTGCGTGGCTCACATTTCCTGCAGCTGCAGTTTGAAGTTTGCTCCGCAACGCCGCACCTTCGTCCAAGACCTGTTTCGCACGTGCCTGTTTTTTTTCACTCTGACCTAAACCCAGTAAACCGGTTCCAGGTGCCCGTCGATGTCGGGCCAGAGTGATACCGAATGACATGGAGAGTTGATATGTCCAATGCCGCCGTAGTTGATCGTCTTCGCCTGCCGGTGTTGCCGCTGCGGGACGTTGTGGTTTACCCGCACATGGTGATCCCGCTGTTCGTCGGCCGGGAAAAGTCGATGCGTGCGCTTGAGCTTGCGAGACCGATCTTTATCCGATGGGTACCGTGGCCCAGGTGCTCCAATTGCTCAAGTTGCCTGATGGCACGGTAAAAGTTCTGGTCGAAGGCAGCACGCGAGCGCATGTATCGGCTTGCGCTGAAACTGATGGAGCCTTGCTCGCTGACGCGACCGTGATTGAATCCACCAATACCCGCGAGGCGCGCGAGGTTGAGGTGACGATGCGCTCGTTGCTGTCCTTGTTTGAACAGTACGTCAAGATGAATCGCCGGATTCCGCCTGAGCTACTGGCGACTCTGTCAGGTATTGAGGATCCCGGTCGCATCGCCGATACCGTGGCCGCGCACTTGGCTGTCCGCCTGTCAGATAAGCAAGCCTTGCTGGAAACTTTGGACGTATGCGATCGGCTTGAGTCGCTGATCGGCTTTGTCGACGGCGAAATTGATGTGCAGCAACTGGAGAAGCGCATTCGCGGCCGGGTCAAGTCGCAGATGGAAAAAAGCCAGCGTGAGTACTACCTCAACGAGCAAATGAAGGCGATCCAGAAAGAGCTGGGCGATCTCGAGGAGCAGCCGGGCGAGCAGGATGAGCTCGCACGCAAGATCGCCGAGGCCAAGATGCCTAAGGAAGTCGAGGTCAAGGCCCGTGCTGAGCTAGGCAAGTTGCGCCAGATGCCACCCATGTCGGCCGAGGCCACCGTGGTGCGCAATTACATCGACTGGTTGGTCGGCGTGCCCTGGAGCAAGCGCAGCAAGGTGCGACGTGATCTGAAGGCCGCGCAGGAGGTTCTTGATGCCGATCACTACGGTCTCGAGAAGGTTAAAGACCGTATCCTCGAGTACCTCGCAGTGCAGACGCGGGTGCGGAAAATGAAGGGGCCAATCTTGTGTCTGGTTGGCCCGCCCGGCGTGGGCAAGACATCTCTTGGCCAGTCCATCGCCAAGGCCACCAATCGAAAGTTTGTGCGCATGAGCTTGGGTGGGGTGCGCGACGAGGCCGAGATTCGTGGTCATCGTCGTACCTACATTGGCTCCATGCCAGGACGTGTGGTCCAGAATCTCAGCAAGGCGGGTACGCGCAACGCGCTGTTCATGCTTGATGAGATTGACAAGATGAGCAACGACTTCCGCGGTGATCCGGCATCGGCGCTGCTGGAAGTGCTCGATCCCGAGCAGAATCACAGTTTCAATGACCACTATCTGGAGGTCGATCTTGATCTGTCTGAAGTGATGTTTGTTGCTACCGCCAACTCTTACAACATCCCCGGCCCCTTGCTCGATCGTATGGAAGTGATCCATATCCCGGGTTACACCGAGGATGAGAAGGTCAATATCGCCACGCAGTACCTGTTGTCCAAACAGATCAAAGCGAACGGACTGAAGCCTGAAGAAGTTGAGATTAGTGTCGATGCGATCCGCGAGATCGTGCGCTACTACACGCGCGAATCAGGTGTGCGCGGCTTAGAGCGTGAAATCTCTAAAATCTGCCGAAAGGTGGTCAAAGAGATTGCCTTGGCCGGGCCAAAGCCGGTGCGCAAGGGACGCAAAAAGACTGCGGGTATTAAGGTCACACCAGCCAATATTTCGAACTATCTGGGTGTGGCTGAGATTGGCTTGGTTACTGGCTTGGCTTGGACTGAGGTTGGCGGTGATCTGTTACAGATTGAGGCCACATTAATGCCGGGTAAGGGCAACTTGCAGCACACCGGCCAACTTGGTGATGTGATGCAAGAGTCCGTCAAAGCCGCGCTGACGGTGGTGCGTTCACGCGCCGAGCGTTTCGGGATTGATCCTGACTTTCATCAAAAACTTGATATCCACGTGCACGTTCCTGAAGGAGCGACGCCAAAGGATGGACCCAGCGCGGGCATCGCGATGTGTACCGCCTTAGTGTCTGCCCTGACCAAGGTGCCGGTGAAAGCCGATGTTGCAATGACCGGTGAGATCACCTTGCGCGGTCGTGTGTTGCCAATCGGTGGTCTCAAGGAAAAGCTGCTGGCGGCTCTGCGCGGCGGAATCCGTACGGTATTGATTCCACAAGAGAACGAGAAGGATCTCGCGGACATTCCGCTCAATGTAAAGAAGGACTTGAAGATCGTTCCGGTGCGCTGGATCGACGAGGTCCTGGACTTGGCTTTGGTCGAACCGCTGGGGCCCGGCACACGCAATTCACCAGCCGAACTCGTGTCGGCGCCAGCACCGGCCAAGGGGAAGCCAGCCAGTCGCGCGCATTGAGTGGATTCGTTTGCGTTTTGCGGTTGACGTGATTGGTGATGTATGCATCGACCGTCAAAATGGCCGGAAACCGCATGGCAACACGGAAAATCGTGTTGCGCATGCTTCCCTGCGCTGGTATAAATTCGCGCTACCGTTGGCTGATGCAGGATGCACGGGCGGGAGAAATGACCAAGTGCTGCGTGCCGCCATCAGGGTGGTACGTGGTTCGACGAACAATCAGCGAGACAATGAACTCGTAATCTGGAGTGATAGGACATATGAACAAATCTGAATTCGTTTCCGCCGTCGCAGATGCCGCAGAGTTGACCAAGACCGATGCCGCCAACGCTGTCGACGCCATCATCGAAGTGATCAAGAAGACATTGAAGACCGGCGATACCATTTCGCTGGTTGGCTTTGGTACTTTTGAGGTTCGTAAGCGTGCTGCTCGCACCGGCCGCAATCCGCGCACCGGCGATACCATCAAGATCAAGGCATCGAATGTTCCTTCGTTTAAGGCTGGCAAAGCTCTGAAAGATGCTGTAAACTGATCGTCTTTGCAGGGTGCTTAGCTCAGCGGTAGAGCGTCGCCCTTACAAGGCGAGGGTCGGGGG
>CAJDVW010000017.1_pt1 | contig 19896 bp, 19 predicted proteins | sample 7391471 | NCBI WGS metagenome assembly CAJDVW01 (sample SAMEA7055714, study PRJEB34461) | soil metagenome | biome: terrestrial ecosystem; feature: Peninsula; material: soil | place: Antarctica | collected 2016
TTATGTGACGGGTCGATGCCTTCATCGGGGTATAGCTCAGCCTGGTAGAGCGCCAGCTTTGGGAGCTGGATGTCGAGAGTTCGAATCCCTCTGCCCCGACCAAGCATCATTTCCCAGTGCGACCTGCGGGTTCCGGTGCGCTATCATTTTAAGATGCGCCCGTAGCTCAATCGGATAGAGCACCGGCCTTCTAAGCCGGCGGTTACAGGTTCGATTCCTGTCGGGCGCGCCACGAGAGTCTGGTTGTACGGTTTGCATGTGTCTTGTGGTGGATGTAGCTCAGCTGGTTAGAGCATCGGATTGTGATTCCGAGGGTCGCGGGTTCGAGTCCCGTCTTCCACCCCACCCCTAGAATGAAGCATAATACGCAGCCGAAGCCTCCGAAGGCGACTTTGGAACGATGGGCCGTTAGCTCAGCTGGTAGAGCAGTTGACTCTTAATCAATTGGTCGTAGGTTCGAACCCTACACGGCCCACCATCTTTCTTTGTCTTCATATAGCTTCGTTAATGCTGCGTCCGCCCGGGCCCGATCACGGGAACTACCCCCAGGTCACGGCAGGACCATCGCGAGAGTGGCGGAATTGGTAGACGCGCTGGATTTAGGTTCCAGTGGGGTAACCCGTGAGAGTTCGAGTCTCTCCTTTCGCACCACTTTCGCACCAACCCGACGATGAGTCCGGTTCATGACGTATCTGCCTCAGTGGCAGAAAACGTCGGAGCCGGGCATCATGGCGGGCCAAATTTTTTAACCGTGGCCGCAAGCGGCCGCGGTGCGACCTCCTACCTGAGGAATGACTATGCAAATCTCGATCGAAACTGTCGGCACACTGGGCCGCAAGCTCACTGTTAGCCTGCCAGCCGACCAGCTTGAATCCACGATCCGTCAGCGCTTGAGCGAGCTCTCGCGCACGGTGCGGCTCAAGGGGTTCCGCCCCGGCAAGGTTCCCGGCAAGGTCATTGAGCAGCGCTACGGCGCGCAGGTGCGCGACGAGGTTGTAGGCGACTTGATCCAGCGATCCTTTAGTCAGGCGGTGCAGCAAGAGAAATTGCGTCCGGCAGTGCAGCCGTCGATTGAGACCAGTGGCGTTCCCGAAGATGGTGAGTTCAAGTACACCGCCACCTTCGAAGTGATGCCTGAAATCGGCAACATCGATGTGTCAGCTTTGAAGATCGAGCGCCCGGTCGCGGAAGTCGTCGATGCTGATATCGATCGCATGATCGAGACCTTGCGCAAGCAACGGGGTGGCTGGACTGATGTCGAGCGTGCTGCCAATAGTGGCGATCTGGTGATGTTCGAGTCCGTTGCCATCGCTGGCGACGAGCGCATCCCAGCAGAAGGTACCGATCGCTCTGGCACGGTGCTGGGTTCGGGCGGCATTTTGCTCGATCTGGAAGAGAAGTTGGTCGGGCTTGCGCCTGGCGATGAGCGCGATTTAGAAGTGTCTTTCCCGGCGGATTACCGCAATGGCGCGCTCGCGGGCAAGGACGTCAAAATCACCGTCAAGATTGTTCGTGTTTCCGAGGCGAGCGTGCCTGAGTTGGATGACGAGTTCTTCAAGGCCTTCGGCATTCCGAGTGGCGGCTTAGAGCAGTTCCGCGCTGAAGTGCGTTCAAACCTGGAACGCGAACTGAAGGGCGCGATCATGGCGCGACTGAAGAATGACGTGGTCGAAAAGTTGCTCGCCGCGCATGCTGATCTCGAACTGCCCTCACGCATGGTTGATGCTGAGGCGCGTGGCTTGGCGCAACATGCCGCTCAGCAAGCGCGTGAAGCTGGCCAAAAAGTGCCGGACACGATTGACTTGGCGCCACTTAAGCCGCAGGCGCACAAGCGCGTCGCTGCCGCTGTTCTGCTGAACGAGTTGGCTCGTCAAAACGACATCCGTCTCGACAATGGCCGCGTTCAGGAAATGATGCAGTTGATCGCGTCAACCTACGAGGAACCGGAGCAGGTGGTTGAACTTTACCGCAAGGACCCCCAACTGCTTGATGGGCTTCGCAGCCGCGTGATCGAAGATCAAGTGATCGACTGGATCGCCGATCATGCTGATGCCAGCACCAAGACCTTGAGTTTTGAGGAAGTGATGCAGCCGGTCGCCACGGTTTGATGGCGCGGTACGCAGTTTGCAGCAGGAGATCGAACAGATGGACGTGAAAGGCCTGAATTTGGTGCCGATGGTGGTCGAACAGACCAGTCGAGGTTGTGGTAGCACAGATGTTGTTTCTGGAGTCGGAAAACCCGGACAAAGACATCAACCTGTACATCAACAGCCCGGGTGGCGTGGTAACGGCCGGCTTGGCCATTTACGACACCATGCGATTCCTCAAGGCAGACGTGAGCACGATGGTGATCGGGCAGGCTGCGAGCATGGGTTCGTTCCTGTTGGCGGCCGGCACCAAGGGCAAGCGGTTTGCCTTGCCGAACTCGCGAGTGATGATTCACCAGCCACATGGCGGTGCCCAGGGGCAGGCTACTGATATTGAAATCCAGGCGCGCGAGATTCTGTATCTACGCCGTCGCCTGAACGAGGAATTTGCAGCCAATACCGGGCAGCCATTGGATCGCATTGAGCGCGATGTCGAACGTGACCTGTTCTTCAATGCCGAGGATGCCAAGGCCTATGGACTGATCGACGAAGTGTTGACGCGCCGTCCGGAAGATACAATCAAACCAGGCTGATCCTTGTGCCACTGTGCACAAGCGCCCATAACGGCTAGGCGCAACTCCCGGCCTGAGCTATGCTCAGGTCGGCAACCGATATTGCAGGATGTAGCAAAGCATGAGTGAAGAACGGCCTGGACGCAACGGAGACGGCGGCAAGATTCTCTACTGTTCGTTCTGCGGCAAAAGCCAGCACGAAGTTCGCAAATTGATCGCCGGCCCCTCGGTGTTCATTTGCGACGAGTGCGTCGAGCTGTGCAACGATATTATTCGTGAAGAGCTGGAAGAACACGCCGCCACATCACGCAGCCAGTTGCCCAAGCCGCGCGAAATCATGGAGGTGCTCGATCAATATGTGATCGGGCAAAAGCGTGCCAAGAAATCGCTTTCGGTTGCGGTGTACAACCACTACAAACGCATCGAAAGTAGCCAGAAGAACGATGACGTTGAACTGTCCAAGTCCAACATCCTCCTTATCGGTCCGACCGGTTCGGGCAAGACGCTTTTGGCCGAGACCATGGCGCGCTTGCTCAATGTGCCGTTCACCATCGCTGACGCGACTACGCTTACCGAAGCGGGTTATGTGGGCGAGGATGTCGAAAACATCATTCAAAAGCTATTGCAGAAGTGCGATTACGACGTGGCAAAAGCGCAGCATGGCATCGTCTACATCGACGAAATCGACAAGATTTCCCGCAAGAGCGAAAATCCCTCGATCACCCGTGATGTCTCGGGCGAAGGCGTGCAGCAGGCGCTGCTCAAGCTGATCGAAGGCACGGTTGCCAGTGTGCCGCCGCAGGGTGGGCGCAAGCACCCACAGCAAGACTTCCTGCAAGTTGATACGCGCAATGTGCTGTTCATCTGTGGTGGCGCGTTTGCGGGTCTGGAAAAAATCATCCAGCAACGCACCCTTGATGCGGGTGGCATTGGTTTCGGCGCTGATGTTCGCAGCAAGAGCCAGAAAGCCAATATCGGTGAATTACTCAGTCAGGTGGCACCGGAGGATTTGGTTCGCTTTGGCCTGATTCCTGAGTTCATCGGGCGATTGCCAGTGGTCGCAACGCTGGAAGAGCTCGATGAGGATGCTTTGATCAAGATCCTTACCGAACCGAAAAATGCCATCACCAAGCAATTCAAGAAGCTGTTCGAGATGGAAGGCGTGGAATTGGAATTCCGCCCTGACGCACTCATGGCTGTCGCCAAAAAAGCGCTGGAGCGCAAGACCGGCGCACGCGGGCTGCGCACCATTTTGGAATCAGTTCTGCTCGACACGATGTATGACTTGCCTTCATTGGAGAACGTCTCCAAGGTTGTGGTCGATGAGTCGGTCATCAGCAATCAAGCCGAGCCATACCTGATCTACGAAAGTCCCCCAGCCGTTGCCAAGATCGAGGCCGCAATAAGCCGATGCGGGATCGAGTTAATACGCATCGGCAAGAGGGGGCGGAAGAACATTCTCAAGGGCGGAGTGCAGTGACTCGCATATTTTTCTTGGTATCAATTTTTCTCGTCGGCGCCTTGTGTTTGCCGACTACCGTCGTGCAAGCCGCCGGCAACGCCAAAGCAGCGCGAAAGCACGTGGAAAGCAGCATGGTGGTGACCGGCAACCTCGACATTGATCGTGACGGCACCGTATCTGCCGTATCCCTGGATCAAGAGGATTTGACGGACGCACTCTCGAGTTTTGTTCGTGATGCGGCCTTGCACTGGATTTTTGAGCCTGTACGTGATGACGAGGGTAATGCGCTAGCGGTGCGTGCGCCGATGCGTGTGCGCCTGATTGCTCGTGAGCTGGAAGGCGATAGCGTTCAAGTGGCCATTCGCAGTGCGAATTTTTCTCCGAAGTACGATCCAGAAGATCAGTCCATCGTGAGATCTACTGAGGTTAAGCCACCGACTTATCCACGAGATGCGCTCAGAGCACGGATGTCGGCTAACACGATCACAGCGATCAAGGTGGGGCGTGATGGCTCGGTGGAAGACGTGTCTACGCGGCAGGTCAACCTTCTGGCCCTTACCAGTGAGCGTGAAATGCCGCGCTGGCGTCAAAAGTTTGCGCAGGCGAGTGAGCGTGCCATGCGCACCTGGAAGTTTCGCGTGCCGACCACGGGCCCGCAAGCCGATGCGCCCTATTGGATTGTTGCTGTGCCGACTCATTATCGTATAAAGATGCCCTCCGGTGATAAGTCGGACCGCCCGCGAGGAAACCTTGGTAAATGGGAAACCTACCTTGCCGGCCCGCTGCACCCGATTCCATGGCTGAACCCGAATGACGCGCGCAACCTCGCTTCGCCCGATACGCTGGGGGATGGTGGGGTCTACATGGATCGTGAGGATGGCTTGAAGTTGTTGACGCCGCTGGATGAGGGCTGAGCTTCTTTAGTTTCTGAAGCTTTGATCGATGAGTGCGTTATCAGCCGCGACGCCAAGTTCTGGCAGATTCAAGAAGGCTCGCCGCCGTTGAGCGGCCGGCGCCTGAAAAGTGCCCTCGTATTCTCGCGGCTCTAAAGGCAGTTGCATCAATTAGGTTTGGATCAGGGTGCAGGTTTGCCCGCAAACCCTGGCCAATAATCGCTGTCTGGGGTTGTGCGGTGGCCGAAGATGGCGGTGCCGATACGCACTGTGGTTGCACCTTCAGCAATCGCGAGCTCGAAGTCGCCCGACATGCCCATCGATAGTTCGTCCATGACGATGCCATCCGGCGCTTCTTGGCGTAACTGATCGCGAAGTTGGCGTAAGCGCACGAAGCAAGGGCGTACCAGCGCTTCGTCGTGTGAAAACAATGCGAGTGTCATCAGACCGCGCACCCGCAGTGAGGAGAACGCTGGCAACTGTTTGACGAAGGCTTGCGCCTCCTCAGGCGCAAGGCCGAACTTGCTGGCTTCGTTCGAGGTGTTCACCTGCACCAGCACGTCGAGCGAGCGCCCTGCAGCTTGCAGATGCTTGTCCAATGCTTCGGCCACGCGCACGCTGTGGAGCGCCTGAAACTCACTGGCAAATCGTGCCGCGTACTTCGCCTTGTTCGTCTGCAAATGACCAATCAGCACCCAGCGCAGATCGGTGAGATCAGCCATCGATTCAGATTTCTCCTGCGCTTCTTGCACCTTGTTCTCGCCCAGCTCGCGCAGGCCAATGGCATAAGCTTGACGCAGACGCGCTTCGTCGACGGTCTTGCTGACCGGCAGCAGCCGGACTTCAGACCAATCGCGCCCCGCCTTGTGGCAGGCGACTTCGATACGGGTGTGGATCGTTTCGAGATTACTGCGAAGGAGAGTTTCTGGCGTGGTCATTGGGCGATGGCGATAAGAGGAGAGGTGGGCCTGCTGTGGGCAGCCATGCGTGCGACTTACGCAGCATCGTGGCCTACTAACTTCCGGCAACCAGCATGCATTATCGCACTACTGAATTCTTGCAGTAGCAGCCAATAGCTGCAGAAGCCGTGTTGCCGGCGGCTGTATTTATAGCCAACAGCCGCCAGCACCCAGAACTCTGACCGTGCATAAAAAATGAAACACGGTCCTGCGGTAGAACTCAGCTGATGACCGCCACCTCACGTCCGACTTTGATGAACGCCGCAATCGCACGGTCAAGCTGTTCGCGGCTGTGTGCTGCCGACATCTGAGTGCGAATTCTGGCTTGACCCTTGGGCACAACGGGGAAGAAGAAGCCGATGGCGTAGATGCCTTCTTCCATCAGACGTTCGGCAAATCGTTGTGCCAGCGGTGCGTCGTAAAGCATGACCGGGCAAATCGGGTGATTGCCAGGTTTGAGATCGAAGCCAGCGGCTTCCATTTTTTCGCGGAAGTAGTGGGTGTTTTCCACCAGGCGTTCGCGCAACTCGTCGGCTTCTTCCAGCATGTCGATTACTTCGATGCCGGCTGCAACCACGTGCGGTGGCAGGGAATTGGAAAACAGGTAAGGTCGTGAGCGCTGACGCAACATTTCGATCACTTCTTTTTTGCCGGTGGTAAAACCGCCGATCGCGCCACCCAATGCCTTGCCAAGCGTGCTGGTAATGATATCGATGCGATCCAGCACACCTTTGACCTCAGCCGAGCCGCGACCGTTGGCACCGAGAAATCCGGTGGCGTGACACTCGTCGATGTGCACGAGCGCGTCGTACTTCTTCGCAAGCGCGGTGATTTCATCAAGCGGTGCGACGAAACCATCCATTGAGAACACCCCATCGGTGGTGATCAGGATGGTGCCAGCCTTATCGGCCCGAGCCTGTTGCAATTGCTTTTCCAGATCCGCCATGTCGCAGTTGGCATAACGGTAGCGCTTGGCTTTGCACAGACGGACGCCGTCTATGATCGAGGCGTGGTTGAGTGAGTCCGAAACGATCGCATCGTCCGGCCCCAACAAGGGATCGAACAGACCGCCATTGGCATCGAAACAGGCGGCATAGAGAATGCTGTCCTCGGTACCGAAAAATTCCGCAATACGTGCTTCCAGTTGTTTGTGCAGATCTTGCGTGCCGCAGATGAAACGCACCGACGCCATGCCGAAACCATGCGAGTCCAACGCGCGCTTTGCCGCTTCGATTACGCGTGGATGATCGGCCAGACCAAGATAGTTGTTGGCGCAAAAGTTCAGCACGTGACGACCATCTTGCAATACGATTTCTGCCGATTGCGGCGAGGTGATGATGTATTCCTTCTTGAACAGGCCATCACTCTGGATGGTGGCCAATTCGTCAGCGTAGCGTTGGGTCAGGCTCATGGGTGCGATTCCGTTCTGAGGGCAGATACCCACTATGGTATCGCGGGCGTGTTGCCGGACGCGCTGGGCGAGAAATGCTCGGATGTGCGCCGTCTGCGCTCTAGCCGGTATTGGGATGGTTATGCAGCTACTTGTCGGTCTTGGTGCCATATCTAAATTGCTCGGGCAGTTGCCTGCGGGGGAGGGCTGGCTGAGTGGCGCGGAACGCGCACGCTGGCTCGAGATGAAGCTGCCAGCGCGCCGCGCGCAATTTCTGGCCGGACATGGCTACGCACGACAGTTACTGGCGCGTTTTGATGGCGGCGTGTTTGAAGATTGGTCCTTGTCCGAGAATGAACACGGTGCGCCCTTGGCCACTCGGCGTGGTGTAGATGTCGGACTGCATGTGTCGATTTCGCATAGTGGCGGGCAGCTCGCCTGTGCCGTGGCCGCCAAACCGGTCGGTGTGGATATCGAGCAGCTGGGTCGAAAGCGCGATCTTCCAAAGCTGGCGAAATCTCTTTACCCGCCTGCATTTTCGCGTGCACTGGCGAGCGAGGATGCCGCCTTACACAGCCAGCGCTTCTATCGTCGCTGGACGCTCGACGAAGCACGCGCAAAGGCCACTGGCCGCGGTTTGTTGCGAACAACATTGGCGGTACAGGAATGGCTGCCAATGTCGGGCCCGCGTGCCGATGGTTGGACGTGGGATCTGCCAAGCGGCTGCTTAGCGGTCGCGGTGCTTGAGTGCGCTGGCGAGCCGGTCGAGTTCATATTTGAGGGTGATGCGCCGACTACTGGTGCACATCCTTGGTGCTGGCGGGTCTGTACACCTGCTGAAATGGATCAGTGAGCTTTCCCTACACTGCGGATACACTGGTGGGATGCCTCTAATCACCTTCAATCAAGTCGACTACAGCGTCGGCGGCCCTTTGCTGCTCGAGAAAGTGCAGCTTTCCATCGAAAATAATGAGCGTATCGCCCTAATCGGCCGCAATGGCGCGGGTAAATCCACGCTACTCAAGCTGATTTCAGGCGAACTTCGTCCAGACGACGGCGCAATCCGGATTCAATCCGGAGTGCGCATCGCCATGCTGGAGCAGGAGGTGCCGCTCGGTGCCAAGGGCAGTGTGTTTGACGTCGTGGCCGACGGATTGGGCAGCGTGGGTGCCGATCTGGCGCTGTTTCACCGCCTGAGTCATGCCGATCCCGTCGACACGCAGGCGATGTCGGCGGTGCAGGGACGTATTGATGCGGCTGATGGCTGGCGCTTTGACCAGCGCGTGACCGATACGCTCACGCGCTTGGAACTGGACGGTGAGTTGGAGTTCTTGAGCCTGTCGGGCGGGATGAAGCGCCGTGTGTTGCTGGCGCGAGCGTTGGTCAGCGCGCCGGATTTGCTGTTGCTGGATGAGCCAACCAACCATCTCGATATCGAGGCCATCGACTGGCTGGAATCTTTCTTGAAACATTGGAATGGCAGTGTGGTGTTCGTCACCCATGACCGTCGTTTCCTGCGCGGCTTGGCTACGCGCATCATCGAGATTGATCGCGGCCAACTCAGCAGCTGGCCGGGGGATTTCGATAATTATCTGCGCCGGCGCGAAGAGCGGCTGCATGCCGAGTCGGTACAGAATGCACAGTTTGACAAGCACCTGGCACAAGAAGAAGTCTGGATTCGTCAAGGCATCAAAGCGCGGCGCACGCGCAACGAAGGCCGTGCACGACGGCTCAAGTCGCTCCGTCAGGAGCGCAGCCAGCGGCGTGAAGTCGAGGGCAAGGCTCGCTTGGAACTCGCCGAAGCCGCCGCATCCGGCAAGAAGGTGATCGAGGCTCGCGATATCGACTTCGGCTTTAATAGCAAGCTCGTGATCAAAGGCTTCTCTACCACCATCCTTCGCGGCGATCGGATCGGTCTGATCGGCCCGAACGGCAGCGGTAAGAGCACTCTGATCAAGCTGTTTTTGGGTGAGTTATTGCCCGTACGTGGGGAAATCCTGCCCGGTACAAACCTGTCCGTTGCCTATTTTGATCAGTATCGCGCCACCCTACGCGAAGACTGGAACGCGCTCGACAACGTCGCCGAGGGGCGTGAGTTCATTGAAATAAACGGCAAGCGCAAGCATGTGTTGGGCTACTTGCAAGACTTTTTGTTCACGCCTGAACGCGCACGCGCACCGATCACGCGGCTTTCCGGCGGTGAACGGAATCGCTTGTTGCTGGCCAAGCTATTCGCTCAGCCTGCCAATTTACTGGTGATGGACGAGCCCACCAACGATCTCGACGTGGAAACGCTGGAGCTGCTGGAGGAGTTGCTGGATGACTTCGGTGGCACCCTGCTGCTCGTCAGTCATGACCGCGAATTCATCGACAACGTGGTGACCTCCACTTTGGTGATGGAGGGTGACGGCCAGATCGGTGAGTATGTCGGCGGCTACAGCGACTGGGTGCGACAGCGCTCGGCTGTCGAGGCATCCGAGGCGGTGGCGGCTGCCAAGCCAGCCGTGGTCGTACCCACGCCTGCGCCGCCACGACGCAAGCTCAGCTATAAAGATGCGCGTGAACTGGAGACCTTGCCCGGCAAAATCGAAGTGCTCGAAGCGCAGATTGCAGCGCAGACGCTGGCCATGAACGAGCCCGGGTTTTACCAGCGCGACAGCGATGCCATCGTCGCGCACCAAGAGGCCATTGCGCAGACGCAAGCCGAGCTTGAACACTGCTACGCACGCTGGGAAGCGCTAGAAAGTGATGCATGAAAAAGCCCGCGCAAAGTCCTGCGCGGGCTCTCCAAGTCATACAAGTAAACTGAAAATCAGTTCAAATAAGCTTGACCATTGCGAATTCGGATATACGCACCTTCGCGGACACCGTTTAGATCACGCTGAGTGACGACGATGCGACGACCATCATCCATGCGCAGGTAAAGCTCGTACTTGGCCGACGAATGGCTGTTGCGCTCGGCATTGTTGCCAACTACGCCACCAGCAATTGCACCTGCCGCCGTCGCCGCCGCACGGCCGCTACCGGAGCCGACCTGATTACCTACGATGCCGCCGATGATGCCACCGAGAACGGCACCGCCGCCGGACGATTGACGTTGGCCGTAAACCTGATCAATGCGCTCAACCACCCCGCACGATTGGCAACGTGCATAGCCATCATTTGGTGAGTGGTTGTTGTAGCCACGCTGGTTCGAATATTGACCACCTGGGGCTGCGCAGGCAGCCAGCAAGGCGATCGCCGCGGTCATGAGGAAAATGCGAAGATTCATGCTTGACTCCCGATACAGACGGTCATGCCGTCGTTGGATAACGACATTAACGATCGCTTCCTGAACGGAGAATCAGTCGTCGAATACTTCGTTCAGTTTGGCGTTAGCGGAAGGCATCGTGACAGCCTTTGCAGTGCTGGCCGACATCGCCCATTGCCTGCTTAACTTCAGGGCAGGTAGCTGGCATCGAGGCATAGGCTTGTCCGATGGCATCGTTTAGCTTCCCCGACAATTCACGGAACTTGTCATCATCACCGACTGGCAAAAACGCGGCATCAATTTCAGCGGCTGCAGCAGCCATGAACGCGAAACGGCGAGCTACCTCGCCAGTTTCACACTTGCTGCTTTCGTGCATGCCGTGCAATGCATCCATTTGGTGCTTCATCACCGACATGATCGCGTCGTTATAGGGCGTGCCTTTGTTGAGTGCACTCATCGCGGCGACAGCGCCGAGTGAGCCGATAAAAAGACCGATGAGTAGCATGGCGACGTAACGCATAGTGAGTCCTTGATTGAGGGCTTGACGGCTCATTGTTGCCAACCGGGCGGTACAACGCCAGTGCAACTCGTATGATGAGTGGTTTGAATGTGAGTTTTTCGAGTATGGCCGGTATTTCCGAGCGTTTTTCCGGAGTTGATCGACTTTACGGTGCTGGCACCATAACCCGCTTTGCTGCTGCGAACGTGGCGGTGGTGGGTGTCGGTGGCGTGGGCTCGTGGGCGGCCGAGGCGTTGGCGCGTAGCGGTATCGGGCGATTGAGCCTGATTGATGCCGATGACATCTGTCTGAGCAACACCAACCGTCAGCTGCACGCGCTCGATGGCCAGTACGGTCAGTTGAAAGTAGAGGCCATGGCAGCGCGCTTACGGGCGATCAATCCCAGTATCGAACTTGATCCGGTGCCACGCTTTCTGACGCGCGACAACCTTGAGGCCTTGCTCGGGCAGGGCTACGACGTGGTGCTGGATGCGTGCGACAGCTTTCGCACCAAGGTCGAGATGATTGCTTATTGCCGCCGTCGCAAAATCCCCTTGGTCGTGGTTGGCTCGGCGGGCGGACGGACTGATCCGACCAAGATTCAGGTGCGTGACCTGTCACGTACCGAGCACGACGCGATGCTGGCTTTGATTCGCCGAAAGTTGCGTGGAGAGTTCAATTTCCCGGCGAACCCGAAACGCTATTTCGGGGTGTCCGCGGTGTATTCCTTGGAGAACGTGCGCTATCCGCAGCCGGATGGCAGTGTCTGTGGCCTGCGCCCGCAACTAGGGCCGGATGCCGCGATGAAGCTTGATTGCGGTGCCGGTCTCGGGGCCGTCACACACGTCACCGGTGCGTTCGCCTTCGCCGCAGTAGCGCGAGTGATCGAATCGCTACTCAAGCCAAAAACGTCAGACAGCAAGGCAACGGTCGACGAGAACTAGTGGCAGGCGTTGTCGAACAGGGGTCGATCTGCAACATGTTGGCATCGTTACCGTGCGCGATTTCGAGCAGCGGTTAGCGCAATAGCGCGTGGGTGTTGGTCCAAGCCGGCAACTGGAAGAGACGCTGCGCATTGGCCGTGGTGTGTCGCGCAACGTGCTCGGGCGCTTGACCACGTAGTTGTGCAATCACCCGCAAGATTTCCAACAGCCGTGCTGGCTCATTGCGCAGGCCCCGAATATCGCTGTCAGGCTGGTCTGGCGCATCGGTTTCCAGTAGCAGATATTCAATCGGCAACGTGCGCACAATGCCGCGCAGACGGCTTGCCCGTGCGTAGGTGACCGGGCCACCGATTCCCAGCAAAAAACCCATGTCACACAGTTGTTCGGCTTGTTGCTGACTACCGGAAAAACTGTGAAGCACACCGCGCAGACCCCCGATCTGGCGCAGCAGGCTCATCACTTCATCCAATGCTTTGCGCGCATGCAAAATGACCGGCAGATCGAATTCACGCGCCAGTTTCAGCTGGCCAATGAGGATTTCTCGTTGCTGTTGCGGATCCAGATCGCCAACCCAGTGATCCAGGCCACACTCGCCAACGGCACACGGACGTTCGGTGTCGATCCAGTCGCGCAACTGCGTCAGATGTTCAGAGCGGTGCACATTAAGAAACATGGGGTGCAAGCCGTAGGCAGGGATGACCTGCGGATGCGCGTCGGCTACCGCCTTGAGTGTCGGCCAGCTTGCGGCCGTCACGGCGGGCGCGACGATCCATGTCACACCGGCATCTGCGGCGCGCTTGAGCACATCAGGCCGATCCGGATCGAATTCCGAGGCGTCGATATGGCAGTGGCTGTCAACCAGAAGCATGGATCAGGACACTGCAGACGATGAGCCGCCGACGTCTTTGGCCTTTTTATGCGAGCGCTTGCGACTGCCCAGCCACAGTGTGAACGCAGCTAACAGCAATTCGTCGATGAACGGCACCATGTCAGGCACCACGACATCAATGGCGAACAAGGCTGCGGTTACGACAAACAATTGCGGGTGACGCAGGCGGCGTAGCCAAGTCAGGACGGGCGCGAGCAGTAGGTTGGGCATATGCAACTCCAAGAGAGCGTGGGTGCTATAAACATGGGGAGTGCGACGCGCTTGACGCAAGTGCCAGCGCGTATCCGTTCTACTTCAGGTTCAGCTGAATCGGCTTTCCGCAGGCTCACGCTGATAGAATGGCGGGCTTAGTGCCGGCGTTTTTTCCGGACTTTCCCCCGACTTCTTTGAGTTGACTGACATGGCCCTGGATCGTACTGACCTTTTCGATATCCGCTCCCAGCTCTCGGACGACGAGCGCGCTATTCAAGATGCGGTCGCACGTTTCACCGATGAAAAGGTACTGCCCATCATCGGGGATTGCTTCGATCAAGGTCGTTTTCCGAGCGAATTGGTCGCTGAGGTCGCTTCCTTGGGTCTGTTTGGATCGACCTTGCCGGAAGAATATGGCGGCGCTGGGCTCAACTATGTCAGTTATGGTCTGATTTGCCAGGAACTTGAGCGTGGCGACTCCGGTTTGCGCAGCTTCGTCTCAGTGCAAAGCTCGCTGTGCATGTACCCAATTTTCGCCTATGGCAGCGAAGAGCAGAAGCGCGAGTGGCTGCCACGAATGGCCGCCGGCGAGGTGATCGGCTGCTTCGGCCTGACTGAGGCGCACGGCGGTTCCGATCCGGCCAATATGAAAACCCATGCCAAAAAAGACGGCGACGACTGGGTGATCAATGGCGCAAAAATGTGGATCACCAACGGCAATCTGGCGCAGATCGCGATTGTCTGGGCACAGACTGAAGACGGCATCATGGGTTTTATCGTGCCCACCAATACGCCGGGCTTCAGCGCGCAGGTGATCAAGCACAAGATGAGCCTGCGCGCGTCAGTCACTTCCTCGCTGTTCTTTGACAACGTGCGCATTCCCGACGCCAATCGTCTTCCGAATGTGAAGGGTTTGAAGGGGCCCTTGGGCTGCCTGACTCAAGCCCGCTATGGCATCAGCTGGGGCCCGATCGGCGCCGCTATTGCCTGCCTGACTGAGGCGACTGATTACGCCAAAGAACGCATTCTGTTCGGCCGCCCGATTGCGGCAACCCAAGTCGTTCAGGTGAAACTTGCCGAGATGGCACGTCGTATTACCTTGGCGCAGCTGCTCAGTCTGCAACTGGGCCGACTCAAAGATGCCGGCACGATGCAGCATTCGCAGGTGTCGCTGGCCAAGTGGAACAACGTACGCATGGCGATCGACATTGCCCGTGAGGCTCGTGACATTCTCGGTGGCGCTGGCATCACGACCGAGCACAGCGCTATTCGGCACGCCCTCAATCTTGAGTCTGTCATCACCTACGAAGGCACCGAAACCGTGCATCAGTTGGTCATTGGGCGCGAATTGACGGGTATCAACGCGTTCTGATTCATCCATTGATCGACGCCGGCGTTCATCAGCGGCTTGCTACCGCTGTGGCAGGCTGTGCAGATGCATAAGTATTCTCGAATCGTGATGTTGTCTGCCTTGGTTCTCCTAGCAGGCCTGTTGGCACCGGCCGCTGAGGCTCGATTGCCCCGTATCTATGCGGATAGCTTCGAGTGGCAGCGAGTTGCCTTGCATGCGGGTGGCACGAACTACCACTGGTTTGGCGATGATGGCCAGTGCGAGATCGATTCGCGCGAGAACTTCGGTTTGCTCAAGCGGTATCACGAGATTGATCCGCAGCGTGGCTCGGTGCGATTCATTGCGCGCCGGCAAATGGCGGCGATGTACAAGCGAGGGATGCGTCGGCTGAGTTTGGGTGTTTATTTCATGCATCAGCCTGCGGCGGGTGGAACCCTGATCGACTCCAATGACCCAGTGGAGGTCGCGCAGATCGCAGCTAACCTTGCGCAGATCTTGGCTGACGTAAAAATCCTCGGATACGAGGAAGTGCTGTTTCGGTTTTTCCCCACCAACAACATCAATCCGTCGCAACCCGAGTTCCCTCATCGCAACAGCGATGCCTACGGACCGCGGGTGGATGAGTACTGGAACCTGATTCAGACTCTGCGCCCAGTATTGGCCGACTCTGGCATCGCCTACCGTACTGATCTTATGGTTGAAGGCGTGCCGCGTGACAGCAATAACGTACTGATCCCGGAGCGTGATCGTTACAAGTATCCAGCCAATAACGAGTGGAGCCGCACCGTGCGGACCTTGTGGCAGCGTTATGTGGCGGCCTATGGCTCGAGCGACACGGTGGGTTTCTCTTTCCTTGTGGATGAGGACAACAACCGCATGCGATCACGTGTGCGGCACATGCGTTATGTCTACGAAGCTGTGTATCCGCAGGTGTTTGCGCTGGATATTTACGCGGGTCAAAACTGGGACGAATACGACAAGTTTTCGTTGATGGATTTGCATATGCGGGAGCAGAATCCGTCTGGCGCGCAGTGGGATGAAACGCCTTGGGTCGTGGCTGAGACCTATTACGAGGATCCATTGGCGGCAGCAGGTTTGGTTCAGGCGATCAACGAAACCGGGCGCACTGTGTTGTATTTGACTCAGTGGCCATTGGACCGCGCTGGCGAATGCCAGCAAGCGCACGTCAACGTCGCGCCGCCTTATCGCTGGGATGTTTGGCGAGCGTACGGGTTCTGATCTGGCGCGGCGGATAGCGAAGCTGATCCCAATCGATTAGGCGCTCAGATTCCACCCATGCAGATGTACTTGATCTCGGTGTAGTCGTGCAGTCCGTATTTGGAGCCTTCGCGGCCCATGCCGGATTGTTTGATACCGCCAAACGGTGCCACTTCGGTCGAAATTAGGCCGGTATTGACGCCGACGATGCCACATTCCAAAGCCTCGGCTACGCGCCAGGCGCGGGACAAATCACGCGTATAGAAATAAGCCGCCAAGCCGACTTCACTGGCGTTGGCCAGCTCCAATACCTGTTCTTCACTGGAAAAACGGAACAGCGGTGCGACCGGGCCGAAGGTTTCTTCGTGCGCAATGCGCATGTGGACGTCCACATCCAGCAACAGTGTTGGCTCAAAGAAGGTGCCGCCCAGCGCATGCCGTTTGCCGCCAACAGCGACCTGCGCGCCATGCGCTTTGGCGTCAGCAATGTGCGCTTCGACTTTGATGAGTGCCTGGTCGTTGATCAGCGGGCCCTGGTCGGTTTCTCCCGCTAGGCCGTCACCGACGCGTAGATCTCTCATGGCAGCTGCGAGCTTGCTGGAAAACGCCTCGTACACCGTCTCGTGCACATACAGCCGATTGGCGCAAACACAGGTCTGCCCGGTATTGCGGAACTTGCTCGCAATCGCACCCTCGACCGCGGCATCGAGATCGGCGTCCTCAAACACGATAAAGGGCGCGTTGCCGCCCAGCTCCAATGAAATGCGTTTGAGGTCGTCAGCACACTGCGCCATGAGTGTTTTTCCAACCGCGGTGGAGCCTGTGAAACTGAGTTTTCGAACGTACGGGTTGGAGGTCATTTCCCGCCCGATCGCAGCGGAATCGCTGCCGGTGACAATGTTGATGACACCCGCCGGGATTCCCGCGCGCTCGGCCAGCACGGCTATTGCCAAGGCTGAAAACGGCGTTTGCAGGGCGGGCTTGGAAACAACCGTGCAGCCGGCGGCAAGTGCCGGTCCCAATTTCCTGCCAAGCATCGCCGAGGGGAAGTTCCAAGGCGTGATGGTGGCCACTACGCCGATGGGTTGGCGAATCGTCAGGATACGTTTGTCGGTGGCGTGGCCGGGAATCGTATCGCCATACATGCGTTTGGCCTCTTCGCCAAACCATTCGATGAAACTGGCGGAATACGCAATTTCGCCGCGTGATTCCGACAAAGGCTTGCCTTGTTCGGCGGTCATCAGCCGAGCCAGATCTTCCTGATGTGCCATCATCAACTGATACAGCCGGCCTAGCAGCTGCGCCCGTTCCTTGGCGGTCTTTTTCGCCCACGCGGGGAAGGCGTTGTGGGCGGCTTCGATGGCTTGACGGGTTTCGTCAGCGCCCATGTCTGGCACACGGCCCAGAACACGACCGGTAGCCGGATTTGTCACCTCACAGCTGCGTCCGTTAACGGCATCGCGCCATTGACCGCCAATCAGGCAGCGGCTGCGCAGCAGATCGGGATCGGACAAGCCCAGTGCCGGGGAGTTTCGCGTATTCATGTTGCATCTCCAGATGTCTGCTTAGACGGCAAGATTCTGACGTTTGAGAGCGAAGGAAACACCATACTCCCGACCGAGTGGCCTCGACTGAATCCAACCGACATCGCACACTGTGTCGGTCCTTCCTTCCAATCTCATCCATCCGTGCCCATGATTGACTACAGCCGATACGACCGCGTACGCGCCGTCGCCTTCCGTGACGACCACTTGGATCTGCTCGACCAGCGCAAATTGCCATTTGTGCAGGAGTTTGTGAGCTGTCAGACGGCCGACATGGTGGCTCAGGCGATTGCCGATCTGGTGGTTCGAGGTGCGCCGGCCATTGGTATTGCGGCCGCTTGGGCTGTGGTGCTGGCCGCGCGTGAGCGGGCTGGCTTAGCGGCGGTGCAAGCGCGCATCGAGATCGAGCCGGTGCTGGCTCAGCTCAATGCGGCGCGCCCAACCGCGGTGAATCTGGCGTGGGCACTGGCGCGCATGCGGCGCGTGCTGGCCAGTGCAGATGGCGACTGGTTCGCTCGCATCCGTGCTGAAGCTGAAGCGATCGAGCGCGAAGATCTGCTTGCTAATCGCCGCATGGGTGAGTTGGGCGCCGCTTTGATCGAGTCTGGCAGTGGCGTTCTGACCCATTGCAACACCGGTTCGCTCGCCACTGCCGGTTTTGGAACGGCGCTCGGCGTGATTCGCGCGGGCGTGGCACAAGGACGGATTGATCGGGTGTTCGCCGGTGAAACTAGGCCGTGGCTGCAAGGCGCTCGGTTGACGGTATGGGAGCTGCAGCAGGATGGGATCGATGCCACCTTGATTGCGGATTCCGCGGCGGCGCACTTGATGAGTACGGGCCAGGTTCAATGGGTGATTGTGGGCGCCGACCGCATTACCGCCAACGGCGACGTCGCGAACAAAATTGGCACCTGCCAGCTGGCGATCGTGGCACGTCACTTCGGGGTGAGGGTGATGGTGGTGGCCCCGTGGTCGACGGTGGACATGGATATGCCCGACGGCAACGGAATACCGATTGAGACCCGCGATCCTGATGAGCTTCTGAGCTACGGCGGCGTTCGGACCGTGGCGGCAGGCATAAAAGCATTCAATCCGGTATTCGATGTAACCCCAGCTGCCCTGATCGATGCCATCGTTACTGAGCGTGGCGTGCTCTACCCACCGTTTCCGTCAGCGCTGCGCGCTATCGCAGCGGACTAGCTCGATGGCATAGGCCGCACCGGCTTGGGCAGATGGAATCTTTTCCGTGTCGGTGAGGCTGCGGGCACTGCGTCGAATGGTCGGAGCCCGGATCAGGCAAAATGGCCGCTTAGTGCACGACGGCGGGGCAGACTTCGCATGCGTCAATTTATCTTCTTTGGCATTGCCGGAACTCTCGGCTTTCTCGTCGATGCGGGCTTGGTGTCGGTGTTGGTCAATGCCATGGGCTGGGATCCGTATTTAGCGCGCGCCCTCTCTTTCCTGTGTGCGGTGGCCACCACATTCGCCTTCAATCGCCGCTACACCTTTGCTGCTGGCGCACGCCCCGATCTTGCGCGACAGGCAGGGCACTACCTTCTCGCCATGCTCGGTGGCTTCGTCGTGAACTACGGCATTTATGCCGGTTTGGTGTTCCAGTTCGAACTGATCCGGCAATGGCCGGTACTCGGAGTGGCCGTGGGCTCGATCGCAGGCCTGGTAGTGAATTTCCTGAGCGCCAGACTCTGGGTGTTCGGAGAAAAGCCACCCAAGGCCCAGCAGGGCTAAGACGGCCCAACGTGGTAGAATTGAACGCTTGTGTGCAAGGCCAATGAGCCCTTGCACGGTGCCTCGCCTGTAAAGCGTGGTGGGGCACCCTAACTATCGGATAAAGCAGGAAAAAAATGACCGATCTCGCCAAGGAAATTATTCCGATCAATCTCGAAGACGAGATGCGTCGCAGCTTATCTCGATTACGCCATGAGCGTGATCGTGGGGCGTGCACTGCCGGACGTACGCGACGGCCTCAAGCCGGTGCATCGCCGAGTGCTGTTTGCGATGAGCGAGTTGGGTGCCCACAGCAACAAAGCGTATTTCAAATCGGCCCGTATCGTCGGTGACGTGATTGGTAAATACCATCCACATGGCGATCAATCTGTATACGACACCTTGGTGCGCATGGCGCAACCATTTTCGCTGCGTTACTTGCTGGTGGATGGGCAAGGCAACTTTGGTTCGGTTGATGGCGACAGTGCGGCGGCGATGCGTTACACCGAAGCGCGCATGTCGCCCTTGGCGCATGAGCTGCTGGCCGATCTCGAAAAGGATACCGTCGACTTCAAGCCCAACTATGACGAGAAAGAGCTGGAGCCCTCGGTGCTGCCGACGCGTGCTCCCAACCTTCTCATCAACGGCTCGGCTGGTATCGCGGTCGGTATGGCGACCAATATCCCGCCGCACAATCTGGGCGAGGTGGTCGATGCAACGCTGGCGCTGATCGACAACCCGGAAGCCACTATTTCCGAACTGATGGAATATGTACCGGGACCGGACTTTCCTACTGCGGGCATCATCAACGGCACCTCCGGGGTGCATGCGGCGTATCACACCGGACGTGGTCGGGTGCGGATGCGTGCCAAGGCCGATATTGAGGTCGATCCGAAGTCCGGGCGCGAGTCCATCATCGTC
>CAJDVW010000045.1_pt1 | contig 18988 bp, 12 predicted proteins | sample 7391471 | NCBI WGS metagenome assembly CAJDVW01 (sample SAMEA7055714, study PRJEB34461) | soil metagenome | biome: terrestrial ecosystem; feature: Peninsula; material: soil | place: Antarctica | collected 2016
GGATGGCGCTGCCGCCACGCGATGAATAGTTGGGCGAGGACAGCCAGATAGCGGGGCCATAATCCGTGCTCTTCGCAGTGACCTCCTCGTCACGCTTCGTGGACGAATCGTCGCCGTCCATCGCGGACTTCAGCTGCATCTGCTCGGTGATCGGATTGATGCGGTACTCATCGGTTTCAATGCTGTCGCCGGCCACGTCCAGACGCAGGAACGGCGCGCCCAGCTTGACCAGCATGCTTGGCTCGAATGCTTTTTCCCACTGCACTTCGCGCTCGGGCACTACGATGCCGCGATCATTGACGCCACGATCCAATGTGAGCAGTACATCGAACGCAAAACTGGCGCGTGCGTAAGACAGGACCTTGCTCTTGCCAGTGGAAAAGCCTGCGTAACGCTGCAGTGCGTCGGCAATCGCATTGACGTTGTCACCCGCCGATTTCGGAAGTTGACGGTCCAGCAGGGCGGCAGCGGCGAGCACGTTCAGTGCCGGGTCCGTCATCACCTCATGCGCAGACAAGTTCAACAAGCCAGCGGCTTCAGTCACTTGGTCGGCAAAACCTTCGCCGTGATAAAGACCCATCAGGCCCCACGCGCGCGGCATGTGATTGTGCTTCTCGTCCACGCCCTGCATGTCCGGGCTCAGGTGTTGCCAGCGACTTTGGGTATAGGCAATCGCCTCCAAGGTGCCGCGTGGAATGTTCGGATAAATCGTGTATGCATCAGCAAAATGCTTGGCGTAAGCCGCGCGCGCAACGCTCATGCGCGCCTCTTCCTCATCCAGCGCTGCCTGCAAGGTGTTGTTATCGTCAATCACCCCAAAGGTTGGCGGCACCTTCACCAGATCGATAGCGTGTACCTCAACTGTAGTCACTGCCCCCAGCAGACCGCAGCACAGCAATGCAGCGACCAAGCGCTGCTTCTTAATACCTCTCATCGAACTATTACCCCATTTATGCAACAGCCCCTGCAGCCGCAGAATAAATTATTCTTCGCGCGCTGCGCAATGTGCAGTGCGTCACGCTCTGAAAGCCTTGAGATTGGGGGGATTTGGCCGGATACGACGCAGTGACTTCTGCACTCGCACATTTAACGCGGCACCTATTGCCACCCACCACACGCGGATTAGCCGCAACGCACAGGGCGCCGGTGCCAATATTGGGTTTTTAGACATTTAGTGAGGCGGCAAGCTCGGCGTGCGTCTTTTCGGGGCAAACCTAGGGCGTGGCGTTCAATTCAACGCCAGATTTAAGAGCGCCTTGGCAGGGCCTGCGGTTGCCGGCGCACCAGTCCGGTGGCCGTGAACAGGGATCTGACAACAAGCTCAATCCCGAGACTGAAAAACAAGCCGACAAGCAGGCCAAAAGCGATGGCGCCGGGTGTGAGATTGATCGCATAGGTGTAGTTCTTCCAAACCTCGCTTCTCACATCTGGCACCGGCGCGAACAACGCCTGACTGTATCCAGACCACCGGTTGCTTTGGAATTGCGCGAAGCTGTTTTGGAGCAGACGATAGCGATCGTAGATGGATTGAATGCTGCGGCCACCGTCGTTGAAGACCTGATCCTCGTTGCCGATGTAGTGACCGATCAACTTCTCCAGACTGCCGTCAAAGTACTTGTCGGCATCATCCTGAAATGCGTTGAGAGCGATCCGCGATTCGGCCAAGTGTGACTCAAGGCTTTTGCCATATTGGTCAACGAACACGGGAACCTGGACCCCCAGCAAAGCAAAGCCGAGGAATACGAATGTTCTGAGGTATGAGAAAAATATGCTCACGCTTATTCCCGTGCGGACCAGCAGATCGACGCTTGACGCGTGTGTTAGGTAACGCCGTGCAGGCGGCAGCGACGGCTTTAACTCAGCCTAGCGGATGCTCTGCTCACAAACCACGACGAACTCATGCGCGGCGTCACGAGCCGGAGCTACGATAGGGCGGTGCGTTGTCCCACAAACGCGTTGGTGTGTGTAGCAAGCTGGGCCGGTTTTCCTCGCAGCTACCGTCGCCACGACAGCTTCGAGTTTTCGTGACGTTGACGCTGAAGCTGATCGGCATCGATTGGTAGCTTTGCCACCATTCGAGTGTGGATTTCTCACGATCCTTGTTGGGCATTTGTGACAGCCATTTATAGCTGATGTTCTTGTTCTGCCGATAGGCAATGGGAACTGTGAAGTTCTGCCCTGCACTCATGTGCGCGATCTGTACGGTCGTGGTTTCCAGTAAGTTACCGCTGTTACTGACTGAGAGAGTGAAGTCATCGGCATCTTCGCGACTCGCGTTGCGCAGGGTGATTTCGAAGTAGGGCTCGGCGCTATATTGCCGACACCACTTAGTATGACGGCGCTGATTTTCGGCCATTTTGTTCGCGGTCTCTAATAGCGCTTGCTTGGTGCGTTGGCGGATTTCTTCGCGGGCCTCGCCGAGTGCCATCTCGGCCAGCGCGCCGGATGCCGGTATTGGAATCTGCTCGGCCATCTGCGTCGCGAGGTAATCAGCACCGCCACTCATCAGTTGATCAACGTTAGGTATAGAGGGCGGCACACCTGCCGCAGCCATAGCCGCATCTAGCGCGAACGAAATGACCGACTCGGGAACAAACGGCAGCAATGCGGAGGCCAGAGACACTGCGATTTTCTTCAGGTCCCCGTATGCCTCCGATGCCCAATTGACCAGATCGACAACGGCACCGGGTACCTCGCCGATTACGTCAATTGCATCTTTACCTTCGTCGCGCGGTATCGGAGTGCAGCCAGGTGGCCATTGCTCGATGAACACGGTCGGGATGTAGCGAAAATCGACCAGACGGATATCGAAACTCTCAGTCGATACGGTGTTGAAGGTGCTCATGTCAGTCTCAGTAACCGGTTCTTCCCCCATGATCAGATGCAGCGGCGCGGATGGCTTGCCATCTATGGTTTGGCGCTGTTTGCTGTATGGGATCACTCGCACGTAAAAACTCGCCGGCGTTGGGCGCGCTATCGCGGCAATGTTGTGACCGATGTTGGTGATGAGCCGCACTGGTCTTGATAGCTTCGCCCCTTCCATCGACGGTGCGGCATGCAGATGCGTCGGCTCAGTCGTCTCACGTTGCATCTGACCCATCGGTGCAGTACGCATACGCACGCTCTGCAGCACTTGTGGCTGATAGAACGTATCAAGCGGGATGGTGAAGACACGATCGTCGGTATAGCCACTCGCCACCAAACCGATCGGTTTCTCTATCGATCCATAAAACGGCGTACGGCTGACCTGCCACAGCAGATGTCGTATTCGCGGCTCGCGCTTGAGGTTGGTTTCGAAATCGACGCTGGTGATCTTGCCTGGCGGCAGGTATTTGCGGTCAGATGAGTCTGGAATATCGCCAGTACGGTAGAAGCGTAAGGTCGCTTCCGGGGGCGCAGCCTGAAGCGAAATGTGCGCAGGCACCGGACTCAAATGAAGTAACTGTTTCGCTGGTTCGCCGGCAGTGGCAGTACCCATGAACAGGGATAGCAGCAGAATTAGCGGCTGTCGGCTTACGAGGATTAACTGCTGCCGACGCACGCTTGTAATTGGAAGCGAGTTAGAGGCGACTCTTTTAAACAGCTCAACTACGTACATGACGGTTTCCGCTGGAGTGCTCAGTTTGCAGATTACCGCACTGACGAACAGAGCGCGATTACGATGATTAGCTCATCAGTGGTCATTTAGTTCACACCGACCGCCTCATATGTGCGACTACGCGCTCAGCTGTTACCGGCCGCTCCGTCAGATCAGATCTGTGGAAGAAGGGTCTTTGCCGGTTTCACCCCAGCGCCCGTGCCTTGCGACACATGCCCTGTCGCTCGTTATCGCGTAACGTGGCTTCGATAAATCGTCATAGGAGTTGTCCAGATGCCGCTTCGTACCATTCTCTCTCTGCTGTCCGCCGTGTGTCTTGGCTTGGCCCTGTCGCCTGCGATGGCTGCGGCCAAGAAGGCCGAATCGACACCGGCATGGGATGTGTCAGAGAAGCTGCAGGGTCAGGTGAGTACCGTCAAGTTCGATACCGATGAGGGCACTTGGATGGATCTGGATGTCAGTCCGGATGGAAGCCAGCTCGCATTTTCGCTTTTGGGTGATCTGTATCTTCTGCCAATCACGGGCGGCGCGGCGACGCGCGTGAGTTCTGGTCCGGCCTGGGATATTCAGCCGCGTTTTTCACCCGACGGTAAGGAGTTGGCGTTCACCAGCGATCGCGACGGCGGCAACAACTTGTGGCGCATGGGTGTGGATGGGAAAAACCCACGGCAAGTCACGAAAGAACGTTTCCGCCTACTCAACAACCCGGCTTGGACACCTGACGGCCAGTACTTGGTTGGTCGCAAGCATTTCACTGGTCAGCGTTCGCTGGGTGCGGGCGAGCTGTGGATGTACCACGTCGCTGGTGGCGAAGGCCTGCAGCTAACCAAACAGAAGAACGATCAGCAAGATTTGGGCGAGCCGGCCGTATCCGCCGATGGGCGATACGTCTATTTCTCCAAAGATGTAACGGCCGGGCCGTACTTCCAGTACAACAAAAACCCACACGATACGATCTACGCAATCAAGCGTTTGGATCGGGAAACCGGCGAGATTGAAACCGTGGTCGGCAGTGCCGGCGGCGCGGTGCGTCCACAGCCTTCACCGGACGGAAAGAGCCTGGCGTTCGTCAAGCGCGTGCGTGAAAAAAGCGTGCTGCACCTGCTCGATTTGGAGTCGGGTGATGTGCGGGCGCTCTGGGATGGCCTGTCGCATGATCAGCAGGAAGCTTGGGCGGTGTTTGGGCCTTATGCCAACTACGGCTGGTTGCCGGATTCTTCGGCGCTGGTGATTTGGGCGCAGGGCAAGATCTGGCGCGTGGATGCCGAGCGCGGCGAGCCGGGGACAATTCCGTTCACCGCCAAGGTCGAACAGAAAGTCGCGCAACCGCTGCGTTTCGAACAAAAGCTCGATGAGGATCGTTTCTCCACCAAGATGATCCGCGATGTGGCTACCGCACCGGATGGAAAGAGCGTTGTGTTTCATGCGCTTGGCCACCTCTATCAGCGCACCCTGCCAAACGGCACGGCACGCCGGCTCACCAACAATGCCGGTGTGTATGAGTACCAGCCGAGTTTCAGTGCGGATGGGCGCAAGCTGCTTTACACCACATGGAACGATGCCGATCTGGTGACGATACGCGAACGCGATCTGGCCAGCGGCAGCGAGCGTGTGATCAGCACCAAGCCGGGTTTTTACTACGGCCCACGTTATTCACCGGATGGCCGTTCCATCGTGTTCTCGCGCACCCGTGGCAGTGGCATGACGGGTTCGATGTGGGCTGGCGAGCGCGGCATTTATGTCGTCCCAACACAGGGCGGCACGCCGCATCGCATTGCTAAATCAGGTGAGAGCCCGCAGTTTTCCAGCGATGGCACGCGGGTGTTTTATTTCACCGGCGGAGGCCTTTCTAAGAAGCTGGTGTCGGTCGGTCTTGCCGGCGAGGAACCGCGTGAGGTGCTGGATCTGAAGTATCCCGATCTAGTCAGCATCAGCCCCGATGGCAAGTGGGTGGCGTTTACCGAGTTGTTTAATGCCTACGTCGCGCCCTTGCCGAAAACCGGCGGCAGCATTGCGCTTTCTGCCGACAGCAAAGCGATCCCTGTCACCCAAGTCAGCCACGATGCTGGCTCCTATCTGCACTGGGCCGCCGATTCGAAATCCTTGCACTGGACGGTGGGCGATGAGTATTTCAGTCGCGACTTGAAAGAGCTGTTTGCCTTCCTGCCCGGCGCACCGAAAACCTTGCCGGAACCCGCGTCCGCCAAGGGCGTCGCCATTGGCCTGATGGCGCCGGTCGATACGCCGAAGGACACCGTTGCCTTCACCAATGCCCGCATCATCACCATGCGCGATGCGCAGAATATCCAAGAAGTGATCGAGCGCGGCACGGTGCTGGTTGCGGGCGATACGATTCGCGCTGTCGGCGCGGATGTTTCGATTCCTGCCGGTGCGCGCGTGGTTGATGTGGACGGCAAAACCATCGTGCCGGGCTATGCCGACATGCATGCGCACGTGTCGCATTTCGGCAGCGGTGTGGTGCCGCAGCAGAATTGGGCCTACTACGCCAACCTCGCGTTTGGCATCACCACGACCCACGATCCATCGGCCACCACCGAGTTGGTGTTCTCACAGGCTGAGTTGGTTAAGTCTGGCGCGATGGTCGGGCCGCGTATTTACTCCACCGGCACCATTCTTTACGGCGCGGATGGTGACTTCAAAGCGGTTGTGAATTCGCTCGACGATGCGCGCTCGCACTTGCGCCGGATGAAAGCCAATGGCGCGTTCAGCGTGAAGAGCTACAACCAACCGCGTCGTGATCAGCACCAACAGATCAATCAGGCGGCGCGTGAGTTGGGCATGTTAGTGGTGGAAGAAGGTGGCTCGACGCTCAACCACAACCTGCCGATGATTCTCGACGGCGTCACCTCGATCGAGCACAACCTGCCGGTCGCACCGCTTTACCGTGATGTGATCGAACTGTGGAAGCACACCGATGTGCGCAACACCCCGACGCTGGTGGTTAGCTACGGCGGATTGTCGGGCGAGTACTGGTGGTATGCGCGTGATGAGGTGTGGGAGGACGGCAAGCTCGCACGTTTCTTCCCCCGTGAAACGCTGGATGCACGCAGTATTCGTCGCGAAACCGCACCTGATTGGGATTATTACCACATCGAAGTGGCCAAGGCCGCGAAAGCCTTACGCGATGCCGGTGTGCGCATTCAAGTCGGTGGACATGGACAGTTGCAAGGCCAGTCGGCGCACTGGGAAATCTGGAGTCTGGTGCAGGGCGGCTTCACCCCATGGGAAGCACTGCGCGCCGCCACCATCGATGGCGTCGATCTTATTGGTCTGGGTAAGGCCTTGGGCTCGATCGAAGTCGGCAAAAAGGCGGATCTGGTGGTGCTCAATACCAATCCGCTGGAGAACATCCGTGCCAGTGCCGACACGCGCTATGTAATGGTCAACGGGCGTTTGTTTGATGTTGACGCCGATATGGCGGAAATCGGCAACCGTTCGGTTCCGGCCCCGACTTTCTTTTGGCAACGCCATCGTGACGGCCAGAGCTTCGGCGTCGAGTACGGCCCGACGATGCCGTGCCACTGTCCGAAATCAGGTGTGGCGCACCGCCACTGAGGCATGGATCGCTGTGCAGCCGTAACGCTGCACAGCGATCTGATTGAGCGAGTCGCGACCGCCGTTGTCTGTGTGGCTGAGTATGTTGCGACAGTCGCCGCGCTCAGCCTCGACTCAAGCGGCCCATGGCGGACTCAACTCAGTCTTCTTCCTCTGCCGCTTCGCGTCCCTGTTGACGGATCAAGGCTTCTTGGCGAGCGTCTTCGATGGCTTCGCGCACGCTGCCGACATCGGCCGTATGTTCGTCGTGCTTGAAGGTGCCAGTCAGTGGCGTGTCCGGCTGCAGGCGGCCAGCTTCGAACAACTCCCACATCTCTTCACCAAACCATGTGTCGAACAGTTCGGGAGCCCATCGGCCCAAGTAAGCCGTGAGGTTGTTGACGTCGCGTAACAGCATTTGTCGCGCTGCATTGTTGCCGGCGGCGCTGACCGCCTGCGGGAAGTCGATCACGACCGGGCCATCAGCATCGATCAGCACGTTATAGGGCGACAAATCACCGTGGATCAGCCCACTGCACAGCATGCGCACGACTTGGCGTACCAATACCTTATGGAATTCCAGCGCCTGCGCGTGCGTGGGTTCGTACTCGCCCAGGCGCGGCGCGGCGAAGCCTTCGGCGTCGGTCACCATCTCCATCACCAACACCCCGTGATAGAAACCGTGCGGCTCTGGCACACGCACGCCGGCATCGCGAAGCTTGTACAGCGTTTCCACCTCAGTGTTTTTCCAGGCTTCCTCTTGTTGCTTGCGCCCGTAGCGGGTCGCCTTGCCCATGGCGCGCGCATCTCGGCTGCCACGTACTTTGCGCCCTTCCTGGTATTGCACGCGCTGACGAAAACTGCGTTGCGCCATGTCCTTGTAGACCTTGGCGCACCGCACCTCGCCGCCACCGCGAACCACATAGACGGCGGCTTCCTTACCGCTTTTGAGTGGGCGTACGACTTCGTCGATGATGCCTTCGTCAATCAAGGCTTGGAGTTCGTGAGGGGGCTTCATGGATTCCTGAGAGACTTGTTGCCAACCAGAATTGGCGCTGGAGACGCAGATATCCATTGGCAACTGCGTCGGACACGGGCGTATCGGCATATGCTTGGACGCATACCAACGCCTTAACACCCGGCATCACCACCACGGAGACACACATGCACCGTTCGCTGTTCGCACTGGCGCTCGCCGCCATCGTCGTTTCGCCACTGCACGCGGCCGGAAACAGCCAGATACAGGCCATGGTCCAAGAGCAGTTGCCGCAGGTCACCGAATGGCGACGTGATCTTCATCAGCACCCGGAACTGAGCAACCGCGAGGTGCGCACCTCGGCATTGGTGGCCAAGGAATTGAAGAAAATGGGCTTGGAGGTGCATACCGGGATCGCTCATACCGGCGTGGTTGCGTTGTTGAAGGGCGATTTGCCGGGGCCGCGACTTGCCCTCCGTGCAGACATGGATGCCTTGCCAGTGACTGAGGAAGTTGACCTGCCCTTTGCCTCCAAGGCGACGGGTGAATATCGCGGCAAACAGACCGGCGTGATGCATGCCTGTGGCCATGACGCCCATACCGCCATGCTGCTGGGCATCGCTCAGGCGCTGACCGGCATGAAAACGCAATTACGCGGCTCGGTATTGTTTGTGTTTCAGCCCGCGGAGGAAGGCGCACCTGCCGGTGAGGAGGGCGGTGCCGACCTGATGCTGAAAGAAGGTTTGTTTGATGACTACACGCCCGATGCGATGTTCGGGATGCATGTGGTCAGCTCGCTCAATGTGGGTACGGTGGCGGTGCGGCCGGGGCCAACCATGGCCGGCTCGGACTGGTTTAAGCTGACCGTGCACGGGCGGCAGACCCACGGCGCAATGCCTTGGGACGGCGTCGATCCGATCGTTACGGCGGCGGAGATCATCACCGCCTCGCAGACCATCGTTAGCCGCAAACTCAACATCAGCAACCTGCCAGCCGTACTCAGCTTCGGTATCGTCGATGGTGGCTCGCGCTACAACATCGTGCCGGGCAAAGTGGAGTTGGAGGGCACCTTGCGCAGCTTCGATCCGGCCATGCGACAGCAGGCGTTGGACAGTCTCGAAAGTATTGCTGAACACGTTGCCGCGGCCCACGGCGCCACGGTCGAAGAGCAAATCCCGCTGATCAGCAATCCGGTATTGGTGAATGACGACACGCTGGCAGCCGCAGTCCGTGCCAGCTTGGTTCGCGTCAATGGTGCAGCGCAGGTGCCTGACGCCAAGCCTTGGATGGCATCTGAAGACTTCGCGCTGTTCGCGCAGGCAGTGCCCAGCGTCTATTTCTTCGTTGGCGTAACGCCCAAAGATCAAGATGCCGCGCTGGCTCCAGCTAATCATTCACCGAAGTTCTTCGTTGATGAAGACGCGCTCCGTGTTGGGATGCAGTCGATGTTGCAGGCGAGTCTGGATTATCTAAGCGCGACTGGCTCATGATGTGCCGCGCCGACGGGATCGCTGATCTTGCCGGAGCACTTCGCCCGCAAATCTAAAGGTGCCGCCTGCCATCGCAGTGCGGCCGTAATGACGCCAAGGAGATAGTTATGAGCAAAGGTATGGATCAGAAAAAGGCAGAGAAGAAGAAGCCGGCCAAAACCATGAAAGAGAAGAAAGCCGAGAAGCGTGAAAAGAAAGGAAAAGTCGGCTGACTTGAGCAAGGTTTTGCGTAGGATCTTGAACGGCATGTTTTTCGTATTCATTCGGCCTAAGCCGCCGCAGTAGCCAGCGGCTTAGGCCTGCGACGCAGCGCTGGCGTCGCCTATAAAACTCAGGGTCAGCATGGCTATTTCCAAGCCCATCAGGACGCAGTCACTGCAGCTCTCATCATACGAAAGCGATCACAACCTCGGTATTCGCATCGTGCACGACGAGCTTGTGAAGCAAGGGCACGCAATCGAGACGGTGAACATCACGCGTGGCACGCTGCCCCAAATCGTCAGCTCAAAAGACGGCCAGCTATTTTTCTTCCTCGTGATCACCGCGCGCGGTGAACTGCCCGCGCTGCCAACGCTGACAAAACAGAACGGCCTGGCTCAAGCAGAAAAGTTTAGTGCCCGCTGCATGTTCGCGCCGGTAGCTCTGATGGCTACCGGTCAACGCGATCAGAATGGGGAAGAGGGCTTTTACGTCAATTACCGTGGGTACGGTGCTGCCTGACAACGCGATTCAACCAGCCCAACATCGGCAGCCATTTTGCCTAAAGTGGCCTGACGAACCGTCCACAATGCGCAGTTCAAGTTCGCGCTGAGGCACTTTCTAAAAGGCCTAACGACCTATTCGCTTTGCGACTTGGTCGGCGCCGTTTTGGTGTAACACCAGTGCATTGACCGCGCCTTTAAGGTCGCGCTTGAAGCTGAGTTGCGCATCGACGACGGTGTAGAAGAACTCGTCCTCTGCGCTGGGATAGATCGGGAAAGACGGCTGACCACTCAGTTGCGCCATCAACTGGTCTTTGTCGAGGCTAATGTCGAAGATCACGTTGGGTGCCAACTGATATCGCCCGACATAGTGCTCAAGCGTTGCCATATCTATATTTATCGCTTTAAGGCCCACGGACGATTTGATGGCGTTCTTGTCGAGCTTGCGAGCGGCCGAGGTATGCCCGCCCTGATGCAGTTCTAGCGACTCCGTCTGCCCATCCTTGCCCAGCTGGAAATCAATGCGGATGTCAGCAACTTTGGCGAAAAACGCGTTCTCCGCGCTCGGGAAGATGGGAAAGGCATCCTGTCCGGTCGCTTGCGCGTAAAGCTGGTCATCTGTGTTGAAAATGCGGAGAGTGAAGTTCTCAGCTAACTGGTACTCGCCGGTGTAGATGTCGAGTTGTTCCGATGACAGGGCGATGGTCTTTTCCACGGACGCGGCCGACGCACCCACGGGCGCGAGCGGCGCATCGCTCAACAGTGCGGCGAAGCCGAGATCGTCGACGGATTGAGCCTTGTTGGCCAAGATGACAACGCCACGCTGTCGGTTGGCAGTGAAACCGATGAAGCTGGCGTAGCCGGCGGTCATGCCGTTATGCCAAATGACGTCGGCCTCATCGCTGTGTTGTGTCATCCAGGCCAGACCGATGCGGGTATTGCTTCCGACCTCGCGGCGAGGCTTCTGTGCGAGACGCACGGCTGGCTGCAGACTGTCGGCACTGCGTCCCATGTTGGCTTCGAGATAGCGCAGCATGTCAGCACCCGTGCTGTTGATGGTTCCAGCGCCGCCCAGCACATCGAAGTGCCATGGTTTAGTGGCTTTGCCTGCCGTGTCATGGCCAGTCGCCCAACGGCTGTCCATCGGCTCGTCGAACGTCGTGCTGCTCGATGACATGCCCAAGGGCTTGAACAGCGTTGTTCGCAGCAACGCCGGATACGATGTGGTGGCGTGCTGGGCCAGCGCGTAACCAAGCAAGCCATAGCCAAGGTTGGAATACTCGTAGGCGCTGCCTGGATCGCGTGGCAACTCGTATCCGGCCAGAAATGCCTTGAGTTTGGTGGCATCGTAATTGGCGTATGGATCATCCGGCGCAGTCGCGACATTGAGGTTGTTGGGTAAGCGTGCCAATCCCGAAAATTGCGATGCCAAATCGCCGAGCGTTATCTGCTTGTTGCCGCGTGTGGGGAGCGTATCCGCCGGCAAGAGCGCCGACACGGGCGTATCCAGCGTGACTGCTCCTTGTATGACGGCTTCCGCGAGCAAGGTGGCCGTGAAGGTTTTGGTGATCGAGCCGATCTGGAAGATTGTGTCGGCATCCGGCGCCTTGCCGTTTTCTAGGATTCCAAAGCCGTAGACATCACTTCGATCACCATCAACCACGGCGACCACTATCGCCGGATAGTCACCGGCGGCAACGCGGCTGCTGATGGCTTCTTGAACTCGCGTTGGCAGCAATGAGGGCTCAGCTGCGAGTGCTTGATGCGAAAGTAGTGACCAAAGGACGAAGAGCCAAAGTGAGCGTTTCATGCGAAGCCTACTGCGAACGATTACGAGTCGATGAGCGCAGGATACCGAACTCCTATCGAGAGAGCGTCAGCCGAACGGCAAAAATGATTAGCTAATGCCGGCTGCCAGCGCGACTTGAGTCTGGCGGTAACGACACACGGCAGAGTTTCAGACACGTGTACAGCCGACACTCGCGTGAACACTGCACCGGGGAAAAGCGCGCCTATTGTTCTTTGGACGAGACTGTCGCTATCGTAAGAAACGTCCTTACGACAGGGCAACTTGATGAGCGGAGACGTATCCGTTGACCTTGCAGCGCTGTATCCCGCGCTCAAACAATTCAGTACGCAGGTGCGCAGGGATCGACGCCTGCCAGTGCCGCCTGCGGACTCGGTGACGGTGTACAGCGCAGAGTGCGGCAGCCAGTTGACGCTGGACGCAGTGATCAAGAATGCACGCGTGTCTGAGATCGGCTATCGGGTGCGGGCCTGCTCACTCGGACAGGCCTCCACCGCCATCGTCAGTGGTCACGCGGCGGAACTTGACTGGCCCACCTTGCAGCGCGTCGAAAACCAGTTGCGAGCAATTCTTGACGGCAGCAACACGCATTGCGAATGGTCGGAATTGGAAATGTTCGCCCTGATCAAGGAAGTCCCCTCACGTCACGGATCGGTTTTACTGCCGTTCGATGCACTGCGGCAGCTTTTCATTCGGGCCGGTGTCTCGCCGCCCGAAATCAAGGAGATGCCGGTCACTTCACCGGCAATTACAGGAGAAGACGAGCAATGAGTATTCAAGATATCGTCGTGGTTGGCGGAGGAATTGGCGGCACCATGACCGCCAATAATCTGGTCGTCAAACTATTGCCCGAGATTCGTGCCGGCAAGGCGCGGGTCAGCTTGATCACCAATAACCCCTGGCATTACTACAAGCCCGCGTTTATGTACGTGGCGTTTGGGATGTTCTACAAGAATGAGTTGCGTCGGCGATTGCATACCTTGCTGCGCCCGGAAGTGAACCTGCTCTTGGACGAGGTCAATGGTTTCGACTTCAAGGACAGCCGTTTGCGCTTGGCCTCCGGCAAGGACCATCGCTATGACTACATGGTCGTTTCAACCGGCTGCATCCCCTCGCCCGAACGCATTCCCGGGTTAAAGGAAGGCGGCGATCATTTCTATCAGCACGACCCCGCGATGCAGCTCTACCACAAGCTGCGCACGATCGAAAAAGGTCGCATCTTCATCGGCGTGACCTTCCCACAAACGCCCAACGTCCCTCATCAGTGCGGCATCGCGCCGATGGAAACGACCTTGATGTTGGATCAGTACCTGCGTAAGCGTGGTGTGCGCAACCAAATCGAGATCGTCTACACCTATCCCACCGTGTCGCAACTGCTGCGCAACTGTCTGTTCCTGCAACGGCCAGTTGGTGAGGTGCTGCCGGGTGTCTTTGACTCATTGGACATCAAACACCAGCGTGGCTTCACCTTGGAAAAGGTCGATGCCGAGAAAAAAGTGGCGTATTCGAAAGAAGGCGAGACGGCGGATTTCGACATCCTCATGCAGACCCCGCCGATCCGGGCCGTGGATGCCGTGCTCAACTCAGGCATCTCACATGCACCCAACAACGAAGGCTGGTTGCCGACAGACCGCGATAGCTTGCAGCTCGAAGGTTTCCCCAATGTGTTCGTGATGGGCGACACCGTGGATCTGCCCATCAGCAAGGCGGGTGGAAGTTGCCATAACCAGTCACCAGTTATCTGCGACAACATCGCGGGGATGATGCGTGTGGGCAACACCGTCGCGGCTTATGACGGCAAGGTGCAAGCGATCGCCCAGATGGGTCTCGATGCCGGTATGCCGCTCTGGTATGACTACGATTCCGACGTAATACCGACCCCGGCGACCAAGATTGGCGGCCTGATGCGCAAGGCATTCAATCGCGGCGTTTACTGGTCTGTCGCCCGTGGCTTGGTCTGAACAAGGAGAACACCAAAATGAATACCGAAATGACTCAGAACACGTCATTCGATGCGTTTTTGCGTGAAAACCCGCAGCTGAATGATCCGGCCACATTGAACGGCATAGGCGATCTGGTCGCCAAACTCGCGCCCTTGCTACAAGGTAAGCGCTTGCACAATCTTGTTGATCTGCTGTCGGCGGTATCCGATGTCGTGGACATGGCCGATGACGCAATGATCCAGAAGCTGATGAAGGGGTATGAGGGCGTGGCTGCCGGGGTTTTCAATCTCAGCAATGCGATGAATTACGCCTCTGCGCAGGCAGGTGCAGAAGAAGAGCCGCCCAGCGTGTGGCAAGCGCTACGGCGACTCAATCGCGATGACGACGCACGTCGCGGACTGGCGATGGGCGTGGCCATGCTGAGCTTGTTGGGCCGGCAAGCGCGTCAAGACGCAGTGACGCTGCCAGACGATTGAGACTAAAGATGCCAGCTCCGGTTGCTTGCACTAGCAGCCGGAGTCGGCATTGCAGGTCGTTGGCTGGCGCTGCTCGACAGGTCAATGAGTATCGATACGCGAACCGGGCAACGCGTGGACTGCTCAGCGTGAGGAACACGAATGCGCGCTCGACCACCCATGGTCTGGTAGGCAGCTCCGCTCGATGATCTCGCCATAGTCGAGAGCCCATAAGTACGCAGTGATTTGCACGGGAATGTGAGCAAAAACCGTGGCATCAGGGCTAGGTCTTATCTGGACTTCCCCAAATACACGTCCACACGCGTGCTCCAGCCCTCCGCATTGATCTGCCCCAGTAGCGATTCGTTGAGTGGCTCGCGCAATGCACTGCCGTTTGGCATTGCGAAGACGTAGTCTTGGCGTTCCAAGGTGAAGGGCAATACTTCCAGATGCCCCCTGTAGTTCTGCGCGATCTTCCAGCGTAGAAGTGGCGCGTCATAAACCACCGCGTCCGTGCGACCGGCCTTCAAGTCCTCGAGTGCCACATCGATATCTCTAGCTTCGTTGAAACTGAAGTTATGATTTGAAAGCCAGCGTGCGCTGGTTGTGTCGCTGAGTGTCGCTAGACGCAAGCTGGCCAGATCGTCAGCATTACGGATCCGTGAGGATAACTTGCCCACCGTGAGCGAGCTGGTGATGGCCGCGGTAAACGTCGACACGACGATCAAGGCCGTGAACATCCACACAAGACCGACGATACGCCCGCCAAGCGTGGTTGGTGCCTTGTCGCCGTAGCCTACCGTGGTCATTGTTACCGCCGCCCACCAGAACCCTGAAGCGATGCCTTGTGAGGGCTTGCCGCCAAACTGCTCAGCGTTGTGCCGACGCTCGAACAGCCATGTCAACAGCCCCACGCTCAGTAGTAGCGCAGCCAGCACCAACAGCACTTTAAGAAAACTCACTGAAAAGAACGACCGCGCCACGGCCAGCCAGCCGGCGGTTGGCTGGTTCTGCACTGCCACGCCTAGGCCCGAGCTAGTGATGGGATGGCTGAGGTCCATTCGCTGCTCGCGCTGCGCGGTCGCGGTGATTGCACCTATGCCCAAATCGACACTACCCGAGGACACCGCCTCGAACAGTTCTTCTAGTTCGTATTCCTGATACGCGAACGTCCAGCCACGCTCATCCGCGATTTCCTCCCACAATTCGATTGCCAGCCCGCCGTAGCCATCGTCACGCTTACTGACGAATGGCGGTGCCACCTTCACGCCGACGCGTAGGGTTTGAGCATCGATGGTGGGCGCTTGCGCCCGCGTACTCGAGGTCGCTAACGCAGTATCGTCCACCGGGCTCTGATTCACCGGAACCTGAGACAATGCGGTCGTCACCGGGAATAGAAACGAGCCGAGAAGCAGTAGCGGTGACAAAAAATGAAGCCTCTGCATCGTCGAGTTCTCCGAGCTGATGGTCTTTAGACTAACGGCTGACGCAACCCATTTCATGCACGCCGAACATCGCGACGTGGCTAAGCCCAGGCTCATCGCCTCACCACTACGCGTCGACAGTAATCCGGCGAGCCCCGATCGGCGATGAGTTCCTAATGGCGGGCGTGTGAGCCCCGCGTGTGATGTTGGATGTGCTGTTTTTCGGCTTGATCGTGATAAGGTATTCGGCTGCGCTCAGTGGACGAGTCGCAGGGCTTTGGTGATAAGCAGAGCCATGAAGTTGGGGAAAGTTTGACTCACGTCTGTAAGCCAATCTGGCTTGCATAGCCAGATTGGGAAGAAATAAATGAATTATTTTGCATTAGCCGCCGCCGGTCGGCGCGCCGTCGTCGCCGCTGTTTTCATGTCCGTGTTCGTGGTCGGAGTCGGGCAGGCGCAAGCTCAAAGTGTTGATCTAGTTGTCACGATCCAGAGCGATCAACCCGCCTACATGGGCGAGGATCTGGAGCACTTCGAGGTCACCATTTCAAACAATGGGCCGGCTACGGCGACCAGTGTCGAACTGGTGGTTAATCACCCGGTCGCAGACGTCCCATTCGAGTTAAGTGCTACCTGTCAGGCGCTGCCGGGGCCAAATCCCAATGGCGCGCCGGTGTGTCCGCCAGGGTCAGGAGCTCCGGGGTCCGGCGCCTTTGTGCGTGCCGGTTCCAGCTTCAGCGTCACCATCCCGTCCATTCCCAGCCAGAGCCAAGTGCGTGTCGAGTTCGACAATGCCGCTGGGTGCTTAAGTGAGCAGAGTCCGGCCGGCGGTCAAGGTCAAGGTCGCGGCTGTTACGCCATCCCGCAAGGCAATTTCGCGGTCGTGGCGGATGTCAGTTCGGCGCAGAGCGACACCGACAACACCACCAATCACGCCAGTACCAACATCTACATCTACCCGCCCGATGTTCAGTACAAGATCGAAATTACAGATGCGCCGGCAACCGCTATTCCGGGCGAAGTGGTGACATACGATTTCGAAGTGACCAACTTCGGGCTCCACCCCAGCAACCTGCTGGGCTTGCAAGCGGCGATCAAGGGTTTGGCGGGGGATATGACACTTCCGTCAACGAACAACAGCCCTTATGGCAGCAACGCGTCGACGCTGCCAGGGACCGAGTTGCTGTCTATTACCTGCCAGCCTTCGTCGCTGGGCAGCTACACGCTGCCGATGGTGTTTGGCGCGCTGACCGATTACTGCACGGCGCCGCCGATTCCTGTACCAAACCCCACAAGTCTCACCGTCTGGCCGCCCATTTCAGGGTTTCCAGTCGGGACTTTTCTGGAAAATCTGCCCGGCACCCAAGACGCTCCTCCAAGCGGCGGCGTAATGCGCTTTCGGGCCACGGTGAAGGTTGGCAGCCCCTTGTGTGTCGTGAATGGTGAAACGGGGTATCGCGATCTTGAGTTCAACGTAAACGTTTCTGGCTTGTCCGGCACTGATGTCGTCGCGCCAGGCGTTGCCGACAACACCGATAGCGTACTTACTCGGGTAGCAAAGAACTGCAACGAAGTAGCGGACATCGAGTTCACCACCACGGCCATTCCGTCCACCGTGGCGCTTGTCGGTGGCAGCGCGTCGTGGACCCAGTCCGTGACGGTCAGCAACGTCAGCACCGGCGGTACCGCGGCAACCGCAACCCAAGTGCCGGTGACCTTTGGCCATTACAACTATTTGTTCACCGAAACACGCTCAACGGTGACATGCACATCCAGCGTGCCGAGCTTGTGCCCGCTGAGCAACAATGTGGTGACCAATTCCAATACCGCGTTCCAACTCAACACCGTCGTACCCTCACTACCGGCGGGCGAGTCGGTGACATTTACCCAAGACGTCGTCTCGAGTCGAACGGACTGTTGGGGGCGAAATGACGCCTTTGTTGATCTGCGCGGCCACGCCGGCCCATCACCCGCCGTCTTTGATCCTGTTTATCTGCCATTGGATGCACCGCCTCAGCCCTACACGGTCGGCACCACGGCCTACTTTGCCAATAACGGCATGCAGACCATCGCGACCATTACTGGCGTTCCCGTGTGTCCGGGTGGCGGCACGATGCCGACTGACGTGAATCTCACGCTGGAAAAGAGCGGGCCCTACGCCAGCGCTGCCGATGCCGCAGCCAACGGGCCTTTGATTGGTCAAACGATCGGTACCGCAATCCTGGATGGCACCAGCATTTACTTCAAGCTTCAAGCTAGGAATCCAGACGGCGCTAACCCCGTGTTGCTGGATGATATTCAAGATGCCGCTCCTTTCGTGAGTTCATCGGTGATCACGGGCGCGGACTCCGGTTTCATCCACACAGGCTCTTCGCTGGCTGACTGGAACATTAGCTGCGCTGCCTCACCCGCAAGCGAAACCTGCCATGAGTTGGCGAGCAGTTTTGTGTCCAGCGGATACAACAGCAACGTGAAATTAGCCTACGACCCGGCCCTGCACGGCGGAAATGCAGGCGTACCGCTGGCACCGCTGGCGAGCTTGACCTACATCCTGCCGTTCGTAACACCCACCCACTTGAACCGTTGTACCGCTGCTACTTTGGTGCAAAACAGGGCGTGGGCTCGTTTCGGTGGCATGTCGGGTGCGCCGCTGACTACCCCTGATGCCAAGGTCAACTATTACGTCGGCAATCCACCGTGCACGCCCGGTGTGTTGCAGATCGACAAGACCATTTTGGCGCCCGCCGATGCGAGCTTCATCCCGGTATCGGGCTTGATCAGCCATAAGCTGGTTCTGACCAACACGTCGGCGACTGACACGCTCGATATCGCCCATCTCCTTGATACGCCGATGGCTAATGGCGTCAATTTGCAGGTGGTCAATATCAGTTGCGTGAGTGTGAGTAATGGCGCGAAGTGCCCGCTGACTCCGATTGTTGCTGGGGTCAGAACACCTGCGTCAGGTCCATCGTCGCCACTGACAAAACCGTATGAGATTGATTACGAGTGGGGCTCTGCCGGCAACAACACGTTCCCGCC